>WNGI01016915.1_pt1 | contig 11239 bp, 12 predicted proteins | sample 5400621 | NCBI WGS metagenome assembly WNGI01 (sample SAMN13153374, study PRJNA577476) | soil metagenome | isolation source: 20 cm soil or saprolite under Garry oak tree replicate 1 | place: USA:California | collected 2016-06-15
GCGCAACGCCAGCCTAGCCAGACCGGAAGCCAACGTGGATTAAGCAGCACGATCGTCGCAGTTGAGCCAAGCGCAGCGCCAAGCCAGTAGGAGCCGTTGATCATCAAATCCACTCGGCCGCGCACGCGCGCCGGAATCAACTCATCAATTGCTGAATTGATCGCTGCATATTCTCCACCAATTCCCGCTCCTGTCAGCGCCCGAAAAAAAGCGTAGCTCGCGAAATTCCAGGAAAACGCCGTTAGCCCCGTCGCCACGAGATAGACCGCGACCGTGACGAAGAACAATTTTTTCCGGCCGAGCCGATCCGTCCCATATCCAAAAAGAAGCGCGCCGAGCACAGCGCCGGCAAGGTAGAAAGTCGCGCTGGCGCCGACCTGCGTATCGGTCAGCCCGAGAGTCTCGCGGCGCGTCAAGATCCCACCTAACGAACCGGCGAGCGTGACTTCAAGACCATCGAGAATCCACGTCGCACCGAGCGAGACAACAATCAGCCAATGCCATCGGCTCCACGGCATTCGGTCCAGCCGCGCCGGCACGTACGATTCGATCGTTTCGCCGTTTGCCATATTCCGGGATTCATCTCGCGCAAAGAAACAGGCCGCGCAAAATCAAAGACGGTTTGCTTAATTTACGGGCTTACTTTTCGTCCGTGAAAGCGACCGCGCCGGTATCGAGGCTGTAATAAGCGCCGACCACCTTCAGTTCACCGGCGTCAATCTTGGCCTTCAGAACCGGGGTGGAAGAACGAAGCGCTTGCACAACATTCTTTACGTTGGCTTTTACTGTCGCCTCGAGATCGTCTTTAACTGTTGCTTCAACGGCCGGTTCAATTGCCGTGACCAGCGATTGGATATGACCAGGTGCTTTGCCATTGGCAGCGAGCGTGTCCTTTGCAGCTTGGACGGCGCCACAGCGCTGATGGCCAAGCACCACGATGAGTCGCACGGCCAAATGATCGACCGCATACTCGATGCTCCCCAAGCTCTGATCGTCGATTACATTTCCTGCCACTCGGACCACAAATAGATCGCCGAGCCCTTGATCGAATACGATCTCGGCCGGAACGCGCGAATCAGCGCAGCCGAGAACGATCGCAAACGGATGCTGATTCTTTGTCAGTTTTTCTCTTTCCTCGCTCGACTGACGTGGGTGCTGCTGATTGCCGTTCGCGTAGCGTCCATTGCCTTCTTTGAGCCGCGAGATTCCTTCAGCGGCAGCAACAGACGACTGGTCGGCGTGGGTCGGATCGCTGGCATAGACAACTTGGTTGCCGCTAAGTAAACCGGCCGTGAGAACGAGGAGTGCAAGATATGTCTTTCTCATAATATTTTTTCTTTCAGGTGCATTTAGAATGATTAGATGGTGTGGAAATTGGCACAATGAAAAACAAGACCTCTTTCAGGGGGCAGGGACATGGAAAAACTGGGGGATCTCTTATTCTTTATCGAGATTAAAGCGGTGCAAAATGCGATGGGCGAACGGGGCTATGATCACGGATGCTATTCCGATAAAAGCCAGTCCGGAAAACAAAGCATAACAGGAAGCAAATATTTTGGCCACCGACGAATGGAGAGTATCCACGGGGTCCCATTCCGCCCAAAATCATTGAAGCATTCAGGAGCGAATCAATCCAATTCAAAGTGGTACCCTAAAACTCCGACTCCCAAGCCTACGGCGAGGACAAGAAGCGCGAGGATGAAATGGCGAATTACCCGTTTTGTAAATCGAGCCGCACTGAGGAGAGGCTGCTTTCGATGTTCGTACATGTGGCGTTTAAATAAGCGTTTGCTACGATGGCGTTTGCCCGCTGGTTTTCGAGCGCCAGGATTTCTGCTCGCACTGCTCGCTCCAGCGAAGTGTTAGGTTGTTCGGATTTTGTCACTCCTTTCGTTTTCAGATCAACCCGGTAAATCTCGCCACGCTCCGATGTCACAATGAGCGTCCCGTCTCGAACTCGCAGCGTCTTAATGAAAACGTGCTGAACGTCCTCCTCGAGGTTCGGGTCAATCCGATTCGTGAAGACCGTCAAATCCCAAAGCTTCTTGTCGGTCCGGACACCCCACGCCTCAATGTATGCGCGACGACCATCGTCATTCGGAGCGATGTATCGAATGCCCTGATGAATTATAGACTCGACCTTTGCTGGCGCGGCACGCTTCGCAAGCGCCAGAGGCGGCGGCAACAACGCTACTGTAAAGAAAATGATGATGAATCGGGACATAGACGTGAAGCGCCTAACGAGAATGGAGCGGCAGGGTGCGAGCGACATAGATGGGCGAGCCTTCACGGCCGAACGAGCGGGAGCGAGTGAGTCAACAGAGCTGCAGGAATGCGAGAGACATAGATAGGCAAGCCGAAAGGCCGAGCAAGTGAGTGTAGTAAGAAGCCACAACAAGGCAAATACTAAGCGGAAGAGTGCGCCAACCAAGGCGAGGCCCCGATTTACCGGGCTAACAATCACGTAGAGCGCTGCGAGTATTACGACAACGTCGACGCTGTAAATTAGAACGCAGGTGACGGTGATACGAAATTGTCTTTCGTGGGCCACGATGTTCCGAGCGGTTTCCGCGGCATTGCCCGGAACGATAGAGGATTCAGCAGCCCATAGTTGGCGAACACCACGATCGCCATCGTCAGCAGGCAACTAAGTCCCGCGATTTTTGCGGCAGTGGGTAGTGAATCGTCGATGGTGTTGATTGCCATTTCGTTTCCTCCTGATACTGATTTCTTCTCAGTTAGTTGGTTGCATGTGGGAACACAGGCTATTAAGCGATAGCCGGATCAGGAGGTTGCTCGTCTAATGGTTGATCTCTTGCACCCCAGATCAAAAGCCAAAAGATTATCGGCAATTCCCCAGCCGTAAGGACCATCGTGAATTGGTCAACAAGATGCCGGTACCATGGCAGAAGGAGGGAGGCGAAGGAACTGGCCAGATTGCCGAAACCTGCAATGAACAGCAGGACGCCCAAGAAGCGTGGGATGAAACCGGATCGAATGACAAGAATCCCGAACGGAAAGAGCCAAAGTCCCCAGAAGATTTGGGCAACGACAAATCCCTGGCCATGCAAACGGAGAAAAAGGTAGGCCAGCGCATCGAGCTGACCCTTATCAAATACCGACAGGAAATCGGCACCGCTCACCAGGATCAGTGCAGCGATATCGTTAAGCACATTAAGAAGTGAGATAGGGATGGAGACCAAGAGCAAGATCGCCATCGCCAACGCATGTTTCTCGTTAACTCCTTTGAATAAGCGGTAGAGAGCCAGAACCACAAAAATGAAAATGATAAAGCCGATCAGTTCGCTCGCGATGCCGAGACGGAAAAGGGTCTCGGAAGCGCGCAAGTGATTGGCCGTTGCCGTCACGTCTCCGGATACGATCAGCTTGCTCGGAACATAGATAAGAGCAAAGGGCGCGGGGATGCTGGCCAACAGGTATAGGAGTCCCGCGAATCGTGCTTGCCGCTTTATTGATTTCATATCCTCTCTCCGTGTTCAACTTCTCGCTAGAGCGGGCTCAGCCGTTCCAGGCGACCGCAATCCCTTAAACAGAAGACAAAAACTGAGGGCCAATTCGAAAATGGCCATGGGCGAATCGAACCAGTAGTCGTTAACAATCTTGTTGAAGTGAGGGAAAATGAGGAAAACGAAGGCACAGATCACGCACCATGCAGACGAGATCACGCCGAAGGCAGCTAATCCTTTCGGGATATAGTTCGACTTAAGCCACAAGTAGGCGCAAACCGTGGCGGCCAAACCAAAGAAGGGCAAGCCGACGTAATAGTCGTCGAAACCCGCGGCGATGTGTAGCCGAGCCAAAGCCTGCAAGCGATTTGCCTCGAACACTTGCAAATAACTAGCGCTACCCAGGAGCCGCAACGCGTTCAACAGATTGAGCGTCGTAAGAAGCCACAACAAGGCAAATACCAAGCGGAAGAGTGCGGCAACCAAGGCGAGGCCCCGATTTACTGGCCTAAGAATCAGGTAGAGCGCTGTGAGTAGGACGACAACGCCTGCGCTGTAAATTAGAAAGCAGACGGCGACAATACGAAATTGTGTTTCGTGCGTCACGATGTTCCGGGCGGTTTCGGCAGCATTGCCCGGGACAATAAGAGGGTTGAGCAGCGCGTAATTAGCGAACACGACGATTGCTATCGTGAGCAGGTAGCTAAGCCCGGCGATTTTTGCAGCCGTGCGTTGTGAATCGTCGATAGAGCTGATTGCCATTTCGTTTCCTACTCACGTAGAGTTCTTGTTGGTTAGGTTTTGTTCTCCTGTTCGACAGTTAGGATCACTTTCCCGCGAGCGTGCCCTGCTTCTAGATACTTCATAGCTTCACGTATCTGACTTAACGGGTAAGTCCGGTCGATCACTGGTGTGACCTTTCCGGCCTGCATCAGTTCACTCATTTTAGTCAGGTCATCTTGGCGGATTTCTGCCAGCATCATGCCCATCTTCTGGCTAATAAACGGTGACATCAGCATCGTTTTGATCGGGCGAGCCATCGGACCGATCAACCCTCCGTCGTTAGGTCCTCCTCCGCCGATCATGACGCAGATTCCTTTGGGCTGTAAGGCGTGCCGGAATCCTGACAGCGGCTGAGTGCCCACATTGTCGAGAATTACGTCGTAACGTTGCGCCCCTTTCGTGAAATCCTCTTTCGTGTAATCAATGACCTGATCGGCGCCGAGTGAGCGGACCAAGTCGAGATTCTTTGTGCTGCATACGCCGGTCACATCTGCGCCGAACGACTTGGCGATCTGCACGGCGAACGTCCCCACACCTCCGGATGCGCCGTTGATCAAGACCTTCTGTCCTGGCTGAACGTGTCCCTTATCACGAAGACCCTGCAATGCGGTTAATGCCGCTATAGGCACGGCCGCGGCCTGTTCGAATGTGATATTAGCTGGTTTCAGCACGAGTTTGGTTTTGCGGGCACATACATACTCGGCAAAGGCAGCGCCGCCGCCCGTTCCGAACACCTCGTCGCCCGGTTTGAACTCCGGCACATTTTTGCCAACCGCTTCAACCTGTCCGGCCAGATCAACGCCTAATCGTGGGCTCTTTGGTTTGCGCAGGCCAGTCCCCATCGCGCGCATGATATAGGGCGCTCCTTCCATGTAGTGCCAGTCAAGTGGATTAAGGGAAGCCGCGCGAACTTTGACGAGAACTTGATCGTCGTTAGGTACCGGCTTCTTGACGTCCCTGATCTCGAGAACGTCCGGTGATCCATAGTTAGTGTAAACGACGGCTTTCATGTGGGGATTTCCTGTTTCGATAGGGTCTTGCCGAGCGCCAGTTGCCCAAGCGTAGATGGCGAAGGCTCCGACCAGTACGATGATCAAATAGAAAACGCAGCGAAGGACTCGGCGAATCCTACCTTTGCGGCGTGGCGACGTTTCTGCAGTTGGTTCTGTTGTGAGGTTTGCGCTCATTCGTTTCTCCTTATGTCAGTAATTGAGTTGGGTGATCTGCAATAGCGGTGAAGCTAGCCTGCTCGTTCCATCGTTCATTGTTGACGCCCATCACGAGCAGCCACAGCATCAGAGAAATTTCTCCGGGGGCGGACAGGACTTGATTGTAGGGCGAAAGGTAGTGACCAAACGGCGGCCACAGAAAGGTGAGCCAACACAACCCGGCAAAAGCCTCCAACACTCCGATAATTCTAGGCATGAAAGTCGACTTAAAGATCAGATAGCCGATCAGCACGCACCAAATTCCAAAGAACGCCAGGTAGGTGTTGAAAGTCCGTGCGCTGAATCGCAGAAACATGAGAGTCAGCGCCTGTAACTGGTCGACGTTGAATGCGCTGAATGACTGCCCACCGTCCATTATGATCAGCGGGGCGAGCTGAAACACGCTGCTGCAAGCCTGAATAGCGATCGCCACGAGACCAACGAACGCCGCTAGTAAAGAAAGACTTCTGTTCACAGGCTTGAACAGCTCATAGAAGAGAAAGGTCCATGCGATGTGGCACGCGACCCCAACCAGCGCAGCTAGAATAGACAACTGAAATAGCGACCCATGCGCGAGGATGTTGGCCGCCGTCGCCGCGGCGCTGCCAGAAACAACGAGCATTCCGGGAACGATCACCTGGCCGAATCCCGATGTCAGGCCCTCGAGCAACTCAAAGAGACCGGCGATTCTGGCCTTTAGTCGCGGCGTCGCTTTTGCGCTTATCATTACAGGTGTGCTCATGCTTTGGCTTCGCTAGGTGGAGATTGAACTAAAGTGCAGGCGAATCAGATGGGTCCTCGGTAGCGGCGCAGACGGATCGCCGCGGCTAGGAATGCCGCAGCGAACACGAGCCCGATCCAGAGACCTGGCGTGCTTAGATATTTTCCTGGGGTGAGTTGTGCCAGCGAGTCGATCGTGGACCTGGTATGCGCTTGGAAGTCGAAAGCCTCCGCCGCGAATCCCATCAAACGGTGCTTCAGCATGGAGGCGAAATACGAAGTGTTGAAGGTAATCTTCTCGAAGATGCCGATCGCGAGCAGCGGTAACACGGCCCAAAGAAATGTCGCGCGTCGCGCCCACCCTGAAACGAACAGCAGCCAGCCATAGATCGGCGCATGCCAGAACGCAATCGCGACCAGACCGTAAAGTAGCACCGCCCAGTTTTGAAACACCGGGAAGTGGGCCCACGTCGTCGCCGCACTCATTCCATGCGTAAGCAAGTTTGCGCTGGTCATCAGCAACATGATCACCTGCACGCAAACGGTGATCGCGAAAGCGAGCAGCGGTAGAACAACCAGCGGAATGGTTAGCTTCGATAGCACTGTCGTAAGATCCGAAACCGGCAGCGACTTCCAGAAAAGGATGCGATCGCGTCGTTCGCCGTGCAGAGCGTCGAGACAGTAGAACACGCCAACGATTAACACGGTGAAGACCATCATCATCGCCGCCAAGTCGTACGGCTGCTCGATGCGAACTCGCTGCACCGCCGGATCGAGCAACAACACGGCGCGTCTGCGTTCCGCCAGACCGATTGTGCTGATCGCGAAGCCGAACACCTGGACCGCGGCGACGATCAGCGGCGCGATATAGATCGAACGGTTCTCCCACAGTTCGCGGCGCACGGACCAGTAGAGTGGTCGGGTCGCCGCGCTGTTGTAGCCGGGGTCGGTGACCCCGGAGTTGACGGCAGATTCGGGTGCCGCGTTTGATTCAGTGTTCATATAGCCGCTCCTCCTTGGCGCGCCATAGCCTTGTGCGAAGGCGGCTGTGGCTCGCCGGCCTTATTGCCCATCACGGCAACGAACAAGTCGGCGATGCTGGGCCTGCGCACGTCACCGAGCGCGGCGAGCTGGTCGCGATCGACATGATCGAAGAGCAGGACGCTGCGGCCGAACACCGGGCGCTCGTGAATCGGCTGGAGCGCTCGCGCGGCGGCGAGATGCTCGGGGTTCACCATGACTTCCAGATAGCGCGACTCGAATTCTTCCATGCTGCATTCGAGCACGATGCGCCCGCGGTCGATGAACATAAGATCAGTGAGAACGTCCTGGATCTCTTCCACCTGATGTGTCGTCACCACGATGGTGCGACTGCGATCGAAGTAGTCGTTCAGCAGCGAGTCGTAGAACTGTTTGCGATACAGGATGTCGAGGCCAAGCGTCGGTTCGTCTAGCACCAGCAATTTCGCGTCGATGGCCATGACAAGCGCGAGGTGCAGCTGGGCCACCATGCCCTTCGACAATTGCCTGACCTTGCTGGTGCGCTTGATCGTGGTCTTCGCAAGAAAACCTTCCGCCTTCGCGCGATCGAATCGCGGATGCACGCCGGCCACGTAGTCGAGCATCTGCGAAACCCGAATCCAGCGCGGCAGCACAGCGACATCGGCGATGAACGAGACATCGCGCATGAGTTGATCACGCGTGGCCCAGGGGTCGCGTCCGAGCACCTTCAGTTCTCCCTGATACGAGGTGAGACCGAGAATCGCATTGAGCGCGGTGGTCTTGCCGGCGCCGTTGGGACCGATGAGTCCGAGGATGCGGCCCTCCTCGACACGCAAATCGACGCCGTCCAGAGCGATGGTTGTGCCGAAAACTTTGCGGAGACCGCGTGCTTCTATGCAAGCCATGGCTTCAGCGCTTCTCCTTTCCAGTTTTCGACGACCGGCGCTTTATCGCAGCATCGAGCAGCTCTTCTGGTGTCAGACCGAGCCGCTGAATGGTTGCGTGGACCCTGGGCCAATGCTCCGCGAGGAACTTCTGGCGTTCGCCTTTGAGCAGCAGATTGGGCGCGCCGGCTTTGACGAACATGCCGAGACCGCGCTTCTTCTCGACTAGCTGCTCGTCGACCAGTTGTTGATAGGCCTTCAGAACCGTTAGCGGATTGACCCGATATTCGGCCGCGACATTGCGCACCGACGGCAGCGGGTCGCCTTCTTTGAGCACGCCGTCGAGAATCATGGCGACGACACGATCTCGGAGCTGTCGATAAATCGGCTGACTGTCGTTCCATTCGCTATGCATCCTGTTTTCGACCACAATACCTCATATAGTGATATAGTTAACTATAACACAACTCCACAGGCAAGCCTTTTTTTATTTTTTTTGTTGCCCGCTCAGGAGAAATTCTGTTGAGACCCGCTCTTTTGCCTGAGGACGCTCAGCGGAGATTGTTCGAAAGAAGGAATTTTCTGCGGTTTAACGAGAATTGTGCGGACAAGGTGCGTAAATAAGGCGCCGTTCTGCGTCTATTTCTTGTCCTCCTGAGGGTGGAACGCCAAAAGGCTGCATGGAGACGAGTGTTTCGCGAAGAAGGCCCTCCAATCTACTCGAAATGCCGCGAAACCATCACACATCGTAGTACATCGCGAACTCGTACGGATGCGGGCGGAGACGGAGGGCGTCGTATTCCTTTTGCTTCATGTCGATCCAGTTGGCGATGAAGTCGGCGTTGAAGACGTCGCCGCGCAAGAGAAAGGAATGGTCGGCCTGGAGCGCTTCGATCGCGCCGCGGAGTGAATCGGGCACGCTGGCGACTTGCGCGAGTTCTTCCGGTGGCAGTTCGTAAAGGTTCTTGTCGAGCGGATCGCCGGGATCGATGCGGTTCTGGACTCCGTCGAGGCCGGCGAGCAGCAACGAGGAGAACGCGATATATGGATTCGCCGCTGGATCGGGCGTGCGAAATTCAATTCGTTTCGCTTTTGGGCTGGCGGAATACGTGGGAATGCGGATCGCAGCGGAACGATTTCGTGCCGAATAGGCCAGATTGACCGGCGCTTCGAATCCGGGAACGAGACGCTTGTAGCTATTCGTTGTCGGATTCGTGAAACAAGTGAGCGCGGGCGCGTGTTTCAAAATCCCGCCGACGAAGAAGAGTGCCATCTCACTCAGTCCAGCGTAACCGTTCCCGGCAAACAACGGCTTCCCGTCTTTCCAGAGCGACATGTGGGTGTGCATGCCGGAGCCGTTGTCGGCGAAGAGCGGTTTCGGCATGAAGGTGACCGTCTTGTTATGCTTCCTGGCGACGTTGCGGATGATGTATTTGTAATACTGCATCGAGTCGCCCATCTGCTTGAGCGGCGCGAACCGAACGTCGATCTCGGCCTGGCCGGCGGTGGCGACCTCGTGGTGTTGTTTGTCGATTGGAATGCCGGCTTTCTCCAGCTCGAGCGACATTTCGTTGCGAATATCCTGCAACGTGTCCATCGGCGGGACGGGAAAATAACCTTCCTTCGCTCGAATCTTGTAGCCCACATTCGGAAATTCTTCGCGCGCGCTGTTCCAGTGACCTTCGACGCTATCGATGAGATGGAACGACGAGTTTGTGGCGTAACTGAACCGCACATCGTCAAAAATGAAAAATTCGGCCTCGGGCCCGAAGAATGCGGTGTCAGCGATGCCGGTGCTCTGTAGGTAAGCTTCGGCTTTTTCGGCGATGCCGCGAGGGTCGCGGTCGTACGGCTCGCGCGTGATCGGGTCGACAATCGTGCAAATCAAACTCAGTGTCGGTTCGGCATTGAAGATGTCGATCCACGCCGTTGAAGGATCCGGAATCACGAGCATGTCGGACGCATTAATGACCTTCCACCCGCGAATGCTCGAGCCGTCGAAACCGAGCCCTTCCGTAAAAATATCGTCGTTATATTCGGTGAGCGTTGTTGTGAAGTGTTGCCAGGTGCCGGGCAGATCGGTGAACTTGAAATCGACGAGTTTCACGTCGTGGTCTTTGATCATTTTGCTGACATCGGATGGAGTTTTTTTGTTGGCCATTTGGTTCAGAGGTTGATGTTTGAGCTGAAGAAATTGGATGGCTTAAATCGTTAATTCACTAAATCACTAAATGTCGCTCGAGATGCAACTCGCTCGAGGACGGCTCGTTTGTTCGGTGAGCTTGGAGATCGTGCGGCGTTCCTCACACCGCTTTTTCGCCGATCTCTTCCGTGCGGATGCGGACCGCGTGTTCCACTGGAAGAACGAAAACTTTCCCGTCGCCGATCTTGCCGGTTTTGGCGGCGCGGACGACTTCGCTCACAGCTTTGTCCACCAGATCATCGGCGAGGACGACTTCCACTTTCACTTTCGGGAGAAAATCCACGGTGTATTCGCTGCCGCGATAAATCTCGGTGTGACCTTTCTGCCGGCCGAAGCCCTTCACTTCCGTGACAGTCATTCCTTCAATTCCCAATTCGGCGAGCGCCTCTTTGACCTCTTCGAGCTTGAACGGTTTGATGATCGCTTCCAGTTTTTTCATGTCGGTGTAAACTCGGCGCCGCGCGGTGCTTTGCAATCGAAAGCTGAGCGCGGCACGCGCTCTCATAACAACGCCGAGCGAACGATGCAAGCATCGTTTTTCGGTTCGTCGAAGCCCTGATGCATTGAAGCGTTAAAGTGGTCTCTTATTCGGCGCCACTCTCCAACTCTTCACGTTTCAAACGGCTTCGCCTTGCTGCAGCAATCGCCAAGTTTATAGTGAATGCGAATGCCTCGCGATTCTTTCGTTCATCTCCATCTCCACACCGAATATTCCCTGCTCGACGGCGCTATTCGAATAAAAGAGGTGATGAAGAAAGCAGCCGAATTCAAAATGCCGGCGGTCGCGATGACCGATCACGGCAATCTTTACGGCGCGATCGAATTTTATCAGGAAGCACAACGCGCCGGGGTCAAGCCGATCGTCGGCTGCGAAGCCTACATCGCACCACACTCGCACAAAGATCGGCCGAACTCGATGCGCGAATCGGCGTATCACTTCACATTGCTCGCGCGCGACGAAACTGGCTATCA
>WNGI01019253.1_pt1 | contig 11237 bp, 8 predicted proteins | sample 5400621 | NCBI WGS metagenome assembly WNGI01 (sample SAMN13153374, study PRJNA577476) | soil metagenome | isolation source: 20 cm soil or saprolite under Garry oak tree replicate 1 | place: USA:California | collected 2016-06-15
GGCCGGCGGCTACACGCAGACGAACTTGGTGTCCGACGTACCAGGTGCCGCGCAGCTCACGGATCCAGATTTGGTCAATCCGTGGGGCATGTCGCGCAGCGCGACCTCGCCGATCTGGGTGTCCGACAACGGCACGGACCTCTCGACGCTCTACAACGGCGATGTGAACGGCAGTCCGGTCGCCAAGCTCGGGCTCAAGGTGAGCATTCCCGGCGGCGCGCCGACCGGGCAGGTCCGCAACGACACGACCGCGTTCCACCTGCCGAACACCACCACGGCAGCGTCGTTCATCTTCATCGGTGAGGACGGCGACCTGTCGGCGTGGGCTGGCGGCGGCGCCACTGCGGCGACCCTGATCGGCCACACCGAGGGCGCGATCTACAAGGGCCTCGCGATCGCACACGGCGCGTCCGGCCCGATGCTGCTCGCGGCGAACTTCGGCGCCAACAAGATCGACGCCTGGGACGGCAACTTCGCCCCGGTGGACACGACCGGGCTGTTCAGCGATCCGACGCTGCCGGCGGGCTACGCACCGTTCAACGTGGCCGAGATCGGCGGGCAGATCTTCGTGACGTACGCCCTGAAGGGCGGCGAGGACGACATCGCGGGGCCGGCGCACGGCTTCGTCGACGTGTACACGACGTCTGGCGCGTGGGTGAAGCGCTTCGCCACGCACGGCGTGCTGAACTCGCCCTGGGGCATCACGATGGCACCGGCCAACTTCGGCCAGTTCTCCAACGACCTGCTGATCGGCAACTTCGGTGACGGGCGGATCCACGCGTTCGACCCGACCACCGGCGAGGTGCTCGGCACGCTGCGCGGCACGTCCGGTGCGCCACTTGCCATCGACGGCCTGTGGGGCCTGATCACCGGTGACCCGGGGGCCGGCGGAGTCGACTCGGTCTGGTTCGCCGCCGGACCGGACGACGAGTCGCACGGTTTGCTCGGCACTCTTCGGGCAAGCTAGTCAGTAACGTTCGCGCGGTCCGTCAGCTGAGCAGCCGGCGGACCGCGCGTTCTATGTCGTCCTCGCTGAGCAGCACCGTGTTCGCGGCGTCGCCGAGTGGCACGTAGCTGTCGCGGCCGGCGACCCGGATGATCCGCCCGCCGAAGCCGCGTTCGACGAGCGCCGTGACGATGCCCTCGCCCACGCCGCCGCTGTGCCGCGTCTCGTCCACGACGAGCACCCGGCCGGTGGCGTTGGCCTCGCGGACCATGTCGTCGACCGGCAGCGGCATCAGCCAGCGCAGGTCGACGACGCGCATGCCGATGCCCTCGTCGGCGAGCAGCGCCGAGGCGCGCATGCTCATGCGCACGCCGTTGCCGAAGGTGAGCACCGTCAGGTGCTTTCCGTTGCCGTGGGTGCGCGCGCTGCCGATCGGGATGTGCCGGTTGAGCGAGTACGCCCCGAGCCAGCCGCGATCACCCGGCTCGAGCAGGTCACGCTCGTGGTACAGCGCGATGGGCTCGAGGTAGATGCTGACCTGACCGTCGGTGACGGCGGCGGCGAGGCAAGTACGCAGCATCGGCCCGGCGTCCTCGGGACGGGACGGCACGGCGACAACCAGACCCGGGATGTCGCGCAGCACGGCCAGCCCGTTGTCGTTGTGGAAGTGCCCGCCGAATCCCTTCTGGTACGCAAGACCGGCGATGCGCACCACCATCGGATTGGTGAACGTGCCGTTGCTGAAGAAGCGCAAGCTCGCCCCTTCGCCGCGGATCTGGTCCTCGGCGTTGTGCAGGTAGGCGAGGTACTGGATCTCCGGGATCGGGAGCAGGCCGCTCACGCCGAAACCCAGGCCGAGCCCGAGGATCGCCTGCTCGTCCAGGAGCGTGTCGAAGACGCGGTTCGCGCGGAAGCGCTGCTGAAGGCCCCGGGTGATGCCGTACACGCCGCCCTTGTTGCCGACGTCCTCACCGAACACCAGCGTCTGCGGACGGGCGGCGAGCGCGTCGGTCAGCGCGGCGTTGATGGCCTGCGCGAGGGTCAGCTGCCCGGACTGCTCGGGCATCCGTCCGGAGAACGCCTCGCGTCGTGTCGCGTCGTCGGCGAAGCGGGTGACCTCCGACTCGATGGCGGGCGCGCTGCGCGGCGCGAGCGGCTCGATCACAGCCCGGGCGGTGGCCAGCGTCCGCGCGCCGATCAGCTCGTCGGACAGCGAGCGGACGAGCTGGCCGATCTCGTCGTAGCGCGTCGCTGTGGCTGCCGACCCGATCCGCCGGGCCAGCGCGACGACGGGGTCCCGGGCGAAGTCCGCGGTGATGGCAGGCGGCGGGCGGTACCCGCTTTCGACGTCGCTGCCGGCGTGGCCCAGGTAGCGGACGGTGCGCAGGTGCAACAGCGCCGGGCGGCGCTTGTCACGCACGTAGGACACCGCCTCGGCAGCCGCGGCCCACACGCTGTCCGGGTCGTCGCCGTCGGCGGTCAGGTACCGGATGCCCGGTCGCCGCGCCGCCTCGGCCACCCAGCCCGCCGGCGTCGGCACCGAGATCCCGAGCCCGTTGTCCTCGCACACGAACAGCAGCGGCAGGCTCAGCTTCTGCCGGACGCAGTAACCCGCCGTGTTCAGCGCGCCGACGGCCGTCGAGTGGTTCAGGCTGGCGTCGCCGAAGCTGACGACCGCGAGCGCGTCGTCCGGCCAGCGGGTCGGCACGTGGATACGGCCGGCGCGCCCGATCGCGAATGCCACGCCGACAGCACGCGGCAGGTGCGAGGCGATGGTGGACGTCTGCGGCATGACCGCGAGGTCCGGGTTGCCGAATACCTTGTGCCGCCCGCCGGACGCGGGGTCGGCGATGGCGCCCATCATCCCGAGCAGGATGTCGCGCAGGCCGTCCTCGAGCTTGCGTCCCGCCTGGGCCGAGCGCGCGAGGTAGAACGCCCCGGAGCGGTAGTGCAGCAGCGCGGGGTCGGTCGGCTGCAACGCGGCGGCGACGAATGCGTTCGACTCGTGCCCGGCCGAGCCGATCGTGTAGAAGCCCTGGCCGCGTTCGCGCATCCGGCGCGCCTCGATGTCGACGTGTCGGCTGCCCGCCATCGCGTCGAACAGCGCGCTCAACTCGTCGTCCGGTTCGCCGGAGTCGTCGACTTCGCCCAGCGCCGCACGGACGCGGGCGTCAAGATCATCGTGCGGGGAACTCACGGCACAGATCATGCCCTTTCCTGCGCGGATCGTGGCAGGTCGGGTTCTTACCGAGATCGGCGCACCGGGTAAGCGCAGGGTAGGTGGCGGATAAGCCGGTGCGTGCATGGTGCTCGGGACGGGACCGGCCGGGTCCCGCACGACCGAAGGGGGCTGCCGCGATGGCAGACATGCAGTTTCCGAATGTGTTGCTCGGACCAGGGACGTTCACCGCAGCGGTGATCGACAACAACGGGGCACCGTCGTCGGTGCTCGAGGCGAACCAGCCGTTCACCATCCAGTGCTCGTGGAACATCAGCGCGCTCGCGGCGCTGCTGCTCGGCGGCCAGTGGCAGCTCGCCGCGTACGTCGAGTCGATCGGTGCCGGGCCGGAGCAGGAAGTCGGCGCAGCGGTAACGGTTGCCCTCGACGGCAGCACGAACTACAACGCCACGATCGTCGTCCCCGCGAACACGCTGCCGGACGACCCGGCGCCGCCGCTGTCGGGGACGTACAAGCTGGTGACCCTGCTGACGCACCGCAACTTCGGGCACGTCACCGATGTTGCCGCCGTCGTCGAGGGGCCGATCGTTCGGATCGCCTGAGCAGTCGGCGCACGCGGGTCGCGGTCACGCGCAAACAGCGTGCCGCGGCCCGTTCTCGCGCTCAGGGCTGTGCCCGCTCAGGGCTGTGACACAGCCGGGGCCGCGAGCTCGATATCGCCGGTGTTGCCACGGTGCAGCGCGTACTCGTCGCCTCGGTCGATGACGGTCAGCGCGCCATTGCGATCGACGACCAGTCGCCGACCACAGCTCTGCTCGCACTCGAGGAGCAGGCCACCTGGGCTTGGCGTGATCCGAAGCTGGTGGAATTCGGCCATAGTGCCCCATCGTATGCCGGATCGCGAAGCGCGTCATACAGGCGCGACGTCTCGGCTGACGGCGGCATGCAGAACGCCTGCCACAGGGCATCGGCGCACCGCCGGTACTGGCTCAGCGCCAGGTGCAGCTGACCGACGGCCGCGTAGCAGGACATGAGCTGACGATGCGCCGTCTCGTTGCACGGGTCGGCGTCGACGACGCATCGACCGAGCTGGATCGCCGGGCCGAACGCGGCGTCGTGGACGTACAGCTCGACGAGGCGCGACTGCATCTCGACGGCCGTCAACCGAAGCGCGTCGCGGGTCGGCGCGGCCCACTCCACGTACGGGTCGTCGGCGAGGAAGTCGCCGTCGTAGACCTGCGCCGCCGCCTCGTAGCAGCGCATGGCTTCCTCCAGCGCGCCCGATTGCTCGGCTGCTCGCCCGGCCTGGCAATGGCGTTCGAACTCCTCGACGTCGACCCATGCCGAAATCGTGTCGGTGAGCAGGTATGTGTCGTGGACGCGTTGCAGGACGGGCTCGGGGCAGGCGCGGCGCAGCGCCTGACGGACTCCGCTGAGTGCGACGTGCAAGCAGTTGCGGGCGGCGTCCGGATCAGCGCGCGGCCAGAACACGTCCATCAGGACGTCCCTCGGAACGGGTACGCGCCGGTGCGCCAGGAGGTAGGCGATGACGTTGCGGGTCCGGCGGCTCGACGTGGTGTCGACAGCACGGCCGTCCAGCGTTACCGAGAACCGGCCGAGCAGCCGCGCGGACAGTAGCGGTCTGGGGCGAATCGATGCCCCTCGGGCAGCGGCCCCGATGTTCGCAACGGCAGCGCTCACCTGACCCACTCCCCGTGGTCGCGCTCAGCCCCCCGGCAGAGGTAGCCGTGCTGGTGAGGAGCGTGCCTAGCCCGCCGCTGATACGTCCCGAACCCGCCGCAGTCGTGCCCGGACACGCAGCCGCTCGATCTTGGCGGCGTCGGCAGAGGTCGCCGGCATGTACACCACCAAGCGCGCCTCGGGCATGCCGTCGACGTAGAAGCCACTCGTGCGCATGTCGATCGTGGTGCCGTCGTCAGCCTGGAACCACTTGATCTCGGGCATCGGCACGGCGACCTGATGGGTGGCCCACAACTCGGCGAACTTCTTGCTGGCCGCGGAGAGGGCCGCGACGAAGTCGGTCCACTGCGGCTCGCCGACGTGCCTGGCGTAGCCGGCTCTGAGCACGGCCACCATGTGCGGCAGCACGTCGACGTTGAGCAGCGGGCACTTGCGCATGGTGAAGATCTGCCACAGCGCATTGCGCTCGCGGCCGGTGGCGGCGACGAGGATGGGAAACAGCGCGGCGTAGGTCTCGTTGCACGCCAGCAGGTCGTACCGACCGTTGTAGACGCAGGCCGCAGTGGGGTCGAGAGAGTCGAGCACGCCCGGCACCTCGGCCGGCAGCTGCCCCGCCTCGGTGTCGCTGCCGGTCGGTACGCCGGGCACGTCCGCCAGCCGGTACAGATGCCAGCGCTCGGCCGGGCCGAGCTTGAACACGCGGGCGATGGCGTCGAGCACCTGGACGCTCGCGTTGATCGGCCGCCCCTGCTCGAGCCACGTGTACCAGGTGACGCCCACGCCGGCGAGTTGCGCGACCTCCTCGCGGCGCAGGCCCGGGGTACGCCGCCGCTGCCCCGGGGCCAACCCGACATCTTGGGGTCTCACCCGTGCGCGGCGGCTGCGCAGGAAGGACGCGAGCTCGCTGCGGCGTTCCTTCAGATAGGTGCCTTCGATCACGGTCACCAGTAGATCGTCCGGCACCGACAACGTGCGTGCCAGGTAGTGGCAATACCAGGATCAGCGGGCACTCACCACCGGGACCGGACGGCACGCACTGTTTACCGCGTGACTACCCTGACCGATCCCGACATCGCCCGCCGACGCGTCACCCGCCCCGGCGCGGTGCTCGGCGTACTGCTTGCCGGCCAGTTCATGGCGATCCTCGACGTGTCGATCGTGAACGTCGCCGCCCCGACCCTGCGCGCCGACCTGCATGCGTCCGGAGCGGGACTGCAACTGGTTGTCGCCGGCTACATCATCAGCTACGCCGTGCTGCTCATCAGCGGGGCGCGGCTGGGCGACCGGTTCGGGCACGGGCGCGCGTTCCAGGCGGGCCTCGCCGGCTTCACGATCGCGTCGCTCGCCTGCGGGCTGGCGCCGAACACGGCCACGCTGGTCACGTTCCGGTTCATCCAGGGCACGGCCGCGGCGCTGATGATGCCGCAGGTGATGAGCCTCATCCAGCGGACGTTCGCCGGCCCCGCCCGGGCCAGGGCGCTGTCGCTGTACTCGGCGGTGATCGCGTGCGGCGCGGTGATCGGGCAGGTGCTCGGCGGCGTCATGGTCAGTGCCGACCTGTTCGGCACGGGGTGGCGGCCGGTCTTGCCGGGCCGCAGGCTCGACCCGGTCGGTGTGGTTCTGCTGTCGCTCGCCGTGCTGCTGCTCGTCGTGCCGCTCGTGCTCGGTCACGAGGAGAACTGGCCGGCCTGGTGCTGGATCTCGCTCGCCGCCAGCGCCGTGCTGTTCCCGGCTTTCGTCGCCGTCGAGCGGGCGGTCGCGAACGGCGGCGGTTCGCCGCTCGTCTCCGCGCGCGTGCTCCGCGCCCCCGGCCTGTCCGCCGGGGCGGCGTCGCTGTTCTTCGCGCTGCTCAACTACGGCGGCTACCTGTTCAGCATGGCGCTGCACCTGCAGTCCGGCCTCGGCGAGAGTCCGGCGAAGGCCGGCCTGGTGTTCGCCCCGGTCGCGCTCGGGTTCGCGGCCACCGGCCTGACCTGGCGACGGCTACCCGCGCGATGGCACGGCCACATCATCCCGTTCGGGCTGGCCTTCGCCGCTGTCTGCTACCTGCTGCTCGGCGCGATCCTGCGTGGCGGCGGCGAGGGCGGCGCGCTGCTGGAGGTCGTCCTGCTCCTGATCGGCCTGGCGCTCGGCCTGGCGTTCAGCCCGATGCTGACCGTTGCGCTCACCCACGTCCCGATGTCCGACGCGGCCGATGCCAGCGGGATTCTCGTCACGATCTTCCAGCTCGGCCAGGTCGTCGGGGTGGCGACGCTGGGCACGCTGTACCTGACGCTCGTGCACGGGCCGGGCGCGCACGCGTCGGCGCATGCGATCGCGCTCACCGACGTCGCGCTGTGCCTCAGCGCCGTCGTGGCGGCCGGATTCGCCCTGGCAGTGATCCGCCCGCGCGCTACCCCGTCGCCGTGATCGTGGCGTCGGCGCGCCGGACGACGTCGTCGTGCACGCCCAGCATCGTGGCGACCGTCGCCGACCAGGGGTAGGCCTCGGCGCAGGCCCGCGCGGCCTGTCGCCGGTGCGGGGCACCGGACAACCGCGCGACGGCCCGGGCGAAGGCTGCCGGGTCCGGGCGGGCGCCGGTGCCGGCCCCCGGGTGCGCGGCAACGATCTCGGCCGGCGCCGCACCCGCGACGGCCACGATCGGCGTTGCGCAGGCCAGCGCCTCGAGTGCGGCGAGACCGAACGTCTCGGCCGGGGCGCAGACCAGCGCGACGTCGGCCGCGCCGAGCGCCGCGGCGACGGCTGCGCGATCGCGCAGGTGGCCCACGAACCGCACCGGCAGGTCGCGCGCGAGCCGCGCCAGCGCAAGTCGCATCGGGCCGTCGCCGACGACGGTCAGCTCGCCGTCGACGCCGTCTGCGTGCAGCGCCCGAAGCGTCTCGACGGCGAGGTCGGGACGCTTCTCGGCGGACAGCCGGCCGACGACGACCAGCCGGAGGCGCCCGCCCGGTCCACGGTGCGCAGGCGGCCGGAACGTCTCGAGGTCGACGCCCAGCGGGACGACCAGCGCCCGCTGCCCGAACTCGGCCGCGGCGAATCGCGAGCAGGTGACGAGCACGTCGCATCGCGTCTCGGTGCGGCGGGCCAGCGCCTCGGTCGCCGGGCGGAGGACGCTGTCGGGCGCGAACGGCATCAGCATCGGCAGGGACCGCGTCAGCCGCTCGTGCGACACTGCGACAACCGGCACCCGCCGGGCCCGCGACCAGGCCCACACCCACTGTTGCAGCAGCTTGTCGTGCACCTCGACGACGTCCGGGCGAAGCTCGTCGAGCAACGCCAGCACCGCCTTGCGGCGCAGGATCACCCGGTATCCCGAACGGTTGGGCAGTCGCGGAGCCCGCAGCCGGCGCACCGTGCCGTCGACCTCGTCGACCTCGTCGGCCGGGCCGGGTGCGACCAGCGTGCAGTCGTGGCCCGCGTCGAGGTACCCCGCGCGCAGCGCGTCGACTGCGACTCGCAGCCCGCCCGACGTGGGCGAATGGAAGTTCGCCAGTTGGACGATCCTCATGGCACCGCCGCGTTCGCCAGCAACTCGCCGTATGTCGTGGGCGCGGCGCCGAGGTCGAGTGCCTCGTCGATCGCGGCCAGGGTCGCGCTGCGCAGACCAGGACGGCCCAGGTCGTCCGGATGCAGCGCGATGCGCAGCAGGCCACCGGCTCGGGCCGCGGCGCGCACGCCGACTCGCAGCAGGTGCGCGGCCGCGCGCTCGCCGGTGCCGCCGGGGCGATGCGAGAACGCGAACCCACGCAGCTGCTGCCCGCTCACGACGTCGACGACCGCCGTGTGCGTCGTGGTGTGGGTGAAGCCCAGCTGCCGCAGCGCGCGTAGCGCGCCGGGGGAGTGCAGCCAGCCCGGCGCGGTGAACGCCCCGGTCGCCAGGCCCGCGTCGGCGAGAACGGCGCGCCCCGCGCGCAGCCGCAGCAGCGCCGCCGGTTGGCTGAGCGCGGCGAACTCGCCGGCGCCACGGGCGAGGCCGCGGGCGGCCACCGCGCGCCAGCCGCAGGCATCCACACCTGCCTGGTGCCGCCAGCCGTGCTGGACGATCTCGTCGCCGGCCGCCTGCCGGTCGCGCAGCAGTTGCTGGAATGTGTGGCGACCGGCCAGCGAGTCGCCGCGCCAGGGTCCAGGTATGACGAGCAGCGACGAGCGCAGGCCTCGCCGGTCCAGTGCGTTCAGCCAGATCGCGGTCGGCGTCGCCGAGGCGGGGGCGACGTCGTGGACGCTGACGACGAGGCGCGCGCTCATGACGCCCGCCTGCGCAGGCGGGCCAGCCGGGCCGGCTTCAGTGCCACGACCGGTGTACCGGATCCGCGGGCGGCGAGCACCCGGGCGTAATGCTCGACGAGCTGGTCGGCCACGGCGTCCCAGGTCCGCCAGACGACGGACGGCCGGGCCCGCTCGCGCGCCGCCGCCAAAGCAGCGCGGTCGGCCCGGATCGCCGCCACCTGCGCGGCGAGCACGGCCGGGTCGCGGCCGGCCCACAGCCAGCCGTTCTCGCCGTGCCGGACGAGATCGAGCGGGCCGCCCGCGGCCGCCGTGACCACCGGCACGCCGGCGCAGAGCGCCTCCTGTCCAGGCTGGCGACGATGCGGCCGAGGTCGGTGCCGGTACGCAGCCCCAGGAACCGCGCGTCGGGCATGAGCTTCTCCAGCGCGCGCCGGCGCGGCCCGTCGCCGACTACGACGACCCGCACGCCGGGCAGCCGGGTAAGCGGCGCGAGCGCCGCGACGCGCTTCTCGGCGGCGAGTCGCCCGACGAAGCCAACGACCGTCGCGCCCAGCTCGCCGCCGGTGAACTCGGCGCGCAGCCGCTCGTCCCGCCGTGCCGGATGGAACAACGTGCCGTCGACGCCGCGTGCCCACAGCTCGAGCGTGCTGACGCCGTGCCGGCGCAGGTGGTACCCGGTGGTGCTTGACGGCACGAGGGTCAGATCGGCGCTGTTGTGCAGGCGGCGCAGCGACGACCACAGCGCAGGCGTCAGCGCGCGCAGGTGGTAGCGCCGCAGGAATCCGGACAGGTCGGTCTGGAAGACGGCCACCGACGCGATGTCGAGCTCGGCGGCGGCGCGAACGGCCGACCAGCCGAGCACCGCGGGGGAGGCGAGGTGCACGACGTCCGGGCGGAGCTCGCGCAGGACGGGGCGCAGGTCGACGCCGGGCCGGGCGACGCGCAACCCGCGGTAGCCGGGCACGCCGATCGCCGGCACCCGTACCACGTCGACGAGATGCCCGTCGCGCGTCCGGAACGGCTCGCCGCTGGGCGCGACGACCACCGGCTCGTGTCCCCGGGCCGCCAGCGCCCCGGCGACGCGGATGACGGAGTTCACGACCCCGTTGACGGCCGGGGAGAACGTCTCCGCCACGAGCGTGACCCGCACATCCTCAGACGATCAACAGGCCAGGCGACACGACGGCATGCTGGACGCGACCGGCAAGTGAAATGACGGTGACGCACATATGTGCGTGCCCGGTGGGTTCAGCCGGCGCAGGCGTGACTATTCTGCAATTCGACGGCACTGATGGTGCCCAGAGACCTGGCCAGCCGAGCGGGAGGCACGTTGACCACCACCGCCGAGCCGACAACGGCCGATTCGCCGGACGCGACGTCCACCGTCGCTCCGCGGCCGATCGTCAGCCGGCCGTACCCGGTCCACGAAGCCGCCAAGGGCTCGATGCTCGGGCAGTTGCTGCGCACCACCGACCACAAGCTCATCGGCAAGATGTACTTGGTCACGTCGTTCGTGTTCTTCATGGTCGGCGGCGTGATGGCGCTGCTGATGCGTACCGAGCTGGCTCGTCCGGGCATGCAGTTCCTCTCACCGGAGCAGTACAACCAGCTGTTCACGATGCACGGCACGATCATGCTGCTGTTCTTCGCGACGCCGCTCGTCTTCGCGTTCGCGAACCTGGTACTGCCACTGCAGATCGGCTCGCCCGACGTCGCGTTCCCGCGGCTGAACGCGTTGTCCTACTGGCTCTATCTGTTCGGCGCCATCACTGCGACGTCCGGCTTCCTCACGCCGGGCGGCGCCGCCGATGTCGGCTGGACGTTCTACACGCCGCTGAGCGACTCGATGAACTCGCCCGGTGCGGGCACCGACCTGTGGATCCTGGGCGTCGCGCTGTCAGGTCTCGGCACGATCCTCGGCGGCGTCAACATGATCACCACGGTGATCACGCTGCGCTGCCCGGGCATGACGATGTTCCGGATGCCGATCTTCACCTGGAACATCCTGGTGACGAGCGTCCTCGTGCTGCTCGCCTTCCCGATCCTGACTGCCGCCCTGCTCGTCCTCTGGGTCGACCGACATATGCACGCCCAGGTGTTCACGTCCGCGAACGGCGGCGCGATCCTGTTCCAGCACCTGTTCTGGTTCTTCGGCCATCCCGAGGTCTACATCGTCGCGTTGCC
>WNGI01005725.1_pt1 | contig 11236 bp, 6 predicted proteins | sample 5400621 | NCBI WGS metagenome assembly WNGI01 (sample SAMN13153374, study PRJNA577476) | soil metagenome | isolation source: 20 cm soil or saprolite under Garry oak tree replicate 1 | place: USA:California | collected 2016-06-15
ACGGCGGCAAAGAAGAGGCGGCGCAGCGACCGGTGCTCGTCTCGGCGCTCGAGGGGCTCCTTGCGGCCATGAACGCCGGCCCCGTGAGCCTGGTGAACGCGCAGGTGCTGGCCGAAGAGAAGGGCATCAAGCTCGGCACAAAGACGGGCGCGCCGGAAGCCGGGTTCGAGACGTCGATCGGTGTGAAGGTCGACACCGCCCGGGGACGCGTGCGCGTCACCGGAGCGCTCATCGGCGGCAGCCATGGCCGGGTCATCCGGATCGACGACTATCACGTCGACGTCGTGCCCGATGGCTGGATGCTGGTGATCCGCAACCGCGACGTGCCGGGCGTGATCGGCCGAGTCGGATCGGCGCTCGGGAGCGCGGGCATCAACATCGCGAGCTACCACCAGGCGCGGCGCTCGGTCCCGAGCAGCGACGGTGAGCCGGCCCACGCGCTCGCAGCCATCAACGTCGATCAGGCGCTGACGAATGGCGTGCTCGACAAGCTGCAGGGATTGCCGGACGTGCTCGACGTGCGGTTGGCGAATTTCGGAGACTAACGGTCCGAAAAGCAGGTCCTTCCTTTCACACTCACGAAGCGAGCGAGCTTGTCATCCTGAGCGCCGCAGGCGCGAAGGACCTAACCCAACGACCTCTGCCGCACGATGTAGCCATCGACCAAAATGAACGCCGCAAACAACTCCGCGAGAATAATGAACGTCAGAAACAGCGCAGTCCCTGTCCGCCCCAACGCCCACGCTGCGGCGACCAGAGGCACGATCCTCCAAACCCGAAGGGCTACGGGGACCACAAGTCCCCAGCGAGCCCAATCCTGTCCCCAGTACCATGCCGTGCAGAGCACGAGCACTACCACCAGCGGCAGCAGCCGTGTGAGCGTGGCGATCGGGCCGATAATGAATAGAAACGTGAAGAAGAGTGTCGCCTCCGCGAGCAGCAGGAGGGCGAGTGCGGCGGTCACGTCGGTCCTCTTCATAGCAGCCGGGCTAATGGACGGCATCGCTACCCCCTCACAGGGCGCGCGGGGAATTGGTGTGTCGAGAAGGACTCTACGGTAATGATCTGCTTGGGTCTGGAGAGTGACAGGGCTCACCTCACGCCATCCACAGGAGCTGCTTTCGCCGTACATTCCCCGACAAATCCGCAATAACAAGGAGCAACGCATGAAGTCCATAGTCGGCCTGCTCGCGCTCTTCGCATGCACGCCCGCGGTCGCGCAGGTGCCCCAGAATGTCAACGAGACGATGCGCCGGATTTTCGCATCCGCGGACTTCGCGCCGCAACGCTTCGGACCGGCGCGGTGGGTTGAAAACGGCACCGCCTACACCACGGTGGAGCGATCGGCGGCGAACCCTGATGCGTCCGATATCGTGCGGTACGAGACCGCCACAGGGGTCCGCAGTGTCTACATCTCGGCGCGCCAGCTGGTGCCTTCCGGTGCGACCGAAGCGCTGGACTTCGACGACTACGCATGGTCGGCCGACGGCAACCTGTTGCTGCTCTTCACGAACACCGAGCGCGTCTGGCGACAGAATACGCGCGGCGACTACTGGGTGCTCAACCGGAAAACCGGCGCGCTGAAGAAACTCGGCGGGCCGAACGCCCCGCCGTCCTCCCTCATGTATGCCAAATTCTCGCCGGCCGGTGATCGCGTGGCCTACGTACGGCAGGGCAACGTCTACGTGGAGCGACTCGCGGACGGTGTCGTCACGGCCCTCACGAGCGACGCGGACTCGCTCCACGTGAACGGCATGACCGACTGGGTCTACGAAGAGGAATTCGACCTCCGCGACGCCTTCCGCTGGTCACCCGACGGCTCGAAGATCGCTTACTGGCGGTTCGACATGACCGGCCTCGGCACCTATTTCCTCATCAACGACACCGACTCGCTCTATCCGAAAATCACGCCGATTCAGTATCCCAAGGTTGGGACGCAGAATTCGGCGGTGCGTGCCGGCGTCGTGAGCGCCGATGGCGGCCCCACGACGTGGCTCCAGATCCCCGACGATCCACGCGAGAACTACCTGCCGCGCATGGAGTGGGCGGGACCGAACGAGTTGATCCTCCAGCGGATGAACCGGATCCAGAACACCGACCGGGTCATGCTGGCGGATGCGGCGACGGGAGCGACCCGGACAGTCCTCACCGAGCGCGACACCGCCTGGGTCGACGTCGTGGACGACATCGAGTGGCTCGCGAAGGGCACGGAGTTTCTGTGGACGAGCGAGCGCGATGGCTGGAGACACGTGTATCGGGTCAGCCGCGACGGCAAGCGGGTCACGAACATCACGCCCGGCAATTTTGACGTCGTCGACATCGCGGCGGTGGACGAGCCTGGCGGGTTGCTGTACTACATCGCGTCTCCCGATAACGCGACCCAGCGCTATCTGTATCGCACCCGGCTGGACGGCCAACAGCCGGCGGTACGAGTTTCGCCGGCTACCGCGGCGGGCTCGCACTCCTACAGGATCTCCCCGGACGCCCGCTGGGCCTTTCACACCTACTCGCATTTCAACAGCCCTTCGGTGATCGAGCTGGTGCAGCTGCCGTCGCACCGCGTCGTGCGCACCCTCGTCGACAATGCCAAACAGCGCGCGGCGGTGGCGCCGCTCATCACGCGTCCCGGTGAATTCTTCAAGGTTGCCGTCTCTGATGGAATCACTCTCGATGGCTGGATGATCAAGCCCGCGAATTTCGACTCCACTCGGCGTTATCCGCTGCTGATGTACGTCTACGGCGAGCCGGCGGGCCAGACTGCCCAGGACTCCTGGGGCGGCGGCCATCTGTGGGAGCACCTGATCGCGGATCAGGGCTACGTGGTGGCCACGGTGGACAATCGCGGCACGCCGTCTCCGCGCGGGCGCGCGTGGCGTAAAGTGGTCTACGGGGCGATCGGCGTCTTGTCGAGCCGCGAGCAAGCGGACGCGGTGCGGGCCCTCACCGGATCGCGCCGCTATCTCGACGCCTCGCGCGTCGCGATCTGGGGCTGGAGCGGAGGCGGATCGAGCACGCTGCAGGCGATGTTTCGTTACCCCGACGTCTACCAGGTCGGCATGTCGGTGGCGCCGGTGCCGGACGAGCGCCTCTACGACACGATCTATCAGGAGCGCTACATGGGTCTCCTGGCCAGCCCGGCGGACAGCGCGCGCTACAACCGAGCCTCTGCGATCAATCAGGCGGAAGGGCTCAAGGGTCGCCTGTTGGTCGTGCATGGCTCCGGCGACGACAACGTGCATTACCAGGGCACGGAACGCCTGGTGAACCGCCTGGTCGGGCTCGGCAAGCCCTTCGACTTCATGGCGTACCCCAATCGCTCGCACTGCATCTGCGAGGGCCGCGGTACGACGCTACACATCTACTCGCTGCTCACCCGGTACTTGCTGGAGCATCTGCCCGCCGGCCCGCGCATGCCGCTGACGCAGTAACATGCTCATTGCGGTCACGCGTGCCGTCAGTCCCACGATCGTCAAGTGCGAGCTGACGCACCTTGCGCGCGAGCCGATCGACGTGGCCAAAGCCGTGGTCGAGCATTCGGCGTACGAGAAGACGCTCGGGTCGCTCGGTGCAACGGTGGTGCACGCGCCGCCGGAGCCGGAGCTGCCGGATGCGGTCTTTGTCGAGGATACCGCGTTGGTGTTCGATGAGACCGCGGTGATGATGAGGCCTGGGGCGTCGACGCGGCGGCGCGAAGTCGAATCCATGGCCGCCGTGCTCCGGATTTACAGACCGCTGCTGAAGATCCAGGCACCCGGCACCCTCGACGGTGGTGACGTGATGATCGTGGGTCGAAGGGTTTACGTCGGTCTGTCATCTCGCACGAACCACGAGGGGATTGCCCAGCTCGACACCCACCTCAGCGAGTGGGGCTATGAAGTGGTCCCCGTTCCCGTGACCGGCTGTCTCCATCTGAAGAGCGCAGTGACGCAGGTGGCGGACAATCTGCTGCTTATCAATGACCGGTGGGTGAGTCCGGAGTGCTTTGGGTCCATGCGGACGGTGACTGTTGCGCCAGGCGAACCCGATGCCGCCAATGCCTTGCTGATCGGGGCGTCCGTGATTTACCCAACACACCATCCTGCAACGGCTGAGCGGCTGGATCGTGCGGGTGTGCGCCTGGTCCCGGTCCCGTGCGGAGAGCTCGCCAAGGCCGAAGGTGGTGTGACGTGCTGCAGCGTGGTGTTTGAGGCGAAAGCTTAATCGGCTGCCTGCTGGACCTCGTCCGCCAACAATCGAAAGGACTTCACGGCGCCGGTGAGCCGGTCGGCCGCTTCGGCGAGTTGATTCGCCGAGGACGCGATCTCTTCGGTCGAGGCGCTTTGCTCTTCGCCTGACGCGGCGAGCTCTTCGGCGGAGGCAAGGAGCGTATCGGTCTGGCCGGCAATGGTACCCAGCCGGTTGGCGATCTCCTCGACGAGCGAACGGAGCTCCCCCGCCGACTGCGCGGTCTCGCGGCTCCAGACGTCGTTCGCGTCGGCCTCGCTCGCCACCGTCGCCAACCCCTGCGCCGCCGTCTGCGACGCCTCCCGCACCGCCGCGCCCCCCTCAGCGAGGCGCACGAGCCGGTCGCGCGTCGCCTGAACGCGCACCAGGACGCCGCGCACGGTGTCGGCGGTCTCGCCGGCCGCCGCGGCTGCCACCGACGCGAGCTTGCGCACCTCGTCGGCGACCACCGCGAATCCGCGGCCCTGCGGGCCCGCGCGCGCCGCTTCGATCGCCGCATTGAGCGCGAGCATGTTCGTCTGCGTCGCGACCGCCTTCGTCTGGGCCACGAACGTCTGGATCCGTGCCGTGGCTTGCGCCAACGACTCGGCTTCCTCGGCGCCTTTCGCGACCTCGTCGGCGAGCTTGGCGAGACGCACCGTGCTCTGGTCGAGTCCATCCTTGTGACGCCGCGCCAGCGCCGCCAGATCGGCGTTGCGCCGCGCAGCTTCCTCGGCGCCCTGGGCGAGCTTCCCGGCGATCTGGAGGATCCGTGCCGCGTCGTCCGCGGCGGCGCGTACCAGTTGTGCCTGCTCGCCGGCGCGTCGTGAGAGATCCTGCGACGTCGAGGCCATCTCTTCGGTCGAGGCGCTCATCTCCTCCGTCGACGCGGAGATTTCGGTTGCCATCGCCGCCGCTTCATCGGCAGCCGCACGGATCGCACCCACGAGCCGGCGCAGCGCCACCACCATGGAATGCACAGACGACAGCAGCTCTCCCACCTCGCTGGCCTCGGCGCGATGCGTCGTCACCGACACGGACAGGTCACCGCCGGCGACCCGGCTCGCGATCGCTCCCGCGGCTCGCACCGGCTCGGTGACGAGGCGGCCGAGTCGCTGCGATAGCCAGAAGAGTGCGCCGATCAGGATGGCCGCCACGAGTAGCGCGCCGAGCCAGACGGCCCGTTGGGTGCTGCGGGCCGTCGCGAATGCCGAGGCCGCTGGCTCGCGATAAATCACCCACCACTGGTTCGCCGGGACCGTCGCGACCAGCTCGCTTTCCCCCCGCACGGTGGTGACGTGGGCCGTGGCGGGCTGGGTACCGAGCGGGATACGGTCCCTGTCCGGGAGGGTTTGCAGCAGCAGCCCCTCATCCTTTGCGACCAGCACGTTCCCGCGGCCGTCCACGATCTGGAGATAGGCCTGCCCCCCCAGCTCACCGGTGCCGAGCAGCACGGTCAGGCGCTCGAGGGCAAGGACCGTCTTGAGCACACCCACGGGCCGCTGACCCGGCGATGGTCGTATGGCGACGTCGAACTCGAGCGATGCGGTGCCAGCCGACGAGTCGAACCGCGCGGTGCCGTCGTACGACCCCTCCGAGATCGCCCGCTGCCACCACGTCTCATCGCGCTGCACGAAGTCGGACGGGCGCTCGGACGCGAGCACGTTCAAGCCGTGACTCTCGGTGAGGATGATTTCCGCGAAATCCGAGATCGTGGGGTAGGTGCGGAGATAGTCGCGCAGCACCGGATCGCCGCCGAGCTGGCGAGTCGAGTTGAACGTGCGCTCGAGGTCGGGAATTGGGGTGCGGTCGAGCCCACGGGTGACGGCCGACTGCCCCGCCTCCCGGACGGCATTAATGACCGGCGGCTGGCTCGCGAGCGCGACGGCCTCGCGCCGCCGTTCCTTCAGGTATTGGGTGACCATCGCCGCGACGCGGCCCGCGACGTCACGGCCGCGCGCGTCTGCCTGCTGCTCCAGGACGCGACCGACGCGATTGCTGGTGAGCCACGCGACAAAGACGACGAGCAGGACGGCCGCGCCGGCTCCGGAAATCAAGAAGCTTTGGCGGAGTTGCTGTGATTTGATGGCCATTCGGGTGGTCGTGTGCTAAGGTACTGCTCTAACTAGATTTTGCGCAATGAAATCCACAGCTCCCATCCGGATGACCGTCGCGCTGCTGATGGTCGCGGCCTCCGCACTGACCGCGCAAGCGACGCGCCCCGTCGCAGTGCGCCTCGACTCCATCTTCGCTGCGTGGAATTCGGACACGACCGCCGGCTGTGTTCTGGGTATCGCGCAAAACGGGAGTACGATCATGGAACGGGCCTGGGGCAGCGCGGATCTCGAGCACGGGGTCGCGCTCACGCCCGCGAGCATTCTCGAACCGGGCTCGGTTTCCAAGCAGTTCACGGCGGCCGCGGTGCTGCTGCTCATGCGCGACGGACGGCTATCGCTCGACGACGAGATCCACCGCTGGTTGCCGGAGCTGCCCGATTATGGCTCGCGGGTGACACTGCGGCAGCTGCTGAACCACACATCCGGCATGCGCGACTGGGGTACCATCGCCGGGATCGGCGGCTGGTCACGCAACACGCGCGCGCTGGATCACGCCTACGTTTTGGCGATCACTCGCCGCCTGCGGGAGCTCAACTTCGTGCCCGGCAGCGAGTACGAATACAGCAATACCAACTACAACCTGCTGGCGATGGTTGTGGAACGCGCGTCCGGAAAGTCGTTCCCGACATTCACGCGGGAACGGATTTTCATTCCGCTCGGCATGACCCATACCAGCTGGCGTGACGACGCCACGCGTCTGGTGAAAGGACGCGCGCCGTCGTATTCGCTGCTCGACGGGGCGTGGCACAGCGAACGGGCCATCGAAAGCATCTATGGCAACTGCTGTCTGCTGACAACGGTCGGTGATCTGCTGAAATGGAACGCCGCGTTCGACAGTACGCGCCTCGGCGGTGTCGGATTCCGGGAGGAACAGGAGCGCCAGGGTGTGCTCACGAACGGCCGGCGGATCAACTACGCAGCGGGGCTGTTCGTCACCGATTATCGTGGGGAGCCCGTGGTGATGCACGACGGCGCGACCGCTGGCTATCGGGCGTTTCTTGCGCGATTCCCGCGTCCGCGACTTGCCGTCGCCATGCTGTGTAACGCCGGGAACGTCGACCCGTCCGATCTGGGATATGCGGCGGCAGCGCAGTTTCTTCCGACACCCGCTCCGGCAGCGCCTGCTGTGGCCCCGACGCGTCGAACGGTCCCACCGGCAGCCATCGCCGATAAGGCGGGACTGTACCGCAACGTTCGTAGTATGATCGCTCAACGATTCGTGGTGACCAACGGCAAATTGATGACGGAGTCAGGGACCGAGCTCGTCCCGCAGAGCCCTACGGTCTTCGTTGGCGCTGCCGGCGGGAATCGCGTCCTCTTTGATCGTCGGACCGATGGGCACTACGACTTGCGCGTTGTGACACCCACCGCGGACACCGTGCGAGCCGACTGGGTTGAGGAGCCGGACACGAACGGTCAGGCACTGACAGGGCTTTTCGGCTCATACTCCAGCGAAGAAGCCAATACGACCGTCGAGGTGCGGCCAGATTCGACGGGCGGCGGCGGCCTGATACTCCACCGCGAACCCGATCTTCACTTGGCGCTGCGACCGGCGTACCGCGACGGCTTCAGAGGTGCCGGCGGCATGTTTGTCTTCGTCCGCAATGCGGCGGGACAAGTCACCGAGATGCGATACACGACAGGCCGAGTCCGCAACCTGCGTTTCGCACGCCGATAGGCTTAGGTTTCCGCGATCATGCGCGACGTTCCGAACTACGATCCGGCTGCACTCGAGGCTAAGTGGCAGGCCCGTTGGGCTGAGCGCCATACCAACGAGCCCGATCTCGATCGCGCCGCGCGGCCGTTCTTCAACCTCATGATGTTCCCCTATCCCTCGGCCGAGGGGTTACACGTCGGCAACATGTTCGCGTTCACGGGCGCGGACATCTACGGCCGGTTCAAGCGCCTCCAGGGCTACGACGTGTTCGAGCCGATGGGTTTCGACGCCTTCGGCATTCACTCCGAGAACTATGCGCTCAGCATAGGCACCAATCCGGCGAAGCTGATCCCGCAGAACATCGCCACGTTCCGCCGCCAGCTGCGCCGGTTCGGCGGCATGTTCGACTGGCGGCACGAGCTCTCGACCACCGATCCCGCGTACTACAAGTGGACGCAGTGGCTCTTTCTCCAGCTCTTCAAGGCGGGGCTCGCGTACAAGAAGCGCGCGGCGGTGAATTGGTGCCCCAAGGACAAGACGGTACTCGCGAACGAGCAGGTCATCGACGGGCGCTGCGAACGCTGCGATACGCCGGTCGAGCAGCGCTTCCTCGACCAGTGGTTTTTTCGCATCACAAACTACGCTGAGCGCCTGCTCCAGAACCTCCCGAGCCTCGACTGGTCTTCCTCCACCGCCCTCCTTCAGAAGAACTGGATCGGCCGGAGCGAAGGGGCGGAGCTCGTCTTCGAGACGCCCAGCGGCAAGAAGATCACGGTGTTCACGACCCGTCCCGACACGGCGTTCGGCGCGACCTATTTGGTCCTCGCGCCCGAGCACCCGCTTGTCGACGAGCTCACCGCGGTCGAGCACCGCTCGACCGTCAAGGCCTATCAACGCGAGGTGCAGTCGAAGGACATCGTGTCGCGGCGGGTGGGTGAAAAGACGAAGACCGGCGTCTTCATCGGCTCCTACGCCCGCAATCCGGCGACGGGTGAAGCGATCCCGATCTGGATTGCCGATTACGTCCTGATGGAGTACGGCACCGGCGCCATCATGGCGGTCCCGGCGCACGACAAGCGGGACTTCGAGTTCGCCACGCAATTCAGGCTCCCGATCCGACAGGTCGTCGCGGTCCCGGGAGAGACGTTGCCGATTGTCTCGGAGAACGGCGTGCTCATGAACTCAGGGGCGTTCGACGGGGTCGCGTGCGTCGAGGGGGCGCGCAAGATCGTCGCCTGGCTCGCCGAGCGCGGTCTCGCGGCACCGCGCGTCCAATACCGGCTGCACGACTGGTGTATCTCGCGGCAGCGCTACTGGGGTCCTCCAATCCCCATCATGTACTGTGAGAAATGCGGGGTCGTCCCCGTGCCCGAGAAGGACCTGCCGGTCCAGCTCCCCCTCATCGACGATTTCCGCCCCGACGATACCGGAGTAAGCCCGCTCGCGCGGCACGAAGAGTGGTACTTCGTCAAATGTCCCCAATGCGGCGGCCAGGCGCGTCGCGAAACGGACGTCTCCGACACGTTTCTCGATTCGGCCTGGTACCACCTTCGCTACCCGTCCACGGAATTCGACGACCGGCCGTTCGACCCTGCCCGAACCAAGAAGTGGCTTCCTGTGAGCAGCTACATCGGGGGCAACGAACACGCCGTGCTGCATCTCTTATATGCCCGATTTATCTGCATGGTGCTGTTCGATCTCGGCCACCTGCAACTCGACACACCCTACCCGAGATTCCGCGCCCACGGTTTGATCGTGAAGGACGGCGCCAAGATGTCGAAGTCGCGCGGCAACGTGGTCGTCCCCGACACCTACATCCAGCAGTGGGGCGCGGACACCTTCCGGATGTACTTGATGTTCCTCGGCCCTTTCCAGGAGGGCGGGGATTTCCGGGATTCAGGGATCGTCGGCCAGCGCCGGTTCCTGGAGAAGGTCTGGGCGTTGGTGCACGAGGCCGCCGCAGCCAAGGTCGTGGGCGCTCCGGAGCTTCAGCAGAAACTGCATCGCACGATTCGGAAGGTGTCGGCAGACACTGAGGCCCTGCAGTACAACACCGCGATCGCGGCGATGATGGAGTACGTAAACGAACTCCGGGAGCAAGGAGCGGGGAGCAGGGAACTGTTGGAGCCACTCGTGATCATGTTGGCGCCGTATGCGCCGCATATTGCCGAGGAGCTGTGGTCGGTGTTGGCTGGGAAGGGTTCCGTATTCGAAGCCCGCTGGCCCGCCTACGACGAGCGGCTCGCTTCAGCCGGTGATGTCGAGATCGCCGTTCAGGTGAACGGCAAACTTCGGTCGCGTCTCACGGTGCCACGCGGCATGGCGGAGAAAGACGTGCTCGACCGCGTGCTCGCGGATGAAGCGGTGAAGAAGTTTGTGGACGGGCAGAAGGTGAAGAAGGTGATCTACGTACAGGACCGCCTCGTCAACCTGGTCGTTTAGAGAGTCTTGGCAACCAGATCACCGACTAGGAAGCCGACGGCCGCAACTCCCATCCCGATCACAAACATGTCGATGCCGCTGCGGATCACGCCGCGGCCGGTGAAGAAGCTGCGGGCGGCCCCCACGGCGAAATGCGACACCATCGCGATCGAGAACGCCAGCCAGATCGCGACGCGTCCCTGCAGAATGAGGAACGGAAACACCGGAATGAAGGCGCCGACCGCGGTCGCCACCCCGGTGATCCACCCCTCGCGGAACGGCGTCGAGTGCGCCTCACCGATCTTCAGCTCGTCCCGCACCTGCTCGCCCAGCGCGCGCACCGGATCGCGCATCACTTCCTCCGCCATTTGGCGCGCCGTACGCGGGTCCACGCCTTTCGCTTCATACTGGAGCGCCATCTCTTCCATCTCCACTTCCGGCATCAAGCGAATCTCTTCCTTCTCCATTGCGATCTCGTGCTCCCACACCTCCTGCTCGCTTTTCGCGGCCAGATAGCCGGACGACCCCATCGACAATGCGTCCGCGATCGCGCCGGCGACGCCCGAGATCATGATCACGTGCGGCTGCACTGCAGCGCCGATCACGCCGGCCACCAGCCCGAAGTTCGCCGTTAGTCCGTCGTTGAAGCCGTACACGACGTTGCGCAAAAAACCGCCGGAGCCCGTCTTGTGCCACGGCTCGGCCCCCTTGCCGGCGAGTTCCGCGAGCGTCCCGGCGTGGGCGGCCGATTCTTTGGCGAGCTGGAGCGAGACTTCCTGCGCGTCGGGGAGGCTCGATTCCTTGTGGAGGTTGAGGTACCCCTTTACCTCCTCGCCCT
>WNGI01006586.1_pt1 | contig 11236 bp, 8 predicted proteins | sample 5400621 | NCBI WGS metagenome assembly WNGI01 (sample SAMN13153374, study PRJNA577476) | soil metagenome | isolation source: 20 cm soil or saprolite under Garry oak tree replicate 1 | place: USA:California | collected 2016-06-15
GTTGTGCTGGGCTATCCACTCCGCCAGACAATGGTTCAGCAAACCGCTCAAAGTTGTCTCACCCGAAAGCTTCTTCGCTTTTTTAACAAGATCGTCCTTGAGTACAACCGTCGTTCTCATATGCTCCCCGATCATACTTAGATCATACGGAGGATGGACGATGTCAAGAACCATCTACCGTTACTTCGATAGCGGATCAGGGCGAGTTAGCGACTTCACGCGACCCTCTTTATTTCCCTGACACTCAAAAGGTCAGAGGGGAAAGTTCGCGCTTGACGGGTAAATCCGCGGTGTGCTATTCGGTCCGCAGCTCCTCGGCGCGTCCGTTCCGCGCCTGTTCCCCGGCCGCATCGCTAGAAGTTGCTTTCCTACTAAACTCACCTGAATCTCTGGCTGGGAACCGACGCCCGAAAGGGTCTCATGAACTCAGTGGGAGGATGCTATGAAAAGGAAAATATTTTTTGCGCTTGCTCTAGCGACAGCGGCACTGCTTGCGTTGCTTCGAATCCCCACTCCAGTTAGAAGTGCCGATTCGACTTCGACGGCACTGACAGGAGCTGTGAGTTCGCAGGAAGAGGCTTTGATGGAAGGCGTGTTGGTCAGCGCCAAGAAAGCAGGCTCGACAGTGACCATCACGGTGGTCAGCGATGCCCAGGGACGGTATAGCTTCCCACGGGCGAGACTTGAGCCAGGGCGTTATGCGCTCCGAATGCGAGCAGTAGGGTATGAAATGGACGAACTGGGGCCGCTGGAAATCACAGGCGAGAAAACAGCCCAGCTTGATCTCAAACTCCATAAGACGCACGACTTATCCGCGCAGCTCTCAAATGGCGAGTGGATTACAAGCATGCCCGGAAGCCATGAACAGAAGAATATGTTCATGAGCTGCGTGAGCTGTCATTCCCTGGAGCGAGTCGTAAAGTCCCGTTACAATGCGAACGAATGGCCGTTAATCTTGAAGCGAATGGCGGGCTATGCGCCAGGCAGCACACCGCTGAGACCGCAGAGACGGGTCGCCCTCGGCGAAGCCGAGGCAAACCCGGACAGACTGAAGGCTCAAGGCGAATATCTCAGCACCATCAATTTGAGCTCAGTCACGAAATGGCAATATCCGCTGAAGGTTCTCCCGCGGCCCAAGGGTAAAGCCACTCGGGTGATCATCACCGAGTATGATTTGCCACGCTTCGATGCCGAACCTCACGATGTGATTGTCGACTCCGACGGCAAGGTCTGGTACTCCGATTTTGGGCAACAGTATCTGGGCAAGCTAGATCCGAAAACGGCCAAGGTGGTGGAGTACTCCTACCCTGAGTTGAAACCCGGATTTCCCACCGGAGCGCTCGATCTGGAATTCGATCATCAAGGAAATCTCTGGCTCGGAATGATGCTCCAAGCAGGTATCGCGAAGTTCGATAAGAAGACGGAAAAATTCCAAATTTTCACTTTGCCCAAAGAGTTGAATAACGACGTAGCGCAGATCGCCATGGTGATGCCGCGATACTATCAGATGGACGGTAAAGTGTGGACGAACAATGTGGGACGCAGGAGTCTTCAGCGATTGGATGTCCAGTCAGGCCAGATAGAGCTGATCAACCCGTTTCAGAACATACCTAAGGACTTGCCGGACGGGACCTTGTCTCATTCCGTCTATGGCATCGCCGCGGACTCGCAGAACAACAATTACTTCATGGATTTCTCCAATCGAAACATCGGAAAGATTGATGCCAAAACTGGAGAGATCACGTTCTACTCGACGCCGACTCCGCGCTCGGCGCCGCGGCGAGGCCATATGGATTCGCAGGATCGTCTCTGGTTCGCCGAATATCTCGGCAACAACATCGCGATGTTCGACACGCGCACGAGAAAGATCCAAGAATGGGCGATGCCAACTCCCTGGACAGGTCCCTATGACGTGACGTGGGACAAGAACGGCGACCTCTGGACGGCTGGAATGACAACAGATCGCGTCATTCGGTTGAACACTAAGACGGCTGAACCGATCGAGTACCTGCTGCCCAGGACGACAAACGTTCGCAGGGTGGATGTCGATAACTCAACCAACCCGCCGACGTTCTGGATAGGGAACAACCACGGAGCCTCCATCATCAAGCTTGAACCTATAGAGTAGCTTTATAAGGAACGGGCGAGAGAGCTCGTCGGTGTATCACGTGCGGTAGTTTGTCATGACTTCCTCCTGAAGAAGCATAGAACCAGGTCTGGCAATCACACATCGTCGTGATGCGACCCCATTACGTTGCCTTTAGGCAAGTCAAGCACCGAGCGTCAATCTCTGGTGCATCACTTCGTCATTTCGTCGGCGCGGCCTCGCCCTCAGACCGGCGTTGGCTACGCTGGCGCAGCAGGCCGGAGACAAACCACATTAGGCCCGCAAGAGCGACCACCAGCATCAGCCAGCGCAAGACGCTTGCCAGCAGAGCAGTTGTGAGCGCCGGCCATTGGAACGGGAACTGACGCAGCCGGTCCGCACGCTCGGTCATCCAGTGCCAGCCGGTGTGAGCCACCAGCGCAGAGAGGATGATCATTCCTATCCGCTCCGCGACCGCATACCGGAAGAAGAACTCCAGCACGGGAATGAGCAGCAGCAGCACGAGGAGCTGCCCCAGCTCGACGCCTACGTTGAACGAGAGCAGCGACGTCAGCAGGTGGGAGCCGGCGAATTGCAACGTCTGCCGCAGGGCGAACGAGAAGCCGAACCCGTGAACCAGACCAAACGCGAAGGCAATCATCCACCGGCGCTGCACATTGCTGACGCCGGCGATGTTTTCTAGCGCCATGTAGACGATGGAGATGGCGATCAGTGTTTCGATGAGCGGCGGAAACCATAACGAGTCAGGCCCGAGGTCGTAGGCCGAGGCGATGAGCGTAATCGAGTGCGCGACGGTGAACGCGGTTACGATCGGGATCAGCGCGCGGAAGCGCCTGAACGGGATCACGAGGCAAAACAGGAAGAGCAGGTGGTCGGTGCCGTCCAGAATGTGGAAGAATCCCTCTTTGACAAAGCGCCACGCCGCCTGGTGCCACCGCGGATCGAGCCGGACCAGACCGGGATCGCCGTGAAACTCGTAAGCGCGCGTCGCGCCGCCGGGTGGCAGGAACCGAAGCGCGGTGACCGTGCGCAACCCCAATCGCTCGAGCCTTGGGCGGATCGAAAACTCGGAGTTGTCCGATCGTATCGGGTACTCGAACACTACGTCGAGCAGTCCCTGGTTCCAATAGAGTTCCGTGTTGTTCGGCAGCCGGGGGCCCGTCAGGTGCGACAACGCCTCTTCGTACGACGCGAAGGATTTATCGGACGGCAGTGACGCGCGGACCTCGACGACGCTTGGGTAATCTAGGCGCACCTCGCCTTCGTACAGCTCGACATTGTCGGCGATCCACAGCCTCGCCGCGTTGCTCAATGCGGCGTCGGCGCGCGCGAGATCCAGGATGCCAATGCCACGGCGCGGAAAATCCACCTCGCGCATGGCTAGTAGCGGCACGCGCATGAGCAGTTGGAGCCGCTGTCCATCCGGTTTCACGAACGCCTGCACCTGGACGTCGTTCGGGATGTCGTGAGCGGCCGCACGCAGCGGCAGCGCACAAATCAGCGCTGCCGCCAGCGCAATGATCATGCGCCGCATGATGATTATGCAGTCACTTCCCGGCACGACTCTGTTCTCCCCAAGCTCGCGGTGTGTAGGTGAGTTTGCAACATGACGCCGTCCTAGAGTAATTGAATAAGCCGGTGTCTGACAAGCAAAAATGCGACTATGGAATTGTTCGTCAAAAGTGCGCGTATACTGATTCGGATAACCCCAAAAAATTCGCATGGCGTCAGGTTAGGGACAGCTAATCATCAGCAGCCTTAGTTGTGGCAATGCAGCTCAGACTCGAAACGGGGGAAACCATGAAAAGCACGGCGGGCAAACGTAACTTTTTTATCGGCGCAGCCTTGGCTGCACTTATCGTCGCGCTCGGCGTTGGCCAGTCCGTGCTGCAAAACAAGGCGGACGCGCAGGGACGCACTGTCCAAGCGCCCATGTTCGAAGTCGATCCGCTGTGGCCGAAGCCGCTACCGAATCACTGGCTGCTCGGCTGGACCATCGGAGTGTGGGTCGATGAGCAGGACCACATCTGGATCATTCATCGCGGCGCGGGGGGGCTGAATAACAACGAAAGAGGGCTCGAACTCGATCCGCCCATCTCGGAGTGCTGCCGCACGGCCCCGCCTGTCCTTGAGTTCGATCAGGCGGGGAACCTGCTCAGGCACTGGGGCGGACCCGGACAGGGCTACGAGTGGCCGCAATCGAATCACGGCATCCACATCGATTACAAAGGCAACGTGTGGATCGGTGGCAACGGGCAGAAAGACGCCCAGGTCCTGAAGTTCACCAAGGACGGCAAGTTCCTGATGCAGGTGGGCCACATGGGCAAGAATGCCGGCAGCAACGACCTCGAAAATTTCTGGCGGGTGGCCAAGATCTGGGTCGATCCGAAGACCAACGAAGCCTACATCGCCGACGGCTACGGCAACAAAAGAGTGGCCGTGATCGACGCCGATACCGGTAAGATGAAGCGCTATTGGGGTGCGTATGGCAACAGGCCCGACGACGCGGATCTCGGCAAATATGATCCAAAGGCGCCGCCGGCCCAGCAGTTCCGCAGCCCGGTGCACTGCGTCGAGCGCTCGAACGACGGTCTCGTTTATGTATGCGACCGCCAGGGCGACCGCTTGCAGGTGTTCCAGCCGGACGGCAAGTTCGTCAAGGAAGCGTTTTATGCCAAAGACACGCTCGGGTCAGGCTCAGTCTGGGATGTAACGTTTTCAAAGGATCCTCAGCAGCGTTTCATATTCCTCGCCGATGGCCAGAACGAAAAGGTGCGTATCATATTGCGCGAAACGCTGGAGGAACTGACGAACTTCGGCGACGGCGGGCGCCAGCCCGGCCAGTTCTATGGAGTGCACAGCATCGCGACCGATTCGAAGGGCAACCTTTACACCACCGAAACTTACGAAGGAAAGCGCGTGCAGAAATTCGTCTACAAAGGCATCGGCACGGTCGCGGCCGGGAGCCAGGGTGTACTCTGGCCGAAATAAGTCCGGAGCATGTCGGATTCCGCGACTCATACCGGTCCAGAAACGCTCTGGCCTCACGGGGAATTGAGAGCTGAAGACAGACAAGTAGAGACGGTCATAGCTTTACCTTTCCAATCAAGTCTTCTGTCAGAGCGCCACCAACACGCCTGATCTCGACACGCTGAAATTACTTGCCTGTATGACACATTGGAATCGGTCGAAGTGGAGCGCAGTTTCCACGCAAGTTTCAGTAAGCGGGGACCGTGCGATTTCCGCGAACACAATCCTGATTGTCTTAACTCCCAGAGCGGCTTGACAGCGAACTCCGGTATCGGTTAACGTCCGCACCATTCTCGGCTGGGTTTCCCAACCCACATTTTCGCATTCACACCTTTGACCGGACTGGGTTCCCAGCGCGGCGTTCATAAAAAATTGTTGAAGGAATCTTTCACAGAACAGCTCGACGCTGATTAAATTAAATCTCCGCCGCGTTGCTCACCAAAGGGAGGAATGATGAAGAACGACGTGTTCGATCGCCGAACTTTTCTGAAAAACGCCGTGGCCGGCAGTGCTGCTGCGTTGACAGTCACGCTACCGCAACCCGCAGCGGCACAGCAGGGCGCATCTGCGCCAGCTCCGCAAGGCGCACCCGCGCAGTCGACCACGAGCGTGGGCTATTCATATCTCAATCTCCAAGAGCAGGCTTTCGTCGAGGCCCTGGTCGACCACATGGTTCCTGCGGACGAGCTGACGCCCAAGGGGACCGACCTCGGCCTCAATATTTTCATCGATCGCGCGCTGTCCGGCAGCTGGGGCAAAGGCGACCGCCTGTATATGCAGGGCCCGTGGAAACCCGGCGTCCCGAGTCAGGGCTATCAGCTTCCGCTCACTCCGGCCGCGCTGTACCGCGAGGGCATCGCCGCCGCTAACCGGCATTGCATGAAAACCTACGGCAAGCTCTTCGACAAGATATCCGAGAACGAACGCGAAAGCGTGCTACGTGATCTGGACAGCGGCAAACTCGTGTTTGAGGACGGACCGCCTGCGCGGGCGTTTTTTGCCATCGTCTATCAGACCGTGATTGAAGGCATGTTCGCCGACCCTATCTACGGTGGCAACAAAAACAAGGCTGGCTGGAAGATGCTGGGTTTCCCGGGCGTGATCCAGGTGAATCAGCAGAACATCGTCAATTTCAAGAACAAGAAATTCCCCGGCGAGACGGCCGGGATCGCGGATATGAGTTGAGCGGAGAGCAAGCATGTCAAAAATGCTCAAGGAAGTCGACGTCGTGTTGGTGGGTCTCGGCTGGACCGGCGGGATACTGGCGAAGGAATTGACCGAAGCGGGCATCAAGGTCGTCGCGCTCGAACGCGGCGGCATGCGCACCACCGAGAATGATTTTTCGGTGCCGATGATACGCGATGAGCTGCGCTACGCCTCGCGCCAGGACCTGATGCAGGACACCGCGCGGGACACGCTGACCATACGCAACAATCCTTCGCAGGAAGCGCTGCCGATGCGCCGGCTCGGTTCGTTCCTGCCCGGCGAAGGTGTCGGCGGCGCGGGTGTCCATTGGAACGGCGTGACGTGGCGCTGGAACGACACGGAGCTCCGCATCCGCAGTATGTACGAAGAACGCTATGGCAAGAAGTACATTCCTGCCGACATGACGATACAGGACTGGGGCATCACTTACGCCGAGCTTGAGCCTTATTACGACCGCTTCGAGTACACCGCTGGCGTATCGGGCAAGGCGGGGAATCTACGCGGCGCGATCCAGGCCGGCGGCAATCCGTTCGAAGGCGCGCGTGCGCGTGAATACCCGCTGCCACCGCTGAACCAGAGCCTCGCCGGCGAGATGTTTGCCGCAGCCGCCAGTGCTGCCGGATATCATCCCTTTCCGTGTCCGACCGCCAACGCTTCGCGCCCTTACACCAATCCGGACGGCGCCAAGCTCGGCGCGTGCCAGTACTGCGGCTTCTGCGAGCGTTTCGGCTGCGAGGCCAATGCCAAGGGCAGTCCGCACATCACCGTCATTCCCATCGCGATGCGCAACCCGAACTTCGAACTGCGCACCCACTCGTGGGTGACCAAAGTGCTGAAGGACTCGAGCGGCAAGCGCGTGACTGGTGTCACTTACACCAACGTGCTCAACGGCGAGGAATTCGAGCAGCCGGCCGGGCTGGTGGTGCTGTGCGCCTACGCGATCAATAACGTGCATCTGATGCTGCTCTCCGGAATCGGCAAGCCGTACGACCCGGTGGCGCAAACCGGCGTCATCGGTAAGAACTACTGCTACCAGACCGGCGCTGGCGCGACGCTCTTCTTCGAGGGCAAGTATTTCAACCCGTTCATGTCGACCGGCGGCCTCAGCGCGCGAGTGGACGATTTCCACTCCAACTGGGAATTCGACCGCGGCCAGTACGGCTACGTCGGCGGCTCGACGCTTAGCGGCGGAATGACCAACGGCAGACCCATCGGCTTCCGGCCGGTGCCCGCAGGCACACCACGGTGGGGCAAGGCATGGAAGGCCGCATCTGCCAAGTGGTACAACAGCGCCATGACCATCAGCACGAGCGGCAGCGTGATGGCCAACCGCTATAACTACTACGATCTCGACCCGACCTATCGCAACGCGTTCGGTCAGCCGCTTATGCGCATGACCTTTGATTACAAGGAAAACGAACACAAGGCGTCGCGGCATATGGCTCAGGTAGTCAACAATCTCGCCAACTCAATGAACCCGACATTGATGAACCCGGCGGTGGCCCGCACCGATCCGTGGACGGTTGTGCCGTATCAAAGCACGCACAACACCGGCGGCTTGATCATGGGTGCAAACCCGCGCGAGAGCGCGGTCAACAAGTACTTGCAGAGCTGGGACTGCCACAACCTGTTCATCATGGGCGCCTGTGTGTTCCCGCACAACTCGGCCTACAACCCGACCGGCCCGGTCGCCGCGCTCGCCTATTGGACGGTCGACGCGCTGAAAAACCGCTACCTGAAAAACCCCGGCCCGCTGGTCTCGGCATGATCATGCGTCTCAAGATGATCGGAGGTGTAGCGACGACCTTTGCACTGGCAGCCGGCATGGCGCACGCGCAAGGTGATCCCAAACGCGGCGAGAAAGTTTTCGAGAACTGCCACGCGTGCCACGCGGTCGAGGGCGTTGCTAACGACCTGGGGCCTGGTCTGCGTGGTGTCTTCGGGCGAAGGGCGGGCGAGAGAGAGGATTTTCGCTACTCTCCGGCGCTCAAGCGCAGCGGCATTACCTGGACGCCCCAGACGATGGACGAGTTTGTCGCCGATCCGCAAAAGATGGTGCCGGCGAATCGCATGCCATTTGCCGGTCTGCCCGACGCACGCGACCGCGCCGACCTCATCATGTACATGCAGCAGGTATTCAAGTAGCTGTCGCGCCCAGGCGCCTTTGCTTCGAGTGGTCACCGCCGGTGACGTAGACCGAAAGAGCTGGTGATGGTTCTCGATCTGCTCCTGTCTTGGTCTAGCGGATCACGGAGGATCTTATGACGAAGCTGCACGACTCTAGACTTGGATGGCTCGCTCGCCAGCAAACGATTGCGCGTTTAACGTTTGCGGGATTCGTGCTGCTCCTAGCTCTGGCAGATGACGGTGATCCGGCGCTCCTTTGGGCGCAAAACGCGCCGGCGCCAACACCAGCGCCGGCGGTAATACCACCTGCGCCCGACCCGAGCTTTCCGCAAGTTCCGAGTTGGAAGACCGAGCTTAGGGAGCTCGCGCCCAACGTTTACGCCTACATCCAGGGGGGCGGACCTGGCGTTCCCAACCGGAGCATTTCCAACGCCGGCATCGTCATCGGCGACGACGGTGTACTCGTGATCGATGCCACGGCGGGGCCGATACACGCGAAGAACTTCATCGCCGCCGTCAGGAAAGTCACCGATAAGCCCTTTCGCCGCTTGATCAACACGCACCACCATACCGATCACGTGGGCGGTAACCAGTATTTCATGCCCGCCGAAATTATCGCACATCCGTACCTGCGCGAGGAGATGCTGAAGACGGTGGCTACAACTCCGCCGTTGTGGGCGAAACGCGAGGGCTTCGCCGACGGAACGGAGGAGCGAAAGGTTGTGCCACCGACCACGACCTTCGAGGGCAAACTGACCTACCATTATGGGAAGACGATTGTGGAGCTCATCTCCATGACGCCTTCTCACACCTGGGGCGACACCGTAGTTTACTTACCTCAGCACAAAATCATGTGGGCGGGCGATATCGGATTCTTCTATGTCGTGCCGTTTTTTCAGAGTGCGCATGTCACCAAGTGGTTGGAGACCATTGACAGGATCAATGCGATGGAGGTCGCCACCATCGTGCCGGGCCACGGACCGATCGGCGGCAAGAAAGAGCTGACGGAGATGGGCGAGTATTTTCGGGTCCTAATGCGCGAAGCGAAGAAGCGTTTCGATGCCAGGATAAGCCCGGGGCAAGCCGCCGCAGATATCAGGCTCGGCAAGTTCGACAACTGGATCGGGCCGGAACAAATTGTTATGAACGTCGTCCGTCTTTACCAGCATTTTAACGGTACGGTTGCCCCTGACGTGGACAGAGAAGGGATGCTTAAGGCTACTTTGGAGTACAACGCGATCAAGTCGAAGAACCGTTAACGCGGTTCTTCTAACTCGATGTCGGCGCATAAAGGAACTTCGGATCATTTATTTTGCCGTCGCCGTTGCAATAAGCCTTGTCTTGCTCTGAGCGGCAGGGAGGTATCGATGAAACGTAGATTCTCGGTGGCTTGGTTGGTCCTTTGTCTCGCATGGACGCAATCAGCGCTAGCGGATCCGAGCCTGAAGGATCTGGCAGCGCGAACTGAGGTGCGCGCGATCGAAACCCTCACCTTGACGGATCAGCAGTTCTTGACTGGAGACAAGAACGGCAAATCGGTCGCGGTCGCCGGCCAGTTGCTATTTCCCCAAGGTGCTTCTGGCCGGCTGCCTGCCGTCATACTCCAGCATGGCTCGGGCGGCGCCAACGGTGGCCACGAGCTTTGGGCAAAAACTTTCAACGAGATGGGGATCGCGTCATTCCTCGTCGACAGTTTCTCGGGGCGTGGAATTGTCAGCACGTCCGCTGACCAGGCGCTGCTCGGCCGTCTTAACATGGTCCTCGATGGCTATCGCGCCTTCGACGTGCTCGTCAACCATCCCCGCATCGACCCGGCCCGCATCGCGGTGATGGGATTTTCGCGTGGAGGCCAGTCCACGCTCTATGCGAGCATGAAGAGATTCCAGCAGATGTGGAATCCGCGCGCCGCATTCGCGGCTTACATTCCTCTCTACGCTTCGTGCAGCACCACGTTCATCGGTGATACCGATCTGAGCGCGGCGCCCATCCGACAGTACCATGGCGCTGCCGACGATTATGTGCCGGTGCGGCCGTGCCGCCCGTATTTCGAACGCCTGCGCGGTGCGGGACGCGACGTCCAACTGACCGAGTACCCCGAGGAGGAGCCGTTCGGCACGATCATCAATGCCGAGACCGGCCAGCCGTTCACCTACAAGGACCCTTGCGTGCAAATCGATCCGCACACAGGCTACAACGAGGCCGCGGCGAACGCGACGCGCGAGGCGGTCAAGGATTTTGTGCGGACGGTGTTCAAGCTCGAACGATGAAACCGTCCGCATAAAATAAAAAAATTTCATCACCCACCATTGTGGTGCGGTGCAAAATGCAAAAACTTGGCAATGACTCAATCCTCACCTACATAAGAGGAGCTCACAATGAAAAGCTTGTCTCTCATTACCATGGGGCTGCTTGTTATGGGAGTCTCCGTTTTCGGCTGCTCACAGCAGATGTCTGGTCAAGGTGACGCGGGGTGGATCACGCTTCTTGACGGCTCTAACCCTAAAACCCTGGACAACTGGAACCGGATCGGTGATGCCAACTGGCGAGTCGAGGACGGCACCATCGTGGCCGACAAGGGCAAGGGCGGCCATCTGGTCTCGAAGAACTCCTACAAGGACTTCCAGATACGGGCCGAGTTCTGGGCGGATCACACGACGAATAGCGGTATTTTTATTCGCGATTCCGATCCCAAAAACGTCAGCGGTAAGAGTGCCTACGAGGTGAATATAAACGACCAGCGGCCGGACACGGGTTACGGGACTGGGG
>WNGI01017447.1_pt1 | contig 11235 bp, 13 predicted proteins | sample 5400621 | NCBI WGS metagenome assembly WNGI01 (sample SAMN13153374, study PRJNA577476) | soil metagenome | isolation source: 20 cm soil or saprolite under Garry oak tree replicate 1 | place: USA:California | collected 2016-06-15
GCGCCGGCTCGCGGCGCTTTCCGTCCCGGGGCAGCACCCGGACGTCCCCGGTGGACAGATCCGTCCCGTACGAGGTCGGCGCCGCGAACCGGCGTGGTGCGGCGTGCTTGGGCCCGCGCCGGGCCCGCCCGGCGGGCAACCCGCGCGCCCACACCATCCACCCGACGAAGACCCCGAGCAGGACGGCGAGCACGAGGGCCGCGATCTCGCCGGTCACGTTCAGCATCTCGTCCAGGCTCTCCCGATCGCGTCCCCGGGCAGGTCCGGCCGCGGCTGGCCAGCCTCGGCACACCCCGGTGAATAGGGTGTCAGCGATCATGGCGACCCGCGGTGTTGCCGGTCAACGCCCGAATCGGTGAACGATCCGCATCGTTGCGATCACAGAGTGATGACCGGACCGGTCGGCGAGCGCCAGCGCAGGCCCATCAGCCCGGGCTGGACCGGCTGCACGCTGGCAGCCGGCAGCCAGTTCAGGTACCGCCGCTGTATCGCCGCCCAGTCCGCCTGGCCGACCGGGTCGAGCGCCACCAACTGCCCGCCGCGAGCCAGCAGCCAGCCGAGATGTGGCAGCACCAGCTGGTCGACGTCCAACCGGCGGATCGCATCCACCGCCAGCACCAGCTCGAACCGTCCGTCGATCTCCGGCTCCACCTCCAGCAGTTGCCGGCGGCTGACCCGCACGGTGCCGCTGCCGGAGCCGCCCGGCACCACCGCCACCGACCCGAGCAAACCGGTCGCCAGCAGCACGTGCTGGTGCCGGCGGGCGAGCAGGGCACTGTACGCGGACCCGCCGGGGCCGACCGCCAGCGCCCGGCTGCCGTCCACTGCGGACAGATCGGCCACCGCCGCGGCCACCCAGCGCCGGGCCGCCCGCTCGGCGGCCAACCGGCTGGGCAGCGGCAGCACCGTCGCGCTCACCGGCCGGCCCCGTTCGGCCGCGGCAGGACCGACGCGGACCGGTGCCGCCAGTGCAACGCGCACGCCCGGTACATCGAGGTGATCTCCGCGTCCGGGAAGACCGCAATGTACCGGGCGGCGAACTCGGCGGGCGTCAGGAACACGTCCGCGGCCAGGTGATCCAGCCACCCCGCGTGCACCGACAACCGGAACACCTCCACCGCCTCGGTCACCGGCCGCCGGTGGTGCAGCACGTCGCCGGCCAGCCCGCGGACCGCCTCCTTGACGAACCAGGACCGCGGCACCCGCCGCCGCGGGTCGACGTTGTCGACCAGGATCGCCTGCCCGCCGGGGCGCAGCAGCCCGCGGATCCGGGCCAGCGCGGCGTCCAGATCCGGCACATGATGCAGCGTGTGCGTGCACAGCACCAGGTCGAACGACCCGTCCGTCTCGACCGAGACGGTCTGCAGGTCGCGCTGCTGGTACCTGACGTTGCCCCGCGGCCGCCGCTCGGCCGCGTAGGCCAACATCGGCGCGGACACGTCCACCGCCAGCACCTCGTCGTACCGCCCGGCCAGCAGTGCGGCATGCTGCCCGGTGCCGGCGCCGAGGTCGACCGCCCGGCCACCCCGCTCCGGCAACCGGGCCAGCAGGTAGTCGTTCAGCGGTCCACCGACCAACTCGGCGAACCGGTCGAACACGACGGCGAGCTGATCGAAGGAACCAGGATCCGTACCGTTGCCGGCCACTGTCACCCTCCTCTCTGGGCAGTGCCCGAGTCAGCGTTCGGCCAGCGCGATGGTGGGATCGACGTAGCCGTTGGTGACCAGGTCCTCCACCCGCAGCCCGGGTGGGACCGGCTTGCGCTGGCTGGCCAGGATCGGCGCGAGGATCCGCAGCAGCCGGCTGATCCGGCCGGTGTCGATGTCGCCGAGCGTGCGGTTGCCGCCGTTGCCGACGATTCCCTCCCGCACCATCACCCGCACGGCGTAGTCGGCCAGGGCACGGCTGTAGAAGAAGCCGCCGCGGTAGGCGTTCACCGCGGCCAGGATCAGCCGCACGGTCGGGTCCGGCCGCCGCACGAACTCGACCTGTGCCCGCTGCATCATCGGCACCAGCTTGGCCAGGCAGCCGGACAGCCGATCCCGGTCCCGCACCCGGATCGTCAACATGTTGGCGTAGTTCGGGTACCCGGTGTCGTTGACCAGTGCGTACCGCCCCGGCCGGTGCCACTGCCGCACCTCGTGCTCGTACAAATACGGCTCGTTCGTCGCGTAGCCCTGCGCCGCGATCCGCCCGCCGGAGGCGACGAACCGCGCTGGGCTGCCGTCGTACGCACCGTCCACCTGGGACGCACGCAGGATGCCGGAGCCGAGCAGGTAGTCCATGAACGGCGAGCCCTGGTAGTAGAGCACCTTCGCGTCGGTCTGTCCGATGTCGCTGATCGTGTTCCAGTCCGGATGCGCCGCCGGGTCCCACAGGATCACCTGCGGGTCGAGGTCGAGCGGCGCCATCACCGCGAGCACCGGCGTGGTCGCCGACTGCTGGATCACCTCGTCCGAGTTCACCATGCCGAGCGTCACCGACGGGTCGGCGTACATCTGCGCCGACACCTTCTGGAACCCGATCGCCGGGCCGCCCGCCCGGATCTGCAGCTTCACCCCGGTGTCCACGCCAGCGGCGACCAGCGGGCCGGTCAGGCTCTTGTGCCCGGCGTCGAACCGGTAGCCCGCACCCACCAACTGGTAGGCAACCGCATGCTCCACTTCCGGAAACCACGAGGACTGCACCACGACGGTGTCCGGGCACACCCCGCGCAGCGACCGCGGGTCCCCGGAGGCTGCCGCCCGCCCGGCGGGCTGCCCGCCGGCACCGGCCGTCCCACCATCACACCCGCCGGCCGACCCGACGGCCACCGCCACCACCAGCACCGCGGCGACCAGCCGGCCCCGGTCCCGGACCCGACCCCTGCACAGCTTCGACACGAGTTCCTCTCCTCCGCACCGGCGCGCTCGACACCGCACATGAAGCCATACGGCATCTCCATGATGCAAGATGAATTCTGATCGTTCCCAGGTCGAGACCCGGACGGCGGGCCCCGCCGGCGGCCGTAGGCTGCGGCGGGTGGCGATACGGCCGCTGGGGCTGGCTGAGGCGCCGGGTGGCGGTGGGTGCGCGGCTGCTGGCGGAGCCGAGGGCCGACCTCGGTGCCGAAGGTGATGTGCCACCCCGGGGTGGTGCAGGTGACCCGACCAGCGTGGTGGCCCGGTCGGAGCGGCCGGTGTCGTGGAGCCGGCTCGGCCACTACGACGCCGCGGCCCTGGACCGGGCGCTCTACCCGGACGGCGAGCTGTTCGAGCACTGGGCGATGCGGTCGGCTGGCGCCTGCCTGGCGGCCGCCGTCGCGGACCTGGCCCGCTGGCCGGGCGCCCGGGAGATCGTGCTCGGCGACCGCCGACCGGCAATGCGGGCCGCCGCCCTGGACGGCCGGTGACCGACTGGGCGCTCCGCCGGCTACGGCACCGGCAGCAGCGGCAGCGCGGGATCGGCGCGCGGCGCCAGGAACGGCACCTCGTCGATGGTGACCGCGATCGGCATGCCGGTCCCGTCCAGCACCCGGCGGGTGTGCTCGACCAGTGCGGCGGTCGGCTCGGCCCACGGGAACCCGCTGGACGCCTCGGCCACCGTGCGGGTCTCGGTCTCCACCGGCTCGGCCGTCCACTGCAGACCGTGACCGGTCAGCAGCCGGTCCAGCGGCTCGTCGCCGTGCAGCAGGGCCGCCCGCACGTCCTCCGGAAGGTGCCACGGCACGATCAGCGCCCAGGCGACGGCCACCGGCAGGTGCGGCGGCAGCGAGTCCTCGAGCAGCACGTGCCGGTGCAACACCGGCCCGGTCGTCCGCAGCCGGAGCAGGCCCGGCGGGCGGATCCGGGGAATCTCGTCCTGGCTCAGCCGGCGGGACCGGACCGCCCGCCCGAGCAGCGCCTCGACCAGCTCGGTCACCCCGCGGCTGCGCCGGACCAGCAGGGTGAACAGCCGGGTGGCGACCGGGTCCGGCGGCTCGGAACCACCGGGTGAACCATCCCCGTCGGAGCCCGTACTGTCGCTCATCGCTCCCCTTTCCGGCCCGCCGGACCCGCACAAGGGCTCCATGTACTCACACTGCATCTTGGTGATGCAAGATCGCTGTAGAGTGATGGAGTGAGAATCCCTAGCGTGTCCTCGCGATGGATCACGACAACGGCGCCGCCGGCCCGGCGGACCGCAGCCGCCTCAAGGCGTTCGGGCTGCGGATCAAGCTGCTACGCACCGCACGCGGATGGTCCCAGGAGCAACTCGCCGAGGCGGCGGGCATGCACCGCACGTTCATCGGTCAGGTCGAGCGAGGGCAGCGCGGGATGAACATCATCGCGCTGTGGCCACTGGCGAAGGCGTTCGGCACCTCGATCGGCGACCTGTTCATCGACGACAAGGGTCAGCCCATCCCGTGACGACGGATGCCGACCGGCATCCCACTGCGGCAACGTTGCCGTAGCGAGGTGCCGGCCGGCTCCATAACGTGCCGGCATGAGGGACGACGGATGAGCGACGATCGCCGGGTCAGCCACGAGGCGCGCCGGCACACCCTGGCGAACCGGGTCCGGGCCCTGCGCGGCGGCATGGGATGGTCGCAGGAACACCTGGCCGAGGCGTCCGACCTGGATCGCACCACGATCGGCCGGCTGGAGAACGCCCGGCACGCCAACACGGTGGACACGCTCTGGGCGGTCGCCGACGCGTTCGGCATCACCCTCGCCGACCTGGTCTCCGACAGCGAGGGCCACCCCATCCAGTAGCCGCGCCGGCTCGCGGCGGCCGGCGGATCCACGGCGATCCTTGCCGCGGACCACCACCGGAGTACCCACAGGCCATCACCAGCACCGGCAGCTGCCGGGCGGTGCGGGCAGGCCGACGGTCTCCACGGCGACGAAGTCCGTGAGCCGGATCGACGAGGGGCATCCGTATGGTCACGTTGTGTGTCCGCTCAGGACGGCCGGGATGATGCGGTAGTCGCGCTGGAAGACCAGGTTGTGGATGTCGGCCGACGCGATGGCACGGAGGGTGGCCAACTCGGCCGCCGCCTGCTCCTCGTCGAACACATTGAGCGGCCAATCGCCGACGGTGCCACCCTGCAGATGCGGGTGGTGAGCTCCGGCGCTGTAGAAGGCGCGGATGATGATTGGGTTGATACCGGCGGCCTGCTGCTCTGGCCAGGAGAGTGCCCAGACAGCTTCGACGCCGGCGGCGCGGCGTCGCACGCCCGTGGCGGTCACCTCGCCGGTGCCGAGCAGCAGATACGTGTTGATCTCGTGGAGTGGCTGCCGGGCGTGCGGATCGAGCAGTGCGACGGCCGTGGTGAAGAGGCGTTCCTTGTCCCGTCGGGAGGTGGCGCCGCCGTGATCGCCGTCTCGCAGATCAGCGAAATGGCGAAACAGCTCCGCCGCATACTCGGGGCGAGCGTTGTCCATGTTGCTTCCCTTCTGGCTATTTTGTCCTCGTCTGGATAGAGGGATGGAGCGGCGGGGCGCCGGCCTCAGCGGCCAGGGCCGACCGTGATGAGGTCGGCCCCGCGCGGCGGCGGGTAGACGTGGAACGAGCGCATGTCGGCCAGCTGGAGGACGCGGCTGATGTCGTCCCGGGCGTCGGCGTTCAGTCGGCCAGCCGTGGCTGAGCAGGACCGGCTGCCCCGCCGCCCCAGTCCTTGTAGAAGATCACGGTTCCGTCGCCGGTGGTGATCGTTGGCATGGCTCCTCCTTTCGCTGCTGTGGAATCGGTGGTCAGAGGGTGGCGTGGGCTGCGGCGATGACGATCTGCTCGACCGCGTCCGGGTGGGAGATCAGTGACACGTCAGAGGCGTCGATCGCGGTGATGCGGGCGTGTGCCCGCTGCGCCATGACCCGCTGCTGGGCGACCGGGATGATCTTGTCCTGCAGGCCGAGCAGGCACCAGGACGGGATGGTCTCGTAGGCCGGCGCGACGGAGGGCGTCCGTTGATGACCCGAGGCGCGACCGTGGAGTGGGCGGCGCCGAAGGCGAGGGTGGCCAGGGTCGTGACCAGCGGATGGTCTGGGTCGGCGAGCACGCCCAGCGCGATCCAGCCGATGGCGACGCTGGCCCAGTACCAGGCGGGCACGTCGATGGGGATCCAGAGGACCCGGCAGGCTGCCCGTGTATCTGGGGCCAGCCTGTGTCGACGGTTTGCCCCACGGAGTAATTAGCATGCCCAGATGCTGCTGGGACTCGACCCGGCGCGCTAGCGGCTGACCTGCGCAGACGCTCCCCACGGTGAGCGGTGGTAGCCCGTGGACAACGTTTGCCCAGGTCAGGACCCTAGTTACGGTTCGTGGTGGACGATCTGGACCACTACTCGAACCGGCGGCTGCCGGAACGTGGGGTCCGCGGGGGGTCGCCCCCGCGGCCAGCATGACGAGTGGCCCCTGGCCCGCGCGCTCGCGGGTAGGGGCCACCCAGGACACTCGTGGAGGTGGCGGGAATCGAACCCGCGTCCTCCGACGGCTTGACAGGACTTCTCCGGGCGCAGCTCGCGCTGTCTCTACTTGGCCCCTCCGGTCATGCGAGCAAGCCGGCGTGACAGGCCCAGCCGCTGTGCGTTGTCCCGCCACGACCCGCGGCCGCTCGTGGCGGTGAGCCTCCTCACTGATGCCAGACGCCGGGCCGGAGACGCTCCCGGGCTGACAGACCCGCTACTCGCCTAGGCGGCGAGAGCGAGGTCGCGCTGACTAACGTCGGCGCTTATTTTGGTTTGCGACGGGTGGTTTCTCCTGCCTCGACGTCCGGAGTCGAGACCATTCACCCCCTGGTTGTGTGTGCCCGACCAGCATAACGCCCGCACCGGCACGGATCATCCCAGCGGCTTGACGTAGCTCACCCGCCGGATCTCGACGTGGAAGCCGTGCCGCTCGTACAGCCGGAGCGCGCCGGTCACATTCGCGGTGTCGACGCCGAGCGCGGCCTTGGCGTAGCCGGCGTCCCGGTACGCGAGGAGTGCCCGGCCGATCATCGCCGAGCCCAGCCCGCGCCCACGCCAGGGCGCCAGGGTGCCGATCTGCCCGATCCAGGCCTCGCGCACCCCGGTTGCCGCGGCGTCGGCGGCCCAGAAGTAGGACAGCAGGTACGCCGCGACCTCCGCGCCGTCCAGGACCAGGAAGCTCAGCTCGGGCTGGAAACCACGGGCGCCGGTGAACCACTGCGACCAGGCCAGGGCATCGCGCTCGCTGGACCCCCAGTGCTGCAGGAACGCCTCGTTGTGGGCCCGCCGGACGGCGTCGTCCAACGACCGGTCGAACCGCACCAGGCGCAGCCCGGCCGGCACCGGCGCCGGCGCCGGCACCGGCTCGGCCAGGTCCCGCTTCATCTCGTTGAACCACCGGACGGCGATGTAGCCGGCCCGCTCGGCGAGCCGTACGTGGTCAACGACGTGCGCGTACGGCGAGAGCATCAGCTGCCCCGGCACCGCCGGGTGCTGCGCCCGGTGCTCGGCCGCACCCCGGGACTCCAGCCAGGCCAGCAGTTGCCGACCGAGGCCGCGGCCCCGGTAGGCCGGGTGGACGGTGCCGTTCAGCGACACCCGGTCCACGTCCCGCACCGACCGGGCCACGCCGACCATGCCGAAGCAGACCAGCTCGCCGTCCGGGGTCAACGCCCCGATCGTGTGCCGGTCCAGGTCGAAGCCGTCGGCCCGCAACTCGTCGTCGACATCATCCTCGTCGCGGTGCTCACCGGTGCGGTCGGCCTCCTCGGCCGCCGCGAACAGCCGGGTGATCGCCGGGGTGTCCGGCAGCCCGAGCGGCCGCCACTCCAGCTGGTCGACCGCCACCGCGCCGGCGACCGCGGTGCCCCCGCCGGTCGGTGCGCCACCCCTCGCGTTCTCAGCCACGAGGAGGCACCGTACGCCGTCGCCCCCGGGCAACCGAACCGATTTACGCCTGGCGGCTACCAGCTGCCGCCACCCCCCAACCACCACCGCCGCCGGGCTGGTTCCGGCCACTACGCGCGGTCCACCTGTTCCGCCTGCGACGGCGGCGGCGGCTCGGTGACCGCGGCCAACGCCTCCTCCGCGGTCGGATCGACCGGCAGCACCGCGTCGACCCCGGCGATGGTCAGCGTCCGGCGGACGGTGGCCGTATCCGGGACCACCAGCCGGAGGGCGCCACCGCGGTCGGTCATCCGGCGGCTGAGCCGGGAGAGCACCGCCAGGCCGGCGCTGTCGATGTACTCCAGCCCGCTCAGGTCGAGCACCACCGCGGTCGCGTCGCCCACGGCCGAGGCGAACGCGTCCTCCAGCTGGCCGGCGTTGGACAGGTCGATCTCACCGGTGATCGTCGCCAGCACGGCGCCCGGCCGGCGCTCGACCAGCAGGCGCCCGATCTCGCCGCCCGTCACCGTGCCTCCGCCCGGTGCAGCCGGCGACGGACCAGGACCACGGAGCCCGCCGTCCCGGGGGTGATCTCGACGGTATCCGCCAGCGACCGCATCAGCCGCAGCCCGCGGCCGCGATCACCGGGCGCCGGCCGGGGCTGCCACCGGCCGAAGTCCCGAATCTCCAGCTCCACGCTTCCCCCGGAGCACCTCGCCATCACGATCATGTCGCCGGTGGCGCCGTCCCGGTACGCATGCTCGACCGCATTCGCGGCTGCCTCACCGCAGGCGAGCACCAGGTCGGCCAGCTCGGCGGCGCTGGCCCCGGTCCGCTGGAGCCAGCTGCGCAGGTCCTGGCGCAGCGACGCCAGTTGGCCGGGCAGCGCCGGCACCCGGTGCTCGAACGGCGGACAGTACCGCAGGCAGAGTGCGGCGACGTCGTCGTCGACGGCGCCGCCCAGGTCCTCGAGCATGGCGTCGACCAGCCCGTCGCAGAGTCGGGCCGCGCTCCCCCGCACGCTGGCGGCCCGCGCACCCCGGTCCGCCAGCCGGGCCAGCCCGGCGTCCAGCGACTCGCCGCGCCGCTCGACCAGCCCGTCGGAGTAGAGCATGAGCAGACCGCCCGGTGGCAGGACGACCTCCGCCTCCGGTCGGGTCAGCCCGGTGGTCGCGCAGAGCAACGGCGAGCGGCCACCGTCCAGGAACGCCGGCCGGCCGTCGGCGCCGATCAGCAGCGGCGGCGGGTGTCCGGCGCAGGCGTACCGGAACCGGCCGGAAGCCAGCTCCAGCACCCCGTAGCCGACCGTGGCCAGCTGGGCCGCATCGAGCTGCAGCGCGAAGCGTTCCAGCTGGTCGAGCACCTGGCCCGGCCCGTCCGTCGCCACCGCGAGGGCGGCCAGCGCGCTGCGCAGCTGGCCCATGGTGGTGGCCGCGCCGAGACCGCGGCCGGCCACGTCGCCCACCGCCAGGCCGACCCGCCCGCCGGGCAGCGGGACCACGTCGTACCAGTCGCCGCCCACCTCCAGCGCCTCCTCCGCCGGCCGGTAGCAGGCGGCGAGCTCGACGCTGCCGACCTCCGGCAACGCCGCCGGCAGCATGCTGTGCTGCAGCGTGCGGGCCACGTTCCGCTCCCGCTCGTGCAGCCGGGCCCGTTCCAGCGCCTGCGCGCACTGCTCGGCGAGCGTGCTGACCAGCGTGCGGTCCTCCGGCTCGAACCCGTGCGCGCCGGCGAACGCCAACGCCAGCGCGCCGATCGGCCGCCCGCGCAGCAGCAGCGGTACGGCGCACAGCACGCCGCCGTCGGCCGACCGCAGCCGGGACAGCACCAGGTAGCCGGCCGCCGCCTCGGCGGCGGAGTCCAGCCAGGTCGCCTGGCCCCGGCGGGCGGCCACGGCGACCGGGTCCGGCGCGGTCAGCGGCATCGCCGCGGCCAGGCTGCCCGCCTCGCCCGGGACCGACGAGGCGAGCCGCACCAGGTGCTGGCCGGCGTCGTCGACCAGCCCGAGCCAGGCCGCGTGGATGTCGAAGGTGGACAGTCCACCGCCGACGACGACCTCGGCCACCTGGCGGGGGGTGACCGCCTGCGACAGGGCGGCGGTGACCTGCTGCAGCCGTTCCAGCCGGCGCCAGGCGCGCTCGGCGGCCGCCCGGGCGCGCAGCTCGGCCTGGTACAGCTCCTCCATGCGGCGCCGGGCCTCGGCCCGCTCGGTCACGTCGAGGAAGGTGGCGACGCCGGCAGTGATCGTGCCGTCGGCGTCCCGGATCGGTGCGGCGTTCACGGTGATGGTGCCGCGGCTCCCGTCGCCGCGTTCGATGTCGATCTCCTCGCCGGTGACCTCGGCACCGGACCGGATCGCGCGGTCCAGCGGCCACTCCTCGGTCCGGTAGGGACGGCCGTCCTCTGGATGGAACCCGCGGTATGGGTCGTTCGCACCGATCCGGGCGTCGGCCCGGAACGGCCGCCGCCAGATCCGCTCCGCCTCGGCGTTGCCCAGGCTCAGCTGCCCGGAGGCGGCCTCGCCGATCAGGACGCCGGCCGGCAACCGGTCCAGCAGTACGGTCAGCCGCTCCCGCTCGCGCAGGGCGGACTCGTACAGCCGGGCCCGTTCCAGCGCCAGCGAGCACTGCGAGGCCACCGTTTCCAGAAAGGACCGCTCGTCGTCGGCGAACTGCTGCGGCTCGGCGTAGCCGAGGGTGACCGCGCCGAGCGCGTCACCGCCGGCGAACAGGGGCAGCGCGGCCCAGGCCCGCTCCACCCGCCTCGGCGCCGGCGCGGCGAACAACCCGGGGTAGCGGCGACGGCCCTCGCCCTCGCTGCCGATGTACACCGGGCGCTCGGACACCACTGCCTCGCCGGCGGGCGTCGAGGCGTCCAGCGGCATCCGCCGCCACTGGTCGACCAGGGCCTGCGGGTAGCCGGCGGCGCCGACCATGACCAGGGCGCTGGCTGCGGGGCCGGCCATGGCGGCGACGCGATCGACCAGGATCAGCGCGGCGCCGTGGGCTCCGGCCAGTCCGGGTCACGCACCAGCACCTGCTCGTCCAGGGCCCACAGCCAGCGGCCGTCCCGGTGCTGGAACCGCAGCTCCCGCAGCGCCCGGCCGCGGTCCAGGACCTCCCCGGCCTCGGCGCCCAGCCGGGCCTGGTCATCCGGGTGCAGCCGGTGGAACAGCAGCATCGGTTCCGCGGTCAGCTCCGCCGCGGTGAAGCCGGACAGCTCGGCGATGTTGGGGCTGATGTAGGTGACGCCGAACGGCGGCGCGGCCGCGAGGCTGTACATGACCGCCGGGCTGGACCGGACCAGGTGCTCCAACCGAGCCCGGCTGATGGCCAGCTCAGCGGCGAGGTCCGGCGCGCCCGGCCCGGCGGACGGGACCCCCACTCCGTCCGCGGCGGCAGCCCAGCCGACGCTGCCCGGCG
>WNGI01005726.1_pt1 | contig 11234 bp, 10 predicted proteins | sample 5400621 | NCBI WGS metagenome assembly WNGI01 (sample SAMN13153374, study PRJNA577476) | soil metagenome | isolation source: 20 cm soil or saprolite under Garry oak tree replicate 1 | place: USA:California | collected 2016-06-15
ATCGTCTCGGAACCCGACGAGATCATCCTCTCGGTCGTCGAGCCGCAAGCCGCGCGAGGCGCTGCGGAGGGCGAGGCTGGCGAGTTGGGCCCAGGAGAAGGCGAAGCTTCCGGCGAAGGCTAGCCGCCGTCTCCCGTAGCTCCCGCGGCGCTCATGGCCAACAACGCAGCCGCTGCACCTGGGGAACCCCGGCCCTGGCTCGTCGTCGGGCTCGGCAACCCCGGCCGGGACTACGAGCGCAGCCGCCACAACGCCGGCGCCCGTGCCGTGGCCTCCCTGGCGGACCGCTTGGGGACCCCCCTCCGCCGCTCGAAGTTCCGGGCCCTCGTGGGGGAGGTCCGCACCGACGGCGTACCGGTCAAGCTCGCCTTCCCGACGACGTTCATGAACGACAGCGGCCAGGCGGTGGCGCCCCTGGCCCGGTGGCACAGGATCGAGCCCGACCACCTCATCGTCGTCCACGACGAGCTCGACCTGCCCCTCGGCCAGCTCCGACTCAAGAAGGGCGGAGGGACCGCCGGACATCACGGCCTGGACTCGATCGTCGGCTCGCTCGGGACAAAGGATTTCTACCGGGTGCGGATCGGGATCGGGAAGCCGGGGCACACCGGCGAGACCGTCAACTGGGTGTTGGACCGGCTCCCGAAGGGCGCCGCCGAGGCGCTCCGGCAGGCCGAGGAGGAGGCGGGCGATGCAGCCCTGTCGATCATCCACGAGGGTCTCGACCGGGCGATGAACCGCCACAATACCCGGGGTGAGAAGTAGGGCGCCCCGCGGCTTCTCGGTGCACTGGACCACCGGAATGGTGGTCTCGTACGCCCGGAAGCCCCCATGGGAGACCACCGGGAGACCACCGAGGGAATTGCGCACCGTTATCCTTTGACGCAGCATGAGCCTGTCGCTGGAAGACATCGATGCTCGGATCGCAAGCCTGCAGGCTGAGGTCGACACGACGGGCTCCAGCCTGGCCGCCCTCGACGGCGACATCACGCTCAAGCTGCTGGCCTCGTCGAAGCTGTCCGGCCGTACGGCGGCGGAATGGAACGCCGTGTCGCCCGACATCCCCCTGCTCTGGGGCTACTACGGGGCCCTCAAGGACAAGATCGCCGAGATCGTCGCCCTCCGGGGCACGAAGGCGCGCCTCAGGACCGAGCAGCTCGAGGAGCTCTCCGTCCAACTCGTGGGCGACTCCGTCGCCGTGCCCCCGGACCCGGGCCAGGTGGGCTCCCGGACGCTCACGGGCACTCCCCTGCAGAAGGCCTCGATCGCCTGGCTGCAGTCCACCATGGCGACGATGTACCGGGACATCGCCTCGGTCGTGGACCGGGTCTGCGCGGCATGGACGGCCCTCCCGCGGCTCGAGACCCTCGACGCCACGCTGACCGGCCTCGTCCAGTCCGCGGGCGGCAGCGGGATCAAGCCGCCGGCGGAGATTGCTCAAGCCCGCAGCCGCATCGCCTTGCTGCGCACCCAGGTCCACGCCGACCCCCTCGCCGCCGACCTGAGCGGCGTGGACGCCGTCGCCCGGCAGGTCGAGACCGCCACGGAGGTGCTCCGAGCCGCAGCGGTCGCCCGGGCCGAGCTGGCCGGGCAGCTCACCGCAGCGGGCCAGGCGCTCGCGACCATCGGCACGTTGATCGACCAGGCCCGGGCGGCCCGGGCCGAGGCATCGCAGAAGATCCTGGGGGCCACCTTCGGCACGGTCGATGCCGACGCCCTGGCAGCCCGCCTGAGGCTCCTGCGGACGAATCTGGAGAGCATCACCTCCGTCGGCCAGGGCGACTGGCAGGAGGCCCGGCGGTTGCTCGGCCAGCTGGACCAGCAGACGGCTGCACTGCGCGACGGGGTCACGCTGGCGCTGGGGGCGGTGAAGGGTCCGCTGGACACCCGCAACGAGCTGCGGGGCCGCCTCGACGCGTACCACGCCAAGGCCCTCGCCATCGGCCTCGCCGAGGACGAGGGTCTCACGCAGGTCTACGAGCGGGCCAGGGCGCTGCTGTTCACCGCTCCCTGCGACGTCGCGGGGGCCGAGGCGGCGGTACGCGAGTACCAGCAGGGACTCAGCCGACCTCGGGTTGCCAAGCGGCCCGACCCCGCATAGGACGCAGAGGGCCCGCAGGGGGCGAGAAAGGACGAGACCAATGGACTGCCAGCGACCGGGCTGCACGGGCACGATCGAGGACGGCTACTGCAACGTCTGCGGGATGGCTCCGGAGAAGGGGGCCATGGCGGCCGCCCCGCAGTCGCTGAGCCCACCGGATCCAGGGCAGGCTCCCTTGGGAGGGCTCGCTCCGACGGCAGGGCAGGCTCCGACGGCTGGACTCGCTCCGACGGCAGGGCGGACCACGTCGGGCGGGGCCAGTCAGGCCACCCGGGCCACGACCGCGGGCGGCAGCTCCCGGCGTACCGGCTCGGGCAGGACCCGCCGGGGCAACCTGGGGGCCGGGCTCGTCGAGGTGCCCCCCGTGCCCTCGAAGGACCCGACCAGCGTCATCGTCGCCAATCCCGAGGTCGAAGAATCCAAGCGCTACTGCGGCCACTGCGGCAAGCCCGTTGGCCGCTCCAAGCCCGGCAAGGCGGCGAGGGCGGAGGGGTTCTGCCCCCACTGCGGCACCGCCTACTCGTTCACGCCGAAGCTCAAGCCCGGGGAGCTGGTGGCCTACCAGTACCAGGTGGTGGGCTGCATCGCCCACGGCGGCCTCGGCTGGATCTACCTCGCCAAGGACCACAACGTCTCCGACCGCTGGGTGGTGCTGAAGGGCCTGCTCGATGCCGGCGACGCCGATGCGATGGAGGCAGCCATCGCCGAGCGGCGGTTCCTGGCCGAGGTGGAGCACCCGAACATCGTCAAGATCTACAACTTCGTGGAGCACGGCAGCCTCGGCTACATCGTCATGGAGTACGTCGGCGGCCAGTCGCTCAAGGAGGTCCGCAAGCAGTACACCGACGCGACCGGCGAGCCGGTCCCCGTTGCCCAGGCCATCGCCTTCATGCTCGAGATCCTCCCCGCCCTCGGGTACCTGCACAGCAGGGACCTCCTCTTCTGCGACTTCAAGCCGGAGAACGCCATCCAGACCGAGGAGCAGATGAAGGTCATCGACCTCGGTGGCGTTCGGCGCATCGACGACAACACGAGCGCCCTCTACGGCACCGTCGGCTACCAGGCGCCCGAGGTGCCCGAGCTCGGAGCGTCGATCGCCTCCGACCTCTACACGATCGGCAGGACGCTGGCGGTCCTCTCCTTCGACTTCCGCGGCTTCCAGGATCCCAAGCGCTTCGCCACCAGCCTGCCGCCGGCCACCGACGTCCCGGTCTTCGGCCGCTACGAGTCCTTCCACCGTTTCCTGCTGCGGAGCACCCACCCCGACCGGGAGAAGCGCTTCGCGTCCGCCGAGGCAATGCGGGAGCAGCTCCTCGGCGTCCTCCGGGAGGTCGTCGCCCTCGATGGCGGCACCGCGCAGCCCGCCCCGTCGAAGCTGTTCAGCCCCGAGCTCATCACCAATCCCGATGCCGCGGACTGGAGGTCGCTGCCCGTGCCGGCGGTCGACCCGGCCGACCCCCAGGCGGCCCTGCTCGCCAGCCTCGCGGGGGCTTCCCCGGAGCAGGTGGTCGCCGCCCTCATGCGGGCGCCGCTCACCCCGGAGGTCGGATTCCGCCTGGCGCAGGCCCACGTGGTCGGCGGCGAGTTCGACCTCGCCGACCGCACCCTCGACCGCCTGACGAAGGAGGACCCGACCGACTGGCGGATCCACTGGTGGCGGGGCATCCGGGCCCTGGCGAGCGGCTACCTCGACGCCGCGGTGAACGAGCTCGACGAGGTGGAGGGCGAGCTTCCCGGCGAGCTGGCGCCGAAGCTGGCGCTGGCCTGCGCCCTCGAGCTCAAAGGCGAGACCGGCCGGGCCGGGAGCTTCTACGCCCGGGTGGCGGTCACCGACCCCACGTCGGCGAGCGCTGCCTTCGGGCTGGCCCGCTGCCGCATGCGCACCGGCGACCGGGCGGGGGCCGCGGCCGCCCTCCAGGGGGTACCTCCGACCTCCAGCGCCCACGCCCGTGCACAGGTGACACTCTGCCGCGTGCTCGCCACGGAGGTGAACGGGACCAAGCCGTCCCTGGCGGATCTCGTCGCCGCGTCGGCCGCCATCGAGCAGCTCCAGGTCGACGCGGAGATCCGGTTCGGGTTGACCCGGGAGATCCTGACGTCGGCCCTCGCCATGCTGGCCGCCGGCAGCATCCGGCCGGACGGCTCGACCCGGATCGGCGGCGCCGTGCTCAACGAGCGGGAGGTCCGCAAGGGCCTCGAGACGACATGCCGTGAGCTGGCCCGCTACGCTCCCACCCGGGCGGAGAAGATCGCCCTCATCGACAAGGCCAACGAGTACCGTCCCCTCACGCTGACATGACGACTGCCACCCTGTGCCCCTCCTGCGGCGAAACCGTCGCCGAGGAGGACGACTTCTGCGAGAGCTGCGGGACGCGGCTGCACGCGCCACCCCCGGAGGAGGGCACCTGCCCCAAGTGCGGCGCCCCGGCGGAGGCGGCCGACGCCGACGGCTACTGCACCCGGTGCGGCTACCGGATGCCCCGCCCCAGCGACCACACGGAGGTCGAGGAGGGCGGCATGGCCCTGGTGTCCGACAAGGGCCTCCGCCACCACCGCAACGAGGACGCCGGCGCCATCCGGGCGCCCGAGGGCTTCTCGGTGCTGGTGGTCTGCGACGGCGTCTCCACGACTGCCAACCCCGACCAGGCCTCGGCAGCAGCCGCGGCGGCCATGGCCGACGTCGTCGTGGCGGACCTGTCCGGGAACGAGCCGGGGACCGAGGAGGCCGCCGCGGCCCTGGCGGACGCTCTGGCGGCGGCCCAGGAGGCGGTGCACAACGCGCCGCCCGAGGAGCCGGGTGGCTACGTCCAGGCACCCTCGACGACGCTGGCCGCCGTCGTGGTGGTCGGCGGCCGGGTCGTGACCGCGAACGTCGGGGACAGCCGGGCGTACTGGATCGACGCCACGTCGCCGGAGGCCTGCCGCCTGCTCAGCCACGACGACTCGCTGGCCGAGGCCGCCATCGCGGCGGGGGCGAGCCCGGAGGAGGCGTATGCCCGGAGGGATGCGCATACGATCACCCACTGGCTGGGCATCGATGCTCCGGAGCTGGCGCCCCACATCGAGACGATGACGGTGCCGGGTCCCGGTGTCGTGCTGGTCTGCTCGGACGGCCTCTGGAACTACTACGAGACCCCCGCCTCCCTTCGGGAGCTGGTGGCGGCGGGGCCGCCCGGCGAGACGGTGCTGGAGACGGCACGGCGCCTGGTGGACGCCGCCCTCGAAGCGGGGGGCCACGACAACATCACCGTCGCCGTGAAGTCGCTCGGGGCGCCCTCCTGGGCGTCAGCGGCGCAGGCTGTCGAGGCCGTTCCGGGGGAGGTCGAGGGCGCCCAGGCCGAACCGGCCGCAGAAGTGGCACCGGCCGCTCCGGAACCCGTGAGCGAAACGCCGACCGAGGCGCCTCCCGAGATCGAGAGCCACGAGAGCGAGGAGTAGCGAGATGGCCGACTTCCACCTGGAATGCTTCCAGAACGAGTACCTCCCCGAGGGGGCCAGAGAGGTCAACGCCGTCGTCACGATCTCGGCCTCGGGGACGAGCGCCGGAACCGGCTTCGGGGCTGGCGTCGCCCCGGGCGGCGGGGGTGTCGAGGTCATCGTCATCGACACCTCGGGCTCGATGGGGGGGTCCAAGATCCGGGCAGCCCGGGAGGCCACCGCCGCCGCGGTGGCGGCCATCAAGGACGGGGTCCGCTTCGCCGTCATCTCGGGCGACAACTCCGCCCGGGTCGTCTACCCGCGCACCGGGGGCCTCGCCACGTCGTCGAGCCAGACCCGAGCGGAGGCGCAGCAAGCCACCGGCCGGCTGGAGGCCAGCGGCGGCACGGCGATCGGCTCGTGGCTGCAGCTCATCACGAGCATCGTCGCCCGTGAGCCGGGCATCAAGCACGCCATCCTGCTCACGGACGGCAAGGACGAGCACGAGTCGCCGGAGACCCTGCAGGCCGCCATCGACGCTGCCAAGGGGGTCTTCCAGTGCGACTGCCGTGGCGTCGGCACGGACTGGATCGTGTCGGAGCTGCGCAAGATCGCCACGGCCCTGCTCGGCACCGTCGACATCGTGGCGGATCCGGCCGGCCTCGCCGCGGACTTCGAGGCGATGATGGCCCAGGCGATGGGCAAGTCCCTCGCCGACGTCAACATCCGGCTGTGGACGCCGCAGGGCGCGAGCATCAGCTTCGTGAAACAGGTGGCCCCCGACCTCCTCGACCTCACCGACCGGCGCGTGACGGTCAACCCGCTGTCGGGGGACTACCCGACCGGAGCATGGGGGGACGAGTCGCGGGACTATCACTTCGCCGTCACCGTGAACCCCGGGAGGGTGGGCGACGAGATGCTCGCCGCCCGGGTGTCGCTGGTGGTGAACGGGCAGGTGGCGGGCCAGGCCCTCGTGAAGGCGGTCTGGACCGACGACACCGCCCTCTCCACGAAGATCAACAAGCAGGTTGCGCACTACACAGGCCAGGCTGAGCTGGCCGACGCCATTGCAGAGGGCCTCGAGGCCAGGAAGCAGGGGGACATGGAGACGGCAACGACGAAGCTGGGGCGAGCGGTCCAGCTTGCGGCGCAGTCCGGGAACACCGAGACTGCAAAGCTGCTCGCCAAGGTGGTGGACGTCGAGGACCCGGCGACGGGCAGGGTGAGGATGAAGTCCAAGGTGGCCGACGAAGACGAGATGACCCTGGACACCCGGTCGACGAAGACGGTCCGGGTGACACGCTGATGGCCGAGGCGATCTGCCCCAACGGCCACCTGTCGGATACCTCCGACTACTGCGACCAGTGCGGCGCAAAGATCGGCGGCGACCCGAACGCCCCCGCCCTCGCCGCCGCCGGCGAGGTCGGTGTCGCTCCCGCTCCTTCGGCGGCCGCAGCGGGACCGACCGTCGCGTGCCCGGCCTGCGGCGCGCCCAACGCCGAGGGCGACAAGTTCTGCGAGGTCTGCGGCTACGACATGACCCTCGGGGCCCCTGGCGGCGTCCCCGACCCGGCAGCGGCGCCGGTGTCGGCGGCGGCTCCCCCGGCTGCACCGGCCGCTCCTCCGGAGGCGACCTCCGGCACCCGCGCGCCGGCACCGTCGTCGTCGCCGTTCTCGACGCCGGCCGTGACGTCGGGCCGGGCCTTCGCTGCACCCACCTGGCAGGCGGTGGTCGTCGCCGACCGCGACTACTACGACCGCATGCAGGCCGAGGAGATCCCGTTCCCCGCGGTGTACCCGGACCGGGTCTTCTCCCTCACGACGCTGCGGGTCGTCATCGGCCGGCGGAGCGCCTCCCGCGGGATCAACCCGGAGATCGACCTGTCCGGAGCACCGGAGGACCCGGGCGTGTCCCACATGCACGCGGTGCTCGTGGGCAGCCCGGAGGGCGGCTGGACCCTCATCGACCCCGGGTCGGCCAACGGGACGTTCCTCAACGACAGCACCGACCCCATCGACACCAACAAGGCGGTCCCCGTGGCCGACGGCGACCGCATCCACATGGGGGCCTGGACGACCCTGACGCTGCGGAAGACCTGAGTCGACGAGCCCGGCCGGCTGCCCGCTCAGTCCTTGTAGGCGGCCGCCGGGGGAGCGGGGACGGAGGCGCTGAGGCTTGGCACCAGCCATGTGCGGTAGAGGTTGGCCCAGGTGCCGTTGGCCCGCATCTGGTCCAGGACCCCGTTGACGAACCGGGTGAACTCGGGATGGTTCAGGGCGATACCGAGACCGTAGGGCTCGTCCGAGAAGCGGTCGCCGACGATCTTGGCGTAGGGGTCCTGCTTTGCCAGCCCGGCGAGGATGGCGTCGTCGGTGGAGATCGCATCGACGTCGCCGTTCTGGAACGCCACCAGGCAGTCCGTGAAGTCTGCCAGCGGGGAGGGGATCGGCTTCGACGCCGCCTGGGCGATGTGGTCGATCGACGTGCTGCCCGTCGTGGCGCAGACCTTCTTGCCGCCGAGGTCCTGGATGCCTTTGGCCGTCGAGTCCTTCCGCACCAGGACGCGCTGGCCGGCGTCGAAGTAGACCGACGAGAAGTCGACTTGCGCCCGGCGGGCACAGTTGATCGTGAAGGTGCGCCCCACGATGTCGACAGAACCGTCGAGGATCTTGGGGATCCGGTCGGCGGTGGTGATCGCCCGGTACTCGATCTTGCCGGGGTCCCCGAAGATGGCCTGCGCGATCTGGTGCAGGACGTCGATGTCGAAGCCCTCGATCTGACCATCCAGGGGGTTGAGGAAGCCGAAGAGCAGGGTGTCCTGGGAGACACCGGCGACGAGGCGGCCCCGGTCCTGGATCATGCGCATGTAGGAACCTGCCGGCATCTGGCCGGGGGCCGGGAGCCCCGCGGGTGGTCGCCAGCTCGCCACGGGATTGCCGCACGTTGCCGCAGTCGGCGACGGGGTCACCTGGGCTACCGGTGCCTGGGGCGCGACGGCGGCCGTTCGGGTGGCCCCGCTGCAGCCGGCAAGGAGCGCCAGCACGGCCAGCACCGACACACCTGCCGTCCACCGCCTCACCGGTACTCGCCGATCCGCTGCTGGAAGCCGTAGAGCACGAGGATCGCCACGAGGAGGAAGGCGAGGCTGATCCCGATGGCCAGGCCGGTGATGTGGCTCCGGGCGCTGCCGATGTGGCCGCCGAACTCCTGTTGCGTAAGGACCGACACCTGCTGGATCGCCTGGTCGAACGCCTCGAAGGCCCCGTTCGCCGTGCCGGGACCGGCGGCGAGCGCCGCCGCGATGGCCTGCTGCGAATCGCCGTTCGAATCGAGCTGCTGGATCTTGGCGTGGGCGGTGAGGTACGACTTGAAGGCGGCGACCGCGCTGGTGAGCGAGGTCCGCTCCTCGCCAGGGGCGGCTCGTCCCGCCGCATCCCCGAGCAGGCCAGCGTTGAAGTTCGGACCGCCCAGCTCCTTCACCGCGCTGTCGAAGGCCTTGTACTGGGCGGCACCGTTGCCGCGGGCGATGAGGGCAAAGCTCTCGTCACTCTTGGCTCCGAAGGCGGTGACCCGTGCCTGGGCGAGGACGTTGAGCGCATCCGTACGGTCACGGGCTGCGGCGACCTGGTTCCCCTCGGTCACGAGCGAGAACAGCGTCCAGCCGATGAGCAGCACCGAGACGGCGGTGGCCGCCACCAGGCCGACGTTGAACACACGGTTGGTGCGCCTTCGGAGGAAGACCTGGGCAGCCACCAGCGCCACGAAGAGCACGACGGCGGCGACCACGACCCCCGCCGTGGCGGCAATCCCACCCGCCGCCGCGTACCCGGCGTCGAGCCGGACCACCGAGTCCTGGTGCAGCCGGTCGGCAGCCGGCAGGATCGTCGTGTGCAGCAGTGCGGTCGCCCGGCGCAGATAGCCGGCACCGACGGGGAACCCCTGGCGGTTGTTGGCCCGGGCGCTCTCCACGAGGCCGGCGTAGGTGGCGGTGGACTCGGCAATGGTCCTGACGGCCTCCTTGGCCCTGGCCGATGCCCCCCCGCCCGCTGCGGCCATGGCGAGCTCGTCCTGTGCCTGCTTCGTGTTGGCGAGGTAGCGGGCGCGCTGGTCGGCGGGCTCGACCCCGCCAGCGAGGAAGGAGTTGGCGGCGCTGGCGTCGGCACCCGACAGGAGGCTCTGGATGCTGCGCGACTCGACGACCACCGGCTGGACGTCCGTGCCCACGGTGCGGATGCCCTGCTGACGATGGGAGACGGCGGAGAACCCGAGCGCCCACGCCAGGGCCACACAGGCCAGAACGCCCAGCGAGATGACCCGCATCCAGCCCGGGGTGGTGGCGGCGGCGGCCCGCGCCCGCCGGACCAGGCCGGCCCCCATCGCCTGCGGACCCTGGACCTTCGGGGCGGGAAGGCCCTCCGATGACGTCGCCATAGGCCCCGCCATGATAGACGCCCAGTTCCCGAACCGGGCGATCTCCGTCTCTGGGGAGGCTCAGGCGGAGCGCAGCGCCTCGGTGGGAGTCAGCCGGGCTGCGCGGAGAGCCGGGTAGGCCCCGGCCACGGTGCCGACGACCGCTGCGGTCACCAGGCCCCCGACGACCGCCACGGCGGGCAGCACCATGGGCTGATGCCCGGCCGCCGGCCCCGCCCGCCAGGGCGAGCAGCGACGATTCGACGAGGAACTGGCTCGCCACGTACACCCGCCTCGCCCCCAGGGCGCGCCGCAACCCGACCTCGCCCCGCCGCTCCAGGACCGAGATCACCATGACGTTGGCGATGCCGACCCCTCCCACCAGGACCGCCACCGCGCACGAACGTCGGGGGACCCGGTGCTGCTCGAGCGGCTCGCGGCCAACCTCGTCGACAACGCCGTGCGCCACAACGTCTCCCGGCTGGATCCGGGTGACGACTGGCGAGCGGGACGGGGTGGCCTTCCTGGACGTCTCCAGCACCGGCCCCGTGATCCCTGCCGGCGTGGCGGACACGCTCTTCGAGCCGTTCCGGCGCCTCGACCCCACCCCGGGCGGCCCCGGCCTGGGGCTGGGCCTGGCGATCGTGCGGTCGGTGGCGACCGCCCACGACGGCACGGTGTCCGCCCAGGGCCGGCCGAACGGGGGCCTCGACGTCTCCGTGGTCCTGCCCGGACCCGGCCCGTCACCACCGTCTTATCCGGCGCCTTGAGGGGCGCCTCGGGCGCCTCTTCCGTGAGAAGTCTGGTAACAAACCTTCGCCAGGCGACGAAAAGTTACCAGGGTTCTCTTGCCTGGCACTCCCCCCCGGCCCGGGTCGTCGGGTGACATCATCGTGACGGGGAATTGGTGCGGCGCCCGCCGCACTGGAACGCGCCGGGGGAGGCTGACATGGCCACAGTGACCGAGCACGAATCGGAGTCCATCGACAGGGCGAACGCCACGGGCCTCACACCCGTTGTCTTCGTCCACGGACTCTGGCTGCTGCCGAGCAGCTGGCAGCGCTGGGCCGACGTCTTCGAGGAGGCCGGCTACGCGCCGCTCACCCCCGGATGGCCAGACGACCCCGACACCGTCGAGGACGCCAAGGCACATCCCGAGGTCTTCGCCCACAAGACGGTCGGGCAGGTTGCCGACCACTTCGACGAGGTCGTCCGCAAGCTCACGAAGAAGCCGGCGGTCATCGGGCACTCCTTCGGCGGCCTGCTCGCCCAGATCCTCGCCGGCCGCGGCCTCGCGGCGGTGAC
>WNGI01009533.1_pt1 | contig 11234 bp, 10 predicted proteins | sample 5400621 | NCBI WGS metagenome assembly WNGI01 (sample SAMN13153374, study PRJNA577476) | soil metagenome | isolation source: 20 cm soil or saprolite under Garry oak tree replicate 1 | place: USA:California | collected 2016-06-15
GGCCGCGTGGCACGGGCCAAACTTGCGTGGGTCGATTCGCGGAGTTACAGCACACGAAGCGTCGTGGCGTCCCAAGGCCGGGCGGCATAATATTTGGGAAATTGCCGTTCACGCTGCGTATTGGAAATATACGGTCAGGAGGCGCTTGCTTGGGGAAAAGCGCGGCTCGTTTTCTCTTCAAGGGAGCAACTGGTTTCTCCGGCCCGTCGAACGCAGCGAACAGGCGTGGCGGGCCGATGTGGCAATACTGGATGGAGAACATCAGCGGCTAAGGGATGCCGTCTCGGCGCTTCAACCTGAATATCTGGAACGTCCCGCACGGGGAAGCAAGACCTTGGTGCGACGGCTGATCGCAGGTATTGCTCTACACGACGTCTATCATGCCGGGCAGATTCAATTGATCAAGAAACTGTTGAGGACAGGAAGTTCCCGCTAGACATCCTGGGCATGACGTTCGACCGTCTCCAGCATTTCCGCGTGCAGCCGTTCGCCGAACTCGCTGCAGCGCACCGCGTTCGTTCCGGGTTCGGCGATGTCCGCCGTGCGAATCCCTTGCAAGAACAGGCGGTCCACCGCCGATTCGATCCATTCGGCTTCCTGCTTGAGCCCGAAACTTTCGCGGAGCATCATGGACGCTGAGAGAATTGTCCCCACCGGACTGGCAATGTCTTTCCCGGCAAGTGAAGGCGCCGAGCCGTGAATCGGCTCGTACAGCGAGGGTCCGGGCCCGCAGCTCATCGACGGAATCAGGCCAATCGAGCCCACCAGGGCCGCGCCGAGGTCGCTCAAGATATCGCCAAACATATTCGACGTCAGGATCACGTCAAATTGCGCGGGCGCGAGCACCAATTGCATGGCCGCATTGTCCACATAAAGATGCTCGAGTTTCACGCCGGGATGATCCGCGGCAAGGCGCGTCACCGTCCGCCGCCAGAGTTGCGAAGTGGAGAGCACATTGGCTTTGTCGATTGAAGCCAGCCGCCCCGTGCGCGCTTCCGCGCGTGCGAATGCATACTTGGCGATGCGCTCTACCTCTCCCGTCGTGTACACGGCCTCATCGGTGGCGCGTTCTCCGCTCGCATCGGCCACTATGCGATGTTCGCCAAAATAAATATCTCCGGCCAGTTCGCGGATGATGTCGATGTGAACGTCGCGCGCGCGATCCGCGGTCAAAGGGGACAAGCTGCGGAGCGAGGCGCGCAAATCAATCGGGCGAAGGTTGATGTACAGACCAAGTTCCTTGCGCAGCGCAAGCAAGCCGCTTTCCGGCCGCTTGCCAATGGGCTGAGCATCCCATTTCGGGCCGCCAACCGCTCCCAGTAAGATAGCGTCCGCAGCACGGCAAGCCCCAAGCGTCTCCACGGGAAGAGGTGTTCCGGCCGAGTCGATGGCGCACCCGCCGAAAGGGTATTCAGCAAATTCAAAGTTGTGTCCAAACTCGGCAGCGCAGTCGTTCAGGGCACGGACCGCCACCCGCACGATTTCAGGGCCAATGCCATCCCCAGGAAGGATGACTATCTTCTTTTGAACGGTCATAGTTGCTCTGGCCGAGCCAGCAGGCATCTCCGCGCGGCAGAATTTCTGAAAGTCAATATTTCTACCTATCGCGGGGAGACAGTATAATCCGGAATCTTGATCCTGTCAGTCGCCGGCGATCGAACCAGAGTGGGATCGGGCTTTACATTTACGCTGAACGCTTCAGGTGACGCGTGAAGCCCGCTGGAACAAAGTCCCGATTGCCGTCTGAGTAAGCGGGGAAATGCCGATGCAATGGCGAAAATCTCCTCAAGAACTCATTGACCTCTTTCAAAGCGTCATGCCTGGACCGCCCGCAGCGCAGCGCAAGATGTTCGGTTACCCGGTGGGCTTCGTAAATGGCAACATGTTCATGGGTCTATTTCAGGACGACTTGATCCTCCGTCTTCCCGAGAGCCGTCGCCAAGCATTATTGAAAGTAGATGGTGCGAAAATCTTTGAGCCAATGCCCGGCCGCCCGATGCGCGAATACGTTGCTGTCCCGCCACGCGTGATAGCGAACCAGAAGGAACTCACCTCCTGGGTTTCGAGAGCCTTCGAATACGGCGCATCTCTGAAACCCAAGTCAAAAACCAGCAAGCCAAAGAAGGCAGGAACGAAACCAATGAGATCCGCTCCCTCGAAGAAAAGGAAGTGAACCAATACCAGCAGGATTGTGGCCGCCAACAGTGGACGTTCGACGAATAAGAAGAGAAGACAAAACGATGCCCGACATCAAACACTCCATCTCGATTGGCGCAGAGCCGCACCTCGTATATCCGCTGGTGGCCTCAGGGCAAGGTTTTACCCGATGGTGGGCGTCTGACGTGACAGAGGAAATGCCGGGCGGAAACGTGGAACTGGGCTTTTTCAAACGCGCGACTGTTTACAGCCTCAAACCCATTCAACTCGTCGCGCCGCGGCAGGCTCACTGGCTCTGTCAAACAGGAAAAGAGTGGGCTGGCACGCGGCTCACACACGCCGACTGGCAGCCAGAGACGGATTATTTCGTCTCCTGTACGACCGTGTGGGGAGAATTAATGTTCCGAATCAAGGCCGCAGCAGAGGGCCAGACTCCCGGCCCGCTATTTATCGTCACCGGCCTGGCTTACTGAGCGCCGCCGCGCGCCGGATATTCCTTCGTAAACCCGGTGCGTTCGTTCGTCATCGTGAAGCTACCGTCTGACCGGACGGACATCTTGATGTCGTGGCCGTGGTCGGTCTCGTTGATGTTGGCCAGGAACTGCTCTGGGGAGTTGTGCTCCGCGCCGCCCGCCGCCGAGCGATGTATTTGCCAGAAATCCTCGAGCCCGGGCGCCTCGTGAACGGTTTGCCAGTATTCGGGCGAACCACCCTTTCTCTCGCCATTGTTCATCAGGGCGACCCTGGCGTGGATCGCGTGCACCAGTTGCGGCGCCCCCGAATGAGGGTCGCCATGGCGCGTCGTGTGAAATACGGTGAAGCTGCCGATCAGATTGTTCGGGCAGACCAGGGCGTGCTCCTGATTCCACGTCAGGTCGCCAAGGTCGAGCAGCCGGAAGCTTCCATACCGGATCACGAGCCCAACCGATTCAAAGTTTTCCGGCGTGGCATCCTGCTCTTTTAACTTGGCGTCTCGGCAAAGCGGGTTAGGCGCTCCCGCACCCGGCGCGCCCACCATTGGCTTGGTAAGCATGTCGCCCGCAGCGGACACAACTTGCACGTCAAGACCTGCAACGGGAATCTTGTCACCGGGTTTCGGAACGATGGTGTGAGCCCTTTCGCGCACGGGCTGATAGGACAAATAGGGCGCAACCCGATTCGGCTGCAGCTCCACCATATAGGGACCGTGATCCACGAAATGCCGGATGGGGATTCGATTGGCGAGCTCCGCCGCGTTACCCGCATGATCGCCGTGATAGTGCGTGATGACCACGTAGTCGAGCACGGTGACGTTCGCTTGCTTCAAAACCGCCGTGATCCGGTCCGCATCGCGCGTGATTCCCGGCGCACTCGCCTCCGCGGGCGTCGCTGCGCCTTGATTGCCCGGGAACCCCGTGTCCACCAGCATCGATTGTCCCGAGGGAGAGACGAACAGTGTGGCCTGGCCACCCTCCGTGTCGATGAAATAGATGTCCAGATGTTTTTGTTGCTGCACTTGTTGCGCGTGAACAAGTGAGATCGGCACAAGAAGCGCCACTGCCACAAGAAGAGGCAACATCTTACGCATCAGGGTCTCCATTTATTCTGGCGGGCTCAAAGTCGCCGACGCGCCAAAGCGCTCTGGCGACGGGGCGTGGAGCCCCCGCCCGGTAAGGGCGTATGACGGGGGCTATAAGAATATATTTGCTGAAGAATGTCCAGAGGCTTTGGTAGTAACTCAATTTCCCGGTAGGCCGAATGCGGCGCTACCTCACTTCACTCTGCCGCAACGGTTGATTCGCTGCCTCGCTTACGCATGACTTGGTGCGCGATCGCGAGCAGATCACGAGTTTGCACCTGCTTCGATTCATCGGCCAGCGCGGATACTCGGCGGTAGCATTCATGGAGTTCTTCAGGCGTGGGAGTGTACCCGATTTCAACCAGCGCCGCGCGCAGCGCGTTGCGGCCCGAATGTTTTCCGAGCACCAATTGCCGCTTGGAGACGCCGACCGTTTCGGGTGAGATAATTTCATACGTGAGGGGATTCTTGAGGATGCCGTCCTGATGGATGCCCGCTTCGTGCGCGAACGCATTCGCACCTACGATCGCTTTATTGGGTGCTACAGCGACGCCGGTGATTTCCGTCAGCAGGCGGCTGGTCGCATAGAGTTTGTCGAGGTGGATATTCGTGGTCAGACCGATCGTGGCCTGCCGCACGCGCAGCACAACAGCGACCTCCTCGAGTGCGGCGTTGCCTGCGCGTTCGCCGATGCCATTGATCGTCAGTTCGAGCTGGCGCGCACCCGCGCGGATCGCGGCCAGGGAATTCGCCACACCCATGCCCAGGTCGTTATGGCCGTGAGCGCTCAGCGTGATTCCATTGGCCCCGTCCAAATACTCGATGACTCGGCGGAACATGGCCCCATATTCCTCAGGCATGGCATACCCGACCGTGTCGGGCAGATTGATGGTCGTGGCGCCCGCATCGACGGCGCGCCGCACTGCCTGGCACAGGAAATCGATGTCGGTGCGGCTGGCGTCCTCAGCGGAAAACTCAACTTCCGCGCACCGCTCACGAGCGTAGCGCACATTGGCCGAGATGGCTTCCAGCGCCTCCTCGCGCGTAAGCCGCAGCTTGTAATGCAGGTGCAGATCCGAGGTCGCCAGGAACGTATGCAGACGAGGATGGGCCGCTCCGGAAAGACCGTCCAAGGCTACATCGATGTCGTCGCGCCGGGCGCGAGCCAGCGCCGCCACGGTGCAGGTGCGGATTTCGCGCACCACGGCGCGCACGCCTTCCAGGTCGCCGCGCGAAGCAATGGGGAAGCCGGACTCAATGATGTCCACGCCAAGCGATTCGAGCTGCCGGGCCATACGGACTTTTTCCGGCACGGTCATGGAGAATCCGGGCGACTGCTCTCCATCCCGCAGCGTGGTATCGAAGATGCGTATGATGTCCATGGTCTGCCACACTCTCCTACACGCTCCATTGCAGCCTAGTTGCGCGATCGAGTCAAATTTATAATACTTGTAAGAGCCATAAAGTATTATTATATGGCAAGCCGCCTCCAGCAGCACAGGCTTCAGCCTGTGCCACGGAACCGCGCCGCATTTTCGGAGAATCGTTCATGGACTTGTCTCAGTTGCATGTATTCCTGACCGTTGCGAAAGAGCAGAGTTTTTCCCGCGCCGCGGGGAAGCTCTATCGCACGCAGCCCGCCGTAAGCATTGTCATCCACAAGCTCGAAGAATCCGTGGGCCAGCCGCTGCTGGTGCGCGGCGCGCGCCAGGTGAAACTGACCGACGCGGGCGAATTGCTCCGCGACTATGCGGAGCGGCTGTTAAATCTGCGCGACGAAATTCAAAAGGGAATGGAGGACCTCAAGAGCCTGGGCCGCGGCGAACTCAGGCTCGGGGTCAACGAAAGCTCGATCCACGCCCTGCTGCCGGCACTGGCACGCTACAGGAAGCTGTATCCCGGCGTGAAGCTGGTCATGCATCGCACGTTTTCGCGCGACATTCCACAGGAGGTCCTGAATTACCGCCTGGATCTGGGCACCGTGTCTTACGTGCCGCAGGAGCCGAAACTCGCGGCCGTCGAAATTCTCCGCGACGAACTGACTTTTGTCGTGCCGCCGAAGCATCGCCTGGCGCGCCGCCGGTCAGTGGACATCAAGGAATTGGGAGCGGAAACCTTCGTCGCGCACAGTGTGGATTCACCGTACCGCTCGCGCGTCATTCAACTTTTCGAAAAACACCGTACGACGCTGCGCCGCGACGTCGAGATGCCCACCATCGAAAGCATCAAGCGCTTCGTTCAAATGGGCATGGGTGTGGCCATCGTGCCGCGCATGTGCGTGCGCTGGGAAGTTGAACGGAAACTGCTGGCCGAAGTCCGCATCCGGCAGTTAAAGATGCCGCGATCCTTATACCTGGTGTCACGTCGCGGCGCGCGCCTGTCGCATGCCGCCGTAGGATTGATGCGGCTGCTGCACGCTGGGGGGTAGAAGAAGTCGTAGGAAGGCGCGCGTCAGCCTTAGACTGTATACTTTGCCAGCCACCGCGCCAACACAGGGAGGTTCGCTCATGCCAATTCGACCCGCTGGCCTTTATTGGTTTCGTCAGCTGTCTATCACGTTTGTGTCCATCGCAGCCGCAATCCCTTTTTGTGCGCAGGCGCAACAATCGGCGACGCCCCTGGCATCCTCCAAAGATGTTGAGATTGTGTTTCTTGGAACAGGAACCCCGGCTCCCAATGCGGATCGCCAGGGACCCTCGCTGGCCATTGTCGCGAACGGAAAGGCTTATCTGGTGGATGCCGGGTCGGGCGTGGTCCGGCAGGCCAATTCGGCATTCCAGCGTGGCATTCCTGCTCTCCGGCCGGTCGAACTCGACATTGCGTTCCTGACACACCTTCACAGTGACCACACGCTCGGATTACCTGACTTGATTTTCACTCCTTGGCTTGCTGAACGGACGAAGCCATTGCGGCTGTACGGACCGGAAGGGACCAAGGAAATGTCCTCGCATATTCTTGAGGCCTTTAAGGAAGACATTCAAGTGCGCACAACCGGATTGGAGAGCGGCAACACGACGGGATACAAAGTCGAGGCGCACGACGTACAGCCAGGAAATGTCTATCAGGACGGGAACGTCAGCGTGAAGGCCTTCCTCGTAAAGCATGGATCCTGGAAGGAAGCTCTGGGATACCGCTTTGACGTAGGCGGCAAGTCCATTGTGGTTTCGGGAGACACGGCGCCAGCCGAGTCGGTGGTCGCGGCCTGTGGCGGTTGTGACGCCCTGATTCACGAGGTGTATTCCGGGAAGGGTCAGAATCCCAACAAACTTTCAATGTCGGTTGAGCAATGGATGAAGTACGAGAGTGAGTTCCACACGAGCACAGTTGAGCTAGGGCAGATTGGCGCAAAGGCCAAAGCCAAGATGCTCATTTTGACGCATTGGGGTCTCCTCGGAAATGCCAAGGAGGACGACCTGGTGCGCGAGATCCGCCAAGAATACAGCGGCCCAATCGTCATAGCACGCGACTTGGACGTGATTGCTCCGTAGCCCCAAGTCGGAAGCGGGCAGTGAAGTTCATCCTGGAGTCGAACAAGCCGATGTCTCTGTTTTTGGTGTTGCCCCGCGTCGCGCCTTTCGCACGCTACGGTAGGTTTGTCCTGAAGATTTGCTTCGCGCCGGGAAAATCGTTCAGCGTTTTCTTTCATGGTCAGGTTCCGCAGCGGGGACCTCGGCCTGGTTCAGCCGGTCTACCAGGATGTTGAGAGCTTGCAGGAGCGACTCGATCAGCGGGGGTTGATCGCCATTGGTAGGTTGGAGATAGGGCTGGGCCGGCGCTTGCGCAATAGGATCGACGATGTGGAGATCGAAATCCCGGGCCACTTCTTCCACAATCTCCGGGGGCACCGGATTGCGCTGATCCACGAAGGAACTGACCAGGGCATGTTCGCACAACAAATTGGTGACTCGGGGGATTCCGCGCGCGTAGCGGTACACGGCCGCAATCGCTTCCGGGCTGAAAATTTCGGTATTTTCCGCGCCGGCAATGCGCAGGCGTTCCTGGATGTAGCCTTGCGTTTCGTCGAGGGTGAGCTGGCGCGTCTTCGCGCGCAGCGTGATTCGCTGGCGGAGCTGCCGGAGATCCGGCTGATTGAGCTTCTGTTCCAGCTCAGGCTGCCCCGCAAGCACGATCTGCAGCAATTTTTCGGTCGACGTTTCCAGATTCGTCAGCAGCCGGATTTCTTCCAGCATTTTCGGCGACAGGTTCTGCGCCTCGTCAACGATCAACACGGCGCGTTCCCCGGCCTGGTAGCGCTCCAGAAGCCACTGGTTCAGCTTGAGGAGCATCTGGCCTTTTTGCCCCGATTCATAGGGAATGCCGAAGTCGGCCATCATGAAATCGAAGAACTGCGAGACGCTGAGCCGGGGATTGAAGACAAACGCGGTTGAAACTCGCTCTTTGTGCAGCCATTCGAGCAGCTTGTTGATGAGGGTGGTTTTCCCGGTTCCCACCTCGCCCGTCAACATGATGAACCCCTTACGGGTCTCAATGCCATACGTCAGGCAAGCCAGCGCTTCCTGCGTGTTATGCGTGAGGAACAGATAACGCGGGTCCGGGTTAACGTTGAACGGATTCTCTTTTAGTCCAAAGAACTTCTTATACATTCACGACACCCTCAGCCTGCAGTTGCAAACCGCGAATGCGGGTTCCATGCTCTAGCCCACATGCAGAATAATTAGCGGGTGGGGGCTCCATGTGGAGCCCGCCAAAAGATGATGTTCTCATTTGGCTAACTTGTCCCTGCTGTTCGTTGAACGGTTCGGGTCATTCTTATTCAACCGGGCTCATTCAACCGGGAGCAGATGCCAGTTTACCGTCATCCCTAACGAGTGTTGAAACCCAGTTGCTCCGCAACTTGCCACCGGGCAGACTGCCGGATTATTCTGCTTCACCAGGCCATAATTAAAGCCAACCTGAGCATGCCGCCCCAGTTGGCGCTCAACGTTAGCGCCCAGCAACCAAGTGTTGAAGCTGAACGTAGCCGTTCCGGCTGGAGCAAGGTTCGTGTTATAGGCATGTCCGCCATTTACGGACGCGGACCAGAAGCGCGTGAACTGATGACGGAGCGACCCGTTCAAAGTATTGCTTCTCGCGCCGAAATATACGCCCGAACCTCCGGTGAGGCCTCGCACAAACGCAACGGAGATTCCCGAGCGGCGGCGCTCATACGTCAGGGCAGTATTGACTGACCACGTCCAAAGTTGAAAGTTCCCGTTTCCAGCGCCGTTGACACGGATTTGTTCCGGCCCGCCCGCTGCTTGGAACGCCAGCCGTCCAGTAATCTTTCTTCCAAAGGCGAGGTCCGCCAAATAATCCACAGTCGAATTCGAAGCTCCAGTGTAATCAATCTTGCCGTAGCTTGCGAGGACGGCGATTGAATTTTTTGGATTCAGCAGGTAGTCATAGCCGGCTTGCGCATTGAGCATGTGGCTGCCGATATAGCCAGCATCCGTGAAATGCAAAAGCCCATACGAACCAGAGAAGGTAAATGCGGACCGCCGGCTGAAGGAATACTCCGCCTCGCCGAGCACCGCGTTCATGTATCGCATCGCCTGACCGGTTTGGATCGTTTCGCTCGGCTGAAATCTCTGACCGAGGGTATTCGGCGAATTCGCCAGAGTGGAGGAAAATTGCCCGATGAGTCCGGGTCCACCCATGCCGCTGCCCGTAGAGGCCGCGCCCGGCGAGGCGGCGAAATTGTCACGAAGATGAAGGCGCCAACGGTGCCATACGATATCTTGCGAGACGGCCAGATTGTGATACATCGTATTCTGTTGAATCCCATAGCCGAGGGTTTCCCCACCGTTGTAGGTCGTCGTAAAGTGGTAGCGGCTCCAGATGTGGTTGAAATTCAGGCTGCCGCCAACCAAAGTGATCGCATGTAGTGCCGTCTGGCCGGTTGCGTCCGTAGCCCCGGACTGTCCCAATGAACTAACGGTAATGGAAGGATCAAAGAGGTTACGCGAGTGTTGGAGTGAACCCACGCCGAAAGCTTCGACACCCGAAAGTGTGTTCGTATCCGGTTCGGCCTGGGCAGGATCGTACGTTTGAGCATCGTAGAGCGCGGAAACGCCATGCGCGGCGGGAATAGGGCTCTTGCCAAACCCGCTGCTTGCGCCCGCATTTGTCGAAGAGTTCGGTGGAATGGGATTGATGGACCGCGGGTCTCTCGATTGATCCTGAGCATGGACGGCGGCGACGCTAAGCGCCATAGCCGCGGAGACCACAATCATCCTGAATTTCTTTGGCAATTTCATTTCGTTCACCCTTTACGGGATGACAATCGTGTCGCCCGCTTCCAGCTTGATGTTCTGCTCTGCATTGTCGCCCTTGAGGACGTCCCGGTAGTTAAACGGGATTTCGATTTGCTTGCCGTTGCGCATCCGCACCACGTGGATTTTTTTCACGTCGGCGAACGTCGTGAACCCGCCGGCGCTTGAAAGCGCCTGCAAAACGGTCATGCCCGGCAACATGGGAAATGCGCCCGCGCGAAGCACTTCGCCAACTACGAACACCCGCTGGCTGTTGATCGCCGTGACGATGACCGTCACCTGCGGCCCATTGAGATACTTTTTCAGCTTCTCGGATACGGATCCGGCCAGTTGCTGCGGCGACAGTCCGGCGGCTTGCACATCATTGATCAAAGGAAGCGATATCCGTCCATCGGGGCGCACCGGCACGACACGACTCACATCCGGTTCTTTCCATACGTTGATGTCCAGCACGTCCTCCGGTCCGATCACGTAGGCAGCATCGGTCGTCGCCGGAATTGACGCTGTTTTGTGGTCGGCCGGGGAAGCTGAATCTACGCGCGCCGCTGCAACCGTTGTTTCCTTGCCGTCATTTTTCTTGTCTTGCTGCGCCGCGTTCGCCATTGCCGTACTGACCAGCGCAATCACCGCAATATGAGCTATTTTCTTGTTCATCGGAATTCCCCTCATTGCCCGTTTCCATTGCCGGAGCCGTCGAGGCCCAATTGCTTCAGTTTGTAAAGCAGCGCCTTGTAACTGATCTGAAGATCGCGCGCGGTTTTCTTCCGGTTCCAGTGCGTCCGCTCCAACTGCTTCAGGATCATCTCTCTTTCGGCTCGCCGTGACGCCTCTCGGGACGCCTGTTTCAGCGATTGGCCCGTGGCATGGTTGTTTCCGGAGGATGAATCTGGTGCGGATTCGGCCGCCTTCGGAACAATGCCGACGGATAAATCACCGACCGCCAACTGCTCATTTCCCAGCGCGATGATTTTTCGTGCGACGTTTTCGAGTTCGCGGATGTTTCCAGGCCAGGAATAACTCAACAAAAGGTCCACCGTCGGCGAACTCAATCGGGGCTCCGGCCGCCCAAACAACGATGCGTACTTCTTGAGGAAAAAATCGAGCAATCCTGAAATGTCATCTTTGCGCTGGCGGAGCGGCGGCAAACGCAAATTGACGCCATTGATTCGATAATAAAGTTCCTCGCGGAAGCGGCCACCGCGCATCTCCTCCTCGAGATTCCGCGTCGTCGAAGAGATAATCCGCAT
>WNGI01027093.1_pt1 | contig 11234 bp, 10 predicted proteins | sample 5400621 | NCBI WGS metagenome assembly WNGI01 (sample SAMN13153374, study PRJNA577476) | soil metagenome | isolation source: 20 cm soil or saprolite under Garry oak tree replicate 1 | place: USA:California | collected 2016-06-15
TATTGCGACCAGTGCTCCGTAACCGACACCATCGCGACATCGAGCTCCGGCCAAACGACCTGATGAAAAAACTCAAGATGCTGCATCACCTTCGCAGCGTTAGCTGTCGTGGTCGTCATCAGATAGTGCTGCGGGCCGAGACGCGCGGTCGTACCATCATCCATAACGAACCCGTCTTCGCGCAGCATGACGCCGTAGCGTGTCTTTCCGATGGGCAGTTTGGAGAAATGGTTGATGTAAATCCGGTCGAGAAAAACTCCGGCATCCCGACCTTTCATGTCGATCTTGCCGAGCGTCGAGACGTCGCAAACTCCGACCGCCGAGCGGGTCGTCTTGACCTCGCGGGTAACGCTGGCCAGCCAGTCTTTCTCTCCAGGCGCCGAGAACCACTGCGGCCGGAGCCACTGACCGGCATCGACCATGGTTGCACCGTTGCGAAGGGCCCAGTCGTGCCCGGCCGAAAACCGTGTCGGCTTGAAGTGTCGCCCGCGAAGCCGACCGGCGAAGGCCCCGATGGCGACGGGAAGATGCGGTGGACGCATGACGGTTGTTCCAACGTCCTCCATCGGCCGACCTGTCAGCTCGGCCATGATGGCGTGGCCGATGACTCCACCAGTCTTGCCCTGGTCTGTCGCCATCCCCAACGTCGTATATCGCTTGAGGTGCTCGACAGCACGGAAGCCTTCGCGCCATGCTATCTCGATGTCTGCCACGGTGACATCGTTCTGCAGGTCGACGAACGATTTTCCACGCCCGCCACGGACATGCCAGAGCGGACTGAAGCCTGCGGGCTCGTCATGTGCACGAGGCACGTCCAATGCGGCTGCCTTGAATCCGCAGTCTTCAGCCGCAGCTGCGCCCGCGTTGCAGCCCGACCGCAAGCAAGCTGACAGCCCGTACTCTCCTGAAACAGCGCCAACTGCGACCATACCCTCGGGAAGCGAAGATGGAACGAATGCGGACAGTTCCGGCGACCACAGCGGACGGCCGCCTTTATGGGTCGTCAGACCGATCTGCGGGTTCCACCCGCCCGATACAGCCAAGCCATCCGCATCGATTCTGAAAAAGGAGCTGCCTTGAGCGATATCGACGGCCTTGAGTCCTCTCGATCCACCATGAACCTTTCTGACTTTGGCTCCGAGCAGCAAGCGCACATTAGAACGCGCCAAAGGCGCCGTAAGAGAAGTCGGCAACTCGGCACGCGGGTCGATCACGGCGGTAACTTTAGTCCCGGCGGCGATGAGGTCCTGCGCCGTCCGCCAACCATCGTCTGAAGCCGTAAATATGATCGTCTTGGAGGCAGGAACGGCGGAGAAACGGTTGACGTAAGTCCTTACCGCCGACGCCAGCATGATGCCGGGTCGATCGTTGTCGGCAAATGCAATTGGCCGTTCGATTGCGCCCATCGCGTTGACGCATCGCTTTGCCACGAAACGCCACAGCCGCTGGCGGGGTAATCCCGGTGGCGGCATGGGACGATGATCGGTCACCCGCTCCAACGCTCCGTAGGTGCCGCCATCATATGCACCGAACACCTGAGTTCGCCTGAAGATGCGAACCTCCGGCATCGCAGCCAGTTCGTCCTCGATCGATTTGGCAAAGACCGTTGCAGGCTGGCCGTCGACTTCGTCCCGTTCCGCCAGAAGACGGCCGCCAAGACGAAAATCATCTTCGCTCAAAATGACCCGCGCACCGGACCGCGCCGCCGTTCTGGCCGCCATCAGGCCTGCAGGGCCAGCGCCAATCACGAGTACATCGCAGAAGGCCGTGGCCTTCTCATAGGTGTCGGGGTCGGGCAAGCCACTCGCGCGACCAAGGCCCGATGCGCGCCGGATGAGCGGCTCATACAGCTTTTCCCAGAAGGACGCCGGCCACATGAACGTCTTGTAGTAGAAGCCAGCAGCCAAAATAGGCGAGAAAAGCTGGCTTATGGACATGAGATCGAAGGCCAGCGTGGGCCAGCGGTTCTGGCTCGATGCGGTAAGGCCGTCGAACAGTTCAACGGTGGTTGCACGCGTATTCGGCTCGCGCCGTGCGCCCGTGCCGAGTTCAACAAGCGCATTCGGTTCTTCACTGCCGGCAGCGAGGATACCGCGCGGGCGATGGTACTTGAACGAGCGACCGACGAGCTTCACGTCATTGGCGACAAGGGCGGAAGCCAGAGTATCACCGACAAAGCCCCCATAAATCTTTCCATCGAACGTAAACTTCAACGGCCGTTCACGATCGATCAGTCCTCCGACCGGATTTCGGCTCATGGCGCAGTCTCCATCGCGAGAGTGGCGCGCTCAATGACGTGCGTACGGGTGTCCCGGGTGACGATCAGCCAGGAACGACATCCGCTGGCGTGGTACCAGAGCTCCCGGATCGGCCCGGCGGGATTCTCTCGCAGATAGACGTAATTATAGAAGAGCTCAGGCGCGTTCTCCTTCATCGGATCGGGGCGCTTCGGTGTCGCATCACCGTGATAGACGAACTCGGAAAGATCTCGCGAGCCACAATGGGGACATGGGATGCGCATTGGATCGCTTCAGTGGAGATTGGGATGGGCGCCTGCGCCCTTTTCGTCGATCAGCGCACCGGTCGCGAAGCGCTCCAGACGATAGCTGGCTGCGGCTGGATGGGTTGCGTCCTGCGCGATCAGGTGTGCGAAACACAGGCCCGAGGCTGGTGTCGCCTTGAAGCCACCATAGCACCAGCCACAGTTGAGATAGAGACCATGAATCGGGCTCAGATCGATGATGGGCGAGCCATCCATGGACATGTCCAGGAGGCCGCCCCAATTGCGCAGCACCCTTATCCGGCCGATCATCGGCATTAGCGCCATCCCACCCTCGCACACGTCCTCCACTACGGGCAGATTTCCTCGCTGTGCGTAGGTGTTGTATCCGTCGATGTCACCGCCAAACACCAGCCCGCCCTTGTCCGACTGGCTGATATAAAAATGACCAGCGCCGAATGTGATCACGCCGGGAATCAAGGGTTTGATTCCCTCCGACACAAAGGCCTGGATGACATGGCTCTCGATCGGAAGCGTGAGCCCGGCCATCTTCGCCACCCGCGACGTCGAACCCGCGACCGCCATGGCCACCTTTCGCGCGCGGATCGCCCCTCGGCTTGTCAGCCAAAACCTGTGACCTCGCAATTCTGAATGATATCAACGCCGCGACTGGAGGCGCCGCGAGCGTAACCCCACGCCACCGCATCATGTCGTACTGTCCCGCCCCGCGGCTGCAGCAAACCACCCTGGATTGGAAATCGAGCGTCGTCAAAGTTCAAAAATGGAGCGATGTTCCGGACGCCCCCCTGATCGAGGAGCTCAGCGTCAACGCCGTGCAGGCGCATCGCGTTGCCACGCCTTGCGTAAGCGTCTCTTTGAGCATCGGAGTGGTAAATGTTCAACACTCCTCGCTGGCTCACCATCGCGTTGTAATTGAAATCCTGCTCCAGTCCCTCCCAAAGCTTCATCGATAGCTCGTAAAACGGAATGTTGCCCGGCAGCAGATAGTTCGAGCGCACGATGGTGGTGTTTCGACCGACGTTACCGCTACCGATCCATCCCTTCTCGAGGACGGCGACATTCGAAATCCCGTACTCCTTGGCCAGATAATAGGCGGTAGCCAGTCCATGACCGCCCCCTCCAATGACGACTATGTCATAAGCGGATCGCGGAGCGGCATCGCGCCACTGCTGTTGCCAACCGCGGTGGCCGTTCAGCGCTTCCTTCGCAAGAGTCAGGAGTGAAAAGCGCGTCATGCGGTCATGCCCGTTTGGCCCGTGGACTATGTCCAATCGATTTGCCAGCGTCTGCCGGTCGAGACAGGCTTTCTTTGCTGAAAGAGACACAAACCTGACCGAAGGAGACGTCCAAGCCTTCGATGATACTGCCCCAGAACCATGGCATTCGGATCCCTGCCACCCTCTATGAAACATTTTCCTCTTACGAAACTTTTATTCTCAGCGGTTGATTTCCCCTTTTGCTCTGCCTACTCTTTCGACCGTATCAAGCGGAGTGCATCCAAATGTGCGGCATCGTAGGGTTGTTCCTCAAGGATCAAAAACTGGAATCCCGGATTGGTGGCTTGCTTTCGGACATGCTGGTGACAATGTCCGATCGGGGCCCGGACTCCGCCGGGATTGCGATCTACGGTAATCCGACACAAGGGCGCATCAAAGTCACCGTCCAGTCGCCGGCCCCGGATCGCGACCTGAGTACACTCGCCAGTGAGTTGTCGACAACGGGTTTACAATCATCCGTCGAATTAAGGGACACGCACGCGGTTATCAACACGACTGCCGATCTGGCAGCTTTGCGGTCATTTCTGGCGGCGCACCATCCTCAGGTGCGCATTCTGAGCGCTGGCGAAAGCATCGAAATCTATAAGGAAGTCGGTCTTCCAAAAGACGTCGTCGAGCGCTTTGGCATCAGGCAGATGTCCGGAACGCATGGAATTGGCCATACCAGGATGGCAACCGAGTCTGCCGTGACGACACTTGGCGCGCATCCGTTCTCGACCGGCGCTGACCAGTGCCTCGTCCACAACGGATCTCTCTCCAATCACAACAACCTTCGACGTGAGTTGGTCCGCGAGGCGATCACCTTCGAAACGGAGAACGATACGGAGGTCGCGGCTGCTTACCTCACGGCAGAGATGGGGAAGGGGAAAAATCTCCGCGAAGCGCTTACCGGCGCGCTCGATGACCTTGACGGTTTTTTCACCTTCGTCGTTGGCACGAAATCGGGATTCGGTGTGCTGAGAGACCCGATCGCGTGCAAGCCGGCTGTCATGGCAGAGACGGATCGTTACGTCGCGTTCGGTACGGAATATCGCGCTCTCGTCGGACTCCCGGACATTGGGCGCGCGCGGGTGTGGGAGCCTGAACCAGCCACGGTCTATTTTTGGGACCTCGCAGCGGCAGCCTGAGACGGACTGCCCTTGCGCCCACGCATTCTCAGGACTTGACGCGATGCCGACCTTTGATCTGTCGATCACCTCTCTGCGGGAGCTTAACAGCGCCATGCACGGGGTGGAGGAAGGAAGTAACGATATCCACTTTGACATCCTCAACCCGCGCGGCCATCACGCAGTGGCGGTCGGTATAGCCTCTCAGATGACGGTCGATATCAAGGGCTCCGTCGGATACTACTGTGCCGGCATGAACGACGGAGCCGATATTGTTGTCCATGGTTCGGCGGGTCCGGGCCTGGCCGAAAACATGATGTCGGGACGGGTCATCGTTGAAGGCGACGCCAGCCAATACGCCGGAGCGACTGGCTGCGGCGGGCTGCTCGTGATCCGCGGCAACGCGTCCTCCCGCTGCGGCATCTCGATGAAGGGCATCGATATAATCGTCCAGGGCAATATCGGACACATGTCGGCTTTCATGGCTCAGGCCGGCAATCTCGTTGTGCTCGGTAATGCCGGCGATGCGCTAGGTGACTCGATCTACGAAGCGCGACTGTTTGTGCGTGGACAGGTCAAAAGTCTCGGATCCGACTGCATCGAGAAGGAAATGCGCCCCGAACACCACGAGATCGTTGCTGACCTGCTCCGGCGTGCGGGCATTGCCGGAGTGGCTTCGACAGAATTCAAGCGCTACGGATCGGCACGCAAACTTTACAATTTCCATGTCGACAACGCCGATGCGTATTAGAGGGCCTACCCATGAGCTATGTCAATCCGCCCACCCCTCCGCGCAAGTCTGCGACGTTCGACGACGCGACGCTCGCTGAAATACGCCGAGCGGCAGCCACAGGAATCTACGACATACGAGGTGGCGGCACCAAACGGAAGGTCCCGAATTTTGACGACCTGCTCTTTCTTGGAGCCTCGATGTCGCGCTACCCACTCGAAGGCTATCGCGAGAAGTGCGATACGAACGTCGTGCTTGGCACGCGATATGCAAAGAAGCCGATCAAGCTCAAAATTCCGATCACGATTGCCGGCATGAGCTTCGGCTCGCTGTCTGCCCCGGCAAAGGAGGCGCTTGGACGTGGAGCAACGCTTGCCGGCACCTCCACCACAACAGGCGACGGCGGCATGACGCCGGAGGAAAGGATTCACAGCCAAACGCTGATCTATCAATACCTTCCATCGCGTTACGGCATGAATCCTCGCGATCTGCGGCGGGCCGACGCGATCGAGATTGTTATTGGGCAAGGCGCCAAGCCCGGCGGCGGCGGCATGCTTCTTGGCCAGAAAATCTCAGATCGTGTGGCGGAGATGCGCACTCTTCCCAAGGGCATCGATCAACGTTCCGCATGCCGCCATCCTGATTGGACTGGACCGGACGATCTCGAAATCAAGATACTTGAGCTGAGAGAGATAACCGATTGGGAGAAGCCGATCTATGTAAAGGTTGGCGGTGCTCGCCCCTACTACGATACTGCGCTGGCTGTGAAGTCAGGCGCGGATGTCGTCGTCATCGACGGCATGCAGGGCGGCACGGCGGCGACCCAGGAAGTCTTTATCGAGAACGTAGGCCTGCCAACGCTCGCGTGCATACGCCCGGCCGTGGAGGCGCTGCAGGACCTTGGCATGCACCGTAAGGTCCAACTCATCATCTCCGGTGGAATTCGCTCGGGTGCAGACGTCGCGAAAGCTCTAGCTCTGGGAGCTGATGCTGTGTCAATCGGAACCGCTGCCCTGGTCGCGCTGGGCGATAACGATCCGCGGTGGGAGGATGAGTATCAAAAGCTCGGTACGACGGCGGGCGCCTACGACGATTGGCATGAGGGCAGGGATCCTGCCGGCATAACGACGCAGGAGCCGGAACTCGCAGCGCGGCTCGATCCCCAGGCGGGCGGTCGACGGCTGGCGAACTATCTCGCGGTCATGACCCTCGAGGGTCAAACCATCGCGCGCGCCTGCGGCAAGAGCCACGTCCATAATCTTGAGCCCGAGGACTTGTGCGCGCTGACGCTTGAAGCCGCAGCCATGGCGAAAGTGCCGCTGGCGGGCACGAGCTGGTTTCCAGGCAAGGGGGCTTTCTGATGAGCAAACTCTCAACTTGGCTTCGCTTGAGTCCACCGCAGCGTCGGCACTGGGCGTAGCCGCATCTCAGCAGGAGGATGATATGGCGATCGATCTTTCGAAATTCGCTGCAGATCAGGGCATCAAGTATTTCATGATCAGCTATACAGACCTGTTCGGCGCACAGCGCGCCAAACTGGTCCCGGCGGCAGCCATTTCGGATATGCAGCGAGACGGAGCGGGCTTCGCCGGGTTCGCGACATGGCTCGATTTCACTCCGGCACATCCCGACATGTTCGCCCTACCTGATGCGGACTCGATCATCAAGCTGCCCTGGAAGCCCGGCGTCGCCTGGGTCCCTGCAGACTGTGTAATGGACGGCACGCCAATAGCGCAAACGCCACGGGTGGTTCTCAAGAACCTTGTCGAAACCTCTAGAGGTATGGGACTGCGTGTCAAGACCGGGGTCGAAGCGGAATTCTTCCTGCTCAATGCTGATGGCGGCGCAATCTCTGACATTTATGACTCAGCGGAAAAACCTTGCTATGATCAGCAAGCACTGATGAGACGCTACGACGTTATTGCCGAGATCTGCGATGCCATGCTGCTACTCGGCTGGAAACCGTATCAGAACGACCATGAGGACGCGAACGGCCAGTTCGAGATGAACTGGGAGTATGACGACGCACTGGCGACGGCGGACAAGCATTCGTTCTTCAAGTTCATGGTCAAGTCTATCGCCGAGAAGCACGGATTGCGCGCCACCTTCATGCCCAAGCCGTTCAAGGGCCTCACTGGAAATGGCTGCCATTGTCATGTCTCGGTATGGGACCTCGACGCGCGCACGAACGCTTTTGCCGACGACAAAGCCGAATTTGGCCTGTCGGTCCAGGGCCGCCACTTCCTGGGCGGGATTATCAAGCACGCTTCAGCGCTCGCAGCGATTACGAACCCCACGGTCAACTCTTATAAGCGTATAAACGCGCCGCGCACGTTGTCGGGAGCAACTTGGGCACCGAATACAGTGACTTGGGCCGGCAACAACCGAACGCACATGGTCCGCGTCCCGGGCCCCGGGCGCTTCGAGCTTCGACTTGCCGACGGCGCTGTTAATCCTTACCTGCTCCAAGCCGCTGTCATCGCCGCTGGTTTGAACGGGTTGAAGACAAAAGCCGACCCTGGGCCGCATTACGACATCGATATGTACAAGGACGGACATCTTGTGAAGGATGCACCTCGGTTGCCTCTGAACCTTCTGGACGCTTTACGCGCCTATGAAGGCGACGAAGTGGTCAAGGAGTCGATGGGCCAGGAATTCTCGACAGCATACTTGAAGCTCAAGCACGCAGAGTGGGACTCCTTCTGCGCGCAGTTCACGCCGTGGGAGCACGCGACGACGCTGGACATTTAGCGTCGCCAGATCTGGCGCATCTAGTTCCGGCACTTCTGGCGTATCTGACCGCTTGAGATATGATGCTTTTGGCGTATCTGTGGCGCGTCGGATTCTTTCTAACGGACCGCGCATTTTCGAGACGCCATTCAGCGGACTCTTCGCATTTCGAACTTGCTGGGCACTAGAATTGCGAATAGTAGCTAGGTTGCTGAGCCGTCCTGCTGATCGGATTACTGCCGCGCCCACGGGGCGCCGCTCGCTGCTGTAGCTGTCTAGCAGTTCTGGCGCATCGGAAATGCCACGACAGACAAGTGCAAGTTTCCACGCGAGATTTACCGCGGCCTGGATGCCAGTATTCATGCCTTGTCCACCCGCAGGACTGTGAACGTGCGCCGAGTCCCCTGCAAGAAAAATGCGTCCTGAGCGGTAGTTGGCAACTTGCCGCTCATTGATGCGGAAAGCAGTTGTCCAAAGCGAGTCGCTTAACACGAGGCCGCCAGGTCCGCGCTTATCTACGATCTCTTGAAATTCTTTAAGCGACGGCGGAATCGGCTCTTGATTGGTGGATGGACCGAGACTTGCGATGATGCGGTATCGGCCCGGGGCCATCGGGAAGAAGACGATAAAGCCATCCTGGTGCCAATATGTCGCGAGTTCTTCAAGACCAAAGGGCGATCCATCCATATGGAAATCTCCGAGGGTCCAGTCGATCGGCATGGTGTCACCAACGAATGGTAAACCTAACTTATGCCGGATTGTGCTATGCGCACCATCGCACCCGATCACCCACGAGAAGCGCGACGTCTCGTCTGTTCCATCCGAACGCCTAAGGGTAGTTGCTACACCGTAAGAGTCCTGCACAAAGTGAACCAGCTCAACGCCAAGCTCGGCAGAGATACCAAAGCTAGTTAGCTGTCGTTCGAGGATCGCCTCGGTATCGTACTGAGGGATCATCAACGCATATGGATAGGGTGTCTCCACGTCACTAAAATCGAGCCGCGCAATGTGCCTTCCTTGTGCCAGCATGTTCGCGGCACGCACTTTATTGCCAGCGTTAAGCAACTCGTCGCTTAATCCTGCACGTTCCAGCAACTCGAGAGAACGGCTCCAGAGGGCAACCGCCCTCGACTTATCGCTCCGCATGGCCATCTTGTCGATGAGCCGAACGGGGACTTTGTAGCGAGATAGTTCTAGTGCCAATGTGAGGCCAACCGGGCCTGCGCCAACGATGAGAACGGCATCGGTCATTGTTTTGATTCCCAATGGTAGAGGTTCATTTAGCCACCGCATGAACAGGCACGCGGCTGAGTTCGAGATAACTGTACGGCCCATAGTGGATCGTGTTGCGCGAGTAATACGGCGGCACCTGCATCTCGAATTGAGCGCGTCCGTGTGTCTGATCGCTGATCAGGAGATCAGTTCCGCTACCTAGATCCAGGCGCAATCGTTCACCTTTGCGCAGCAGCACGGGCTGCGGCGTCATGCTGAACAGAAGAGTGACCGGCTCGTTTCGCGTTAGCGGTTGCGGTGTGTCGATATCGATTGCGATTTCGGTCGCCGTGCTTCGAATCTCGTCGATCGTGCGGCATGCCGGTCGGATCGAACCCAAAGACAGCGCGTGCAAATTGCCGATTGCATCAACCCGCGATAGACGCGCAATGACGTGAGAGTCGATCTCGTTGCTGCTAAAGCTAAGACCCAGCTCGATCGGTCTGGTCAGCTCAAGATCATCCTTGATCGCGATCTCATAAGACAGGGTCTGATTGACGACTTCATCGAAGCCTGCTGTCACGAGGGCTCCCATTGGAACGGCTGCCCAACGGTTGGATCCGGCGTTCCGTCGTCCGGCGTCAGACGGTGAACGCTCGGGTCAGTTTCACCTCCCGCAAGGTAAAATCGAATCGCTTTGCCTTCTGGAATCGGAAAGTCCGAGGCGCTGCAAAAATCGCCAGCGCCGTCGCGCCAGTAACGAACGGGGGACTGGCCCCCATAGCCGTTGGCCGATCCGAAGAGAATGTGGTCGAAGAAAGCGAGTGCTTCCAGTTGCCAATGATAGCAAGGCAATTCGTAGTCCGGAGCACTAACGATCAACCACTTTCGGTTCTTCGGCGTGCTTGCTTTTTGGAAGAGCTCGTACCCGCCGAACTGGTGCAAATTGAAATGACCGGGGTTCTGGACGACAACAAACGGAATGTCGATCTCGCTCAGCGAACGTGATGGACCCTCTGCCATCGCGCTGGTCGCGCGAGTCTTGCCATCGAACACCATGTTGGCCCACAACTCTCGCATCTCTCTGGTCGGAGTCCGTTTTTGGAACCCTTTCATGATCCGCGTCAGGCGTTTGCGTACTTGCGGCCACCACCAGTGCTTAAGCGGCGAATTGAACACATGGCTCAGAATCGCCCGGACCAGCGGCGGAACATGCAGGTTCTTCTGCAAGTTTGTGAAGTTGGCGCCCATCCTGTTGGGTCATCCCTACGGCACGGGACTTCGTTTACGACGAGATGATGGTCGCGCCGGGATTTGGGGAAATCGCTCGCGTGACGACGGAGACGTTCACCACGATGGTTTCCTTGTTCGGGACCGGCGGTCTCAAACCCGGCGCAGGCCCGACTCGGGAAGAGCGCGAGAAGGGCTTCTACGACATCCTCTTCCTGGGCGAGCTGCCGAATGGCGGACGGGTCGAGGCGGTAGTCACGGGCGATCGCGATCCGGGCTACGGCTCAACCAGCAAGATGATCACCGAGAGCGCTCTCTGCCTCGTGCGCGACGTGCAGGGCGAGGGCGGCACCTGGACGCCGGGCGCGCTGATGGGTCCGGCGTTGCGCAAGCGTCTGAAGGAGCGCGCCGGCCTCACCTTCAGCACG
>WNGI01042809.1_pt1 | contig 11233 bp, 12 predicted proteins | sample 5400621 | NCBI WGS metagenome assembly WNGI01 (sample SAMN13153374, study PRJNA577476) | soil metagenome | isolation source: 20 cm soil or saprolite under Garry oak tree replicate 1 | place: USA:California | collected 2016-06-15
CGTTCGCTGCGCTCCTTCGCCCCGCGCTCGCCACCGCGGCGATCCTCGTCCTCGTCTCCGCCGGCGCGACCAGCGCCGCCGCATCGAGCCTTCCGGGCGATCCGCTGTACGCGGTGAAACGCGCGGGCGAGGACGTGCGCCTCGTGCTGACATTCGACGACGTCGCGCGGACCCAGCTTCTCTCTGAGCTGACCGATCGCCGGCTCGAGGAGCTTGCCGAGATCGCCAAGAACCGGCCGTCGTCCGCGCCGACTGCGACGCAGGAGTACGCCGACGCCGTCAACAATTTCGCCAACGCCCTCGACAGATTGCGCGAGGCCGACAGCGAGGACAAGCGCAACGCCGCCCAGGCTCTGGCCGAGGCCGCGCGCGCAAAGCACAAGGCTGTCCTCGACGCGGTGAAGGAACAGCTCCCTGCCGACGCCCAGGCCGACGTTCAGAAGGTCAACGATGACGAACAGGAACGCACGTCGCCGGCGAACAACCCCGGCCGCGGCGGCGGGCAGGGCGGCAGCGGTGGGGGACGGCCCTCGAACGCGCCCCCCAAGCCGACTCCCAAGAGGTAAGCGCCCGCCGAAGGCTGGCACGGCCGGTGCATAGATGCGCGGAATGTGCCGCTGCAACCTGTGCACGAACGAGCGGATCTTCCTTCGCGTTCTCGCCCTCCTCTTCGTCGTGTGAAGCGCGTCCTCCTAGCCGAAGACGACCCTGACACGGCGTCGGCGATCAAGGCGTCGCTCGAAGAGGGTCTCCAGATCACCGTCGATCACGTGACAAACGGAGCGCTCGTTCTCGATCAGTTCTCCGCCACGCATCCCGATCTCGTGATCCTGGATGTGTCGATGCCCGGTCTCAACGGGATCGACGTATTCGATTTGCTCAGAGGGAGCGCGTCTTTCGTCGATGTTCCGGTGCTGTTCCTAACCGCGGTCCCAGATCGCGCCGAACAGGCCTTCGCCCGCTTCGGCGTCAGCGACGTGATGGCGAAGCCGTTCGACTCCGATGTGCTCGTGCGGCGCGTCGGTGATCTGCTCGCGCGCGGGGCGAGGGTCGCCTAGCCTTCGAGCTATGGCGGAGGACCGAAGCCACGACGCAGAGACCGACGCCGAGCGCGAGCGACTGCGCTCGCTCATCGCCCGGTTGAGCGACAAGGATTTGAGCCGGTCGATGCCTGCGGGGTGGACGGTCGCGGGAGTCCTCGCGCACATCGGATTCTGGGATGCGCGAGCGATCTATTGGATGGATAAGTGGGCGCGCGGAGCCGCCCCGACGCCCTACGAGCCGGAGAACACCGAAGCCGTCAACGAGTCGGCAAAACCGCTCTGCCTCGCACTTCCGCCGCGCGATGCTGCAAGGCTCTCTCTTCGCTTAGCGGAAGAAGCCGACGGAAAAGTCAAAGCGCTGAGCGACGCGATGCTCGCAAAGATCCGCGCGACCGGCGGACCGCCCTTCAATCTCTCGCGGGCGATCCACCGAAAAGAGCATCTCGACGAGATCGAGAGCGCCCTCGCGAAGTAGCGAACCCAGGGCACAACAGCGAAGGCGTTACGACGAACAGGCGAGAGCGCTGATGAAGCGCTCCACGAATGCATCCAGGTCAGTGAAGCCTGGTGGGACGGCGCCCCCGACCCAGTATTCGTCGCTGGAGCATTCGAAGCGGCTACTGATCGTCGCGCTCGGACGCTGGACGTGCTGGACGGTGATCCCCGCGAGGCGGCGTTCGTCGAGGACGATGTAGTTGCGGTCGACCGTCCCAAGCGGGTACGCGCTCACGAAGAGCTGGGAGCCGGATCCGAAGTCAGCCCAGATCGAGGCGTCGCGGAAGGGCAGCTGCGCACGCTGTCCCGTGATTCCGAGCCTGCCGAGGGCATCGATCACCTTTACCTCGAGTGCGTTGAGCGGCGGCTGGGTCGGCGACGGGTCTCTCGATGCGCTCGGGGCCGCGGATGAAGACGCGGGAGCCGTCGCGCCTGGCGATGAGGAGATGAGCGCGGGCGTCACCTGGGGCTCGGCCACCGGAGAGCGGCGCTGAGCAAGGACGCCGCCGACGACCAGCACGCCAAGCACAACTGCCGTCGCGGAGAGGCCTGAAAGTCAGGCGTTAGCCCGCGGTCTCCTCGGTTCTCACTGGCGCGAGCCGTGGCCAACGTCGGCGTACCGCCGCCGCGATCCCTTCGCCATCGATCCCAAAGTGGTGCCGCCAGAGCTTCTGCGACCCGTGGTCGACGTGCTCGTCAGGTATTCCGAGGATCTCGAGATCCACACGCGCGCCGCGTTCCGCGAGGAGCTCGCCGACCGCCGATCCGAAACCACCGGCGATGACGTGCTCTTCGACCGTCACGAAGCGCGGGACGCGAGCGGCGAGCGCGAGGATCCGCTCCTCGTCGAGCGGCTTCGCGAAACGCGCGTTGACCACCGTCGCCTCGAGTCCGTCGCGGGCGAGGATCTCGGCCGCCTCCATCGCGGCGCCGACCGGATGGCCGTACGCGAGGATCGCGATGCCGTCGCCGTCGCGGAGCGTCTCCGAGAGGCCGATCGGGATCTCCGCGAGCGGCGCGTCGAGCGCGGTCCCCACGCCGACCCCCCGCGGGAAACGGAGGCCAACGGGTCCGCGGCCGGCGGCGGCGTGCCGGTACGCGGTCCAGACCATCTGGCGAAGCTCGGCCTCGTCCTTCGGCGCCATGAGCGTCATGCCCGGAAGGATCCGCAGATACGCGATGTCATACAGACCCTGGTGAGTCCTGCCGTCGTCGCCGACGATGCCGCCGCGGTCCATCGCGAACACGACCGGTAGGTCCTGCACGACGACGTCGTGGACGACTTGATCGAAGCCTCGCTGCAGGAACGTCGAGTACACCGCGACGATCGGCACGATCCCCTGCGTCGCGAGCCCCGCCGCGAACGTCACCGCGTGCTGCTCGCAGATGCCGACGTCGAAGAGACGCTCGGGGAACTCCTTGAAGAGCGGCAGCAGGCCGGTGCCGCCCGGCATCGCCGCGGTGATCGCGACGGCGCGCTGGTCCGCCTTCAGAACGTCTCGGACCGCGTCGGCGAAGACGGCGGTGTATTGCGGGGCCGTCGGTTTGGCCGATCCGCTGGCGGAGACGCCGTGCCACTTCACGTTGTCGTCCTCGGCGGGACCGTAGCCGTGACCTTTCTGTGTCTGGACGTGCACGAAGACAGGACCGTCCCGGAAGTCGCGGGCCTTTTCGAGCACGCCCTCGACCGCGAAGAGGTCGTGACCGTCCACCGGGCCGAAATAGGTGAAGCCCAGCTGCTCGAAGAGGATGTTCGGAATGAAGAGCGCTTTGAGGCTGGTGAAGATCCGGCGGCGCGCCTCCTCGGCGAGCTCGCCGCCGGGCATGTGCTCGAGGACCTGACGCGCGATGTGTTTCGCGCCTCGATACGGCTGGGCTGTGCGGAGCGATTCGAGCATGCGCGAGACGGCGCCGACGTTCGGCGCGATGCTCATGCCGTTGTCGTTCAAGACGACGATCACGCGCGTATGCATGTGGCCGATGCTGTTCATCGCCTCGAACGCCATGCCCGCCGTCAGCGCGCCGTCTCCGATGATCGCGACGACGTGGTTGTCGTCGCCCTTGAGGTCGCGCGCGACCGCCATTCCCTGGGCCGCCGAGATGGATGTCCCCGCATGTCCGGCCCCGAACTGATCGTGCTCGGATTCGGCGCGCGCGAGGAAGCCTGAGATCCCGCCGAACTGCCGGAGCGTGTCGAAGCGCGCGCGCCGTCCGGTGAGCATCTTGTGGACGTAGGCCTGATGCCCCGTGTCCCAGACGAGCTTGTCGTGCGGAGAGTCGAACACCCGATGTAGTGCCACCGTGAGCTCGACGGTGCCCAGGCTCGATGAGATGTGGCCGCCCGTCTTCTGCACGCTCTCCACGGTGAATGCGCGGATCTCGCGGCACAGCTCGAGCAATTCGTCGCGATGGAGCAGCCGCAGGTCACGCGGCTGCTGTATGCGATCGAGCACGGTCATGTCGCGATACTAGCCGCGTTGTTCGATCTCTCGAAGCGCGCCGTAGTACTTACGGGAGCGACTGGAAACATCGGCCCGACGGTCCTTCGCGCCTATCTCGAGCAGGGCGCGCACGTCGCGACACCTGTCCGAGACGAGGCCAAGGGCGCGGCTCTGCGCGACTCGCTTGGTGACCTGGCCGGTCCACCGGATGATCCGCGTGTCCTCATTCGGGTCGTGGATCTGAGCGATCGCGCCGCGATGGATACCTTCGTCGAGGAAGTGCTCCGCGCGTGGGGTCGACTGGACATCGTCGCAAACCTCATCGGCGGTTACGCGGCGTCTGACGCCAGCAGCGGTGACCTCGTGGCCTACCGTGCCTACTGGGATCAGAAGGTGGCGACGCTCGTGACCGCCACGACGGCTTGCCTCCGGCCGATGCGCGCCCGCGGGTGGGGCCGAATCGTGAACGTCGCCTCTTCCGCGGCAGTAAAGGGGGAGAAGGGCGCAGCCGGATACGCGATGGCGAACGCCGCGGTGCTCCGCTGGACCGAATCGCTCGCCGAGGAAACCAAACGCGAGGGCATCACGGCCAACTGCGTCCTGCCACGCATCATCGACAACGCGGCGAACCGAGCCGCGATGCCCAAGGCTGATCCATCGCGATGGGCGACCGCGGCGGAGATCGCCGCCATCGTCGTGTTCCTGTCGACGGCTGAAGCCAGCGGCATCACGGGAGCCGCCATACCGGTGACTGCCCGGACCTAAGCCTGCTGCATGTGGTCTAGCGCCGAGGCCACCCGAACCGACTCATCGACAGGCTGCGCTATCCCCAGCATGTTCCCCTCGCTGTCCTTGAACCACGCGACTTTCATGTCTCCGCGATCCGCGATGCTCCCGACCGTCTTGAGCGACGGGAAGTCGTAGTCCTCGAAGACGACGCCGTTCGCCTTCAGCTCCCTCACCGTTGCGTCGATGTCGTCGACGAGAAAACCCATCTGCGTATGGCCGCCGGGTTTCGACCCCATGAGTGAGATGACAAACCGCGTGCCTCCGCCGCACTCATAGAAATCCCCGTCGGGCGTGGTCGGTCGGAGGCCCAGCTTCTCCGCATAGAACGCTCGCGCCCGAGCTGGGTCGGTGACCGGCAGAGTCGTGTACACGCGAGAATCGGTGAGCATCGCTAACCTCCCGAGCTCGAGCCGTTCCACGGCATCGAACGCGCGCACCAGCCTAAACTCGCCCGCGATGTCGCTCTTCGTGATCGTGAAGTTCCTCCACGTGCTGCTGGCGATCATCGCCGTCGGATTCAACGCGACCTACGGGGTCTGGCTCGCGCGGGTCGCCCGCGAGCCGGTGCCGACCCAGTCGTTCGTCTTGCACGGCATCAAACGCCTCGATGACTGGTTCGCGAATCCCGCGTACGTGCTCCTAGCGGTCACGGGCGTGACGATGGTGTTCGTGGGCGAGCTGCGGTTCACGACGTTCTGGATCGCCGGCGGGATCGTGCTGTGGGCGATCGCCGTGGCCCTGGGGTTCTTCGTGTACACGCCGATGCTGCGCAGCCAGATCCGGGCCCTCGAAACATCGGGGCCAGAGAGCGAGGACTACCGGCGGTACGCGTCGAATGCCCGGTTCATGGGCATCCTGCTCGCGGCGATCGTCGTCGTGATCGTCTTCCTCATGGTGACGAAGCCGACGCTGTCGTAGCGAGCGCCCGCGCCCACTCCGCGTATGCGTCGGCGGACGGATGCAATCCGTCGGCGGCAACCATCCTCTTCCGGCCCTGCTCGCGCATCAACGGGAACAGATCGATCCACAGCGCGTGAGCGGCCTCGGCTTCAACGCGCGCGATCTCATTGAAGCGTTCGATCTTGCGCGCGACAGAGGCCCGCTCGCCGAAGCCGGATCCAGCCGGAGAGAGCGACCAGTCCGGCTGTGGCAGCGCGATCACATACGCATCCGGTGCGTCGGCGCGGATCCGCTCGTGGATCGAGCGGAGCTGGCGGCGGTAACGATCGTCGCTCGAGCCCTGGACGATGTCGTTCGCGCCGACAAGCAACGTGATCAGCGTCGGACGGAACGACGCGACCAGCGGAAGCTCGTCGCTGATGAGGTCATCGGTCGTGTATCCGTTCACCGCTGGGTTCGAGAGAACGACCGCGCGGCCGCTCTCGGTCCAGAGCCGGACGAGGACCGCTGGAAAAGACCGATCCGGTGTCGTGCCCGTGCCGATGGTGAACGAGTCACCGAGCGCGAGGAATCTTTCAGGAATGGTCAATTGTTCTAGTGTGAGAGAGCTTTTCAGAAAGGATCCCTGAGCTGACCGACCTCGATCTCATCATCATCGGCGGCGGACCCGCCGGCCTCACCGCGGGCCTGTACGCGGCGCGCGCCAACATGAAAACGGTCCTCCTGGATTCCAAGGACATCGGTGGCGAGATCCTGAACACCGAGCTCATCGAGGACTATCCCGGGTTTGAATCCGTCACCGGTGCCGAGCTTGCCCGGAAGATGGCCGACCACGCACTCAAATTCGGTCTCAAGATCGACACGTATCGCCCGGTGAAGGACGTCCGCTCCGACGGCGACCGCAAGATCGTGACGCTCGAGGACGGGACGGAGCTTTCCGCCTACGCCGTCATCGTCACCGTCGGCGGCGAGCCCACGAAGCTCGGTGTCGTGGGTGAGAAGGAGTACCACGGCCGCGGCGTCTCCTACTGCGCGGTCTGCGACGGCGCCTTTTTCAAAGGCGCCAACCTCGCGGTCATCGGCGGGGGCGACTCCGCGTTCCAGGAGGGTCTCTTCCTGACCCGTTTCGCGAAGAAGCTCTACGTCGTTCACCGACGGAACGAGTTCCGCGCGCAGGCGATCCTCCAGGACCGCCTTCTCAAGATGGACAAGGTCGAGCCCATCACGCCGGCCAGGGTCACCGAGATCGGAGGCAACGGTGACGTGAAGTGGATCGACATCGATCGCGACGGTCGGACCGAGCGCGTGAATGTCGAAGGGGTTTTCGTCTTCATTGGCTTCAAGCCGGTCGGCCGACATCTCTTCAAGGAGCACATCGACCACGACAAGAATGGCTACCTCATCACCGACCAGTTCATGCGGACGAGCATCCCCGGCGTTTACGCGGCGGGCGACACGCGTGCCCAGCTCGCGAGCGACGCCACGACCGCGGTGCTCCATGCCGAGCGGTACATCGAGGAGCTCAAGGATCTCGAGCGCGCGTTTCCGTCGGAGCCGAAAGAGGTCGTCGCTCAGACCGCGAGCAAGGCCGAGCTTCTGGTGTTCGCGCCGGGCGACGTCGTGCTCAAGGAGGGCGACGCGGCGGATCGTTTCTACATGGTCATCAAGGGCGAGGCGGAGGCGTCGCATCGCGAACCCGACGGCTCAGAGGTCGTGCTGAATCGATTCGGGCCGGGCGAGTATTTCGGCGAGAGCGGCCTCCTGAACGACGCGCCGCGAACGGCGACGGTTCGCGCCAGGACCTCCCTCGAGCTCATGGCCCTCGATCGTGAGACCTTCGCCAGTCTGATGAAGAGCTCGCAGGCGACCGAAGATCAGGTCAGGCGCGTGGCGGCGGAGCGGACCGGGGCGGCGAGTCCGCGCTGAGTCCGGTCGCGAGGCGTTTCACATACGCCACGATCTCGTTGAGGTCGAACGGCTTCTTCACGTACGTGGCGATACCGCGGCGGCGGAACTCGCTGATGGCTTCCGATCCGCTCGCGGTCTCGAATAGCACGGGGATCGAGCTCGTCCGCGGATCTTTCTTTAGCCGGTCATAGAGCTCGAAGCCCGAAATCCCGGGGAGCCGCACGTCGATGACCATGACGTCTGGGATCACGTGCTTGGTCGCCTCGAGGGCGGCCGTCGACGCAGAGACGTGAATTGCGGAATAGCCGGGCTCATCCGAGATTGCGTCGGCGATCAGTCGGCCGATCGCGGCTTCGTCTTCCACGACGAGCACGACCTTGCGAGCGACTGCCTGTTCCTGCGCTCCGGCCTCCTCCACGCGGCGCCTCCGCACGAAGAACGAGCAGCGCGGGTGCCCTCATGACGAATCGTCATCGTTCTGTTGTTCGGCCGACGTGGCTTTGCCTTGTTCACAACCGATATTGGCTTCGGAGGCGCTCACCGTTAGGGGATGCGACGAGACGGCGACCTCGAACGCGGCAATCTCATTGATGTACTCGACCGCGTACTCGACAAAGGCATCATCATCGATGGCTGGGGTCGGGTGGCGATTGCCGGCATCGACCTGATCGGAATCGAGGGCTGGGTCGTCGTGGCATCGATCCAGACGTATCTGCAGTACGCGGAATCGCTCGGTTTGAACCCGCGGGTCGGCGTGAGCCAGCCGGCCGCCGAGAGCCTCGTCTAGCTTTCGGTCATTTCGCCGCGGCGCTGCTGCTTGGCGTCAGATATCGCTCGGCGTGCCCGAGCGGACTCGCGACGCGGAAGACGAGTGCGATGAGGAATGTGACGAAGCCGATCACCGCGTAGACCAGACGCACGTCGCCGGTGCGCTCGATGAGAAGGCCGCCGGCGAGCGCGCCGATCGGGTTCGCCGACCACGCCAGCACCATCGCCACGCTGATTATTCGGCCGAGCATGTGGTTCGGCACGACGGCCTGGCGAAGCGATGCCGTGTTGATGTTGAACAGGATTCCGAAGCCGGAGGAGAGCGCCCATAGCACGACGGCGACCCACAGGGACGTCGTGTATGCAAGGGCGATCACGAGCAGAGCCGAGAGCATGAGCGCGCCGAGAGCGACGTTGCCAAAAGACCAGCGCTTCCGCAGCGGGCCCGCCGCGAGCGACAGCGCCACCACACCGGCGCCGCCCGCCGCAAACAAGACGGCGACTTCGCTGTCCGACGCACGGAACCCCTCCTTCGCGAAAAGCACGAGCTGCGCGAAGACCGTGGCGTCAACCATGTTGATCATCGCCATCATCAGCGAGATGTTCCGCAGGACGGGGTGGGAGAGGACATAGCGCAGGCCCTCCACGATGTCCTGGCGGATACTGCTGGCGCGCTTCGTGATCGGAGCGTTGAAGGGGCGGTCGACCAAAGAGAGCATCACGGCCGAAGCGACGAAAGATGCGGCGTCGAGGAGCAGGATCGCTTCGACGGGCACGAAGACGAGGAGCGCCCCGGCAGCGAGCGGGCCGAGCACGGACGCCGCGGCGAAGCTCGCTTGGATCCGACCGTTGGCGCTCACGAGCTCGCCCGACTCGACGAGGCTTGGGATCGCCCCGAATTCGGCCGCGACGAAGAAGATCGACAGCGTCGATGAAACGAAGACCACGGCGTAGATCCACCAGAGCGAGAGGAATCCCACGCCGGAAGCGATCGCCACCGACGCGATCGTCACGGCCGACAGCAGATCGACCGCGATCATGAGCCGCTTGCGGTCCGTGCGATCGGTCCATGCGCCGATGGCGAGTCCGAAGAAGAGCTGCGGCGCCGTGTAGATCGCGAGCGTCGCCCCGAGCGCCAACGCGGAGCCGGTGAGCTTGAACACGATGAGGGGCAGCGCGAACTGGGTAACCGAGTTCCCGAAGTTCGAGATCGTTTCGCCGACCCAGTATTTCCAGAAGTCGCGGTTCAGTCGGCAGCGTCTCCCGTCGCGGCCGTCTTCGGACCGTGTCCGCCGCCTCGCCGGCCGCGCCCGCCGCGCCGTCCTCGGCGGGTCCGCTTGCGCGGCACCACGGTGGATGGATTCGGTGCCGCCGCGGCCTCGGCTGTCGTCGCCGCGGTAGCGGCGGCCGTCTCGCCGGGGGCCGGTAGAGCGGCGAGCTCTCCGGCCGGCAGCGCCGGCATCGGCCTCACCTCGCCGTTGAGCCGGTCAAATTCGCCCAGGATCGTTCGCACTTCCTCGTGCGTCTGCTCCACCACGAAGCCCGACTTCTTCCCGTGTTCCTCGGCGCGCATGACGCCGCGTTCCACGGCGCGTCGCATCGTGGACTCGAGGGCATCGCCCTCAACACGCGACAGGAGCTCCGCGAACAGGGCGTGGTTGACCCAGTCGATGCGCTCTCCCTTGGCGCGTGTCGACGCGACGAAGTTGAAGAGGTGGACGATCGACGCCGCCGGCTGGCGCGCGTAGACGACGAGGGGGTGACCCTCGGCGAGCCAGCACATCGTGATCTGCCGCCCGTCGCGCTCGACCTGCTCCGTCTGTATCGCGCCGCGCTCCTCGGCGATGCTGAAGAGCGTCTCGAGGAGTAGACGGCGCTGCGAGCGGCCGCGCGCGAGGCCGCCGGGTTGATCGGCGCGCGAGAGCGGATCGAGGACGGCCTCGACCGCGGGGATGCGCCTCGTGTCTTTGCTCGTGACCGTGTCGATGCGCCGGAGCACCCTGACCAGATGAAAGATGGTCTCGGCAACGAGAGGGGCTGACATGTTCGGGGCGAGCATCTGCTTCGCTTTCGCGCGGGCACGTCCTTCAAGCTTCGCGAGGACGGTGCCCTGTTCGATGCCGGCGTCGATGCGCTGCTCGAGAACGCTCGAGGCCTCCTTCTCCGAGAGCGGGACGACGCTCGTGACGAAGTCGCCGCGCGACATCGCGCGAGCGTGTAAGGCGACGAGCTGATCGAGAAGGAGCACGGCGAGACGTCGCTGCTCCTTGTCGGACTCCGGCGACGCCGTTGGAACGACGGCCGGAACGTGAGGTTCGGTCCTCGCCCGGGCGGGCAGGCGACCGCGCCTCTGCGGCGTGCGCCGAAGAGCCTCCGCGGGAGGTTGGGGCTTGTCGACCTGCGTGTCGTCCGCGCGGAGGGCGGCGCGCGTCCAGCGCGCTTGCGGGATCAGGTCTTCGAGCAGGAAGACGTCGTCCCGTAGGTACGGCGAGTCGCGCAGCTCGTTGGCGAGCGACTTGTCGCCCGCGATGAGGTAGACGTGTTTGTCTTCGTCCTTGATCGCCTTGCAGAGCGCATTCAGGTCGCGGTCACCCGAAACGATGAACCAGTAGTCGATGTCCTGGCGCTCCTTGTAGAGGAGCTTCAGTGCTCTCGTGATCAGGACGGCGTCGGAACGGCCCTTGAGCAGACGGCCGCTCATACGCTGGGCGACGGCGATGGGCTCCATGCCCGTGAACTCGAGGGACATAAGGAGCGTGTCGTCCTGCGTCGCGACCTCCTGACCGAAGATCGCGAGCTTCACGCGGACCGGTCCGAACTCGGCGGCTTTTTGCAGGATCGCCTGCAGGATCGAGAGTGTTGACGGCAGCGGGCCCGTCGTGTGCTGGC
>WNGI01021703.1_pt1 | contig 11231 bp, 13 predicted proteins | sample 5400621 | NCBI WGS metagenome assembly WNGI01 (sample SAMN13153374, study PRJNA577476) | soil metagenome | isolation source: 20 cm soil or saprolite under Garry oak tree replicate 1 | place: USA:California | collected 2016-06-15
ACCGGACGACCGACCCGGGAGGAAGCATGGGGAGCGCGCGAGCCGCGCCGACGCGCACGCAGGAGCTGCTCGCCCTGGCCGAGCGCTACGCGCCGCAGAACTACCATCCGCTCCCGGTCGTCATCGCGAGCGCTGAGGGCGCCTGGGTGACCGACGTCGAGGGGAACCGATACCTCGACATGCTCGCTGCCTACTCCGCGCTCAACTTCGGCCACCGCCACCCCCGACTGGTCGACGCCGCACGCCGGCAGCTCGATCTGGTCACGCTGACGTCGCGAGCGTTCCACAACGACACGTTCCCGCCGTTCTGTCGCGATCTCGCGGAGCTCGCGAGCAAGGACATGGTGCTCACCATGAACACCGGCGCCGAGGCCGTCGAGACCGCCATCAAGACCGCACGGCGATGGGGCTACGACGTGAAGGGGGTCTCGCCGGACCGTGCGAAGATCGTCGTTGCCGACGGGAACTTCCACGGACGCACCGTCCCGGGTTCGAGTCGGTTCCGTACGGGGACATCGACGCGCTCCGCGCCGCGATCGATGACGACACGGTCGCGTTCCTCGTCGAGCCGGTCCAAGGCGAGGCCGGTGTGATCGTGCCACCGGACGGATACCTGCGCGCGGCGCGCGAGCTCTGCACCGAGCGCGGCGCGCTGCTGATGGCAGACGAGATCCAGTCGGGACTCGGGCGGACCGGCACCACCTTCGCCTGCGAACACGAGGGCGTCGTCCCCGACGTGTACATCCTCGGGAAGGCGCTGGGGGGCGGGATCGTCCCGCTGTCCGCCGTGGTCGCGGACCGCGACGTTCTCGGCGTGTTCCGGCCCGGCGAGCACGGCTCGACGTTCGGCGGCAACCCACTCGCGTGCGCGATCGGGATCGAGGTGATCGACATCCTTCGCGAGGGGACCTACCAGCGACGTTCCGCCGAACTGGGGTCGTGGTTGCTCGCCGAGCTCCGCACGGCGGCCCTGCCGACGGTCGCCGAGGTGCGTGGGCGTGGCCTCTGGGTCGGCATCGACCTCGTGCCGACCGCCCGGTCCGCCAGGGCGGCGTGCGAACGGTTGATGGCGCGGGGCATCCTCGCCAAGGACACGCATCAGCAGACGATCCGGCTGGCCCCGCCCCTCGTCGTCGAGCGCTCGGACCTAGAGTGGGCGCTCGAACACGTGGTCGGTGTGCTCTCGGCGCTGCGAGACCAGCCGGTCGATCTTCCTCGCTGAGGTCACGCGACCCTCACGGGGCGGAAGGCGCATCATGATGAGGTGAGGCTTCATCGCGGGGGTCCCGAGGTCCCGATCTTCATCGAGGCCGTTACGGCCTGGCGCGGCTGGAGCTTGGTCGAGGTCGACGGTGAGCTCCGGCTCTCGTCCTTGACGCGGACCGAGGTCTGGACGCCGCGTGCTCCGCACGCGGCGTCCTGTCCGAAGGGCCGCACACCGACACCGCAGCGGCGGTGCCGCTGCGGTGTCTACGCCGCCGTCAGTCCCGAGGCGCTTGCCGGACTCCGTTCCCTCCCAGGCGGCGTGGTCGGTGAGGTGTCGCTCTGGGGGAGGGTGATCGAGCACGAACGGGGATACCGGGCACAGGTCGGCTACCCGGCTCGACTCGGTCTCGTGTGCGCCGCCTGTCTCGCGGAAGGCACGGGCAGGCGAGCCGATGCCGTCCAGCGGCTACCGGTCGGGGGACGGATCAGGCTCGTCCCATGGTGCACGGGTCACGCTCCGCGGGGGGCGAGCATGTCCGCGCGGGCCGTCGAGTCCTCGCTGCTTTCGGTGTACGCGGTGGATCCGGTCGCCGACGAACTGATCGCGAGGATCCGGGGATCGGCCTCATCGCGCAGGCGTGACGAGGCGACTCCTGCCCGTCGTGGAACCGTCGCGCTGCGTGCGGCGATCGTGCTCATGCTCGTCGTGCTCGCCGGTTTGGGGTTGGATCGGATGGGTGCCGCTCGGCCCGCGGGTGGGTCGTCCGGCGAGGGTGCAGCGATCGGTGGTCCCTCCGATGGCGGTTTCCTCCGCTCGCCGGATGAGACCGTCGGGGTGTATCCACCGATCCGCATCCTGTCGAGCGCCATGCGAGACCAGGACGGGCCGATGTGCGGGCACGCGCAAGGGAGGACCGTCGTCCGAACCGATTGCCGCGACGACCGAACGAACGCGTACGTGTTCGACATCGCCCCTTCCCAGGCGGACCGTGCGGGAGCGTGCGCCGGCCGCGCGGATCTCGTCACGCAGCGAGGCTCGAACCTCCTCTGCTGGCTGCGCATCCTCGCGGTCCAGTGAGCGCAGCGGAGCCTGTGCGCACCTCGGTGACCGCAGGGTTGACGATGGGAACCACTCCCATTATCGTCTGCCAGCCCGGTCGAACGCGAACGGGTCGAACGGGAACGGCTCCAACGAATGGGAAGGGACGTGTCTTCCGCTATCCGGCACACGGCGATCCTGGCGGGCTGCGCGCTCGTCTTCGCCCCCGCGAGTTGTTCGGGCCGTGCGAGCGGAGGGTCGGGCGACCGGCCGAGCGTGGTGGCTGCCGAGAACGTCTGGGGAAGCATCGCGTCCCAGCTGGGTGGGGATCGGGTGACCGTGACGAGCATCATCGATAACCCCGACGCGGATCCCCACGACTACGAGCCGACCACGGAGGATGCACGATCGATCGCGTCGTCGAACTTCGTGATCGAGAACGGGGTCGGGTATGACCCGTGGGCCCAACGGCTCATCGATGCGAACCCCGTGTCTGGACGCGACGTCCTCAACGTTGGCACGCTCGTCGGCGAGCCCACCGGCGGGAACCCGCACCGCTGGTACGCACCGTCGGACGTCCAGCAGGTGATCGACGCGGTCACCAGCGAGTACAAGAAGCTCGACCCTGCCGATGCTTCGTACTTCGACCGGCAGCGCTCGACGCTCGAGACGTCGGGACTCGCGCAGTATCACGCCCTCATCTCGGAGATCAAGACGAAGTACGCCGGCACGCCGGTCGGGGCGTCGGAGAGCATCTTCGCGCTCATGGCTCCGGCCCTCGGTCTGGACCTGCTCACCCCGCCGACGTTCCTCACGGCGATCAGCGAGGGGACGGAGCCCACGGCAGCCGACAAGTCGACGATCGACCACCAGATCTCATCGCATGAGATCGAGGTGTACGTGTACAACAGCCAGAACGCCACCCCCGACATCCAACGCCAGATCGACGAGGCCGAGGCGGCGCACATCCCGATCAGCACGATCACCGAGACGCTCTCCCCGGCCGGATCGACCTTCCAGGCGTGGCAGGTGGCCCAGCTCCGGGCACTCGCGGCGGCCCTCCACGAGGCGACCGGGAGATGAAGCCGGCTCGCCTCGTTCCCGACGCCACCGCTCCGACCCCCGGAGACGTGATCCAGGCGCGCGGAGCGTCCGTGCGGTTCGGCGAGCGCACCCTGTGGAGCGAGGTCGATCTGGATATCGGCCGCGGTGCGTTCACCGCGATCCTCGGACCGAACGGCGCGGGCAAATCCACGCTGCTGAAGGTGCTGCTCGGGCTGCAGCCCCTCGCGGCCGGGTCGGTGAACGTCCTCGGCGCTCCGGCGGGGGCGGCTCGGCGCCGTATCGGGTACGTCCCCCAGCGCGGTGGCTTCGATCGGACGCTCCGGATCCGCGGACTCGACGTGGTCCGCCTCGGCCTGGATGGCAGTCGTTGGGGCGTGCCGGTGTCGGCGGCTCGCGCGAGTCGCACTCGCGAAGCGGTGGCCGAGGTCGTGGACCTCGTAGGGGCGAGTCACTACGCGAGCCGGCCGATCGGGGAGCTGTCGGGTGGAGAGCAGCAGCGGCTGGTCGTCGCGCAGGCGTTGGTGCGTCGGCCCGAGCTGCTCCTGCTGGATGAGCCACTCGACAGTCTCGATCTCGCCAATCAGGCGGCGGTCGCCGCGTTGGTGCAGCGGATCTGTCGCGAGCGGGGCGTGACCGTGGTGATGGTCGCGCACGACGTGAACCCGATCCTCCCGTTCCTCGATCAGGTCGTCTACGTTGCGAAGGGCAAAGCGGTGGTCGGCGCGCCGAACGACGTCATCACGACGCAGACGCTGAGCGTGCTCTACGACGCACGGGTCGAGGTCCTGCGAGCGTCCGACGGCCGGCTGGTCGTCGTCGGAACACCCGAGGCGCCGGCGCTCCACGCCGACCGGCACGCGGGGTGAGCGATGACGCTCTTCGACTATCCGTTCATGATCAACGCGCTGCGCGCCGGGACCATCGTCGCGGTGATGTCCGGGGCGATGGGTTGGTTCATGGTCCTGCGTCGGCAGACGTTCGCCGGACACACCCTGTCGTTGGTCGGCTTCCCCGGTGCGGCCGGAGCGATCCTGATCGGGCTCTCTCCTGCGTTCGGCTACTTCGGGTTCTGCATCGCGGCGGGCGTCGTCATCGCGATGGCGTCCCCACCCGTCGGCTCGGCCCTGTACAGCGAGGAGTCCGCCGTGATCGGCTCGGTCCAGGCGTTCGCTCTGGCCTGCGGATTCCTGTTCGTGAACCTCTACCACGGCAATCTCAACGGGCTGACGAACCTGCTCTTCGGAAGCTTCCTCGGCATCACGAACGGCCAGGTCCTGTCGCTGCTCGCGGTGGCGGCCCCCTCGCTCGTAGCGCTCGGTCTGATCGCTCGCCCGCTGCTGTTCGCGAGCGTCGATCCTGAGGTCGCGACCGCGGCAGGCGTGCCGGTCCGGTTGCTCGCCGTGGTGTTCCTCTTGCTGCTCGGGGTGGCCGCGGCCGAGGCGAGCCAGATCACCGGGTCGCTGCTGGTGTTCGCGCTCCTGGTGCTGCCCCCGGCGACCGCGCAGGTGATCACCGGCCGGCCCGTCCTGGGGATGGGCCTGTCGGTGGGGCTCGGGGTCTCGGTGACCTGGGCCGGCCTGGTGATGGCGTACTACACGCCCTATCCGACGGGTGCGTTCATCACCACCCTGTCGTTCGGAGCCTATGTCGCTGCTCGTGGCGTTCGGGTCTTGAACGAGCGCGCACGGAGCCATACGGCCGGGGTGCCCGAAGGAGCGCTCACGTGACCGGAACGCTGGCTGTCCTCGGCTGGGTCCCGCCGGTCTTCGGTCATCCGTTCATGCGGAACGCGTTCCTGGCGGGGACGGGGATCGCAGCGTGCTGCGGCGCCGTCGGATACTTCGTCGTGCTTCGTGCGCAGGTGTTCACCGGAGACGCGCTCAGCCACGTCGCCTTCACCGGAGCGCTCGCCGCGCTTGCGGCTGGGGCGGACCTGCGGCTCGGCTTGTTCGGCGCGACCGTTGCCGTGGCCGTAGGGATATCTACACGTCGAACAGCAGCGGCGCCAACGGAACCGCCGGGGTGAGCGTGCTGTTCGGCTCCATCCTCGGCCTCTCGGCCGGCGCGGCGCGCGCGGCCGCCCTGATCGGGGCGATGGTCTTCGCGGGCGTGATCCTGATCGCGAGGCCGTTGTTGTTCGCGAGCCTGGACGAGGCGGTTGCAGCCGCCCGTGGAGTTCCGATCCGAGCGCTCGGGGTCGGGTTCCTCGCCCTGGTCGGTCTCACCGCGGCGGAGACCACGCAAGCGGTGGGGGCGCTCCTCCTGCTCGGACTGCTCGCAGCGCCGGCCGCCGCCGCGCATCAGCTGACGACCCATCCGTTCCGGGGGCTCGCGCTGGCCACGGCGCTCGCGATCGGCGCGATGTGGGTGGGGCTGGCGACCAGCTATGCGGTTCCCTCGGTGCCACCGAGCTTCGCCATCATCGCGATGGCGGTCGTGATGTACGCGGGTGCGTCGGCGTTGCACGGCGCGGCGAGACGCGGCTTCTTCGCGGGAGGCCCGAACGGCGAGTCGCTTGCCATCCCCGAGGGGATCCATGGCTGATCCGCGTGGCGACGCGCTCGACGTGGATCGGGTCGTCGCGCTCAGGCTCCGGCAGGTCGGCCAGCGCTTCACGCCGCGCCGCCGCTCGTTGCTCGAGATCCTTCGGTTGGCCGTCCATCCATTGACCATCAACGAGATCCTCGATCGGGGCCGTGGGCTGGCGATGAGCTCGGCGTATCGGAACCTGACGGTCCTCGAGCACGCGGGGGTCGTCAAGCGCGTGATCACACAGGAGGACTTCGGGCGCTACGAGTTGGCCGAGGAGCTCACGGAACATCACCACCACCTCGTCTGCACGTCCTGCGGGGTGGTCCGCGACCTGGGTTCAGACGTCGAGGCCGAACGCTTGATGGACCAGGCGATGCGTCGTGCGACCGAACAGGGATTCACGCCGGCGACCCACCGGCTGGACATCCTGGGGCTCTGCGCGAGATGCGCCGCGACGGAGCCGGCCTAGCCTGGTGGCGGGTTCCACGGACCGACGCCGCCCAGGCGTTGTGGCGTGATCCTTGTGACGAATCCGGGCGGGGGGTCGGGCACGTTCGGGAAGACGACGCCGGGTCCGATGTACGTGTGCGCCAGGCGCTGCAGCATCTCCGCGGCGCCGCCCTCGGTCACACGGGCCGTTCCGTACACGACGAGGTACTCGAGCAGCCCCCACTCGTTCGTCGTCGTGGACGGGACCGAGACCGCGATCCGCGGGTCGCGACGGAGGTTCCTCAGCTTGCGCTGTTCCGGCATCGTCGCCAGCACGATCTCGTCGTCCTCGAGCCCGACCCAGGCGAGCGTGATGTGCGGCGTGCCGTCCTCGTCGATCGTCACGACGTGTGCGACCGCGTCGCTCACGAGGAGCTGTCGCGCAGCCTCGGGGAGATCGATCCCTGCCACGCGTCGCATGCTACCCGAGGGGGAACGGATGAAGAGGAAGAGCAGAGAGGAGCGGGTATGACGATCCGGCGCATCATCGTGGATCACGTCCTGTTCGTCGTGGAGGACCTCGATGCGAGCCGTCGCCTCTACACGACCGCCCTCGCACCGCTGGGGTACAGCGAACTTCACGTGCAGGACGACGGCGTGCATTACGGGGCCGATGGGCTGGACGACTTCGCGATCTATCGGGGGGAGCCGCTCACGACGGCGGCACACGTCGCGTTCGGTGCGGAGACCAGCGAGGAGGTTGATGCGTTCTTCGAGGCGGCGTTGGAAGCTGGCGCCACCGCTCGCGGCGAGCCGGGCGTTTGGGTTCAGTACTCGGACCGGTACTACGCCGCCTTCGTCAACGACCTGCACGGGAACAACGTCGAAGCCGTGTGGCACGCTCCGCAGACGATCGCCGAAGCACCGACCCGCAGCGGCGTGCCCTAGGGATATCGGCGGCTGAGGAGGCGAACCTCGGGCGACACATCGACCCCCATGCCTCAGTGCGCCGTTCGCGCTCCGAGGTAGGACCGGTCGCCGATCCACAGACCGGGTGGTGCGGCCAGCAGCACGGCGAGCGCGTCCAACCGTGGCGCATACTTCGCGCGCTTCTCCGTGAAGCGTGCGAACGCCTCGTCCACCGGCCGGATCGAGAAGCCGTCGTCCTTCATGTCGTTGAGCACGTCCTCGAACTCGTCGCGCTGGATCACGGCCTCGCGCTCCGTCAGCCGGAGGTAGTAGTAAAGGTCCTCCACCGCGTGCACGGCAGTCCCGTACAGGAGCTTCGCCCGCTCGTCGGGCTCGCCGTCCACCGACGTGAGGATCAGCGTTGCTGCATCGAGCACGGATCCGAGCGAGGTGACCCACGAGGTGTTGTCGTGGGGCGAACGGAACAGGACGAGGATCGGATACGACATGTGACTCTCGAGGACGTCGGCTACCCATCGCTCCCATTCCGCGAACAGCTCCGGTAACGCCGACGCCATGCCGGCGCTGCCCATCCGGTGCAGCAGCTCGGGACCGGAGGGAGGAGATCCCGCCCGCGCATCGAGCAGGAGCACGCCGACCTCTCGACGGTTGAAGGCCTGGTAGAGCACCGGCAGGTAGGCGATGACGACGGCGAAGAGGCCCAAGCCGGTGGCGCCGGCGAGCACCACGACCGCGCGGGTCCATCCGCTCGCGGCGCCCGATCCGATCCCGAGCGTGAACAGCGACGATCCGCTCGTATACAAGGCGTCCCCGAACGAGCCGTCGCTTCGCCCCATCCCGTGGACGAACCCTGGGCTCCACAGGATGAGCGCGTATCCCAGCAAGGCAAGGGATACCCACCCGACGAGCAGGACGAAGAAGAAGACTGGCGCCGCGGCAGCGAGCACGCGTTCACGGGACTGGACCGTCTTTCGGCGCACCCCGATCCATCTCCAGGGCTTCCAGATCGGCCGGAACAGGATGCGACTCAGACGGAATCGCCCGCGCGCCGCCCGGGGCATGACGAGGGTCCGCAGCACGTCGAGCAGCGTCCACAGCAGGATGACGATGCCAGCCGGGAGCGCGATCCAGTGCATCGAACAAGCCTACCGATGCGACCACCGCGCAGACTCTTGCGTTTCATTCTCAAGATGTGCAGTGGCCTGCCATATCGTCCGAGGCGGAAGCGGTGGGCGCGACTAATCCCACCCCCCCAAAAGCTCGTTATCTCTGCCGGTGCTGTCGACGGCTGGCGCCTGAGGTTTCGGGCCTACCCGGATCCTGCTGGGGTCGGGGCAAGTCGCCAGACGGATACGCCGCCTCCCTCGTAGTCGGGCGCGAGGCCGACCGAGCGCAGCACCGCCTCGAACGTGGGCCGCGCGAGGTCGTCCACCACCACGGCGTCGACCCCGTTCGCCGCGAGCCATGACGACAGCTCGGCCGCCGACGGTACGACCGCCTTGTTGGACCAGAGCCCGGGCACGCCGTGGCCCCGGCTCGGCTTGGCCACTCGGTTCGCGGCCGGGGTCACCCCCACGTATCCCCCCGGCATCCGGAAGGCGAACCCCGCCGTCGCTTGCCAGGTCATCTCTTCCCCGTTCGCGGCCGGGATCAGCAGCACGTTCTCGTCCGGTCGCAGCACGGACGCGTAGGTGCCTTCCGCGAAGAACCCCGGCGTGCGGTCCTCGGGATGCCACGGCGGTGTTCGGATCGTGGGGATCAACATGACGGCGCCGACGCCGACGAGCGCCCACCGCGACCAGGTGGATGAGCCGCGAGCTCGCGACAGCCATAGGGCGGCGACCACTGCCACCGCGAGGTCGGTGTAGGCGGCGAATCGGTCCGGGATCGCGTTGCGGATCAGCGGCGCCTTCCAGATCACCATCGTCGGCAGACCGAACACTCGATCTCCGGCGACGTGCAGCGCCGGCCCGAGCGTCAGGATCGCGCTCACCGCGATGAATCCGAGCAGTCCCCAGGTCCCCCGCCGTCGCCGTTCCGTGATCCCGAACGCGACCAGCAACGCGACCAGCGCGATGCCGAGGTACGCCCCGGCGCCGATCGAGGCCGCCGTGAACCGCGTGGAGAGCGATTGGAGCGTTGCCCCGCCGACGACGGTCGGGTTGCGTGGGAGCACGAATCGCAGCAGGTCGTCGGACGCGTGTTCGGGGGATTTGATGCTCTGGGTGGGAGCGGTACGCAACGCCGGAAGCACATAGGGGACCAGCACGATCGCGGCGACGAGCGCGTAAGCGAACCCCCAGAGCACCACCGTTCGCAGCAGTCGCCCTTGCTCCTCACGGCCGAGCACGAGCGCGATGCTCCAGGCGATCGCGCCGAACACGGCGGCACTTGCGAACACCTCGGTGGAGATCGAGAACAGCCCGAGCAGCGTGAGCGCGAGGAGCGCCACGAACGCCTTCACCCCGAGCGAGCCCTCGACCCGGCGGATCACGAGGTAGACGGCAAGGGGGACCGGGAAGGCCAACGCGAGGTTGGGGTGGTTCATCTGGCCGGTGATGAACGTGCAGAACCCGTAGAGGAACCCCCCGAGCAGAGACGGCCAGAAGGATCTCGTGATACGGACGCAGACCAGATACGCGGCCCACGCTGCGAGCGGCGATGCCAGAAGGACGAGCAGGTTCAAGGACGCGAGCGTCCCGAACGCTCGGGTGATCGGCGCCATCAAGATCGCGGGGCCAGGACTGATCGTGACCCACGTCAGGTCCACGCCCTGAGGCGCGAACACGCGATCGGTGAACAGCAGGTTCCGTCCGTGGGTCAGGGCCCACGGCGCCCAACCGAGGGCCCACCGGAAGAAATACGGGTCCTGCCCGGCCGGCGTTACGTATCGCGTGCGGAGATGCGCGACGACGGGCATCCCCCAAATCGCCACCGACAGCGCGAGGTACGAAAGGAACGCGCCGAGGGCGCGAAACGCGGCGCGCGGCCGGAGCGTCGGAGTCGCGGAGCCCTGATCGGCTCGATCGTGCAACTGGTCGGTTTCGGGGACCGTCACCGTTGCGCTCGAGGTCTCCGTGCCAGAGCCATCGATTGCCCGACCGACCTCGATCGACACGCCACGCATGCTAGCAACCGCGGTCGCGCCGGAGAGTTTCCCGTCGCTTCCCGTTCCTTCACTGGGATGAGACGGGGATGCGATGCGTGCCGGCGCTGTCATTTCGACCACACTCGCCGCGGTTGTCGCCGGAGTCCCAGGACGAAGCCTGGATAGAGAGGGACGGAGCAAGGTCAACCAGTTTGTGTTCGACGCGCCGCCGGGTTCACAATCGCCGCGAGGCGAGGTGGCGGTGGGAACCGAACGGCACCGACCGGAGTCGCTGGACCGCGAGGCCACGAGCGACCGGATCATCGGCAGGCGCGAGGAGCTGCAGGCGCTCGCACGCTTCATCGACGCCGTCCCTGCCGGCGGATACGCGTTGCTGCTCGAGGGCGAGGCGGGGATCGGCAAGACCGCGCTGTGGCAAGAGGGGATGGCCGCAGCGCGCCGGAGCGGTGTCGGCGTCCTCGCCGCTCGTGCGGGACAGGCGGAGACCGGGATCGCCTTCGCAGCGGTCGGCGACATGTTCGCGTCCTCGCTGGACGAGACGCTGCCGCGGCTGCCGTCGGTCCAGCGGCGCGCCCTGGAGATCGCATTGCTCCTGCGTGAGCCCGATGGGCCGCCGCCCGATGTGCGCCTGCTCGGCCTCGCACTCGTCTCGGTCGTGAAGGCCCTCGCTCGGGAGCGGCCGTTGCTGCTCGCGCTCGACGACGTGCAGTGGATCGACGCGAGCTCGGCCGAGATCCTCGCGTTCATGCTCAGGCGGCTCGAAGGGCAACCCGTCGGCGTTCTTGCAACGGTGCGCGGGCGACCGGTCCGCGCGCCTCTCGAGCTCGACCCTTCATTCGCTGCGTTCGAGCGCCTCCCCATCGGGCCGCTGTCCGTCGGCGCGATCCACCGGGTACTCTGGGGGCGGCTGTCGCTGAACCT
>WNGI01005730.1_pt1 | contig 11230 bp, 6 predicted proteins | sample 5400621 | NCBI WGS metagenome assembly WNGI01 (sample SAMN13153374, study PRJNA577476) | soil metagenome | isolation source: 20 cm soil or saprolite under Garry oak tree replicate 1 | place: USA:California | collected 2016-06-15
CGGGAACACGGTCACCTCGATGCTCCCGGTGAGGTCTTCAACCTGGGCGAACATCATGAGCTGCTTGTTCTTGGTGATGTGCTTGCGCGCATTCGTCACGACGCACGTGATCGTCACGAGGTCATCGACCGCTTCCCGCAGTTCGGCGATCGCGACGAGGTTCTCGACATCTTTCATGCGTGGAGCCAGGGCATTGAGCGGATGCTCGGAAAGGTAAATTCCGAGAAGCTCCTTCTCCCACGCGAGCATTTCCTTCCGTGGCGCGTCGCGCAGCGGGCCACTCGGGCTAGGTGCGAACTTGACGTCGAGTTGGCCGCTCAAGCCGAGCTCGGCGAATAGACCGACCTGACCGCTCTCCCGATCGCGCTGCTCTCTTTGCGCGGTCTCGAGGACCGAGTCCAGACGATCGAGCTGCCAAAGTCGGGGCCCGAATTCATCACAGGCACCTGACTTGATGAGCGACTCGATCACCCGCTTGTTGGCGCGCTGCAGATCGAGGCGGCCGCAAAAGTCATCCTGTGAGCGGAAGGGTCCTCCGGCCCGACGGGCTGCGATGAGCCCTTCGACCGCACCCTCGCCGACGTTCTTCACGGCACCGAGGCCGAAGCGGATGCCCTTCGGGGCGATCGCGAAGTCGAGCTCCGACTCGTTGACGTCCGGCGGCAGCACCGCGAGCCCCATCCGCCGGCACTCCGCGACCGCGATCGCGATCCGCTCGGGCGTGCCCATCTCGGCCGATAGCACGGCGGTCATGTACTCGCTCGTGTAGTTCGCTTTCAAGTACGCGGTGTGGTACGCGATGATCCCGTAGATCGCGGCGTGCGCGCGGTTGAAGCCATATCGAGCGAACGGCTCGAAGTCCTTCCAGACGGCCTCGATGACATCCGCGTGCACGCCGTTCCGGATCGCGCCGGAGACGAACTTCACCTTCTGCGCGTCGAGCTTCTCGCGGATCTTCTTGCGGACGGCGTAGCAGAGGACGTCCGCCTCGGCGAGCGTGAAGCCCGCAAGCGCCTGCGTCACGGCCATCACGTCCTCCTGATAGACCATGACGCCGTACGTCGCCTTCAGCACCGGCTCGAGGGTGGGATGCGCGTATGTGACCGGCTCCTCACCGTGCTTGCGGCGGATGTATGTGGGGATGTAGTCCATCGGACCGGGCCGGAAGAGCGCGACCATGGCCATGACGTCCTCGACGCGGTCCGGTTTGAGCTCCCGGATGTACCGGCGCATCCCGGCCGATTCGAGCTGGAACATGCCCGTCGTTTCCCCCGATCCGAGGAGCTCGAAGGTTTTCTTGTCGTCGAGCGGAATGTCCTCGCGTTTGATCGAGAGGCCGCGAGTCTGGTGGATGAGGCGCAGCGCGTGCTCGAGGATCGTGAGGTTGCCGAGTCCCAGGAAGTCGAACTTCAGCACACCGAGCTTCTCAAGCTGCTTGTCCTCGTACTGCGTCTGAAGCGCGTTCGCGTTGCCCTTGGACCGCTCGAGCGGCACGAGCTGGGTGATCGGCTCCCGCGAGATGACTACCCCTGCGGCGTGTGTTCCCGTCGAGCGAACGAGGCCCTCGACCTTCTCGGCAAGGTCGAGCAGCCGCCCGATGTGCGCCTCCTGCTCGAGGTCGCGGAGCTCGCCGGACATACGCCGGGAATCGGTGAGGCTCACGCCGAACGGGATCGTCTTCGCGACTCGGTCCGCCTCGCCGTAGGGCATGCCGAGCACGCGGGCGACGTCGCGGACGGCCGCCCGCGCAAGCATCGTGTTGAAGGTGCCGATCTGTGCGACGCGGTCGGCGCCGTACTTCTGGGTGACGTACTGGATGACCTCGTCGCGCCGGTCGCCCATGAAGTCGACGTCGATGTCCGGCGGCGTAAAGCGCGCGAGGTTCAGGAACCGCTCGAAGATGAGGCCGTACTTGAGCGGATCGATGTCGGTGAGATCGATCGCGTAGTTCACCAGCGAGCCGCCGGCGGACCCACGGACCGCGGTAAGGATCCCCCGCTCTTTCGCGAACCGGATGAAGTCCTGCACGATGAGGATGTACCCCGTGTATCCGGTCTTGGCGATGACCGCGAGCTCGTTGTCGATCCGCTCGCGGAGCTCTGGTGTGAGAGCTCCGTACTTTGCGACCGCGCCGGTCTCGGCGAGTGCGCGCAGCTGCTCCTCGGGGGTCTTGCCGGCCGGGACCTCGAAGTGCGGCAGCCGAAGCTCGCCGAGCGGCAGCCGCAGATCGATCATCTCCGCGATGCGGACGGTGTTCTCGAGAGCTTCGGGATCGTTCGGGAAGAGCTCCGCCATCTGCGCGGAGCTGCGCATGTAGAGCTCGGGGTGGTCGATCATCTTCAGGCGGTCCGGCGTGTCGATGGTCTTCCCGCTCTGGATGCAGACCATGACGTCCTGGGCCTCCGCGTCCTCGGCGTGGACATAGTGGATGTCGTTCGTCACGACGAGGGGAATGCCGGTCCTGCGCGAGACCTCGCGGACGCCGTCGTTCACCCGCTCCTGCTCGGCGATCCCGTGCGACATGAGCTCGAGGTAGTAGTTGCCCTCGCCGAAGATGTCGCGGTGCTCCTCGGCGACCGCGCAGGCCGCATCGAGGCTTTCATCCATGAGCGCGCGGGCGAGCTCGCCCTGGAGGCACGCCGAGAGAGCGATCAGACCGTTGCCACGCTCGCGGAGCTGCTCCTTGTCCATGCGTGGCCGGTAGTAGTAACCCTCCAGATGGGCTGAGGTGACGAGCGCAACGAGGTTCTGGTAGCCGGCGAAATCCTTGGCCAGGAGCACGAGGTGGAACGGCTTACCGTGGCCCTCGGACCGCGCGTCGCGGTCCAACCGGCTCTTCCGCGCGATGTACGTCTCGACGCCGACGATGGGCTTGATGCCGGCGTCCCTGCAGAGCGTGTAGAAATCGATCGCGCCGTAAAGCGCGCCATGGTCGGTGAGCGCCAGTGCGGGCATCTCCAGCGCTTTCGCGCGCGCGACGAGGTCGGAGAGCCGCGACAACCCGTCGAGCAGGCTGTACTCGCTATGGGTGTGGAGATGGACGAACTGCTTGGCTATGACCTGCCCCACGTGTGTACCGCTCGAGGAAGCGCGGCGGTTAGATGAAGTCTAAGGTCAGAACGGCTTGAGGACCATCAGCACCACGATGAGCGAGGCGAGGACGACATCTGGCGCATACCGCTTGACCATCGTGTCCCTTTGCAAGAAGGCGCGGAGTCGATCAGTCATCACGCCCTGGGCAGCCGCTTCTTGCAGCGCCTGACCCCACCGCCGATCCCTGGCAAGGGTCAGCGGCGTTGTGATCACCGCGAGCAGCATGAGAACGATCGGGATGAAGATCCACAACGGACCGCCGGTGAACGGGCCGAGGAGCGAAAACCCACCCGTCAACGCTGCGGCGAGGCCAGTAACGATCACCGCTAGCAAACCAGGCGCGATCATCAGATCCTCGAAACGGCCGCTGACGTCGGCGATCGCTTTGAGGATGGGTATGTCTGGCGCCCGCCGCGCGGCGATCAGGGCGACCGGGCGCGCGAGAAGGCCAGTCATCACCCAGATCGCGCTCGCGACGTGGATCAGCTTGAACAAGGCGAAAAGCGTCACGGGCGCGACTGCTTCGTCACATTCACGACCACCGCACGGTGATCTGACGCGGCCAGCGCCATGACGGTATGCGGATTCGATCCGATGACGCCGATGCCCCAGATGTAATCGATCCGCTTGGGCGGGTCGTCCATCGTGGTCGTGGGCCCCGCCGGCTCGGCCAGGTCGCCGAATCCCGCCTCCCCGAAGAGCCCCATTTCGAGGTCCGACGGCTGGGCGTTCATGTCGCCCGCGACGATCGCGATCTTCTCGCCATCCCACTCGCGCAGGATCGTTCGCACCTGCTCTTGCCGGATCGCGCTCGAGTCGGCGATGTCGTCGAGGTGCGTGGTGACGATGAGCACATCGCCGATGCGCACGCCGACGGCACCGCGGGGCTGATGGCGGAGCGACGGCTGAGGCGCGAACTGCACGCGCTTGACGTCGGTCATGGGGAAGCGCGAGAGGATCGCGTTGCCGTAGAGATCGCCGATATTCGGCGCGAAGACGTAGGGCATCCCGAGCCGCTCGGCGAGCACGCCCAGCGCGTCGTGCTGCTCGTCGATCATCCAGCCGCGAACGACCTCCTGGAGCAGGAGGACGTCAGGCGACTCGTGCGCGATGACGTCGACGATCTGATCGAGCGACGGCGATTGCACGGCATTGAAGCCCTGATGAATGTTGAAGGTCATGACCCGGAACGTGTTCCGCGGGTCCTCCGATGCACCTGGCGCAGGCGTGAGCAGGAGCGCCGCGAGTGGCACCCCGACCACGATCGGCACGAGCCCGATCGCGAGCATGCGCCACGGCGGCAGTCCTGACGCCGGCACTATCAGACCCGCGACGACCACGAGCGCCACCGCCGCATACACGGCGGGGACGTAGGCCCAGAACGCGTAGAACCCGAACGCTGTCCCTACGAAAACGAGCCATCCGAAGGCGAGGGCAAGCGTGACGGCGAGCGGCGATCGCGCCGGCACCATCGGCGCGCCAGGAAGCGCCGCCGACGCCAGCAGCACCCCCGCGCCGAGGACGAGGCCGCCGACCAAGGACACGACGGGCGCGTGGACGTACCAGACGAGCACGGCACCCAGCGCGCATAGGATCGCGGCGACGATCCCGCGCGGGCTCGGTCGAGAGAGGACCAACGCGCCCGACGCGAGCCCGAGTGCCACGAGCACCATCCCGAGCTCCGTGCTGCGCGCAGGCTCGGGCCCGAGACCGAGGCGGCCCGCGAGCGCGACCTGCGCCCCATTCGTCCCTCCGGTCTCCGCCACCAGGAAGACCGCGGGCAAGGCGAGGAGCGCGATCGATCCGCGAAGACCGGGCCTGGTCCACGAGCGCGCGCCGCCAAGCGCGGCGACGCCTGAGGCGAAGAAGACCAGCGCCGCGACGAGCGCGAGCGGTGCCGCGACGGTGGCCGTGACGTCGACGACCGGGACCGAGTGAAAGGCGGCTCGGAGCGCGACGTCCGCCGCGAACGCGATCGGGATCGCGATCGGCAGCGGCGACGTCCGGTCTATGGGACGCGAGGCGTGGAGCAGACCGAGCCACCACATCCCTGAAGCGAGGCCCACGACCGACAGTGCGAGATCGGGAACATTGCTGGGCGAGAGTGTCGCGAGGAGCGTCGCGAGCCCCAGGATCGCGCCGCTGACCGCGACCGAGGTTCGCGGGCCCAGACGCCAGCCGAGCAGCGGCGCGAGGAACGCCGTCCCGAATGCCGCCGTCGCCATGATCCCGAGCGTGCTGTTCGGCTGCCCGTAGAAGGTCAGCTGGAACGTGGACGCAAAGGTTCGGACGTCGGCGATAAGGAAGAGGACGCCGAGGACCGCGAAGGTCACCTCGCCGACCATCGGCGAGGGAGTATGGGGCTAGCGGTTAGTGCGCCATGCCTCCGTGAGTCGCGAAGCGGTCTCGTTCACCATGTCGCGCACGCTCACGATGGTGCTAAAGCCAGGCTCGTCGGCCGTCGGACCCACCACCAGCGCGCCGACGACGTCGCCGGAAACCGTGACCGGAATGATCGTCGACCGCCCACCCTGCACGAGTCGCTCGAGCGTCGCGGCGCCGTCCGCATCGCGAAGCGGGTGCACGAGCTCGTCGAGCGTCGGCGAGGTCACGATGCGCCCTTCGCGGCACGCGCGGGCGATCGCGTTGTACCGGTCGGCGAGCTCGATCGTGAACCTGCCCGCCGAGATGCCGAGCGCGTAGTCGAGCTCGCGCGCCGCGGCTGAGGTGCTGATGAGCTCGCCGCGAAGAACGCCGGCGGCCGGGTCGACGCCCACCATGAAGGTCGTCGGCAGCCCGATCTCGGCGCACTTGGCGAGTAGCTCGGCGAGGATCTCGTCGGTCGTTGGGGCCTCTGCCGGAGCGGGAGCGGAGGAGGGAGCCGCGGCGGCCGGCGGGAGGACGGCGGCCGCCGCGGACTCCAGAGGGGAGAGACTTGGTTGGAAGCGGGTGGCACGCCGCACGGCGGCGAGCCGGTCGCTCGATACGTCGATCACGCGGAGGACGAGGCGGGTCGCGTGGTCGGAGAACCCGGTCTCGCCGAAGACCTGGAGCGTTGTGACGCCGAAGACCTCGTCGGCGGCCACGAGCGGGTATTGAAGGACGGAGATCTTGCGTGCCTCGACGCCTTCCGGCCCGCGCACGCCGATCTCCCGAACGTACGAGTGCCAGCGCCTGTCGCGCCGTGCCGCGTAGCAGTCCGGACCGTCGTCGACGGCTTGCCGGCCCAACTCCGCGGAGTCCGGATCCGCGCCGACGACCTTGTACCGGTAGGCGACCTCGCGGCGCACGCTGTTGAAGAGAGACACCGAAAAGCCGTCGACCCCCGCGATCGCGGTGACCGCGTCGCGCAGGACCCGGCCGATGGACCGAGCGTCGGTGAGCTCGTCGAGCGTGCGCGCGACCTCTTCGACGACCTGGCTGTCGCGCTCTTCCTGCTCATCCTTGGGATCGAGGATCGGCTCGGCCTCGGCGATGACCGGCTCGGGCATCACCTGTGGTTCCGGCTCAGGCTCGGGCTCATTGGGCACGACCACGAGCCGGCGCTGCTCTTCCGGTTGGGCGGTCATCGCGAACGTCGCGAGCGAATCGCTCCCGACCGCCGCGGCGATGAGCTCGCACGACAGGTCGAGCGCCTCGCGTGCCTGAGCCGTGATCACGTCCCGAGTGATCAGCGTCCCGAGAAGCACGCCGACCGTGCGCTCGCGAGCTACGAGACGCGAGATGAGGAGTCGCGGCGGGATTCCGACCCACTCGGCCTGGTAGGGCACCGGCCAGTCGAGAATGATGGCCCGGTTCGCCGGGAGCGTCTCGTCAGGAAGCTGCAGGTTCAGGAGCCGGCGGTCGTGCAGCCAGGGCATGCGGCCCACCTGTGCCTCGACCGAATCACCGGCCGAGGGCTGCCGGACCACCGCGGCCCCGATCAGATAGGGAACGCTGTTCAAAAGGATGCGGAGCGTCGCCTCGATCGGCGGCGTCATCGGGACGATGCTCAAAGGAGGAAGGCCGAGCTGGGGCGACTCGGACGCCGGCTCCATCGGAGCCGGGTTCGTGATCGCGTTGATCGCCACTCGCCGGACGCCTCCCATGACTCCTCCCTTGTCGTGATCGATTTGTAGGACGACGCGCGGTCTGTCCCATCACCCGACGGGACTATCTCGACCGCGGGGGAGTACGGAGGTACGGGCGGGGGATGTCGGCTGACCGAGCTCTTGGGGCTAGTGCGCGCCCGTCCCGCCGTCCACCAGGAGCAGCTGGCCGGTCACGAACCCGGCTGCAGGAGACGCCAAGTAGACGACCGCCCCGGCGACGTCCTCGGGCGTGCCGAGCCGGCCGAGCGGCGTCCGGGCGACCTCGCCTTCGCGGAGGCTCGGGTCACGGCTCATGCGCTCCCGGGTCAGGTCCGTTTCGATGAGGCTCGGGCCGACCGCGTTCACGGTGATGCCGCGCGGCGCGAGCTCGAGCGCGAGCGACTTCGTCAGCGTGACCACCCCGCCTTTGGCGGCGCTGTACGCGACGCGCTCGACGCGGCCGAGCACGCCGTAGATCGACGCGACATTGACGATGCGCCCGCCGTCCGAAAGAAGCGGCAGCGCCGCCTGTGTCACGAAAGCCACGCCCTTGAGATCGGTGTCCACGACGGTGTCCCAGCTCGATTCGTCGAGCGACTCGAGATCCGTCGGGATGTTCGTACCCGCGTTGTTGACAAGGATGTCGATGCCTCCCCACTCGCGCCCCAGACGCTCGAAGCAGACGCGGATCGAAGGCGCATTCCGTACTTCGAGCAGCAGCGCCAGCGAGCGGCGCCCCTTGGCGCGGATCTCGCGCGCGACCGGCTCCGCATCGTCGCCCTTCCGCGATGTGATAGCGACATCGGCCCCGGCGTTGGCGAGGGCGAACGCGACCGCGCGCCCGATGCCGCGCGATCCGCCCGTCACGAGCGCGCGCCTACCCCCTAGGTCGAATGGTCCCGGCACCCCGCGTGGCAGGATACGGGGCGATGCGGACGGCCTCCGTGCAGGTCAATGCGCCGTCGGGCCAGGCCTTTGCCCAGATCCTGACGCCCGAGGCTCTGGACTTCCTCGCGCGTCTGCACCGCGAGGTCGAGTCCGTGCGGGTCGGGCTGCTGCAAGATCGAGCGCGGGTCGCAGAGCATCTTCGGTCGGGCGGGTCATTCGAATTCCGCTCGGACACTGCGGAGGTCCGCAGAGGCGACTGGAAGGTCGCGGAAGTGCCGAAGGATCTCCGCGTCCGCAAGGTCGAAATCACCGGACCCACGGATCGGAAGATGGTCATCAACGCGCTCAACTCCGGCGCGTCGGTCTACATGGCGGACTTTGAGGACGCCAACACGCCGACGTGGTCGAACCTGATGGAGGGGCAGCAGAACCTGATCGACGCGATCGAACGGACGATCTCGTTCGAGAACCCGGACGGAAAGAGGTACTCGCTGGGCGAGAAGTCGGCGACGCTCGTCGTCCGCCCGCGCGGCTGGCATCTGGCGGAGAAACACCTGCGCGTCGACGGCGTGCCGATCGCGGGCGCCCTCGTCGACTTCGGCCTGTACGCGTTCCACAACGCGCGGCGTCTGCTCGAGCGCGGCACCGGCCCGTACTTCTACCTGCCAAAGCTGGAGAGTCACCGCGAGGCGCGTCTCTGGGATCAGGTCTTCAGCTGGACCGAGGACCAGCTCGAGCTTCACCACGGAACGATCAAGGCGACCGTGCTCGTCGAGGTGCTGCCGCTGGCGTTCGAGATGGAGGAGGTCCTCTACGAGCTCCGCGACCATAGCGCGGGCCTCAACGCCGGTCGCTGGGACTACATGTTCAGCATCATCAAGAAGCTCGGCGACCGGAAGGAGTTCATCCTGCCCGATCGGGCGCAGGTCACGATGACCGTCCCGTTCATGCGCGCGTACACCGAGCTGCTGGTCAAGACCTGCCACAAGCGCGGTGCCTTCGCGCTCGGCGGCATGGCGGCGTTCATCCCTAACCGGCGAGATGCCGCCGTCACCGAGAGCGCGCTCGCGAAAGTGCGCGACGACAAGCAGCGCGAAGCGAACGACGGCTTCGACGGGACGTGGGTGGCGCATCCCGACCTCGTCGAGACGGCGATGACCGAGTTCGACCGCGTCCTCGGCATGAAGGAGAACCAGCTCGGTCGCCAGCGCCCGGAGGTCAAGACGACGGCGAAGGAGCTCCTCGACGTGCGCATCCCCGGCGGGACGATCACCGATGCCGGCCTGCGCACGAACGTGAGCGTGGGAATCCAATACATCGCGTCGTGGCTACGCGGCACCGGTGCGGCCGCGATCAACAACCTCATGGAGGACGCCGCGACGGCCGAGATCTCGCGCTCCCAGATCTGGCAGTGGATCCATCACGGCGTCTCGCTCGCGGAGGGACCGCGCGTGACCGCGCAGCTCGTCCGCGACGTCGAACGGGAGGAGCTGGAGAAGATCAAGAACGCCGCGGGCGCGGATGTTTTCGCAAAGGGCCGCTACGAGGACGCCCGGAAGATCTTCGAAGATGTGGCGCTCTCAAGAGACTTCAAGGAGTTCCTTACGATCCCTGCGTACGAGCACATCGACTAAGTCGCCTCGAGGAACACTCGCTCCGCCCAGGGGATGTCCAGTAAGAGCGCTTGCTCCCGTGGGACGAACCTACCGTCGTGCACGTTTGGATCGACCGGCGCGCGCGTGACCGGTCCCGCCGACGCGCTGAAGACGACGTGGTAGCTCGCTGGATACGGATACCGATGACCCTCGGGCCGAGGCCCTTCCACGCGGAGCTCGATGAACCCGAGCGGTCGAGGGTCACCCACGATCGAGCAGCCGACCTCCTCCCCGATCTCGCGGGCCAGGGCGTCGAGCACGCCTTCCGCCCCGTCCCGGCGACCTCCGGGAAGCACATGCGCGCCGTTGTCGTCGAAGGCGAAGACCGTCCCGCCCGGCCCTCCGAGCACGGCGCGAGCCGAGACGATGAGCTCAAGGGGCGGCTGCCTGTCGGTGAGATAACACGTGAGCACGAGCGGCGTCACACCCCAGACGACGCTTCCGGTGGCGACCGGCGTCAAGTCCCCCAGACCGCTCGGGTCGTTCAGCCGACCCGTTCCAGGATGATCCGCTTGATCACCGCGCCGCTCGCCTTCCCCTTCATCCGACCCATCACCGGACCGATGAGCCCGTCCAGCGCGCGCTCGTTCCCCTTGCGGTACGCCGCGACCGCGCTCGGACTCGCGGACAGGACCTCGTCCACGGCGGCCGCGATGGCGTCCTCGTCGCTCGTCTGCCCGAGGCCGAGCGTGTTCACGATCGCCTCGGGATCGCCCCCGCTCTTCCACATCTCGGCGAACACCTGCTTCGCCGCGGTCCCGCTCACTTTCCCTGCACCGACGAGCCGAACGAGCACGGCAAGCTGCTCCGGCGCGACACGAGCGTCCTTGGCGTTGCCTCCGTCCCGTTTCAGCGCGGCCGTAAGCTCGCCGGTGACCCAGTTCGCGACGGTCTTCGCGCTAGTGGTGTCGGTCCCGACAGCGGCTTCGAAGTAATCGGCGAGCGCGCGGTCGGCGACGAGGTTTCGGGCGTCGTAATCGGACAGCCCGAGCTTCTCCACAAAGCGCGCGCGCCGTTCGGTCGGCATCTCGGGGAGCGCCGCGCGAAGCTCGGCGACCTTTACGGCCTTCGGCTGGAGGGCGACGAGGTCGGGCTCGGGGAAATAGCGGTAGTCCTCGACTTCTTCCTTGCTGCGCTGCAGGTACGTGCGACCGCGTTCGGGACTCCACCCGACGGTGACCTTGCCCGTCCGCGTTCGGATCTCCCCGCCGCTTTGCCATTCGCGCCAGAGGCGATCCGATTCGTACGCGACGGCGCCGCGAAGGGCCTCGTAGCTGTTCAGGTTCTTGATCTCGCTCTGCGGCGGCCAGAGCGTCGTGCCGCCCTCCTCAAAGCGGATCGACACGTTGACGTCGAAGCGGCCCGCGCCCTGCTCGAGCCGCATCTCGGACACGCCGGAGTAGACCAGGATGTCGCGAAGGGCGCGCACGTAGTGCTCTGCCTCGTCCGCGGAGCTCATGTCCGGATCGCTGACGATCTCGAGGAGCGGGACGCCGGAGCGATTGAAGTCGACGAGCGTGTAGC
>WNGI01005733.1_pt1 | contig 11227 bp, 7 predicted proteins | sample 5400621 | NCBI WGS metagenome assembly WNGI01 (sample SAMN13153374, study PRJNA577476) | soil metagenome | isolation source: 20 cm soil or saprolite under Garry oak tree replicate 1 | place: USA:California | collected 2016-06-15
GGCCCGACCCGATCGACGGGAAAATCCGCGCTGTGACGTATCGCGTGACGGATCGCGAGCTCGCGGGCTTGCCGCCGCACCCGAGCGAACAGATTTACGAATCTCTTTCGTCGCGCGCGTTGGCAAAGATCGGCCATGCAAATGACGTCCCGCCGGATTTTCATGGTCACATGATTCGCTTTACTGCGCTGGACGCGTTTGAGCCGCGCGCGCTCTACGAAATTTTCGATCCGAAATTCTGGCATGCCAATTATGCCGATGGCGCTTTTTTTAAGGACAAAATCGTAATGGTGGGACCGTCTGCACAGGTGCTGCACGACGTTTTTGATACGCCAATGAGCCCCACGACGTTTGGCCCTGCACTTCATTTGCAGGCAATGGCCGCGGCGATGAGTCACGACTTTTTGAAGCCCACGCCACCGAAAGCTGGCCTCGCGCTTGTGGGCGCGGCGGGGCTGCTCGCTTGCTCGCTCATCGTTTTTCTGCGCAAGCCGTTGCTTTGTCTTGGCGCTCTCGTCGCGATTACAGCTGCGTATCTTGGCGCAGCGCGATTGTTTTACGATAGGACCGGGCTGCTACTTCTCACGGTTCCGGTCCTCTCTGCTCTGTTGCTTAGCGGATCATTTTCACTCGGTTTCGAATACGTCCTCGAGCGGCTCGAGAAGTTGCGCACTAGGCGCACGCTCGAACGCTACGTCTCGAAAAATTTGGTCAAGGAAGTTCTCGACAATCCAGACAGCTACTACAGTTCGCTCCGCGGCGTGCGCGTGCCCGTGACAATTCTCTTCTCGGATTTAGTTGGTTTCACCACGTTGTCCGAAAAGGCCGATCCCGAAGCGTTAGTCGCTCAGCTCAATGAGTATCTCACCCGGATGACGTCTGTCGTTTTTAGCAATGGCGGCACGCTCGATAAGTTCATCGGTGACGCGGTCATGGCCGTATGGGGGAACGTGCGCAGCCTTGGCATGGCACAAGACGCGAAGAATTGTGTACGCGCGGCGCTAGGGATGCGGCGAGAGCTGAGACAGCTCAATCAAAAATGGCGCGAGCAGGGCCGTATGGGACTCGGCATGGGCATTGGCATTAATCAAGGCGAAGTGATTGTTGGTAATATCGGCTCGCACGAGCGCATGGATCCCACGGTTATTGGCGACGCCGTAAATTTGGCGTCGCGGCTGGAAGGTCTTACGCGGATTTACGGCGTCGATATTCTCGTTGGCGCCTCGGCAGCCGAGTTGGCCCGAGACGAGGTTCATCTCCGCTCAGTCGCGCGCGTGCAAGTAAAAGGCAAAATCAAACCTGTGGATGTTTTTACCTTCGTCGGCGCACGAAATGAAGAGGTCGACCCAGAATTTGTAAAGTGGCTCGATACTTATGAAGAGGGATTGGAGAAATTTCGCACACGCGATTTTACTGAGGCAAAAATCCTGTTTTCACGGTTCCTGGAATTTTATCCAGATGATCTCCTGGCCAAGATATATCTCGATCGCGCGCTGAAATACGAACAAGCACCGCCCGACGAAGCGTGGGACGCGGTGGAGGTGTTTAAGAGCAAGTAAAACTGCCCGCGAGTAGCCAAAGTAGCTTACGCGGCGTAAAGAAGTGCGCGTGAAAGAAGCGCCGACAAAATTTCATTTCCTTGGAATTGGCGGGACGGCCATGGGATCGGTGGCGGCGGCGCTGAGACAGCGCGGATTTAAAGTCACGGGTTCGGATGAAAATGTTTATCCGCCGATGTCGACCTTTCTGCAACGCCAAGGTATCGCGCTCAAGGAAGGTTATCAGGCCCAGAATATTCCAGCAGACGTGGAGGTGGTGGTGGTCGGAAATGCAATCAAGCGCGGCAATCCCGAAGTGGAAGCGGTGCTCAATCGAAAACTACTTTATCTTTCGTTGCCGGAAGTGCTGAGAAATTATTTCTTGCGCGGCCGGCATAATCTTGTCGTTAGTGGGACACACGGCAAGACGACCACAACCGCGCTGCTCGCCTGGATCATGGAAAAGGCCGGACACAAGCCTGGTTACCTCATCGGCGGACTTCCGAAGAATCTAGGGCAAGGATCGCGCCTGAACGATTCGAAGTACTTCGTGATCGAAGGCGACGAATACGATTCAGCTTTTTTCGACAAGCGCTCTAAGTTCATTCATTACCTGCCGGAACTTCTGATTGTGAACAACATCGAGTTCGATCATGCGGACATCTTCAACAACCTCGATGAAATCAAGCTCACCTTCCGGCGTTTGCTCAATATCATTCCTCAAAACGGGATGGTAGTGTTGAATGGAGACGATCCCAACTGCGTGGAAGTGGCAAAGGATTGTCTTGCCCAAATGATTGAGGTGGGTCTCTCGAAGAATTGCGCCCAGCGAATCCGAGACATCACTTACACGGCTGGAGGCTCGAGATTCAAGCTCGGGGAGGAAACTTTCGAAATTCCGCTCATTGGCGAATTCAACGTGCGCAATGCGGCGATGGCGGCGATCGCAGCGCGATTTTATGATGTGCCGAAGACGAAAATCGATGGTGCGTTTAAGGGATTTTCCGGCATCGCGCGTCGGCAGGAAATCCGTGGGGAAGCGCGGGGCGTGAAAGTGATTGACGATTTCGGCCATCATCCGACGGCAATCGCTCACACGTTGCAGGCGCTCCGTCATCGCTATCGCGGTCATCGGCTTTGGGCTGTCTTCGAGCCGCGTTCGAATACGACCCGGCGCGCGGTTTTTCAACAGCGACTCCCTGACGCCCTAAAATTGGCTGATGGGGTTTTCATCGCGCAAGTCGCCAAGTTGGAGCAGATCCCTGAAGAAGAGCGATTAAACCCAGAAGCGGTCGTGGACGCGATTGCCAGGGGTGGTCACCCTGCGTTTTATGAGCAGAATGCGGATACGATCGTGGATCGAATCGTTCCGATGCTGCGGCCAAAAGATGTCGTCGCGGTTTTTAGTAATGGCGGATTTGATAATATCCACGAGAAGCTTTTGAATAGGTTAAAACAGTAGAGCATGTGTCCCGCTTGCACCGTTCTTTCGCAAGCCAGAGGCTTGCGCTACTCTTTTGCCGCCGACGTATGATCGTGCACAATCCGCCAGCCTTCCGGCAAGTGTTTAAAGACGAGCGTGAATCTCCCGTGCGGCTGGTCGTTTGCTCGCTTCAGTCTCCAACGTCCCAATGCCACAGCCGAATCAGATGACAACAGCGTGATTTCAAGGTCAGAAAACGTAAGCGTCCCCATCTTCGCGCGACTGGAATATTTTTTCCTATAACGATCGCGCACTGTTTGCCAGCCGCGTCTGACCGTATCTTCCGAGATGAATACGGTCGATGTTGAGCGCGCATATCCATTCATAAATCCATCGATATCACCCCGGTTCCAGGCATCCTGCTGGGCGCGAAGGACGGACCGAATCTGGGCAATTGCGCTTGCGGGAACGTTTTCCTTCGCAATTGGTGCGGCGAAAATTGGTGAACCTGCTATCGATACAATAAGTATCAGTGCCGAATGAAAAAGGGCGAGCGCAGTCGAGTGCGCATCATCGGCTCGCGTTACTCTCATTTGCAAGACAGCTAATTCTTCATACTTTGTCGTCCGCAGCGTCAAGGTTCGAATATGGGAATAGTTGCTTCGAGGGAGCGAAATCGTTTGACCAGTATTCTGAATTTACTAGCGTCATCCACCCTTACCAAATAAGACCGTGTATCGGCTTTTCTCTATCGTGATGCTCGCGCTTGGCAGCGCGACGGCGGTCTCAGCTCAAAGCGCACCTGAGCGTCCCAATCCATCTTCTGCTTCCGAGGTCGCTCAGCAGCAACCTCCGCAGCCCGTAACCCAAGCGGCTAATCCTGCGCGGCCAACGGCTCCCCCGAACGCGCCAGCAACGGTCCGGCTCCAGTTTCCAAACAGCGATGTCGTCGACGTGTTGCATCTCTACGAGCAACTCACCGGCAAAAAACTGGTGATGGATAATTTCGTGCAGGGCAAGGTGAACATTTTCATCGCGAAGGATGTGTCGCGCGATGAGGCGATCAAAATTATTGAGATGAGCATGGCCCTCAATGGAATTTCGCTGGTTCCAGCTGGTCGCGACCTGATGGACGTGGTGGGGGCAGGCCAAAATCCTCGAAAGGCGCCGGTGCCAATTATTTCTGACCTGGCGGATATTCCCGCGGGCAACCCTGTGATTAGCTTCTTATTCAGGCTGCAGTACGCGGATCCTCAGGAGCTTCAACAAGTATTGATGGCGTATTTTCAGGGAAGCTCAGGTACCATCAACATTCTGGCACTGCCGAAATCGTCGGCCCTTCTGGTGACGCAGAACTCCGACATCATTCGGCAGCTTGCCACTGTAATTGAACAAATTGACGTGGCGCCAGCGGAAGTGGTCAGCGAGTTTATCAAACTCGAGCGCGCTGATGCGAGCAAGGTAGTCGATATGCTCAAGGATATTTTCGAAAAGGGCACTGAAACGACGGGGCAGCCAGGTGTACGCAGCGTGAAGGTGCCAGGAGCAGTTCCACAACCAATGCCGGCTGAAGCCGGGGGAATGGGTGTGCTGTCCGAAGAGGCAATCATCGTTGGTAAAATCAAAATTACTCCCGACGTGCGCACCAACCGCATTCATGTTGTGACGCGCCCGATCAACATGCCTTTCATCCGCCAACTGATCCATGAATTTGACGCGAATGTTCAGTTTGCAAAACCAGTCACCCGCTATTTGAAATACATTTCAGCGGGTGACGTTCTGCCGGTGCTGGTTCAGTCACTGACGGAGCCGGGCACGGAGGGAGCTGGCGCGGTGCCCGGTGGCGGGTTACCTGGTGCAAGCCCGCAGCCGCAACAACCGCAACAGCGCCGAACGGGTACTACGGGAACTACTGGGACAAGTCCATACAGCTCGCTTACGGGGGGCGAGACAGGTACATCCGGTACCGCTACCGGCAGCACGCTGAATATTTCGGAAGAACTTTCCACGCAGCCGGTAAACACCACGCCGCAAGCTGTCACTGTCGGAAACTCCAAGCTCATCGCCGATCAGCGCGCTAATTCCATCATCGTCCTTGGGAACCGCGAGGTCGTGGTGAAGGTGGAAAAGATTCTGGATGAAATGGACGTCCAGGCGCCGCAAGTCGCGCTGAGCACAGTTGTCGGGCAGTTGACACTCAGCAACGACGAGGAATTCGGCGCTGATTATTTTGCAAAGTACCACAAGCGGTTCGTGGGAACCTCACATAACAGCAGCGTATTTGGTGATAATGCTCCGGGAATTCCTGTTCCCAATGCCTCGGCCTCGCCTGCCGTCAACACCGGCAACATTCTCGATCCTTCCAATCTGATCAATTTCAGTCAAATTATCCGGAATGTAGGCACTGGCACTAACATATATGTCGCAGCTGGCAATGCGTTCGCCGCCATAGTGCACCTGCTTGAGTCCACCGGTAAGTTCAAAATCGTTTCGCGACCGACGGTTTTCACAAGCAACAACAAGAAGGCTATCATCGCCTCAGGCCAGGAGATTCCCGTGCCGGTGAACAGTCTGACCAATGCCACGACCGTGACAAACGTCGCGTCGGTCTCATCAAGCATTGAATATAAAAAAGTCGCGCTGCAACTCGAGGTTGTGCCTCTGATCAATTCCGAGAAGGAAGTGTCGCTCGATATACTTCAGAAGATCGACGCCCTCGGCAACAACAGACTTGTCAGCGGGAACTTGGTGCCGGAAATCAACACGCGCTACATCCGCACGAATGTTTCTGCCCCAAACAAATCAACTATTGTGCTTGGCGGGTTGATTGAAGACAATAAACAGAAGAATTCTAGCGGCATTCCCTATCTTTCTCGGATCCCGTACGTGGGAGCTCTTTTCCGCAGCACGAAGGAGAGTCTGACCCGTCAGGAACTGATCATTCTAATGCGTCCAGAGGTCACGCTTACCAAGCTGGATGCTTATCGGCTCCGCCAAAAACAGGAGGACAGGACACACTTTGGACCTGAGCTAGAGCAGGATGATTGCCCCGAATGTCCCAAACCAAGGGACGGCAAACAGCTAACCTTGCCGCCGCCTGATATTCCCGCAGCGAAAGATATGTAGTAAGGTCGCTTTTATGAAACGAATAACTCTCGCCTTAATCCTTGGCCTTAGCGCAACCATCGCGCGAGGGGACGAATATGCTATCATCGACGATATTTTCCGTTCGACTGATCCATTGGCTCAACGAGATGAGTTGGGTCTGCTCCACCAGGGGAAGCACGTGAGCGCCACTGATTTCGCGCCACGCTACAAGTGGCGATGGTGTTACTACTTCAAGGCTTCCGAACAACTGATTGTGCAGCCGGCGTATGTCGGTTCGATGCAAACCGCATTGCGCCGACTGGGGTATTATTGCGGCCCGATTGACGGCGTCTTTACTCCAGAAGTAAGCGACGCCATCGCGCGGCTGCAAAAGAATTATTCAATGCGTGTCACCGGCACGCTCACGGATCCAGTGCGGCGAGCATTACATATGCCCTGATTTTTCTGAATGAGTTCTGCTGTCAGTCAATCGTTGATTAATTTGCTGCTGGAAAGCGGCGTGCCTTCGACAGAGGAGGCGGCACAGCTGGCCTCCAACCTGAACGGCGGTTCGTGGGTTGGCCAGGTGCTCGATTCCGGCAAAGTGGACGAGCAACGCTTCCTGGGCGCGATCGGGAATTTCTTCCGCGTGCCAGTTGTCTCCATCGAGGCGAAAAAGATCGATCGCGAGACGTTATCGGTCTTACCGAGCCGTTTTGTTTTTCAACATCACATTTTGCCTATCGAGGTGAAGGAAAATTCAATCGTGCTGGCGACCTACGATCTGTTCAACTCCCTTGGCCGCCAACTCGCGGCGCAGCTTTTGAAGAAGCCAGCCGAATGGGTGCTGGTACCGCGCGCGCAACTTTTGCGTGCAATGAAAACGCTCTATGGCGTCGGCGCGGAAACTTTCGATGAAATCCTGAAAACCAACCGCGCCTTCGAGGTGTTTCAGGATACCGAAACCGCCATCGAGCTAAACTCCGACGATCCCGAAGCATCCGTGGTGAAATTCGTAAACCAAATCATTCGCGAGGCGATCATGGAGCGCGCGACCGATATCCACGTTGAGCCGCTGGAAAACGATTTGCGCATTCGGTATCGAATCGACGGAATTTTACACGAAGTCGCTGTGCCGCCGCAATTGCGGGTCTTGCAATCGGCCATTATTTCGCGCCTGAAAGTGATGTCGCACATGGACATCGCCGAACGCCGATTGCCTCAGGATGGGCGCATGAATTTGCAGGCGAGTAATCAAAACATCGATGTGCGCGTTTCGACCATTCCTACGGTTAACGGGGAGTCGATCAGTCTGCGATTGCTCAGCCGCAGCGAGCAGCAGTTCGGATTTGATCGGCTCGATCTCAGCAAAAAACAGGAGAAGATCATTCGCCATCTATTGGCACAGCCTAACGGAATCATTCTTCTCACCGGCCCGACCGGCTGCGGAAAATCCACGTCGCTTTATTGCTTCTTGAGCAGCATCAATTCAGTGCAACGCCGCATCATCACCATCGAAGAGCCGGTCGAATATCGAATTCCCGGTGTCTCGCAAATCGATGTGAAACCAGAGATTGATCTCACCTTCGCCAAAGGTCTCCGCCACATTTTGCGGCAAGACCCAAACGTGGTCATGGTCGGCGAGATTCGCGATATTGAAACCGCGGACATCGCCATCCGCGCGGCCATGACTGGACACCTTGTGTTCAGCACGCTGCACACAAATGATGCCGTAGGTGGCATCACGCGCTTGCTGGACATGGATGTGGAACCGTTCTTGCTCGCCTCGGTGGTGAAATCGTTCATCGCACAACGGCTCGTGCGTACGATTTGTCCAGACTGCGTGCAATTGGTTGACTATCCGCGCGAATATCTCGCCGAGATCGGGTTTCCCGTGAAAGAACTTGGCACCCGCTTCCAGCGCGGCGCCGGTTGCGATCAATGCCGTCAGACCGGCTATCAGGGTCGCGCGGCAATTTATGAGGTTTGCCTGGTAACCGAACTTTTAAGAAAGCAAATCATGCGGAAGTGCGATGGCGGCGAGCTCAAGCAATGTGCCATTGCCGAAGGGATGGAGACGCTGCGACAGGACGGCTGGCGACGCGTCGCCCAAGGCAAAACAACAATCGAAGAAGTCGTGCGCGTGACGCAGACCGATGAAGTGATGGCTGAAACGACCGAAGAAGCGCAGCCGGTCATGGCGGGCTAGGGTTGAGAGATCGACGATCGCCGAAGAGGTGTCATCCCGAGCGAGGGACCTCACAATCGGAGTTTGCGATCACGCCATTTTAGTCAGCGGGTCCAATCATCCTGAACGAAGTGAAGGATCTCACTCAAGTCGATTGATCACGCTTTTTGGAGCTAGTGTGCTCCAAGTGTTTCTGTGAGACTCCTCTCCGCCCGCGCGGCATGCGTCAGACGCGTTACGCGCCGCGCAATTCGCGAATTGCCTGGCCATAATCTTTCGCGCGGAAAATTGAGGTACCAGCGACGAGTACGTTTGCGCCGTTTTCGATTGATACTCGCGCGGTCTCAGCCGTGATGCCGCCGTCTACTTCGATGTCGATCCTGTGTTTATGCGATTTGTTCCAGTTCGCCGCGCGTTTCACTTTCGCCATTATTTCCGGCCGGAACGATTGCCCGCCAAAACCGGGATGAACAGTCATGACCAGCAAGATGTCGATCGCATCGAGGAAAGGCTCAACGGATTCAAATGGAGTGGCGGGATTCAATGAAAGGCCAGGACGGCACCCGGCATCTCGGATCGCGCGCAAAGTTTTTCCGACGTCATGATTCGCTTCCTGCTCCACATGGACCGTGAGCGAATTGGTGCCCGCTTTGACAAAGCGCGGCGCATAGTGGTCGGGAGTTTGGATCATCAGATGCACATCGAGAGGCAGACTTGTTTCTTTACGCACGATGCCGACAATCTCCGGCCCGAAAGAAATGTTATCGACGAAATGTCCATCCATGATGTCGCAATGAATCCAATCCGCGCCTGCGGCTTCGACGTGATGGATCTCCTCACCGAGTCGCGAGAAATCGGCGGCAAGTATGGATGGAGCGACGATGATTCTTTGCATTGAAGCCAACGTCCAACGTCCAACGCCCAACGTCCAATATCGAATTCAGAAGTCTGTATTCATATGCGATTGGGCGTCCGATATTGGGCGCTCGATGTTTCTTGCATGTTAATATGCGCTTGACGATACGCTGCGCCGTTTCATGTTACCGCGTTTCAGCCGGCCGAATCGCGCTCGAGGAAGGGCCGCCTCAGGCGGTGAACGCGACTTCCATCGGACTGGAAAGTGCTGCTAATAAATAATTCATGTTCAATGGACTTTTCGGCTGGTTATCCAGCGACATCGGGATCGATCTGGGCACCGCGAACACTCTTGTTTACGTAAAGGATCAAGGGATTGTTTTGCGCGAGCCATCGGTGGTGGCAGTGCAAGCCGGCACGAACAGAGTGCTGGCGGTAGGTGACGAGGCCAAGCGCATGCTTGGCCGCACGCCGGCAAACATTGTCGCGGTGCGACCACTCAAAGATGGCGTCATTGCCGACTTCGAAGTAACAGAGGCGATGTTACGACATTTCATTACGAAAGTGCATAATCGCAGAGTGCGCGCGAGACCGCGCGTCGTTATCGCGGTGCCATCTGGAATTACGGAAGTGGAAAAGCGCGCGGTGCGTGAATCGGCGACGCATGCTGGCGCGCGGGAAGTTTATTTAATCGAAGAACCAATGGCAGCGGCAATCGGAGTGGGACTTCCAGTGCAGGATCCCGCTGGCAACATGATCATCGACATCGGCGGCGGCACCACAGAGGTCGCGCTTATTTCGCTTTCTGGAATTGTGTTTAGCCGCAGCGTGCGTGTCGCAGGCGATGAGTTAGATGAAGCGATCGTTCAGTATATGAAACGCGCTTACAATTTGATGGTCGGCGAACGCACGGCCGAGGAGATCAAAATCAAAATCGGCTCGGCCTACCCAAGCGAAAAGGAGACAAGTGTAGAAGTTAAAGGGCGCGATCTTGTCGCCGGTTTGCCCAAGACGCTCATGATTACTTCTCAGGAAGTGCGCGAAGCGTTGCTTGAACCAATCTCGACCATTGTCGATTCTGTGCGTATCACCCTGGAGCGCTGTCCCCCCGAGCTTTCGGCGGACCTTGTCGATCGGGGGCTGGTGCTGGCAGGTGGAGGCGCGTTGCTGCGAGGATTCGACAAGCTTTTGAGCGAGGAAACAGGTTTGCCTGTTCATGTTGCTGAAGATCCACTCAGCGCAGTAGCCGAGGGGACTGGCAAGTGCCTCAATGAACTTAAATTTTTGCGTCAAGTGGCCTCGGCAGATCGGCAGTGGCGTTAACCGAGGAGCGGCGGTTTTCGAACCACCGCCGGGGGGATTTGCAAATCGCCCCTGCTTGAAACGATGAGCCGCACAAACGTCATCGCGCTGCTGATTTTCGGCGCCATTCTAGGATATTTTCTCAGCTTCGGCCCGGAGAGCACACGTAAATTTAAAGCCGGCATATACCAATTGATTGCACCGTTTTTGACCGGCGGTTCGGGATTGCAAAAACAAATTACATCGGTGCGTACCGGGTTGAAGTCGCTCGAGCAATTAGAGCGCGAAAATGCCGCGCTACAGGTAGAAAATCGAGCTTTGAGAGCAACTAACCAAGGCTTGCGCGATGCGGAGCATGAGGTGAATCGGTTGCGCCACGCTCTTAATTATCGCGAGCGATCAGTCTTTAAATTAATCGCGGCAGAAGTTGTGACGCGCGATTCCTCGACTTGGTGGCGAACGGTCACCATCAACCGTGGCAATAGGGACGGCATCGAAGCGGATATGCCCGTGGCAACGGACGTCGGCCTGGTGGGAAAAGTAACGACCGTAAGTGATAGCGTCTCCGTGGTTTTGTTGATTTCCGATGAAAATTGCAAAGTCGCGGCGTCGATTGAAGGAAGTCGTGAGCAAGGCATCGTGTCGGGCGAGCGTGTGGTTTCGGGACTAAATCCAGTTTTGAACCTGAACTTTTTATCGAAACAAGCTGACCTCAAGCCCGGGCAGAAGGTTTATACCTCGGGAGTGGGCGGTGTTTTTCCTTCCGGCTTGCTCATCGGCGTAGTGAAGACTTTCCGGGTGCGGGAGTTGGATGGACAAGCACAACTCACGCCG
>WNGI01005735.1_pt1 | contig 11227 bp, 12 predicted proteins | sample 5400621 | NCBI WGS metagenome assembly WNGI01 (sample SAMN13153374, study PRJNA577476) | soil metagenome | isolation source: 20 cm soil or saprolite under Garry oak tree replicate 1 | place: USA:California | collected 2016-06-15
CGCAAGCTGTTCGCACGCGGGCCAGCGCACGCGCGCGCAAACGACACACGCCCGACTCGGACAGGCCGATCTCGCCGCCGATCTCGCGGAGGGTGAGCCCGCGCCCGTACGACAGCACGAGGACGCGACGTTCGAGGGGGGCGAGGTCCCGAAGCGCGCCTGCGACGAGCGGCCAGCGCTCGTCACGGTGCTCGGGTGCGCGATGCACCTCGGGCACGTCTCCGATCCGATCGAGCGAGACCTCGACGTACGGCGGACTCGCTGCCGGCGCCGCCGTCCCGCTCTCCTCGCCGGCTCGCTGGGCGGCCCGATAGGCGCGCCGCGCGCTTCGCGTGAGCGGATCGCGCTCGCGGAGCGCATCGAGGATCTGGCCGCGCACGCGTCGTGCGGCGTAGGCCCCGAACGAGGCGCCGCGGTCGCCGCGGTACCGGCGGGCCGCCTGCACCAGGCCGACGAGACCCCAGGCGATGAGGTCTTCGCGGTCGGCGCCGCGGCAGCGGGGATCGATGGATCGGGAAGCGACCGCCCGTGCGAACTGGAGGTGCGCGATGATGCGGTCATCTCCGACACTGAGTGCCGAATCGGCCACGACGCACCTCCCCTGCGGCGCGGACCGTACGTACGCCCCAGCGGCGTGTCAATAGCGGATTGACGCAGTTGTCCACCAAAGCTGCGAGTTTTTTCGAGCGTTACCGCTACCCCGACTGGCTCGTCGCACACAGCCGCGTCGTCGGGGCCGTCGCCGAGGCCCTTCTCGCGGCACGCCGTCGGGGTGCCGTGAAGATCGACGCCGAAGCTGTCGTCCTCGCGGCATACCTCCACGACATTGGGCGAAGTCCACTTCTCGAGGGCGATCCGCGCGATCACAACATCCTTTCGGGACTCGTCCTCGCGGCAGAGGGCGAGGGCGCGTGCGTCGAGCTCGCCCGCCGCCACGCCATCTACACGGTGCTCGACCCGGAGCTCACGCCTCGAACCGCCGAGGAGAAGCTCGTGTACGTTGCCGATCGTCGGGGCGGCCAGGCCGTGCAGCCCCTGGAGGAGCGCGCGCACGACACCGCAAAGCGCAATCCGAAATACGCGGCCGATATCGAGCGCGCGATCCCGCTCGCAAAAGCGATCGAGGGCGAGGTGTTCGCGGACGTCTCGTTCGGGCCCGACGATCTAGTGGAGAAGGTGCGGTGATCGATCCTGCCCGTCTCGAGCGGCGGAGCGCCGAGCTCGCGCGGATCGCGGGACGCGGTACGTCGGTTTCGCGCCTGGGGCTCTCGGCCGACGAGCAGCAGGCGCGCGCGCTCGTCGGCGGCTGGCTCGCGGCCCGAGGCGCGGAGGTCCGGCGCGACGGGGCAGCGAATCTCTTCGCCCGATTCCCGGGCACGGGAGAAGCCGTCCTCGTCGGCTCTCACCTCGATTCGGTGCCCGAGGGCGGGCGGTTCGATGGCGCACTCGGCGTGCTGTGCGCGGTCGAAGCCGTCGAGTCGCTCGTCGACGCCAGGGTGAAGGTGCGGCGTCCCATCGAGGTCGTGGCCTGGGCAGACGAAGAGGGTGCGCGCTTCGGCGTGGGTCTCTTCGGGTCCACCGCGGCGTTCGGCCGGCTGGCACGCGGCGTCGGCGACCGGCGCGATCGCGATGGGATTTCGATCGCCGACGCCCTGCGCGCCCTCGGCGAGCAAGGCGATCCCACATCAGCCCGGCGCGATCCCAAGGACCTCGCGGCGTACCTCGAGCTGCACATCGAACAGGGCCCACGTCTCGAGAAGGCGGGCTTGGCGCTCGGCATCGTCAGTGACATCGTCGGCATCTATCACGCTCGCGTATCGATCCGCGGCCGCGCCGACCACGCCGGCGCCACGGTCATGACCGCGCGGGCCGATGCCCTCGCCGCCGCATCTGAGATCGTGCTCGTCGTGGAGCGGATCGCACGCGACCGTCCCGACTCGGTCGGGACGGTGGGGGAGATCGCCGTCCGTCCCGGCGCGAAGAACGTCGTGCCGGGCGAGTGCATCTTCTCGCTCGACCTGCGGGCGGCGCGCGATCACGCTGGTCTTGTGCGCGACGTGCTCGACGCGGTGACGGGGATAGCCAGCGCGCGCGGCGTCGAGGCATCGGTCGACGATCTCGCTCGCGTTCCGGTCACGCCACTCGACACAAAGATCCGCGACGTCCTTCAGCGCGCGACGAGAAGCGTCGGCGTCGAGGCGCCCCTGCTGGTGAGCGGTGCCGGCCACGATGCGCAGAACCCCGCGCTGTCGGGCGTCCCGACGGGCATGATCTTCGTGCGCTCGACCGGCGGGTCGCACACGCCGCGTGAGTTCGCGTCGATCGACGACGCCGCGCTCGGCGCGCAGGCGCTCGCGAACGCCATCAAGGAGCTTGCGACATGAGTGAAAACGCAGCCTGCATCTTCTGCCGGATCGTCGAGGGTCACGAGAAAGCCAGCTTCGTCGCCCAGGGAAGCGATGCGGTCGCGTTCCTGGACCTGCATCCGATCAACGAAGGCCACACCCTCGTGGTCCCGCGAAAGCACACCACGTCCATCGGAGAGGTGGACGAGATCGCGGCCGTCGCGATGTGGTCGCTCGCGCGGCGCGTCGCCGCGGGCCTCCGTGTCTCCGGCTTGCGCTGTGAGGCCATCAATCTTTTCCTCGCGGACGGCGCGGCCGCCGGCCAGGAGGTCTTTCATGCGCACCTCCACGTGATCCCCAGGTGGCAGGGCGACGGTTTCGGCATCAAGTTCCCGCCGCACTACGGCGCTGCCGCCGAGCGCAAAACGCTAGACGACATCGCCGCCCGCCTGCGCAAGAAAATGTCGTGATCGGCCAGTCGCAGACGCTCTTCGCCAGTTGACGTAAACTGGCGAACGTGGCGACGGCGGCGCCGACGAGCTATCGGATCGGGGAGCTGGCCGCGAAGGTCGGGGTGACCGAGCGGACCATCCGGTATTACGAGGAGCGCGGCCTCCTCGAATCGGTGAAGCGACTCGAGGGCGGCCAGCGCGTATACACCGACGACGACGTGCGCAGGCTCAAGTTCATTCAGAAGCTGAAGGTCCTCGGTCTGTCGCTCGCCGAGATGCAGGAGCTCGAAACGCTCTACGGTCGCCATCACACCAATGCCAAAGTGCTCCCGCGGCTCATCGAATTGCTCGACTCCCACCTCGCCACCGTGGGCGAGCGCCTGCGCGAGCTCGCTGCGCTCCGCGATGAGATCCGTTCGTATCGCCATCACGTGACGAAGCGGTTGGAGGACGGGAAGTGAGCGCCGTCATTCTCGGTGCCGCGCGGACTCCGATCGGCGCCTTCCTCGGCGGCCTCGCGCCGGTCTCCGCGCCCAAGCTCGGCGCGATCGCCATCAAATGCGCTCTCGAGCGCGCAGGGGTGAAGGCCGACCAGGTCGACGAAGTCTTCATGGGAAACGTCGTCCAGGCGGGTGTCGGGCAGGCGCCGGCGCGACAGGCCTCGCTCGCCGCCGGCATCCCGAATTCCGTCCCGTGCACGACCATCAACAAGGTCTGCGGCTCGGGCCTGAAGGCGGTAATGCTCGCGGCATCGCAGATCGCGGCGGGCGAGGCGCGGCTCGTCGTAGCGGGCGGCATGGAGTCCATGTCGAACGCGCCCTACCTTGCTCGCGGTCTCCGTGTGGGCCTCCCGCTCGGCGAGCACACGCTCGAAGACGCGAATCTCGTCGACGGCCTCATGGATGCGTACGGCCACGGACACATGGGTCTGGGAGGCGAGCTCGTCGCTGAGCAGTGCGGGCTCGGCCGCGAGGACCAGGACCGGTTCGCGTTCGGCTCGTACGCGAAGGCGATGCGCGCGCAGCGCGAGGGCGCGTTCGACGACGAGATCGTGCCGGTGAAGGTCGCAGGGAAGAAGGGCGCGGTCATCCTCGTGAACAAGGACGAGACGCCCCGTGAGACGAGCCTCGACGCGCTCGCCAAGCTACAGCCCGCGTTCAAGCCTGGCGGCACCATCACCGCGGGCAACGCCTCGAAGCTCAACGACGGCGGCGCGGCCGTCATCGTTGCGTCGACGGAGCGCGCGCGCGAGCTCGGCGCGAAGCCGATCGCGCGCATCGTCGCTCAGGGGCAGTTCGCACACGAGCCCGAGCGTTTTCTCGCGGCGCCGAAGGGCGCGATCGAGCGCTGCCTGGCGAAGGCCGGGTGGAAGGTCGCGGACGTCGACCTCTTCGAAGTGAACGAAGCGTTCAGCGGCATCGAGTGCGTGCGCCGCGAGCTCGACATCCCCGAAGCGAAGTTCAACGTGAACGGTGGCGCGGTCGCTCTGGGTCATCCCATCGGCGCGTCCGGCGCGCGTCTCCTGGTGACGCTCCTGTACGCGCTGCGCGCGCGGTCGAAGCAGCGCGGTGTCGCGTCGCTCTGCCTCGGCGGCGGTGAAGCCGTCGCCCTCGCGGTGGAGCTGACGTAGGGTGCGAACCCCGGCTCTCACCAACGTCTTCGCCTTCACGGCCAAGCGCGATGAGATCGCGCGATTCTTCGATGAGGTGCTCGGTCTTCGTCGCCAGCGGGCGCGTGATGACTCGGTGTGGTTTGAGCCGGAGGGCGGCGCGACTTTCACCGTGCACGACCGTGAGGATGAGCCGGAGGTGCCTGGTTTCGTACCGTGGTTCCACGTGGCCGACCTGCCGGCGACGTATGAGCGGGCGAGGCAGAGAGACGCGAATGTCGGCGAGATGCGCGACGGGTATTTCTTTGCGCGCGACCCCGACGGTCGGGTCTTCGGAGTTCGGGAGTGGCGATGACCGCTGCGGAGACGGGGTTCGACCTCACGCTGTCGGAAGAGCAGGCGATGACGCAACGAGCCGCCCGCGATTTCGCCACCGAGAAGGTGCTCCCGCGCGCGGCCGAGATCGACGAACACGGCAAGATCCCGCCCGAGATCCTCCGTGAGATGGGCGCGCTCGGCTTCATGGGGACATACGTCCCGGAGCGGTACGGCGGCGCGGGTCTGGACGCCGTCGCGAACGCTTTGATCGCAGAGGAGATCAACCGCGCGTGCGCGTCGACCGGCGTGGTGCTCTGTACGCACGTGTCGCTCGCGGTCGATCCGATCCTGCATTACGGGAACGAGGTCCAGAAGGAGAAGTACCTGCCGAAGCTCGCGCGTGGCGAGTGGATCGGGTGTTTCGCGCTCTCCGAGCCGGCGTCGGGCAGCGACGCCGCTGCGATGCGGACGTCGGCGCGTCGCGACGGCGACCACTGGATCCTGAATGGGACCAAGAACTTCATCACCAACGGATCGCTGTCTAACGTCGCGATCGTCTTCGCTCAGACCGACCCGGCCCAGAAGCGCAAGGGCATCGCGGCGTTCATCGTCGAGAAGGGCACGCCCGGATTCTCGGTCGGAAAGCTCGAGAAAAAGCTCGGTATCCGCGGGTCGGACACCGCGCAGCTCGTCTTCCAGGACGCGCGCGTCCCCGCCGCGAACCTCCTCGGCGAGGTGAGCGAGGGGTACAAGATCGCGCTCTCGACCCTCGACGGTGGCCGCATCTCGATCGCGGCGCAGGCGGTCGGAATCGCGCGCGCCTGCCTCGAGGACGCCCTTGCGTACGCCAAGCAGCGCGAGGCCTTCGGAAAAAAGGTCGCCGACTTCCAGGCGATCCAGTGGATGCTCGCCGACATGGCGACGGAGATCGACGCCGCCCGTCTGCTGACATGGCGAGCGGCGGCCATGAAGGATGCGGGAGAGGACTACATCCTCGCCGCGGCGGAGGCGAAGCTCTTCGCGAGCGACGCCGCGGTCAAGGCGAGCCGCGACTGCGTGCAGATCTTCGGCGGGTACGGCTATCTGAACGATTTCCCGGCCGAGCGCCACTATCGGGACGCGAAGATCACCGAGATCTATGAGGGGACCAGCGAGATCATGAAGCTCGTCATCGCGGAAGAGCTTTTGAAAGAGTGAGTCTCCTGTGATCGCGCCGACCGGCGTCTTTCTCCCCGGTGGAGCGGTCCTGCTCGTGCTCGCGGTCCTCGGCTTCGGGGCGTTCTTCTGGCGCGCGTGGCGCCTCTATCGCTACATGCGACTCGGCCGCGAAGAGGCGCGCATCGACCACCCGTGGCGGCGAGTGCGCGACGAGCTCGTCGTGTACCTCGGCCAGCGCAAGCTTCTGAAGCGGCCGTACTACGTCCGCGGCCTGGCGCACGCGTTCATCTTCTGGGGATTCCTCGTGATCACCATCGGGACGGTGGATCTCCTCGTGAGCGGGATCGTCGGCCTCCACCTCCCGGGGGCCGGGAGCGGGCTCTTCGCGTGGACGATCGACATCTTCGCCGTCCTCGTCCTCGTCTCGATCGCGATCGCGCTCGTCCGTCGCGTCTTCTTCGCGCCGCCACGCATGCACGTCGCGCTCGACGGCTACGTGATCCTCGGCATGATCGCGGTCCTGATGTTCACGCTCCTCGTCTTCGAGGGCGCCGGCCTCGCGGCGGGCCTACTCGAGAAGGGATACACCTCGCCGCCGATCGCCAACGCCATCCTGAGATCGGTCTTCTCGCGCAACGTCGCGGGCGTGGTGTTCCCGGTCGCGTGGTGGACGCACGTCGTGACCGTGCTCGCCTTCGCCGCGTATCTCCCGCAGTCGAAGCACCTGCACATCGTCACGACGCTTCCGAACGTCTTCTTTCGGAAGCAAACGCCGCGCGGCGCTCTCTCGTTGATCGAGGACATCGAGAACAAGGAGACCTTTGGCGCGGCCACCATCCGCGACTTCTCCTGGAAGCAGCTCCTCGACGGCTACACCTGCACGGAGTGCGGGCGTTGCTCCGACAACTGCCCGGCCCTCGCGACCGGAAAGCCCCTCGATCCGCAGAAGATCGTCCTCGACATTCGCGACCAGCTGCTCGCGGAGGGCCCTGCCCTGCTCAAGGACGCGAAGGCCGAAACAAAGCCGCCGGCGCACTGGGTGGACTCCAAGCCTGAGGAGCTTTGGGCGTGCACGACGTGCGCGGCCTGCGTCGAAGCGTGTCCGGTCACGATCGAGCACATCGACAAGATCGTGGACATGCGCCGTCACCTCACGCTGATGGAGGGATCGGCCCCGCCCGAGGCTCAGCGCGCGATGACGAACATCGAGCGCGCCGGCAATCCGTGGGGCGAGCCGCGCGAGACCCGCGGCGATTGGGCAAAGGACCTCGGCGTGCCGACCTTCGCCGAAAAGCCCGATGCCGAATACCTGTACTTCGTCGGCTGCGCGGCGTCGGTGGATCGGCGCAACCAGAAGGTCGCGCGCGCCCTCGTGCAGGTCCTGCGCGCCGCCGGCGTCTCGTTCGCGATCCTCGCGTCCGAGGAGACCTGCAACGGGGACCCGGCGCGCCGGATCGGCAACGAGTACCTGTGGCAGACGCAGGCCCAGCAGAACATCGAGACCTTCAAGAAGTACGGGGTCCGGAAGATCATCGCGAGCTGCCCACACTGCTTCAATACGATCGCGAACGAGTACCCGCAGCTCGGCGGGAACTACGAGGTCATCCACGCGCTGCAGCTGGTCGACCGCCTTATCGCGGACGGCAAGCTGAAGGTCGGCCGCGGAATGGCCGAGGCGGTCGCCTACCACGATCCCTGCTACCTCGGCCGGCACAACCAGATCTACGACCAGCCGCGGTCGGTCATGGACGCGATACCCGGGATCCAGCGCGTTGAGATCGAGCCGCACAACCGCGAGCGCGGCTTCTGCTGCGGCGCCGGCGGAGGACGCATGTGGATGGAGGAGAAGGTCGGCCAGCGGGTGAACCACCGCCGGATCGAGCAGCTCCTCGCGATCAACAGCGGCGCGACGAAGGTCGCGAGCGGCTGCCCGTTCTGCTTGATCATGCTCGAGGAGGGCGTCGGGGCAAAGGGCGTGCAGGATGTCATCCGGCCCGTCGACGTACTCGAGCTCGTTGCGGGGAGGCTGGAGAGTAATGGATCTCACTGACGGCACGACGATCTTCGCGATCGCGTTCACCCTCGTGCTGCTCGTCGTCGCATTCGCGGTCGTCGCCTTTGCGCTGTGGTACTCGGGGGATCAGCAGGAAATTTGAAGATCCTCATTCCGCTGAAGCAGGTGCCCGACTCGACGGTTCGGGTGAAGGTCGGTGCCGACGGAAAGTCGATCGCCACCGAGGGCATCACCTGGTCGATCTCGCCGTACGACGAGTACGCGATCGAGATGGCACTCGAGCGCAAGGACGCCGATCCAGCGACGGTCGTCGCGGTCGTGACGGTGGGTCCGGCGCGTTCGCGCGACGCGCTGCGGCAGGCCCTGGCGATGGGCTGCGACGAGGCGTCGCTCGTTACCGCCGACAACGCCGCGCCGCTCGCCATCGCTCGCGCGCTCGCGAAGGTCGTTGAAGAAGCGAAGCCCGACCTCGTTCTCTGCGGAAAGCAGGCGTCCGACGACGATCAGGGCTTCGTCGGCCCGGCACTCGCCGAGATCCTCGGCTGGCCACACGTGGCCACGATCACGAAGGTCGTGCCGCAGGACGGCGGCGTCGAGCTCTGGCGGGAAGTGGAAGGTGGTCACGAGGTCTGGAAGGCGGCGCTCCCCGCCCTCGCGACGGTGCACAAGAGCGAGAAAGAGCCGCGCTATCCGTCGCTGCCGGGGATCATGAAGGCCAAGAAGAAGGAGATCCCAGAGCGAGCGCTGAGCGCGCTCGGCGTCGACACCGCGGGCCCGACGTGGAACGTCCTCTCGATGGAGCCGCCGCCGGTGCGCGGCGGAGGCAAGATCCTCAAGGACGGGGACGCCAAGCAGATCGCGCAACAGCTCGCCACCGCGCTGCGCGACGAGGCCAAAGTCCTATGAAGATCCTCGTTGTCGCCGAGCGCAAAGGGACCGATCTCCGCCGCGTGACGCTCGAGCTCGCCGCGAAGGCGCGCGAGCTGGGAGAGGCGACGATCGTGGAGATCGCCGGCGACCGCTACTCGCCATTGCCGTTCGTCTCCGCGCTCGCGAAGAAGGTCGAGGCGGACAAGCCCGATCTCGTCCTCCTCGGCGCGACGTTGAATGGACGCGATCTCGGCGCACGCCTCGCGGCGCGGCTCGGTCGCTCGTACGCCGCCGACGTGACCGACGTGCGCGCGGCCGGGAGCGCGCTCGAGCTCGACAAGCCCATGTATGCGGGCAAGGTGCGCGCGAAGCTGCGCCTCGACCTTCCCGCGGTCGTCTCGGTACGCCCCGGTGCGATGCCGCTCAAGGAAGGCGCGGTGGCGCCGGACGTCGCGAAGATTGACGCCGACGCGTCCGCGGAGAAGCTCACCTTCGTGAAGCTCGCGGCGACGGCGACGGAAGCGAAGCGCGTCTCGTTGTCAGAGGCGCGCGTGGTCGTGTCCGGCGGCCGGGGGCTCAAGGGGCCCGAGAACTGGCATCTCGTGGAGGAGCTTGCCGACGCGCTCGGCGGCGCGGTCGGTGCATCGCGGGCGGTGACGGACGCGGGATGGCGCCCGAACGAGGAGCAGGTCGGGCAGACCGGGAAGACGGTCACGCCGGATCTCTACGTCGCCCTTGGCATCTCCGGCGCCATCCAACACCTCGCGGGCATGACCTCGAGCAAGGTGATCGTCGCGGTCAACAAGGACCCCGATGCCGACATCTTCAAGATCGCCGACTACGGCGTCGTCGCCGACGTATTCGAGTTCGTCCCGGCGTTCACCGAGGCCGTGAAAAAGGCGCGGGCGTTATGAATCCATTCGTGGGCCAGACAGAGCGCGATCTGGCGCGGACCGTAGCCGAGTGGTCGGCGACTCTCGCCGAGAGGATCCCCGCCGCGGAAAAAGAGGGAGCGCTCCCCCGCGACGTCATCGCCGAGCTTGGACGTCTCGGTGTGCTCGGTATGAGAGTGCCGGAGGCTGACGGAGGGCTTGGCACGTCGGCGGTCGCGTTCGTGCTCGTGCTCGAGGAGCTCGCCGCGGCATGGCCTTCCCTGGCAGTCGCGGTCGCGGTGAACAGCGGCATTGTCGCGGGCTCCATCGTGCGCTACGGGACCGCGGAGCAGCGCAAGCGGTGGTTGCCGAGGTTGATGGACGGCACCGGGCTCGGCGCGTTCGCACTGACCGAGGTGACCTCAGGCAGCGACGCCGCATCGCTTCGCACGACGGCTCGGCCTGACGGCGGCGGTTGGCGGATCGGGGGGCGGAAGCAATTCATCACCAATGCCCGTTACGCGCCCTTCGCGATCGTGTTCGCGCGCGTCGGCGAGCTCGATCCGAAGGACTCGAGCGCCGGGATCACGGCCTTCGTCGTGCCGCTCGACGCCTCGGGTGTGTCGATCGGCTCTCCCGAGCGCAAGCACGGTCTCCTCGCATCGGACACGAGCGCGCTCATCCTCGACGACGTCCGGGTCGGTCACGACGCCGTCCTTGGTGGACCCGGCAAGGGGTTCGGAATCGCGATGACTGGGCTCGACGGCGGTCGTATCAACATCGCCGCGCAGTCCGTCGGCATCGCGCGCCGCGCGCTCGAGGTCGCGCGCGCCTACGCCAAGCAGCGCACGCAATTCGGTCGACCGATCGCGGATTTCGAGGGGCTCCGTTTCCGGATCGCCAAAGCCGAGAGCGATCTCGCCGCGGCCCGGCTCCTCGCGCTCCGCGCGGCCTGGCTCCGCGATCGCGGCAGGCCCTTTACGCGCGAGGCCGCGATGGCGAAGCTCTACGCGAGCGAGATGGCCCAGCGCGCCACCCACGCCGCGGTGCAAATACTCGGCGGGAACGGCTACATGCGCGACTACGCGGTCGAGCGGTACGCGCGCGACGGTCGCGCGACGACGATCTACGAAGGGACGAGCGAGATACAGCGCATCGTGATCGCGCGCTCGCTGCTCGCGGCATGACCATCCAGAAAACGGGGACCCAGAAGCAGCGGTGGCTCGACGACGTCTACGGCGCCGCAACAAAGAAGATGCCCGAGCGCAAGCGGCGTTTCTCGACACTGTCCGACGAAGTCGTCGAGCCGCTCTACACGGCCGATGACCTCGTCGGCTTCGATGCCGACCGCGACCTCGGATTCCCGGGCGAATTCCCCTACACGCGCGGCGTCCAGCCGTCGATGTACCGCGGACGTCTCTGGACGATGCGTCAGTTCGCCGGGTTCGGGTCGGCGGAGGACACGAACGAGCGCTTCCACTACCTCCTCAAGCATGGCGTCGACGGTCTCTCCGTCGCGTTCGATATGCCGACGCTCATGGGCCGCGACTCCGACGATCCGCTCTCGCGTGGCGAGGTCGGACGCGAGG
>WNGI01005736.1_pt1 | contig 11226 bp, 9 predicted proteins | sample 5400621 | NCBI WGS metagenome assembly WNGI01 (sample SAMN13153374, study PRJNA577476) | soil metagenome | isolation source: 20 cm soil or saprolite under Garry oak tree replicate 1 | place: USA:California | collected 2016-06-15
GCCCAACCCTGCGACCGAGCCCAGCCCCAAGCCCACCACCGGCACGCGGGCCATGTTCGCCGTGGTGTACCAGTATGAACGGGTGCCGCCGATACCGCCGGGCAAATTGGCGGCGCCTCTGGTCTCGATGGTTTTCACCGAGCCGCCGCCGCCGGAGCCTTCGATGATTCGGATGATCGGCAGACGGAAATCATGCGCCATCTCCTCGGCCATTAGCGGCTTGGTCGAGATCGAGGCATCCGCCGAGCCGCCGCGCACGGTGAAATCGTCGCCGACGACCACCACGGTCCGGCCATCGATCCTGCCGCGGCCGAACACGCAGTTCGCCGGCGTCAAATTCTTGAGTTCGCCGCGCTCGTCATATTCGGCGGTTCCGGAAACCGCTCCGACCTCATGAAAACTCTTGTCATCGACCAGCTTGTCGATGCGCTCACGGACGGTGAGCCGGCCCTGGTCGCGCTGCCGCTTGACCTTGTCAACGCCTCCCATCTCGCGCGCGAACGCTTCGCGCCGAGCGAGGTCGTCGAGCTCCGGCTTCCAGGTCATTCTTGTCCTCCGTCTTGATGATTTTATTATGATGGGCCGCTACCGGAAGCGGCTTTCTCTCCAGGCGATTGCTGAAGAGTTCTCCGTCGGCGCCCTCAAGCATGCTGCCGACCGCGGCGCCCAGTTCGAGCATTCGCGGCGCGACCTCCTTGTGCAGGCGCTTCTCGTCAAACATCGCGGACAGAAGACCGATCGTGACCACAACGAATGTTTGATATTGCGGCGACCACATCGGAACCGCCAGACCATTGATGTGCGGACTCCACAATCCGCAGGCAACGACATAGCCATGTTCGCGTAGGAAGCGGCGATTGGCCTCGATGCGGGGCCGCAGCATCTTGGCGCCATCGGGCAATTCGCGTTGCATTTCGGCAAGCAGGGCGTCGCCGACATCCTCATCGAGCGCCGCGGTGTAGGCATGACCCGCCGCCGTGCTCGCCATCGCGATGCGGCTGCCGGTGCTTTCATGCAGACCGAGCGCGTTGGCCGCGCGGGCGAACTCGAGATAGACCAGATGAAAACGGTCCGGAATGACGAAGCCGACGGTGCCCGGCAATTGCTCGGCGACATCCTGCAGCCGCAACCTGATCAAATTGCGCAACTGCAGCCCGCGCATCATCGAGGTGCTCATCGCCACTGCGCTCGGGCCGATGCGATATTTCTGATCGCGCGGCAGATAGACGAGCTGGCCCATCCGGGTCAGCGTGTGCGTGAGCCGCGATACCGTGGATCGCGGCAGACCGCAACGATTGGAAATTTCCAGATTGCCAAGCCGCGCCTCGTGGCCCTCGAAGCAGCGCAAGACATCGAAAGCGCGCGACACCACCTGAATGACATCGCCCTCACCTGCAAGATCGCTGGCAAGCATTCCCTGTTTACTGAGCCGCTCCGAGCGTCGTCCCATCTGGTGCCCCGCCCTAATTCCGTTTCACGGAATAAAATTCCACTTGCAGATCAGGCTACCTCAGGCAATCTGTCGCTACAAGCCGAGGGCGATCGCCCTTCATGTCAGCGCATTGCATTCGACATGCGCGCGCGAGCGGCTGTCCCGGAGAACGAAATGGCGGACATCAAGATAGTGACCGAGGTCGCCGGGCGCGTGTGCGCGCTTCCAGTCGAGATCGGGGGAAGCGTCGGCGACGGCGACGACATTGCGTTCGTCGAAGCGATGAAGATGGAAATCCCGGTCGCGGCCCCGGCGGCAGGAAAGCTTAAATTGATTCTTGTCAGTCTCGACGACGTTGTCGCCGAAGGACAGGTCCTCGCCATCCTCGAAACCTGACGATATCGATATTCGACAACTGCAACTCCGCGGCAATCTGTCCCGCACAGCGAGCACAACGCGAAAAATCGCCGGGGCGTTGCTATCCCCATCAGGCGATGACATGATCCTTCCGGTAACACGATACTTCGTACAGCGAAACGATTCGGAGAGAAACATGATCCGTCGACTGATGGCGCTTGCGCCCGTTGCGCTTGCAGGCATCGCCTTGCTGTCGCTGCCGGCGGCTCGTGCCGAAGACGTCAAGCTACCGCCGACCATGACCTTCACGGCCTACGATACCGGCACGGCCGGATTCAATATTGCCGTCGCGGTCGGCAAAATGATGAAGGATAAATACGGCACCGACCTGCGGGTGCTGCCCGCTGGCAACGACGTGGCGCGACTGTCGCCGCTGCGCGCCGGCCGGGCGATGTCGTCGGCGATGGGCTCCGGCACCTATTTCGCACAGGAAGGCGTGTTCGAATTCGGCGCCCGGGAATGGGGACCCCAGCCGCTGCAACTGGTGCTGTCCTCGGTCGACTGCAATGCCGGCTCGCTTGGCGTGGCGGCCGATACCGGCGTCAAACAAATCAAGGACCTCAGGGGTAAACGCGTCGGTTTTGTCGTCGGATCGCCGGCGCTGAATCAGAATGCATTGGCGATTTTGGCCTTCGGCGATCTCAAGCAAAGCGACGTCAAGATCGTCGAGTTCTCAAGCTACGGCGCGATGTGGAAAGGCCTGATCAATAACGACACCGACGCCGCCTTCGCCACCACCATTACCGGCCCGGCAAAGGAAGCCGAGACCTCGCCGCGCGGCCTGATCTGGCCGCCGCTTCCCCACAGCGACAATGCCGGATGGGAGCGCGTCCAGAAGGTCGGCTCATTCTTCTTCCGGCATGTCGCCACCTGCGGCGCCGGCATTTCCAAGGAAAAGCCGATCGAACTCGGAAACTACCCGTATCCGATTTTCGTGGCTTACGGCTCGCAGCCGGCCGACCAGGTCTACGCTGTCACCAAGGCGATGATCACGGGCTACGACAGCTACAAGGATGCCACCGCCGGCGCGGCGGGGCTTGGGGCCAGCCGGCAAACCAAGAACTGGGTGGTGCCGGTGCATCCCGGCGCGGTAAAGGCGCTCAAGGAAGCCGGCCAGTGGACCGATGACCAGGAGGCGCACAACAACGCGCTGTTCAAGCGGCAGGCGGTGCTGGCCGTGGCATGGGCCGATTACGGCAAATCCAGCCCGCCGTCCGACGACAAGGAATTTCTCGCCGGCTGGATGAAAGCCCGCGCCGCCGCGCTGGCAAAGGCCAACATGCCTAACGGCTTCGAGGAATAGGCTCTTTCAAGAAACAGGCTTTGCTGCAACGCCAGCGCGGCAACGGCTGGATCATTTGACGGGATAACGCATGTCGTCTGTTTCATCGCCCGCCGACGCTGAAGCGGTGGCATCCAAACGCGTCGAGTTCGACGACCCTCACGCCGGTCTCGGCGGCCTGCAGGAGGCCGAAGTCACGCGGGTGCGGACGTTGCGCGGCGCGTGGCGCTGGGCGCTGGTTGTCACCACCGCGCTCACGATCCTGCTTTGCATCAACCAGCAATTCTCGCTGCGGTTTTTCATCGGATACACCCAGCTCAACACCGAATATTTCTATCTGCTGATCGCGTTGATGCTGCCGTTCACCTTCCTGATTTTTCCGAGCACTGAAAGCTCGCCACTCGATCGCATCCCCTGGTACGACATCCTGTTCTTCGTCCTGACCGCCGGCTCCGCCATCGTGTTGATGCGCAGCGTGCGCAGGGCCGCGGAAGCCGGCTGGGAATTCGGCGGCGCGCCGACCTATGTGATCGTTGCCGGCCTCGTGATGTGGGTGGTGCTGATGGAAGCGCTGCGCCGCACCGGCGGCTGGAGCCTGCTGCTGAGCGTCCTGCCCTTCACCATCTATCCGCTGTTTGCTGACGCCCAATGGCTCGGCCCGTTCCGCGGCACGCAATCGACGCTCGAGCAGGCGACATCCTATCACGTGCTGTCGGGCGAGAGCCTGCTCGGCATTCCGATCCAGGCATTCGCCGACACCGTGATCGGCTTTTTGGTGTTCGGCACCGCGCTGATGATGACCGGCGCCGGAAAGTTCTTCATCAATCTCGCCTTTGCGATGTGTGGCACCTTTCGCGGCGGCGCCGCAAAGGTCTGCATCTTCGCCAGCGGCCTGCTCGGCATGATGTCCGGATCGATCATTTCCAACGTGCTGACCGCCGGCACCATGACCATTCCGGTCATGAAGAAGAGCGGCTTCCGCGCCTCCTATGCCGGCGCGATCGAGGCCTGTGCGTCGACCGGCGCGGTGCTGGCCCCGCCGGTGATGGGCGCGACCGCCTTCGTGATCGCGCAATTTCTGAACGTCAGCTATGCCGACGTCGCAGTGGCGGCGATCATTCCAGCCGTTCTGTATTATGTCGGCCTGTTCATGCAGGTGGATTCCTATGCCGCCCGGCATGGCCTCAAGGGCATTCCGCGCTCGGAACTGCCGAAGGTCATGGATACCATCAAGGACGGCTGGTATTACGTCTTCGTCATCGCCTTGCTGGTCGTCATGCTGCTTTATTTCAAGCGCGAGAGCCATGCGCCGTTCTTTGCAACCGCGCTGCTGCTGGTTCTCAACCAGATATTCTCCAAGGAGACGCGCTGGACACTGACGACGATCAACAAATTCCTGGAGGTCAACGGCCGCACCTTTGTCGAGCTGATCGGCATTCTCGCCGGCTGCGGCCTCTTGATCGGCGCGTTCTCGATGACCGGCGTGGTTTCCAGTCTTGCCAACGATCTGTTGCGGATCGCCGGTGACAACGCCTTCCTGCTGCTCGGGATGTGCGCTTTCACCAGTCTCGTGCTCGGTCTCGGGCTGACGACGACCGCCTGCTATATCTTCCTCGCTATCCTGGTGGCGCCGGCACTGGAAAAGCTCGGCCTCAACCGCATGGCGGTGCATATGTTCATCTTCTACTGGGGCATGCTGTCGTCGATCACGCCACCGGTGGCCATCGCCTCGTTCGCCGCGGCCGGGATCGCCGGTTCGCCGGCGATGAAAACCGGCTGGGAATCGATGTGGGTCGGCAGCATCATCTATTTCATTCCGTTCTTCTTCGTGCTGAATCCGGCGCTGGTGCTGCAGGGCGATAGCCCCTATTTCGAAGCCCTCGGCCTGATGGGGCTGGCAGCGTTCGGCACCTTGTTCATCTGCGGCGGCATCCAGGGGTATCAGGCATTTGTCGGCGATCTCCGCGGCGCCGGTGCGCTGGAATGGCCATTGCGGGTGCTGCTCGTGATCGGCGGCTTCGTGGTTGCGACGCCCGGCGGTGGCATCATGCCGATCTCGCAATGGCAGATCACCGCGCTCGGCCTGGCCATCCTGATGCCCACGGTTCTGATCGCGCTCGTGCTGGTGCGGCGGCAGGCTTTGGTGCCAAGCGAGTTGCGCTTGCCGTGATTGCGCGGCAAAACGGGAGGTGATGAAACCAGCGCCTTCCGCATCGACCGCCAGGCCCGCAGCCTGGGCGACTTCCAAGCCGCCGCTGCTGCGCTTTCTCGACGCCTGTCACGCGGATTTTTCCATGGAGACCGGCGGCGCTGTCGCCGATTATATCCCCGAGCTCGGCAAGGCCGATCCCGACCATTTCGGCATCGGCCTCGCAACCATCGATGGCCACGTCTACGAGGCTGGCGATACCCGGATTCCCTTCACGATCCAGTCGATTTCGAAACCCTTCGTATTCGCGCTGGCGCTCGATACGCTCGGCGCGGCGCGGGTGGAAAGCGCCATCGGCGTCGAGCCGTCCGGCGACCCCTTCAATTCGATCCGCCTCAATGCCGACAACCATCCCTTCAATCCGATGGTCAATGCCGGTGCCATCGCCTGCTCCGGGCTGATCCACGAGGCCAAAGGCGACGGCGCCTTCGAATATATTCGCCAGGCGCTCGGCCGGTTCGCCGGGCGCGACCTCGATATCGACCAAGCGGTGTTTGCCTCCGAAAGCGCGACCGGGGACCGCAACCGCGCGATCGGCTACCTCCTGCGTACCTCCGCGGTGGTCAAGGACGACGTCGGCAAGGTGCTGGAGGTCTATTTCCGGCAATGCTCGGTTCTGGTGACCGCGCGCGACATCGCGATCATGGCCGCGACGCTGGCCAATCGCGGCGTCAATCCGGTGACCGGCGAGCAGGTCATGACTCCCTACGCCATCTCACGGACGCTTTCGGTGATGACGTCTTCCGGCATGTACGACTACGCCGGCGAATGGATCTATCGCGTCGGCATCCCTGCCAAGAGCGGCGTCGGCGGCGGCATCCTGGCGGCGCTGCCGGCGCGGCTCGGGCTCGGCAGCTACTCACCCCGCCTCGACAAGCACGGCAACAGCATCCGAGGCATCAAGGTCTGCGAGGCGCTGTCGCGGCACTACGATCTGCACATGCTGAACCGCAGCGACGACGCGCGCAATAGCATCATCGCCGACTACAATATCGGCAAGAATCCGTCGCGCCGCAGCCGCCGCTCGCAGGAGCGAAAGATCCTTTCCGCGCATCACCAGGACGTTCGGGTCATCGAGCTGGTGGGCACGCTGTCGTTTTCCAACGTCGATTACGTTTCGCGCCAGCTCGCGTCCCGGCCGCGCCCGCAATTCGTGATTTTCGACCTGCGCCGCGTCGCCGCCATGACCCGCGCCGGCGCCCGCCTGCTCGCGGAGGAATTTCGCGAATTGGCGGCGTTCGACGTCATCGTGATCCTGTCCGGCATCAAGCGTTCATCGCCGGAATGGCAAACGATCGGACAGTGGACCGAAGGCCTCTCCAACATCCGCAACTATTTTCTGCTCGACGCCGCCATCGAGTGGGCCGAGGACCAGGTGGTCTATCGTCACGGCGGCGCCATCGATTTTCACGAGACCACCGAACTGTCCGAACAGCCGCTGCTGGCGGGCCTGACGACGGAAGAACTGACCGACCTTGCTTCGCTCGCCACGGTCAGGCGTTATGGAACGGGCGACAAGATCGTCGCTGCTGCCGATCCTGCGATCTCGCTGTTCTTCCTCAGGAGCGGCGTGGTTCACGTCACGCTGCCTGATGGCATCAGACTCGCAACCCTCACCGCCGGCATGGCGTTCGGCGAAATGGCGCTGCTGGAATCCCACCGCTCCGCGAACGTGCTGGCGGATATGGCCGCGACCGCCTACGAAATTCCGCTCCGCGATTTCGAACGTTTCCGCAAGCAGCATCCGCGGGCCAGCGAACGAATCATGCGCAATCTCGCGCAGTTGCTCGCCGACCGCCTGATCGTGGCCAACACCCGGGTGGACCTGCTGAACTCGAGCTAGCGAATGGACGGTCGTTGCCATTCCATCACGACGAACCAAGGCGCCCGCCGATAAGCTTCCCGGCGAGACACCTCGCCGGACACCGGTTCAGGCTCCGAGAAGAACGTTAGACGCAGACCGCTTTCAAGCAGGGCCGCCATGTAAGCCCCGAGCGGGCGGTGCCAATTTTCGATGCGTATTCCCGCCCATTCGAACCAGAATGAAAATTCATCGAGGTAACGATCGACCGGAAAGTGCAGCCGGCGCCCCTGTTCATCCCTCACCCATCCCTGCGCGGCACAGGCCGAAGTAAAGCCGGTAAGGTTCGCGAGCAGCAGCGAGCCGCCCGGTTTCAACACCCTGGCCATCTCGCCGATTGCCGTTCTGAAATCATCGATATCGACAAGAGTGAGATAGCTGACGACCAGGTCGAAGCTTGCCGGCTCGAAATCCAGCCGCCCAGCCCTGCCTAGCCGATAGTCGCCGGACGGATCGCGTAGCCTTGCCACTTCGACAAGCTGATGAGTGGGATCAATCCCGGTCGCAGCTACGCCGGTTGCCCGGAGCATTCTGCAAAAGCGGCCCTCGCCGCAACCAATGTCCAGCGCGCGCCCAAAATGACCTTTCGCCACGCGACCGAGCATGACGGGATCGAGCACATGCTCTCGCCCCCAGTCTCCCCGCTCGCCCATGGAGTCGATCCAGGCTTGCGCTGAAAGCTCCCACCCATTGCTCATGATGCGATACGCCTGTCCAAACCCATGGCGCTGTTGGATCGAAGCTGAAAAGAACGCGTTGTGGGGCTCAAACCGCTCGTTACCGATTGTATATCGGCAGCGAAGGTTTCCGGCAGCTTCGATGCGATGATGCAGAAACAGACAGCGAGTTGCAACTCGCTTGGCGAGCCTTAAGCTCGCCGCACGGCCGCATCAATTGCGGGCTTCAAGCGATCGGCTGCTCCGGGACGAACGCTCGTCTTTGCGCGACGGCGGAGCGGTTTTGGCCCGGTTCGCGTTTTCAATACGCTTCGCCTGGGCAATGTCGGCGAATGCGCGGTCGAACTCACGCAAGCGATAGAACGCGATGCCGCGGTCGATATAGGCATCTGCGAAGTACGGATCGTGCTGGATCGCCCGATCGAAATCGGCGATCGCGCCGTACAGGTCGCCATCGCGGTACGCGAAGATGCCCCGCTCTCGATAGGATTTTGCGTCTTTCGCCGTGAAGTCGGGAGCCGGGGCTGCACTGGCAACGGCTTCGCTGCTGCCTGCATTCGCCGCGGACGCTACAGCGCCCGGCGCGGTCGGTGCGTCAGCGACCGCTGCAGTCTCGCGCTTATCACGTGGCTCTTCCCGAACTTCGGGCTTTGCGGCTACCGCCGGGAGGTCGGGAGCCGGGGCTGCATTGGCAACGGCCTGCGAGCTGTCTGGATTCGCCGCGGGCGTCACGGCGCCCGGCGCGATCGCCGCATCGCCCCCTGCGCTCTCGGGCTTGTCGCGTGGCTCATTCTGGGCGTCGGATTTGGCGGCCGCCGCCGGCAGGTCGGGAGCCGCGGCAGCACTAGCATCGGCCAGGCCGTTGCCGGTCGCTGCCGCCGATGCAGCCGCGCTCGGCACGCTCGCCCCGTCGGTGGCGGCTGCACGCTCGAGCTTGTCGCGCAGCTCGGCCCGGGCGGTTGCAGCGGCCTCGGCCGTCGGTGTGACAACGGCAATCTCGGCGGGTCCGCGCGCGGAAGCCTCGACTAGCTCTGCCGGCACGCCGGGTGCCCTCGAAAGCTGCTCGAACACAATGTATCCGCCGATCGACACGGCCGAAAGAAAAGCAACCGCGAGCGTGTCGGAGACGAGCTTGCCGATCGGGCCGGAGAAGCGCCTTGAATTCGCGCCGTGCTGCCGGCGTGCGAGTAGCAGGAGCCGGTCGTAGGTCGCCCGCTGCTCGGCGTCGCTAAGGATGGAGTTGGCGCGCACAATCTGCCTGAACTTCACCTGAGCATCCGGATCGCTTGTGCTATCAGGGTGGCTGGCTTTGACAGCCTTGCGGAATGCTGTCCTGAGGGTTTCAGCATCGTCGTCCGGAAGAGCACCGAGCAAATCGTAGAGAGTCTTCATCGTTGAATAATTACTCTGGCGGCCGCTTCGCCTCGGAAGTTCCACCGAGGAGTCGCCGGCTGAAGGCCATATGTATTCAACACGGCCGTATGCATTCAAATAGACATAACCGTTAAAAGCTCATGTTTCAGTATGGCCAAAACATGTCTCGCGGGCGGAGCCTGATACCAGCCCGCTTGAAATCGGGGATTTACCCAGGGTTTTGTGGGCTTTTGTCAATTTCGATCCATCCTGATCGGTAAAATAGCACCGCCAACATGAAGGGCCGAGTAACCATCGGGCACCAAACATGGAAATTGCTGTCGGGGCGACGTCGGTTGTGACCGAGGAATAATTACTGCCGCATGGTCGTCAGCGGATGTCGAACGGGCTCAATCTCGCATCTCGCCGCTTGCAGCTGCCGCAGACGATCGCGTGCGACCCTCTCGGCACGCTGATAGCATTGCCGCTCGTAGTCGAGTTTCAGCCGCGCCCATGTGTCTGGATCCACAGTGTTGCGATCGGGTCCCCGAAACTCACAATCGGGTGCGGGTTGCGATAGGAGCAAGGCGCGGCTGGGCCGGCGAATTCGCCATTCAGGGCGCCCCTGCGCAGGTGGAGCAGCCTGGATAGGGTCTGCCTTGACTTCGTGCTGAGCCGGATTCCGGGCGCAACCGGCAACCGCCATCGCGCATGCCATGGCCGCGACGGCCAAGAGCTTTCGGGCATGCGCGGGCAAACAGCCGACAGCTTTGGCGCGCATGTTTTCCAATTCAAAGCGAAACAATTTGGCCGCCTCTGTCGTGCCGCGCTCATCGCAATGCGAATTGCGCGCGGCACCGATGCTTGGCCCCGTGGCCAAGCGTGGCGATCATGAAGAGAAAATTTGAACTCCATTTTAATATTCACAATGAATGAAATGTAAATCGGCCTCCACCGTCGGGAGGCTGTTCCGCCGGATTCGGAAATACGATCGCGCTCAGACCACTTCGGCCACCGGTTGCAAGTCGATGCCAAAGGTTTCCAGAAACTTCGACGTCATGATGTAGAAGCCGACGGAAAGCTGTAACTCGATCAGCGCCGCCGGCGTCAGCTTGGCGGCGATGGCGTTGAACGTTGCGTCGGTTGGACGGCGCAGCCTGACGATTTCATCGGTGAAGGCGAGCGCCGCGCGCTGCACCTCGTTAAAACAGCTGGCCGATTTCCAGTCCTCCAGCGCTTCGTTCTGCTCGTCGGTAACTCCCACGTTCTTGCCGATTCGCTTGTGCGCCACGATCTCGTAAGGCGCTTCGCACAGGATTCCGGTGCGCGTGATCGCCAGTTCGCGCACGACGGGATCGAGTTCGCCCTTGTGCCGGATCGCGCCGCCGAGCCGGCAATATTGCTCAAAATAGCTCGGCGAGTGCGCCATCATCCGGAAGATGTTGGCGTTGCGATTCTTGCCAAGGATTTCCCGGGTGCGCTCGCTTGCCTTGGAAGGATCGGAATATTCGATACGGGCCATGATTCACCTTGGGTTTTCCGGCTTTATTGCCGGCTGCTCCGTCGAGCGGCAGCTTCATTGAGAAGACTATCGGGCGCCAGACAGGGGAGCAACCGCCTGCGCCATCCAGCAAACCATCATGCCGTTGAACTGGCCGCAGGCGTCGGTTTGCCTTTTCATCGGCGGAAATGTTCGCAAATCTCGACACGTCCGAGTCAAATTGCCGCCGTATTGCTGTTCGATCTTGGCACTGTCGATATTCGCTGAGTGGGGACTCGTCATAGCGGATACTCGTCGCGGGGTGTTCCGAGTAACAACAATTGAGCCGTCCGGCCGTCGCAGGCAACGATGACTCATGCCCAAGTCTAGGGAGTTTTCGGCATGAAGGAAGCCACCAAAAAGGCGGCCTCGGAAGCGTTCGCGCAAACGCTGGCGGTGACGGCCATGATCGTCATCGCCAGCTTCATCTTCTACACGAGGTAAGGGGATCGCTG
>WNGI01005737.1_pt1 | contig 11226 bp, 10 predicted proteins | sample 5400621 | NCBI WGS metagenome assembly WNGI01 (sample SAMN13153374, study PRJNA577476) | soil metagenome | isolation source: 20 cm soil or saprolite under Garry oak tree replicate 1 | place: USA:California | collected 2016-06-15
AGCCGCCGATCCAGGAGCCGAAGGCGCTGCCGAGCCCGAAGCTGATTTCTAAAAAACCGAAGATCAGGCCGATTTTGCGCCCTGAAAAAATATCGCCGATGACGGCGCCGTAGGTCGGATTGCCGGCGCTGTGGCCAACACCGTAGAGCGCGATGGTGAGATAGACGAGCCAGAGCGGCGCGTCGATGGTCATGGCGATCATGCAGCCAACTCCGATCACGGTAACGATGATGGCGACGCCGTAGGCTTTGCTACGACCGAGGCGGTCCGACACGGAACCCCAAAGAATCGTCGCGCCGATGCGGATGAAGCCGATCATTCCGAAGTAAAAGGAAGCAGCGAGCTTCTCGTGGCCGACGGCGACGAAGTGTGCGATGGCGTGGGTATTGATCATGAACAGCGCCGTGCCGAGCGCTAGATGACCCAAGGTGATGCACCAAAACGGAAACGAGCGCGCAGCTTCGCCGAGGGTCCAATCGCGGCCGCTTTGGGATGTTGCGTGATGACCTGAGTCTGGCGCCTGGGGCGCTGCGTCACCATCGGCAAATTGCCCGACGTCCTCGGGCGCGCGCCGCTGCAATAGCGCGTTGGCCGGCACTAACAGGATCAACATGATGCCGCCGGTAACTACGTAAGTCCAGCGCCAACCGATGGCGCTAATCATCATTTGCGTCGCCGGCACCATTAGCAGAGCGCCTAAACCTTGTCCCATGGATGCGATGCCAATGGCCGTAGCGCGCCGGCGCACGAACCAGAAGGAGATCAGCGCGTTGTGACCGACAAAGCCGAGCGCGCCCTGGCCGAGGGCAGTAACGATGCCATAAGAAAGGTAAAGGCCGAACAGGGAATTGGCTAACGACGAGAGCTGCAAGCCGATCCCGACCAACGCCGCGCCCACCGGCATGAGCAGCCGCGGTCCCAGGCGATCGAAGGCCAAGCCCACCAACGGGGCGGCCAGCGCGTAGACAACGTAATTGATCGAAGCGATCGAGGCGCCGTCGCTGCGTGTCCAGGAAAATTCTTCCAACAATGCCAGATAATAAACGCCGAAAGCGCCGTTGACGCCGCGCATCACCACCATGTTGGTGAAGCACAAGCTCAAGATCACGTAGCCGTAGAAGAATTTGCGGGACATGAAAAGAATTGGAGTGCTGGAGTTTCGGAATGTTGGGTTTTTACATCAAGGCATCGCTCCAGTACTCCAACGGTCAGCGTGGTGTTTACTTCGCTCCGGCGGACTTGATGTCTTTGACCTTGACGTCGAAGTTCAAGGTCTTGCCGGCCAATGGATGGTTCAAATCAACGACGATGGTTTTATCTCTAACTTCATGCACTCGCATCGGGATCGCTCTGCCGTCGGGAGCCTTGGTCATCAGCATGGCGCCCGGCTTCTGTCCCTCGGGCGGAATCTTGTCGCGCGGGATCTCATGAAACGCTTTTTTGTCGGGCAAGCCGTAACCCTCTTCGGGTTTCACTTGCACTTTTTTCTGATCGCCGACTTTCAAGCCATTCATCTCTTTTTCGAGACCTTTGACGATCTGCCCCGCGCCTTCGATGAACGTCAGCGGTTCCTTGCCGACGTTGGTGTCGAGCACCGCGCCGGCATCATCGGTGAGCGTGTACTCGATCGAAACAATCGAACCGTCTTGAACGACCGAAGCTGATTTAAGCGTAAGCGCTTGGACCGGTTCGCCCCCGCCGATGCGAGCGAGGCCGGTGAGAAAGTATAGCGCGCCCAAGACCGCGCCGCTCATGAGCAGCAGTGCTAAGAGTTTTTTCATGGAGTTCTCGGCAATTTTGTATTTCGCGTGGAGATTATATCGTTGAATAGTTCCGTTGTTCTGCTCGTCGTGACGTCGAAGGCAGTTAGGGGACGGGTTTCAACGCCGTCCCTAACTCTTTTCAAGCACCGACGGCCCGACGCAGACTGACCCGAGGTCACAAGCGTTCGGCGGGATTACCCTCCCGGATTGCTGCGATCCCGGCGATGACGCAAGCGTTGCCGAAAAACGACGGATGCGGCGTGTGTGAAGCAACGTCGCCGATAGCGACATAGCCGCGGCAATCTAACGGCTCGACAGGACTTGGCCGCCCATATTGGTGATCTTATCCAGTCGGATCACCACCGCAGCGCCTTTGCGTTCGGGATCCTTGTCCAGTTCGTCCTTGACAGTGCGTGCCATCACTTGCTCGCGGATCGGTCCGTCCTCGTGTATCGTCGCCGTGCCGTGAAAGCGCCACGCCGCTTTGGTTTTAGCGTCGCGGAAAAGCACGATGACGCGCGGGTTCTCTTTGACGTTTTTCATGTGCACGCGCTTGGTGCGTTCCCAGTACGCGAGCGACTCCTTGTCGAACACCATCATGCTGCCTTTGTAGCCGATATCCGGCTCGCCGTCGCCGGAAACTGTCGCCAGAATACACGGAGAGCCGTTGGCCAAGGCGTTATCAACCAGCTCTTTCATTTGATCACTTACCGCAATCATAGTTCACCTCCTGAAGCGTAGTAACTACAAAATAAGTAGGATGGGGTCAATTGAATTTTTTCGTCTCGTTCCAGAGCGGCAATAGCTTTATGTCGTAGGGTGGATGGAGGCACGTAGCGCCGATACCCAGCCTTCGGTGGTATCGACCTGTGCGAGCGAGCAACTAATCGGCCACCACCAACTTGCTGTCGCGATGCTCGACCGTTTTGCCCGTCATATCCATGCCCGCTTGCGCGGCGAGAACAAAGCCGTTGCCGAGACTTTCCGGCCCCGGCAAGCGTTTACGCGCTTCTTCGGGGGCGTCTTCCGTGGCGATCGCCTGCTTCGGGCTGAAGGCGACGACGCAGATATTCCACTCGCGCTCTTCTTCGGCGATGAAACGAGTAAACGTGCGGATGGCGTCTTTGCTGACAACGTACGGCGACGCGCCATGATTCTCCGGCCGTCCGCCGCCCCAGAGATTCACGATATTTCCCGAGCGACGTTCTTCCATGAAAGGAACGACATACTTGGTGCACAGAAACGTTCCGCCTAAGTTTGTCTGTATTACGCTGTCCCAAAAATCCTTGCTCAGATAACGCACGCGCGGCCAGCGCGGAATGCCCCAGTTGAAGTGCGGCACGATGCCGGCGTCGTTGATCAATGCATCGATCTGACCGAAGCGGTCCACCACGTCGTAAACCAACCGGCGCACATCTTTTTCGTCCCGCACGTCGGTCGGCACCGCGATAGCTTCGCGATTGATTTGTCGAACCTCGCCGAGCGTCTTGTGCATACGCTCGGCGTCGGAGTCGGCGAGAACGATTTTTGCGCCTGCTTTGGCGAGGGTGAGCGCGGCATGCCGGCCGATGCCTTTGGCGCCGCCGGTGACGATCACAACTTTGCCTTGCATGGTTATTCCCTCCTCGGAAAAGAGTTTGAATAGAGGCCGTTTTTTTTCTTTCGCAACTCGCCAACACTCCACTACTCCGATACTCCAACTGGCCCCGCTCCCTTGGAGTGTTGGAATAATGGAGTATTGGCTTGAAGAAATTTCTCTATCCCGCCGTTTCCTCCGCTTTGAAGCCGATGTCTTCGTGACTGTTGTCACAAAACGGCTTCGTCTTTGAATGTCCGCAGCGGCAAAGGTAGAGGGGATCGATGGCGCTCTCGGCATACTCTTTCCCCGTATCGTCCACGAGTTTGGCGCCGCCCGAGATTTCATATGGGCCGTTTTTCAAGGCTTTTACGATTACATCAGCCATAGTTTTCCCCCTCCGTGAGTTCTGCTGAAAACATCTCATACTGAATCGGACGGTTCAATAGCATTTTATGATACGTCATGCCGCAGACGGCGCCTATTGGCGGCCCACTTCCGGTTATGATAGGAGGGCGCCATGAAGAAAATAATTTTGATCACCGGATTGATGATTAGCATGGCGATTCACAGCGCCCATGCGCAGGAAAAAATTCGCGTCGGTCAGGGCTCGATCAGCTTGCAATCGGGGCTCATGCATATCGCCAAGGATCGCGGGCTGTTCGCCAAATACGGTCTCGTTACGGAGACGATTTACATTCCCGGCGGCTCGATCAATATTCATGTCCTGATTTCCGGCAATCTTGATTTGTCACAGCTCAGCGGCGCGCCAGGCGTGGCTGCCAATCTCGAAGGCGCGGACATTGTTTATTTTGCCAGTCTGCTCGACAAATTAAATTATCAACTGATCACGCGGCCTGAAATCAAAAGCATGGAACAGTTAAAGGGCAAGAAGTTCGGCGTCAGCCGCTACGGTTCTTCCGCCGATTTCGGCATGCGCGCCATGCTCAAGCGGGTCGGTGTCGATCCGGTAAAAGACGCGACGATTTTGCAAATCGGCGACGAGCCCGCGCGCATTGCCGCGATCAAGTCCGGTAACATCGACGGCACGGTTGCGAATGCGCCCTTCGGCATCGAGGCGGAGAGACTCAAGCTGAATGTCCTCGCAGACTCGGTGAAGATGGATATTCCATTTTTTAATACTGGGCTTTTGGGCAGCAGGCGATTCTTAGATAAGCAGGAGGCCAAAGTGATGAACTTCCTGCGCGCATATCTGGAAGCGATCAAAGTTCTCAAGACAGAACGGGAATATTCAATCAAAGCGCTGGCGCAATTCACCCGCGTGCAAAATCTCAAAGCCGTACAGGAAGGCTACGATTATTTCGTCAAGCAGCTCGAACCGGTGCCTCACCCGTCCGTGGTAGCGATGCAGGCAGTGGTCGATCAGATTGCCGAAACGAATCCCAAAGCGAAAGGCATCGACGCGACGAACTACGTCAGCGATCGGTATCTTAAAAAGTTGGAAGAAGAGGGGTTCGTCAAACGGATTTGGGGAAAGTAAATTAGCCGTCCAGGGTAGCCGATCGTCTACAAGCTTCGCGTGGAGCGACGAAACCTCATGTGGAAGCCGAGTTCGTGTAATTTTTCAAAGCTAAATTTTTTCTGTTCACTCTCGCCATCCGACGTTTGGTAGTTGACCGTCACGGAGTAAGGGTGATCCCACAAGATCGTGAACTCGCTCGCTTCGACTCGATCCAGGTGTTCTCCTAGCGTGCGCAGATGCTGAGAGGGCTTGCTTGGCGCTTGCACTTGCGCCGGCAGATGACTTCGTCTTTGCTTGCGTCCTTGGGCATCGAGACGGGAGATGATTTGAGGTTCATACCGCAACCAACCCTTACCGCCTTTCAAAGGGCTGTCTTTTTCGCCCGGGGTTGGAGTATCCCAAACCGCAGCAATGAGACTGTTATTGATAATCCACTGACAGGTCGGGGTTATGGACCGGCTTCGAACTAGATAAGACTCGCCGTGGTTCTCCAGCTCGAAGGCTTCAATGCGGGTCATTTCCAGTGATTGACCGATGGCTCTTAAGTATTTCGAGTGCGCCACAATAAAAGAACGCTCTCCCTCAATGCGGACAGCCGATGCGACTTTTTTCTACAATCAAGCCTCTTAAGTGTAACAGCCAAAAAAACCCGAACAAAGGGGGTGGCGCTATTTTTTCAGATTGTTCAATCTGTTTTCGAACGCTGGATAAGTGACAGTTAAGCCGCTTCGTATAAACGCGGAATGGCTGGCGGATTTAGCGCGAGGGAGTGAATGTATGCCGTATGGGAAACCGCCGCTTGGGACTCGACCAACGGAGTCAGGGTCCGTCGGCACCGAATTGCTTCGACCTTGATTCTCTCCTAGGGCGAGGGATGAAAAGAGACGGGTCTTTGTAAGAACAAGGAAAGGAGTTTATTTGGATTGTTTACTTCGTGACGAATTCTGAAACCAATATTGCTGTCTCTTCGGGTTTTTCGACGTGGACGCTGTGGCCGGCGGCTGGAATGATGCGTAATTCGCTGCTATTCGGAATAAGTTTCGTGTAGGTTTCTCCGTGGGAACGCGGCACGAAGTTGTCTTTTTCTCCCCAGATAACCAACGTCGGTGACGTGATTCGATGCAACCGGTTTCTTAGCGAGTGGTTGTAGAAGTACGGCGGCTTGAAGCCGATGCGCGAGCTCAAGCGCAGCATTTGATAACGGCGCACTTCGTCTTCCAGTGCGCCTTTGCCGTCGGGAAACATTTCCAACGCGGCGGGCTGATCGGCGCTGGCAAACAGCATTTCTCGCAAAGATGCATAGCTCGAGCCGTGCTCGGGCTGCGCCATCATGAAGATATCGCCGATCAGCGCGCCTTGGACGAACAGGCCGGAGGCGCCGAGCAAAACTAGCTTGTTAATCTTTTCCGGATGACGCACCGCGAGCTCGGCGGCGATCCAGCCGCCGACGCAGCTGCCGACGAGATCGAACTGGGTCAGCTTCAAGGCATCGAGGACTTCGAGATAGTGGAAAACCACGTCTTCGATGGCATCGATGTCCTTGTTTTCATCGGTCTGCGCGCAGCCGGGGTGAGCGGGAGCGATCACGCGTGCGTGCTGCGCGAGCTGCTCATGAAACGGCATCCAACTTTCTTTGACCGAGTGAACGTCGGCGAAGCCGTGGAGGTAGAGCAGCGGCGTGCCGTTGCCACTTTCCAAGACTTGAACTTTGCGCTGGTTAACGTCGATGATCTGTCCGCTCAATGGATTGCCTCTGCGGATTGTTCGAAATTGATGCCTGGATATTCCTCGGTAAACTGGTTCAAAGAGGCGTGACGAAGCGCGGGCGCTACTTTTTCGGCGAACAGCTTCATGCTTTTGCGCGCCAGGTGATCGGGCATGTTGCCGAGCTGGAATTGAATCAGCAGGTTGCCGACCTTGGCCTTCTCGATCAAGTTTTGGATGCGCCGAGTGACGGTTTCAGGGCTGCCGACGATGATCGACTGCGACGCTTCGAGCTCCTCCCAGTTTTCTACGTCGCCCAAGAGTTTTCGCCCGGGCGTATAGCTTTTCATGTATTCGCGCCAAGCCGCTGCCGGGATGTACGGCACGCCGGGGCCGTAGGTGAGCTGGCGTCCTTCGCGGCGCAGATGACCTTTAAGGCAATTTTTCAAAAAGTACCACACGCCTTCTTCGCATTCCTCGCGCGCTTGCTGATCGGTCTCCGCGACGTAGGTCGACATCAGGATACCAAACCGGAACGGGTGATACTTGTCGCCATGCTTTTCCAACACCGCGGCGAATTCCTGCTGCGCCCGGTGGGTTTCGCCGCCGTGGCTGCGCGACGAAAGAAAATAGCAGTAACCGCGCTTGGCAACTTCCGTCATCGTCGACGGACTGCGCGAGCCGGGGATCCACACCGGCGGGAAAGGTTTTTGCAGCGGCTTGGGCCAGAGATTCACGTAGCGCAGGGGAAAATAGCGGCCTTCGTGCGCAAACGGACCGTCTTCGGTCCAGGAGCGCACGATCAAATCCGCCGCCTCCCAGAATTTCTCCCGGGTATTCGCCGACGGCACGTCGTAGTTAAAAGTCTCCGGACCGCCGCCCGGCGCGAAACCCGCCACAAGCCTGCCGTTGCTCATCTGATCGAGCATGGCGTACTCCTCGGCCACGCGCATGGGATTTAAATGCAACGGTAATAGATTGCCGAGGATGATGATTTTTCCCCGCGAGGTGTTTTGCGTCAGCGCCGCCGCGATCATGTTGGGTGACGGCATCAGGCCATAAATATTTTGGTGATGTTCGTTCAGCACCATGCCGTCGAAGCCGAGCTCGTCAGCGTAGACGAGTTGGTCGATATATTCCTGATAAAGGCCGCGGGCTTTGTTGTTGTCCCACAGACGGTTCGGCACCGTAACCCAGCCGCTGTTTTCTTTCTCGTCGAAATCTTTGGCGAGGTAGGGATACGCCATGAAATGCCAGCAAAAAAGTTGTACAGGTTTCATTGTTCACCTCGGAAAAATCGCTGCAGGCGCGTTGTCTCAGCGCAGTCGAAATTGATTCAGAATATAGCTTCAATAGTCTGGGCAACGCAACCTGAAGGAGTTGACAAATGATCCGTGGATTATTGATCTTGCATCTTCGTGCGGCAAATTTTGTCTGCGGCTCTCGCAATAGCCGATAGGCGAGGGTAAAATCCGTCTGCCTTATGATTTAGGCGACGAGGCTTTGTTTGAAACTACTCGGATTAATTTTTTTGCTTTTCGCTTTAGCAGCCTGCGGCAGCGGTGCCGAAGTGGAGTTCGCGCGCTCGCTGGCGGTCAAGGCTCCTGCCGACGTAGTTCTACGCAACGGCAAGATCATCACCGTCGATCGAGATTTTTCGATCCGTCAAGCGGTCGCAATTCGGGATGGACGCTTTATTGAGGTCGGCACGGATCGTGACGTGCGCCCGCTGGTCGGGCGAAGCACGCACGTCATCGATCTCGACGGTCGAACGGTCATCCCGGGACTGATCGATTCGCATATCCACGCCACCGTCGCCGGCTTGAGTTGGGATGCCGAGCTCCACTGGGAATCGCTCCGCTCGCTCGCCGACGGACTTCAACAAATCGCCGCGGCGGCGAAAGCCAAACCGCCCGGCAGCTGGATCGTAGTCGGCGGCGGCTGGGTGCCGACGCAATTTGTCGAGCGGCGTTTTCCCACCCGCGCAGAGCTGGACGCCTTCGCGCCGAACCATCCCGTCTACCTTCAGTATCTACGCCAGGGCGCGCTTCTGAATAGCGCTGGACTGGCGGCGCTCGGTATTGCGGCTGAAACGCCCAATCCGAGCGGCGGAAAATTCGAGCGAAATCCCAACACCGGCGAATTGACCGGATGGCTCCAAGGCGTCGCCGCGTGGCAATACGCCTACAGCAAAATTCCCCGCCTTTCCCTCGACAAAGCTCGCCAGAGTTTGAAAGATTGCTTTCGCGAGCTGAGTCGGTTGGGCATCACGTCGGTCGGCGACCTGCAAACCGCCGACGTGAACTTCGCGCACCGAAGAGTCCTGGCGGACTTGGCGCGCACGGGCGAGTTGTCCCTGCGCATCAATTTCTACATTGCGCCCAACGATTCCGGCGATGAGCTCGAGCAACTCAAGCTAGCCGCCGATGAGCTCAAACAGCTGCCGCAAAACGACATGTTCCGCTTGGCCGGAGGCTTGATTGGCGGCATCGGCGACGGCGATGTTTTAGCGAATCCAAATGGGATCGCGCTCACCCCGCAAGCCAAAGAGAAGTTTCGCCGCATGACGCAATTCTTTGCCGAGTCGGGATACGGGATTCACCTCCAAACAACGCACGACAGCGGCGCCCGGCAGCTGCTCGAGGTGCTCGAGCAGGTGAACGCGACGACGCCTTTTGCGCCGCGACGCATCGGCTTTGCGTCTCTGGAAGACGCGACGGCGGAGACGATCGCAAGAATTAAAAAACTCGGCGGCGGGATCTCAGTGCAGGATCACCTGGCGTTGACCGGGGAGCGTAGCGTCGAGCTGTGGGGGTTGGCCAAGGCGCGCAACGCGCCGCCGCTGCGCACGATGATCGATTCTGGTGTGCCGTTGGGCGCTGGCACCGACGCGTTCCGCTCCGGGAACTATTCGCCGATGTTGTCGCTCTGGTGGCTGATAACGGGCAAGACCGTCGCGGGAACGGTGCTGCGCGACCGGAGCCAGAACTTGACGCGGGAAGAAGCGTTGCGGTTGTATACGATCGGCAGCGCGTGGTTTTCCTTTGAGGAAGGGCGCAAAGGCTCGATAGAGGTCGGCAAGTTTGCCGATCTGGCGGTGCTCAACGCGGATTATCTCACCGTGCCGGAAGATCGAATCCGCTCGCTTGAGTCGGTGCTGACCGTGGTCGGCGGCCGGGTGGTTTATACGGCCGGTCCCTATAAGGGACTGGAACGGAAGTAGGCTCAATTCAGCAAACAGACGTTACTGGAGGCAATATGGGTCATCTCCACCGAATTGTCGCTGCCGTTTTGTTGGGTCTACTATTCAACCCGCATCCGATCCTGGCGGCGGAGAAGTTTTTTATCAGCATTCCCGGGCCCACGCTGAGTTATGTGCCGCTCTATTACGGCCAAGAAAAAGGCTTCTTCGCGCAGGAAAGATTGGACCTCCAAGTCTTGGTCGTGCGAGGGATTGTCGGTATCAGCAGTCTGATGTCCGGCGAAATCGACGTGACCTGCCACGCCGGCAGTGGATTTTCGGCGGCGCTGCGCGGCGTGCCGGTCAAAATCATTTCGGTCACGCGCGATCGGCCCATCCACGAGTTGATCGTCGGTGGAGCGATCAATCGGCCGGCCGAGATGAAAGGTAAATCGATCGCCGTCGGATCATTGGATGGCACCGCTGCGATCATGACCCGGCGGATTCTTCAAGCTAAAGGACTGGACGCGCAAAAGGACGTGAACTTTTTGAGCATGGACACGCCGGCGCGTCTGCAATCGCTTTTTCTGGCCGGGTTGCCGGCGCCATGATGACGCCGCCCGCCGTCTATCTGGCGCTGGATCAGGGCTACAAAGTTTTCGGCCGGGGTCGCGACTATATGCGCTATCTTCAGACCGGCGTGGTTTCGACGGACAGCCATATCAAACAAAAGCGAGAGCGGCTGGTGCGGTTTCTCCGAGCCTGGAATCGCGGCCTGAAAGCCTACCAGGAACAGCCGGAGCTCATGATCCCGGACATTCAAAAACGTTTGGACGTCAAAGACGCCCAAACGGCGCGGCGCATGTACGACGACGACGCGCCGTTCGTGATTGATGGCGGGCGGTTGAACCGCGATGCGATGAAGGAGATCGTTGAAATCGGCCGAGAAGCGCTACGCATTAAAGACGCGGTCCCGCCGGAAAAAATATTTGATTTTTCATTGGCAGCGGACGCGATGAAATAGTGTCGAGGTTCGAGTGATTCGGAGCTAGGCCCTATTTTTTTGTCGCCGCACGTAGAAAGCTGTAGTCGACGACATCCGATTGACTGACCGGCTTGGTGATTTTTGCCAGGCTTTTGGCTTCGTCGATGGCCGCTTGCAGCGAGCTGTCGTCGACGAAACCGTCCTGAGAGAGGGCGTCGATCAGGTATTTGTAAGCTTCTTCCATGACATCCTTCGAGTAACCGTATTTCTTTTGCGCGAACACGATGAAGCTGGCTCGCTCGGTTTTCAAAGCGCGGGTTGCGCGCAGGAAGGCGCGCACCATGCGTTGCACCTGGCCAGGATTCCTCTGAATTTTCTCCACGCTGGTGGCCAGACCCGTGAGCGGGCGCTGGAGAATCTTCCCGGCGTAAACCAACTCGTGATAGCCCTCTTTCTTGAGCTGGATATTGAGCGGCACCGGCATGTGCGTCGCTTGCACGGTGCCGGCGATGAGCGCGGCGTGGCGCAGCGTGT
>WNGI01007134.1_pt1 | contig 11225 bp, 10 predicted proteins | sample 5400621 | NCBI WGS metagenome assembly WNGI01 (sample SAMN13153374, study PRJNA577476) | soil metagenome | isolation source: 20 cm soil or saprolite under Garry oak tree replicate 1 | place: USA:California | collected 2016-06-15
ACGCGGCGAGCGCAGTCGTGCGTGCGGGAAGACCGAGCATGATCAATACGGCCGCAACGATTGGCGCAAATGTGACGAGAAGGAGCATTAGCGGAAGAGGGCGAAGTAAATGATCCAGATAATTCCAAGTCCGAAGATAAACGCGTAAGCTTGCAAATTTCCGACCTGCATCAGGCGGAGTAAGGCACCCAAACTCCAGGTAGCACCACTACTTCCTCGCACCGCGGTGGCATCGATAACCCAGCGATCGATGAAGGCGGAGATACGGGCAAGGAGTTCCTGCGTGGCGTTAATCAAAGCGCGATAAAATTCATCGAAGTAGAATTTTTTGCGCAATATTGCGAACGAGAACGGATCGGATTCACGGCCACGATAAAGAAAAATTGCACCGGTGGCGCCCACCAACATGGCGACGAGGGCAAGGCCGGGAACGAATTGGGCGGCATCCCGTTCATGAGGAACAGTGAGAAAATGGCGAGCGAAAAAGTTGAATCCCCCGATCAGCGCGAGCACTGCTAGAACCACGAGCGGAATGAGCATGCTGGTGGGCGCTTCACGGCTTGTCCTTGCAACGGACGAGCGTGGCTTGCCGAAGAAAACAACGACGAACAATCGCATCATGTAGAACGCGGTCAGAAACGCGGTGAGGAGCGCGAGGGCAAAGATTGTGGGGTTCCGGTTGTAGGCGAGCGAGAGGATGGCGTCCTTACTAAAAAATCCCGCAAATGGCGGGCAGCCGATAAGCGCAAGCATGCCAACACCGAAAGTGATAAAAGTGAGGAAGAGATTGCGACCTTGTCCGCCCATCTTCCAAATGTCCTGCTCATGATGAAGTGCAACGAGAACGGACCCGGCGCCGAGAAAGAGCAGTGCTTTAAAGAAGGCGTGAGTAAACAAATGGAACATGGCAGCTTCGCCCGACGCGAGACCCACCGCCATGATCATGTAGCCGAGCTGAGAAAGCGTGGAGTAAGCCAGGATGCGTTTGATGTCGTCCTGTTGCGTGGCGATAAGGGCGGCTATAACTGCCGTGATTGTGCCGATCCATGCGATAACGCAGAGCGCGTCCGGTGAAGCTTGGACGAGAAATCCCACCCGCACCAGCATGTAAACGCCGGCCGCGACCATCGTCGCGGCATGGATGAGGGCCGAGATCGGCGTAGGACCTTCCATCGCGTCGGGCAGCCAGACGTGCAGAGGGAACTGAGCAGACTTTCCGACGGCGCCACAAAAAATCAGCAGCACACAAGTCGTTAGAAACGTCGGGTTACTGGTGACGCGCCAAAGCTGCGGACCGATGTCGTCGAAAACGACTGAGCCAGTCGCACCCCATACCATCAGGATTCCAAGCATGAATCCGAAATCGCCAATTCGATTGGTAATAAACGCTTTTTTGGCGGCGTCGGCCGCGCTATCGCGCTCGAACCAATGACCGATGAGCAAATAGGAGCAAAGGCCGACCAATTCCCAAAAGACGAACATCATTACGAAATTGCCCGCCAGCACGATGCCGAGCATTGAGAACATGAAGAGCGAGAGCGACGCAAAGTATCGTGATTTGCCCCGGTCATCGCGCATATAGCCGAGCGAGTAGATGTGAATGAGAGCGCCTACTCCGCTAACGAGAACAAGCATCGTCTTGCTCAATGAATCGAGGGTAAAGCCGATCGGCACCCGGAGGAATCCGCGGATTTCAATCCAGGGGATTTCAGTAGCGCTTATTTCCGGTTTCGCAAAAATGGTACAGCTGCAGATGAAACTGATTAATACCGCAACGACGGAAATAACTGCACTCAGGCTGTGCGCCCGGCGAGTGAGAAGGGCGATGATCACAGCGCTGGCCAGGGGCGCGAGCAAAACAAGCCACGGGAGAACGCTCATAAAAATTTTGGCCCTCTAAACACGAAAGGACACGAAATTTTCAGAGCCAGACATCGCGCCAATAATGGCATAGCTTTCATCCTTCCAAATCAATTGCGCCTTTTCAGCCGTTCGTGCCATTCGTGTATTTCGTGGGCTAAAATTTCAAACTATTAATGTCCTCGACATGGGTGGTGCGGCGGGCGCGATAGAGCGCGACAATAATGGCGAGGCCGACTGCGACTTCGGCGGCAGCGACAGTGATGATAAAGAAGACGAGCACCTGCGCGTTGTAATTGGGCAAGCCATCGTCGCCGAGACGAAAACGCGAAAAGGCGACAAGGGAAAGATTGGCCGCGTTCAACATCAGCTCGAGCGCCATGAAAATGATGATGACATTGCGCCGCAACAGGACGCCGCTGAAACCGATGGCAAACAATATTCCGCTGACGGTCAGGTAATCGCCGAGGGTAGTCATGGCAATTGGCGTTTGCTCAAAACGATGACACCGATGGTCGCGACAAGAATCAGCACCGCAATTACTTGGAAAGGCAGGTTGTAGTTTCCAAACAGTACTAACCCGACGTTGCGAACATCATCAGCGCGCTGGGAAGCGAGCGGCGGAAAGGCTTGTTTGGCCATTCGCGTGCCGCCAATGACAGCAAGAATTTGCACCAGCAAAGAGAACGCGACCAGAAACCCGCCCACAAAAGCAACCCAATTCATCTTGCGGCGTTCTTCGGCGCGGAGATCGAGCAGCATGATGATGAACAGAAAAAGCACCATCACTGCGCCGGCGTAGACCAGCACCTGAATGATCCCGATGAAAAATGCGTCCAGAGACATGAACAAGGCGGAAAGCCCAAGAAAACAAACGACCAGGCTGAGCGCGCTCGCGATCGGGTTGCGGTTAATGACGACGAGCGCGCCGAAGACCAGCATCACGATGGCGAAGAGCCAGAAAAGGAAGGAGGGCATCAAATTAAGTGGAATGATGGAGTAGTGGGGTAATGGAGTATTGGGTGAAGCTAAACGCGCCCGCGATTCTTCCACTACTCCAATACTCCATTACTCCATTACTCCATTACTCCATTACTCCAGTGTTTGGTTACTTCTTCTCATTCCACTTCAGAACGACTCCGTGCATAATCCCGCCGATCTCGAGCAGCTTCTCCTTGTTGTGCACCATTTCCGCACGAGTGAGCCCGGTGATGGCGTAATCTTTACGTAAAAAGATTGCTTGCTCGGGGCAAACTTCCTCACACATCCCGCAGAAAATGCAGCGAATCATGTCAATATCGAACTCACGGGGATACTTCTCGACTTTGCTGAAGCGATCTTTGGCCGAAATCTCGCCCGGCTCGATTTTGATGGCGCGGGGCGGGCAAATGAATTCGCAGAGCTGACAGGCGACGCAACGGATGCGCCCCGCCTCGTCCTTCACCAATGCCGGCGCGCCTCGATAATGTTCCGGCAACTGCGCGTCCCATTTTTGCTCCGGATACTGCATGGTTACCTTCGTCCGGCCGAAGAGCATGTTTTTGAAATGCCGGAGCGTGATCGCCATCCCTGCCGCGATCGTCGGTAAATACAATCGCTCGGACCAGGTGAGTTTCGGTCGTGAAACGGTAATAGCCATATCAACTCCTGCTCCTGCTCGTAATCATAATCATGCTCGATCGCTTTCGACTACAACGAGTAGCAAGTCTGGAGATCGTCATGTTAGCAACGGAATGACGGTGGTAATAGTATTGGCGGGAAAGCTAAAGATTAAGAATAGGAATAGGAATAAGATTAGAATTAAGAGGAAAATTATCGGTTAAAAAAGGGGATGATGGCGGCGGCCAAGAAAATGTTCACGAGCGCGATCTCGAAGAAGAAAACCCAGCCCAGCCGCATCAACTGATCATAGCGGAAACGCGGCAGAGTGAAGCGGACCCAGATAAAAACAAAAAGAAGCGCCGCAATTTTGGCGAAGAAAACGAAGATGTTAATGAGACCAAAAATCCATCCGTGGGAACCGTCAGGGACGCCGGGAAAATGCCAGCCCCCAAGGAAAAGGGTAACGATAATGGCGGAGCCGGTAATCATGGCAGCGTATTCCCCGAGGAAAAAGAGGGCGAACTTCATCGAGCTATATTCGGTGTGATAGCCTCCGACCAACTCCGTTTCCGCTTCCGGCAGGTCGAAGGGCAGCCGGTTTGTTTCCGCGAAGACGGCGATGGCAAAGACCGCGAACGATATCCACATCGGAACAACCAGCAGCCAACCGACCGGATTTTTCCAGTTCCCGGCAAAGGGCAATATCATCCAGCCATGATCGATCTGATATTGCACAACTTCCGTTAGCCGGAGATTGCCGACGAGGAGAAAGATCGGGACCACAGCAAGACCTAACGAGAGTTCGTACGAGATCATTTGCGAGCTTGAGCGCACCCCGCCGAGGAAGGGATATTTTGAATTCGAAGCCCAGCCGGCGATGACGATTCCGTAAACACCGAGCGAGGCGATCGCAAAAACGAAAAGCACGCCAACGTTGATGTCCGCGATCACCATTGGCACGCCGAAAAGGGTGCTGCCAAATGGCACCACTGCGATGGTAGTGATAGCCGGCACCATCGCGAGACAAGGCGCGAGCCAGTAATAAAGTTTGTTCACATGCGCGGGCGTGAAATCTTCCTTGAGCAAAAATTTCATCGCATCAGCGATCGGTTGAAATAAGCCGGCCGGCCCGACCCGATTCGGGCCGAGGCGATCCTGAATCAATGCGCTGACTTTCCGCTCGGCATAAACCGCGTAGGAGACCATCGGCAGAATAACCAGAAAAACGATGCCAACGATTTTCAGCAGAGTGGTGAAAATGAAGGATGCGGTTGGGTTCATTATTCTTGGTTATCCCGAACGAAATCGAGGGATGCCGCAAGAGTGACCTTAGAGGTTTCGCAACAGGATCCCTCGACTTCGCTCGGGATGACCGTATTCATTTTGCTGCGTGAACTGGCGGACGCTCGAAAATCTTCTCGTCCACTGGCTCGCCGGGAGGCGATGGCGTTGTTGTATTCTCAGGCGTTGCGATCACGTGCACGCCGAGATCACCAATTTGGTTCAGGCTCAAGCCTGCCAGTGGCGGAATCGATTCTGCCATTTGCCGAAACACATCTTCGATCGAGCCGAGACCATTGCTGCCAGTAAACTCCTGAAGGAGATCGCGCAAGATCTCCCAATCCTCGCGCGCCTGGCCGGGGGGTCGGACAGCCCGATTCAATCGTTGCAAACGGCCGCGACCATTGATCATCGAGCCGCGTTTTTCGGCGTAAGCGGCGGAGGGCAGGACCGCAGTGGCGTGAGCGGTGGCGGTATTGCGCAAAATATTCATGGTGATGAAAGAGGGCAGCTTCTTCAGTTGCTCGACCGTAATTCCAAATTGAGTCGGGTCTTCACCGAGTACGACCAGCGCTTTAGTACGACCTTCCGCCACACTCGCGGCGATCGCCGTTAGGTTCGCCCGCGTTTTGCCTTCCAAACCGAGAATAATTTTTGCGCCGTTCGTATTCGGATTGCGATCCTGGCTCAGCAAAATGTCGTCCCCCTCTCCTTTTCTGGGAACGATATCGATGAGTGAGACGTTCAACTGCCGGGCGAGACGCGCAGTCAGCCAGAGCTCTTCATTTGTCATCCGGCCCGAGGCGACGATGGCGATATCCCAGCCGGTGAAATGGCGCAGTTGCAAAGCAGTATGGGAGATGACCGTTTTCCAATCAGAAGGTTGCAATTTGTCACCGGAAAAAATTTCCGGCTCGAGCAGCCGTTCAGGGCTCGTTAGATATTCGAAGTTGAGTCGACCGTAATCACACATCCAGACGGAATTAACGGCGACGTTTTCGCGTGGTGTTTGGCGGTAGACCACATCTTCGCGCGTGCCAATGATGGTATTGCAACCGGTCGCGCAACTCGTGCAAATACTTTTAGTTTCCTTCAAAAACCAGACGCGCATTTCGAATCGAAAGTGCGAAGAGGTGAGCGCGCCTACCGGGCAAATATCGACGGTATTAAGCGAGTAATTATTTTCGAGCGGCTTGTCCGGATGCGCCGTCAGAATAGTATGGCCGCCCCGTTCGGTGAAGCCAAGCACATCGTCCTTTGCGATTTCCTGGCAAAATCGAATGCAGCGCGAGCAAAGGATACAGCGCTCGTCATCGAGCGTGACCCGCGGACCAATTTGGATCCGTTTCGGTTTCTTGACCTTATTCTCGAGAAAGCGTGAGTCCGCGCGCCCATATTCGACACTGAATTCCTGGAGACGACATTCGCCCGCCTGATCGCAGATGGGGCAGTCCAGCGGATGATTGATGAGCAAAAATTCCATGACGCCACGGCGACATTCCTCGACTAGCGGCGAACTCGTGCGCACGCCAATGCCTTCGGCCACATCCTGCGCGCAACAAATTTGCGGGCGCGGCATCCAGTTGATCACTGGCTTGCCATCCGCGCCCAGCTCAAACTTCCGGTCCGGGCCCATGCGTGGCAGGCCCATTTCAATCAGGCACATTCGGCAATTTCCGGGCGAGCTTAGCTTAGGATGGTAACAGTAACGTGGAATATAAACGCCGACTTGCGCGCACGCTTCAATCACTCGCGTGCCTTTCGGAAATTGATGCCAGACGCCATCGATCTGGACGTTAACTAATGGAAGGTTCTCAGCCATTTCCTCTGCTTCTACGAAATCCCTCACCTGGCGCTTCGCGTCCTCCTCTCCCCACGGGAGAGGATTGAGGTGAGGGCAAGTGGTGCTTTATCAGGCTCATGCTCCTCATCGAAAAGGATCGAGCATGATTACGAGCAGGAGCATGAGGAAAAGAATCCACATCAAATCGTCCCGGCGGCGCCGGCTTTCTCCCAACCGGGGTCATGCGCCAGTGGAACGGTTGAGATTTTTCCTTTGGCGATGAGTTCCTCAGGTGTGTATTCCGGCGGCAATGGCGGCGGCGCGGATTTTGTTGCGCGCGCGGCGAAATCTTCCGGAAATTTCTCGACAAAACTTTCGGTGGGCCAGGCGCAGGCTTCTCCGAAGGCGCAGATGGTGCGGCCGGCTATGTTATCCGCTACCGTTTTCAGAGTCGCTGGATCCTGCATCACGCCGCCGCCGAGCAGCATTCGATCCGTAATCTTTTTCATCCAAAGGGCGCCCTCCCGGCAGGGGGTGCACTGTCCACACGATTCGTGGGCATAGAACTCGTTAATGTTGTTAAGGGCCCAGACCATGTCGCGCGAATCATCCAGCACAATGACTCCGCCAGAGCCCGCCATCGAGCCGCAGGCGGCGAGTGAATCGAAATCCATCGGAATTTGATCGAGGGAAATTTCACGCTCCAAGGTGGAACCATCCGCTTGCCTCTCCTTTATTTTAAAGCGTTCGTCGGCGCGCAAGACCTTGGCCGAGCTTCCGCCGGGAATGACGGCTCGGAGTTGTCGCCCGAACTTCATTCCTCCGGCCATTTCATAGATCAACTGTCCCATCGTTACCGCGCCCACTTCGATCTCAAAATAACCGGGCCGGACTACGTCGCCGCTAACGCAAACAATCCGGGTACCGGTATTGCCGGGGCGGCCAAGTCGCGAATATTCCGCGCCGCTCATCGCAATGATATGCTTCACGTGACAGAGCGTTTCGACATTGTTGACGATGGTCGGACACATGTAGAGGCCCAGCGCTGCTGGGAAGTAAGGCGGTTTGATCCGTGGATACGCACGCTTGCCTTCGAGCGATTCGATCAGCCCCGTTTCCTCACCACAAATGTAGGCGCCGGCGCCGCGATGAATGAAGATTTCCACATCAAAATTGGAATCGAGAATATTCTCACCCAGAAATTTCTTCTCCCGCGCTTCCTCGATGGCGCGCTCGAGGATCTTCGCGCCCTCGGGAAATTCTCCTCTTATATATATGTAAGCGGTGTGGACATTGAGGGCATAACAGGAAATCAAGATACCCTCGAGCAGCTGGTGCGGATCCTGGTGAATGATGGAGCGGTCCTTGAACGTTCCGGGTTCCGATTCGTCCGCGTTGCAAATCAAATACACCGGCTTTTTCTCGTCAGGCTTGATAAAGCTCCACTTTACCCCGGTCGGGAAGCCGGCGCCACCGCGTCCGCGCAACGCCGAAGTCTTAACCTCGTTAAGAATGTCTGTCCGCGACATGGTAACGGCCTTCTTCAACTGCTCGTAGCCACCGTCATCCAGGTAACAATCGATGTTGGGCGTCCAATCCGGACGGCCGATGTTTTTGAAAACAAGCCGGCGCTCGAGAGGATGAGGTAAGGTTTGATGGTTGACGTTTGATCTTTGATTGCGGAGAAGGTCGGCCACTGAATTCGGATCGACGTTTTCATGTAATTCATCGTTGACCATGCAGACTGGGGCGGTGCCGCAGCTGGCCAGACATTCCACGAATTCGACGCTAGCCTTTCCATCCTTGCTAACGAGAATCGGATCGTGAACGCCGTTGTGTCCGCGCGTAATACCAGCGGTCGCACAAAGGTTTTCCATGACACGATAGCTTCCAGCCATCGCACAACTAAGTGTCCGACAAACGCGAATATGGGTTTTGGCAGCGCTTTGTTGCCGCAACATCGGATAAAAGGTTACCAACTCAAGAATGTTGATCGGCTGTAACTCGAGCTTGTTCGCAATCCAATGAATGCCCTCATCACTGATGAAACTGAAATGTTCCTGCCAAAGATGCAGTAATGGCAAAGCCGCGCTTCGTCTTCGCTCGGGCGGGTATTGAGCAATGGCGGCATCCACTTGCCGCTTCAATTCCGCCGGAATTTTGGTCGCGATCGATGTCATAAGAATCGGTCGCCTATTTTAGAAGCGTGCTCGATTTCGCGGCCACCTTGTCGTCTTTAAACAACACCGTCACCGTGCCGTTGGGTTGGCGATAAAGATACGTTGTGCGCTTTAGCAGCATGAAATCTTTGCTTTCGACGCTTGTCGGGGGGCCCAGGATTGATTCCACCTGTTTCTTACTCATCCCTTCGGACACCTGGTCGACATTGGCCTGGGTGAGGCGTTGACCGCTGCATGAAAAGAGCAACGCGCTAACGAGAAGCACGATAATCTGGTGGCGAACGCTTTTCATTGTCTGCTAAGATTTGCGTCCTTACTATCCACTTCGTCGTTCTTAAACGTGATCTGGGCGAACTTCCGTCCGTCTTCGTAACGCCAGATCGTCTTCTTGAAGACGAGCATGTCTTTCGTCTCCATCGACGTTGGTGGTCCCAAGATTTTTTCCACCTGTGCCTTGCTCATGCCAGTAGTGATCTGGTTGTAATTGTCCAGGGTCAGCTTCGATCCGGTCAGGAGATTGCGGTTGCACGCGGCCAAAACCAGGATCGCCAAAAGTGCTACCGAGATTATTTTCATCGATCGCATTCTCCCATTACGAAATCTAAACTGCCTAAAATCGCCACCACATCACTCATCATGCAACCCGGCAGCAATTCCGGCAGGATGCTGAGGTTGACAAACGATGGCGCGCGAATTTTGAGCCGGTGTGGGACACCACCACCACGGCTATTGATGTAAAAACCGAGCTCACCCTTCGGGTTCTCGGCCGCGAAATAAATTTCACCCGGCGGCGCTTTCAAACCTTCAGTCACGACAATGAAATGGTGAATCAACTCTTCCATCTTTGTCATCACCCGCGATTTCGGCGGCAACATATTTTTCCAGTCGGCTACGTTGATCGGGCCGCTTGGCAATTTGTCGATCACCTGACATAGAATTTTCGCGCTCTGCCGCATCTCTTCGATCCGGACTAGATAGCGATCATAGCAATCGCCTGTCGTTCCGGTCACTACTTCGAAATCATATTGATCGTAATCGAGATAAGGATGTTTTCGCCGCAAATCGTGTTCGATTCCGCTGCCACGCAGGTTCGGGCCCGACAGCGCATAAGCGACGGCGCGGTCGCGCGGGATCACGCCGATGTCGCGAGTGCGATCGACAAAAATGCGATTGCGCGTCAGGAGATTATCGCATTCATCAAGCTTGGGGCCAAAGGTCTCGAGGAATTTTGCCAATTGCGGAATGAAATTCGCCGGCAAATCGCGAATCTGTCCGCCAACGCGGGTGTAGCTGGTTGTGAAACGCGCGCCGGTTAGCAATTCACACAAGTCATAGATCTTTTCGCGTTCTTGAAAAGTGTAGAGGAACACCGTCATCGCGCCGAGATCGAGCGCCATCGCGCCCAGCCCCATCAAATGTGCGGAAATGCGAGAGAGTTCGCAGCAAATCACGCGGATGGCTTTGCCGCGTGACGGAATTTCCCAGCCCATCAATTTTTCCACCGTCGGTGTAGGGGACAAACTGGTTGTATTGCATGTTCTCGGCGATTTTTTCGTCGCCACGATGAAGGAACCCGACGTCCGGGGTTGCTTTGGTGATGATCTCGCCATCAAGTTCGAGTACCAGTCGCAACACCCCGTGGGTGGCCGGGTGCGATGGTCCCATGTTGAGCACCATCTTTTCGCCGAAGTCATCGCCCGATTGCTCAGCCTGTTGATTCCGCATCGCCGCATCTGCCGCGACCACGCGAGTCACCGGATCAGGATTCTCAATTTCGCGCGTGGTAAATGGCATAGCGGGGGCGTGTGTTTATGCTCGCGAGTCGCGTCGCGCACGCAAGCGCAAAAGGTGTCGGAGCCCAGCAATTCGGGCTACCGAAGCCATCGTGGGTCTATGGGAAGCTTGCCACGAAATTTTTCGAACCGGTGACCCCAAGGCGGCCTTGCTTGGTCCAGTCGTCACCTGTTTTACAGGGGAAAGACGCGCACGTGATGATTAAGGGGATGCTCTGCCAATCTGTAGCAAGGAATCTGGCGGTATATCTGGACTAGCTCCTAAACGATTTGATCTGGGAATCAATGGCTTACACAGCTGAAAAGGGCCGCTGCAGATTTTCCTTCCCGGTGAAGGCGGCTTTGCTATAATTTCTATAAGTTAATACCAATTGCCCGCTCAAAGGCAGCAGTTTCGTCCCACTTTCATGAAAACTCGCATCGCCCGCCATGTGGCAATTTATCTTTTTATCGCCCTCGCCGGCTATGGCATTGGTGCTTGTCGCCAGAATGTAATGCTTAATCCCAGTGAGGACGATTTGCTCGTTCTCAACGGTTGCGTCGTCTCGGCTTGCAACTATCTGGCAGCAGTCAAAACCCAGCACACTTTGGAGAAAAACTTTTGGGCGAAAATTCTTCTGGTCCGTTATGTCAACCATCCAGCCGGCCACGCCTATTGCGTTTGGGAAACGGACGGCACGGTCTACGGATACGATCGGAACGCCGGCGGCTTCCTTATTCCGGTTT
>WNGI01009036.1_pt1 | contig 11225 bp, 10 predicted proteins | sample 5400621 | NCBI WGS metagenome assembly WNGI01 (sample SAMN13153374, study PRJNA577476) | soil metagenome | isolation source: 20 cm soil or saprolite under Garry oak tree replicate 1 | place: USA:California | collected 2016-06-15
AGAAAGAAGGTCGCGAACAGCGGAGCGTTCACGAAAGCGAACACCAGTTGAAGCATGTCCATGATGTTGTTGAAGCGCGTCGCCCCATAAGCTGCGATTATCGACAGCGCGATGCCAAAGATTGTGGCTAGTCGACCCATCATGAGGTAATGTGCGTCGCTGGCATTGGGACGGATATATGACTGGTAGATGTCGTAAGTCCAAACGGTGTTGAAAGCCGTGACATTCCCCGCCATGCCGGACATGAAACTGGCGAGCAGCGCGGTGAGGCCTAAGCCCAGAATTCCGGTAGGGAAGTAATGTAACAACATGTTGGGAATGGCGAGGTCGTAGTCGATAACAACATTGCCGTCCTTATCGACCTTGGGCAAACCCGTGCTGGCATCCATCTTCGGAGGAATAATCCCGGCACCTGGGGATTCGATCGGCTGTGCAACGGAAGTCGAAGCGATTGGAGCTTGCGACGCGTTATTGGGAATGGCGATGGCGATCAGTCCCGGCAGTATCACCAGAAATGGAAAGAACATTTTGGGAATTGCAGCGATAAGAGGAGTACGACGCGCGGCGCTCATCGAATCGGCCGCCATGGCACGCTGTACGACGAGGAAGTCGGTGCACCAATATCCAAACGAGAGTACGAAACCGAGGCCCATCGTCAGTCCGAACCATTCCACTCCCAGGCGGTTGGTATGCGGGTTCGCCATGCCGACCCAGGAATGGGTATAGCCGGCTGGCAACTTCTGGGTCAGTCCGTGCCATCCTCCGACATTTTTCAAACCTAGCCAAACCAGCGGAAGAAAACCAGCCACGATCAGGAAGAACTGCAATACCTCGTTGTAAATGGCGCTGGAGAGTCCACCGAGGAAGATGTATCCGAGGACAATGCCGGCCGAAAAAAGAATGCTGGCGTGAAAGATCCACTCGGGCGAAATGGACATCCGCTGGAAGGGCGCGTCGAGAATGTGCAGCGTTTGGATCAGGCGGGCCATGGCATACATCGAAATGCCGGAAGAGAACACCGTCATGGTTGCAAAGGAGATCGCGTTCAGCCCGCGCGTTTTTTCGTCAAAGCGCAAGCGAAGATACTCGGGAACGGACCGGGCACGCGATCCGTAGTAGAACGGCATCATGAAAATGCCGACGAACACCATCGCCGGAATAGCGCCAATCCAGTAGAAGTGGCTGGTCGAGATGCCGTACTTCGCGCCCGAAGCCGCCATCCCGATCACTTCCTGGGCTCCCAGGTTGGCGGAGATAAAAGCCAGCCCGCATACCCAGGCGGGGATGGCGCGACCTGCCAGGAAAAAATCGGTACTCGTCTTCACTCTGCGCTTGAGCATGAATCCAATGCCCAGCACAAAAGCGAAGTAGACGAGCATGATGATCCAATCGATGCTTGTCAGATTCACAGGTCAGATCTCCAAGTTTGTAACCGCTCCACGTCCAAGATGATTCGTCTCGATCCTGCCTGCGAAAGCGATTGTCACGCCCATGAACTCGATCGAAGTTTACACGGACTCTCTATGTCGGTGTGCACAGCCATGATGAGAATCTTGTCTCTCGCGCGAGGCGTGGATCGAAATTCCACGAAGTTCCGCCCGCAACCCGGCGGCAGGCTGGCGATCGTGGTTTCCGCACAGGGCGCCAATTTTGACTGTATCGTTTCGGTCGTGGAAGGCAAAGGAATCAAGTGGCTTTGGCAAGCGTCTCTCTTCCCGGGTAGGTGGCGCGTCCCTTTCCTGGCCGGTTCATCCAATCCAGCATGAGTAATCACTTGGCCGTTTCGGTATTGGACCTTGTCGGTCTGCGAGCTGGCGAGCCTGCAGGCAGCGCTATTGCCCGATCGGTGGACCTGGTGCGGCATGTTGAGCAATGGGGATACAAGCGGTATTGGCTGGCGGAACACCACGCAATCTCTGGACTGGCTTGTTCAGCCACATCGGTACTGATTGGGCACTTGGCCGGAGCAACGAAGGCGATTCGAGTGGGTAGTGGCGGAGTGATGTTGCCAAATCATGCGCCGCTGGTAGTGGCGGAACAGTTTGGAACGCTGGAGGCGCTGTATCCCGGACGGATCGATCTGGGGCTAGGACGTGCTCCGGGCCTCGTCGATGAACTGCAGACATATCTTGGGCCTGAGAAGCCGGGGCAAGTGGTGAAAGCTATTCCGGGCCAGGGAAGCAATGTGCCAATCTCCTTGTTGGGGTCGAGCGATTTTAGCGCGCGCCTGGCGGCGATACGCGGACTACCGTTTGCATTCGCGGCGCACTTTGCTCCTGAATACCTATATGCAGCGACGCAGCTATACCGCGAATACTTCAGGCCAAGCGAGAAACTGCGCGAGCCTTACCTGATGGTGGCGGCACAGGTGATTGCCGCGGAAACGGATGAGGCAGCTCGACGCCTGTTCACGACACCGCAGCAACGCTTTCTGCGATTGATCCGAAACCAGCCGGTAGAGTTGTTGCCTCCGGTGGATTCTATGGAACGCCTATGGCAAGACTGGGAGCGGGCGGCCGTTGCAAACAAACTCAGCGCGGCGATCGTCGGATCGGATGCAACCGTGAAGGCAGGGCTGGAGAAAATGGTGAATGACACGGGAGCCGACGAGGTAATCGTTGTGACCGATACCTATGAGCACGCAGATAGATTGGAGTCCTATCAGCGGGTCGCCGGCATTGCCGCGTCGATTAATGTGAAGCCAGCTTTGGCTCTGGGAGCTTGAAGACTGGCTATGTTGCGGCCTTGGATTCCTCGGGAACAACAAATGCATCGATCAAGACTATTTCCATTCTGTACTCCTTTTGTGCGTGGCTGCTATCGTTCGAAAGCGAGAATGCCTGCGATATGAGAGACAGGAAAGGATGATCATTTCCCTCCGCGACGCGCGGCGGCTTCGGCCAGAACTTGATCACGGGACCACTCGCGATATCTTCTGGATGCTTACGGGAAGGGATGTCTACCGGATGCTGGTGCGCGAGCGTGGGTGGTCGTCTCAGAAATATCAGGACTGGCTGGCCGACACGCTGGTGCACTCCCTGCTGACTCCGGGAAGAGCGAATCCGGCTCGAAGTCGGGCAGCGAAGCGGGACGCATTGCGGGGGCACGTTTGAAGTCCCACAGGTGGTGCACTCCGAATTTTGATTCTTAACCTCACGCGACATCTCCCGCAACTAAGGTAACTGGTAAAATGCGCGGAACCGCCAATCGTGAGAGAGGATTCCACAAATGTGTTTCCGCAATGCATTGAAAGCGTTGTTGGCCTTCGCATTTTTCGCTGCCTCTCTGGCGCTGAGTAGCGACGCTGCGAAAACGGTCAACGTTAAGGGCTATGTTCTGGATTCGGCATGCGCATTCACCAAGGGTCTGGACAAACCCATCAGCAGAGCGTGCGCCACCGCTTGTGCGAAGGCAGGTTCTCCTTTGGTGATCCTGACGGAAGACGGCACAATCTACTGGCCGATCGCTGATACCACTCCGTCAAGCGGACAGAACGATAAGCTACTGCCGTTCGCAGGGCTGAAAGTCGCTGCTAGCGGGAGGGTTTTTCAACGTGGAGGCTCGAGCGCCTTAGTCATTGATAAGATTGCAGTGTCGTCCGATCAGAAGTAGGGCCGTCGATCCCCGCCCCAACAGGCATAATCTAGCTACCCGAAAGTTGCACACCTAATGCCCGGAAGTTCCATTGGAATAAGGGGCTACAATGTTGAAGTGAGATATTACACCACCGAACCGATGAACGGGGGTATTACGTTCAAGTGCGTTTCCTGCGGACATAGCGTCAGCACACTGGATTTCAACAGCGCGGATGGCAACCGCCGTACCCAGGCAGCAAAAGTAATGAACCAGCATTCCGCCGAATCTCATTCCCCTACCCTACGGACGATGTTGCCGGCAAACCAGAATAGTCGTCGCGAGTTTTGAAATCTTGCGCTGAACGAGAGCATAGGGCGATTGCGGTGCGCCGAAGTTGGTGTCCCTAAAACGGGCCGAGATCGGACAACACAATGGTAGTCCCCGAAAAACTTACTCCCAGACAAATCTTGGCCGTGCGTTGTCCCGTGTGTCTAGCGAAGCCGAGGGAAAAATGTACGCTCAGCACCGGAAAGCCGTGCCTGAAGACGCATCTTGATCGCCGCCTGTTCGCTGCCAAAATGTCTCGCTCCGAGAACTTTGGTCAGGCCACTGTGCGAGTGGTTAGGGAAGCCACTAGCCGTACTTTTGATCTTCTTTTCCACCACCGATAGGGAGACATGCTTGAAAGACTCAAGAAGTGCGAACTTGACGTTCTTCCAAATCCATAAGAACGGCAGCGCTGTTGAGGGCAATAGCTATCGCAGCCTGGGAGAGGCTTCCGCCGCTCTGGACAAGGCTGGACAAGGCGGCGAAGTGACCGAGGTCGACGCATCTGACCGGATCACACATCGGTACACTCTGGAGGAGTGCCGCACCGCGGCGCGCAGGTTTCGGAACGATAAGGAGTGAACCTGCATGTTAGGTCACGAGCAACTCTGATGAAGGCATCTAAAAAATGTTCGATTGCTACCGTCGAGTCTTAATCGTATAGCCTTGGTTTCAGCCGACCTATCGCATTCCCCACCTTATTTGGCTCGAATGATTTTCCAGGAAGGGCCTGCCATTTAACATAGTTGCGTGCATAGGAAGGGAAGATCGGGTTTGGCCCGCGCACTCTCTAAGATGGGCTATTGCTCGCGTTCTCGAGCGGCGGCGCTGGTTCGGACGGGGCGCGTGACGCTGAATGGATGCTTGGTCCGGGATCCCGAAACGCCGGTGCGAACGGAACAGGACGACATCGCAGTGGACGGTTCGGGGGTCGAGGAACAGCCCAAGATCTATCTCATGATGAACAAGCCGCGGGGCGTGGTGACGACGGCGTCCGACGAGAAAGGACGCGCCACGGTCTATGACCTGCTCGATCCGGCCAAAGAATGGATCAGCCCAGTGGGACGTCTCGACAAGGCCAGCGAAGGGCTGCTGCTCCTTACTAATGATTCGATCTGGGCGGCGAAGATCACGGACCCCACCAGTCATCTGGACAAGCAGTATCACGTGCGGGTAGACCGCGTCGCTGAGGACGATTTACTGGCGCGGATCAGGCGAGGCGTGAGCGTTGGCAGCGACTTTCTACGTGTCAAGAAAGCGCGTCGATTGCGGGTCGGAAGCAGGAACAGCTGGCTGGAAATTACGCTGGACGAAGGCAAGAACCGGCAAATCCGCCGTCTGCTGGAAGCGCTTGGTTTGCAGGTGTTACGGTTGGTGCGCGTGTCGATAGGGCCGCTCGAATTGGGTGATCTGAAGAAAGGATCCGTGCGACCGCTGACGGAAAGAGAAAAACAGCTACTGGACCGCACCCTCGGCCACGAGCCGGTTAGTTCGCGCAGAAAATGAGACAGGCGGCGCCGAGGAACGTTTCGTGCGACTACTTCAGAGGGGGCGTTCTTTTAGTTTGAGCGGCGTTGTCCTGTGGCTCAAGGCCATGCACCTCAAGGTGGTCCTGTGCCATCCGAAGCACCTTGCGCTCGTTGCTATACATCAATTGGCGGGAGGCTTCGGCGAGCGGAACCCAGAGCGCCCGTTTCACTTCGATCCGCATTTCGGAAGTCACGTCGTCAATGTCTCCCGAGCCATAGCGCAGGAGATAGAAGCTTACGATTTTGAAGACGCGCTCGCCATCACTCCAATTGCGGACGTAGAGGTACTTGATGTCCGTGAGCTTGGTGACGAGCTCCGCGACGATGCCGGTTTCCTCGTGCACCTCGCGAACAGCCGTTGCCTGCGGCGTCTCACCCGGATCGACCAGGCCTTTCGGAAGCGCCAGCGCGGCCGCAGCGCGTTTGCGGGGCGGTTTCGCGGGTACCGGGTTTTCCTTTTGAGGTTCGATCAGGGCGACGTGCCATGTCCCCGAGATTTCTCGAAGCACGACGCCGCCTGCTGAGATCTCGCGTACCATGTCGCCTCAAAATATCAGGATTTCGCAAGCTCTGCAGTCGTTTGCTGGATCAGTTGCCACGCCCGCTCCACATGGCGTGCCTGGGTGTTGGTCTGTCCCACGCAAAATCGTAGTGTCAGCTTGCCATCGAGCCTGGTGTGCGTGAGATAGAGGTTGCCGCTCTGGTTGAGACGGTCCATCAGTTGCTGGTTGTTGTCGTCTCCGGAGCGCAGACGGAAGCAGACTAGATTTAGCGGCACCTGAGCAGCCAGTTCAAAGCGGAAGTCGCTTCGCACCCAGTCGGCGAACAGTTGGGCAAGACGAATATGCTCGCGAACGTGTTGCTGCAAACCTTCGATTCCATAATGCCGGATCACGAACCACAGCTTGAGCGAGCGGAAGCGACGCCCGAGCGGGATTTGCCAGTCGCGATAGTCAATCACGGCTCCCGATTCGGTGGCGCGGTTGCGAAGATATTCGGGCAGAACCGAGAGAGTCTGAATGAGATGTTTGCGATCGGCGACGTAAAAGCAGTCGCAATCGAAGTTCGTCAGCATCCACTTGTGGGGATTGAAGCAGTAACTGTCGGCGTATTCCATGCCGTCGTGAAGAAAGCGGAACTCCGGACAGAGGGCGGCGGTACCACTCATCGCCGCATCGACATGCAGCCAGAGATTGTGTTCGCGACAAATTGCCGAGATTTCGCGCACCGGGTCAATTGCGTTCGAGGACGTTGTGCCTACCGTTGCGCAAACGAAGCAGGGAACCAGGCCCGCCTTTTTGTCGGCCTCAATCTGGCGCGCAAGGGCATCCGGACGCAGGGCGAAGTTTTGGTCCACTTCAATCGCGCGAAGGTTGTCCGATCCGAGCCCCGCGATCCTTACTGCCTTTTCCACTGAAGAGTGTGTCTGCGTTGAGGCATAAGTCACCAGCCGGCCGTCGCATCCCTTGCGATTGCTGCCATATTGCGTCGCACGCTCGCGAGCCGCAAGCAGAGCGCAAAGGGAAGCGCTCGAGGCTGTGTCCTGGATTACGCCGCCCCCGGAGTTGGAAGAAAGGAATTTCTCCGGCAGTCCGAGCATGGGAACGAGCCAGTCGAGAACGTGCGTTTCGAGTTCTGTGCAGGCTGGACTAGTCGACCAGAGCATGCCCTGGACGCCAAGTCCCGTCGAGAGTAGGTCGCCAAGGATTGCCGGTCCCGACGTGCTAGTGGGGAAGTAGCCGTAGAAGTTCGGCGACTGCCAGTGCGTGATGCCAGGCAGAATGATGCGGTTTATATCTGCGAAGACCCGCTCAAATGGTTCGCCTTGCTGGGGAGGATGCCGCGGCAGCTTGGCGCGGATTTCCCCCGGCTTCACCCGCGCAAGAACGGGGAAGCTTTCGACCCGGGAGTAGTAATCGGCAATCCAGTCCACCACTGCGTGGCCCTGGCGGCGGAATTCCTCAGGAGACATGTGCAGGGATTTTGAGTCCGGCATAGATGTAATCGTTGATTACCGATCCTTGATCATTGATTCACAAACTCGCTCTGTGTGGCCTTTTCGACCAACAATCAACACTCAAGAATCAGCAATTGTTTTACTCTCACGAAAGCCTCCCGTAGTACACGCGCGTGTTGTATTCGAATTCGACATTGCCCTGCTGGGCGTGAGCAAGAAAGACGCGCTGCAACTCCGCCATCATCGGTGCGTGGTTGGGGTGTCCTGAAAGTGGGGCATACGACGACGACAGCAAGCGTCCCGCGGCGCCTTCGAAATCGAACTGTTGACGAAGATCGAAGACACGCTCCTGGTGCGGCGCGGGCGCAAAAAACTCATGAATGGTAGCCGTCGTCCGCTCGTGGCGGACTTCTTTGTAGTCCGTGCCGTATGTCAACAGGAGTTGCTCGTAGTCGCGGAGGAAGGGCGTCGCCGCGGTGCGGCGCTCATTCCAGATCAGCACGCACCAACCGCCGGGCTTCAGGATGTGGACGAATTCCGCCCGCGACCGGCTTCGGTCGAACCAATGCGCGGCCTGTGCAGCGGTGACGAAATCGACTGAGGCGGACGGCAGGGTCGTGTCTTCGGCGGCGCCGGCAACCGATGTAAGCTGCGCGAATGATTGGAGCAGTCGACTGCCGGCTTCGCGCATACCCGCATTCGGCTCGACCGCAAAGACCTGGTTGCCATTTTCCAGAAGGAGCCGTGTAAACGCTCCGGTGCCTGAGGCAATGTCGGCGATGACATGCGTCGGCATCAGTCCGCAGTCCCTGCGCAGAAGTTCGACGACCTCCGGCGGATATCCCGGACGATAGCGGACGTAGTCCCGCACTCGATCGGAAAACCGCGCGGTTGGCGCCTGGCTCATGTGTTTTTTAGTGTAGCGCGTCCGCAAGGAACTCTCGGTGCACGGTACAATCTTCGATTCATGGCGAAAGAGCGAGTCCGTGGAGTTCTAGAGTGCGGTCTGGTGAGTGTGGGCGACACTGCGCCAGATTTCGAGTTACCGGCGCTCATCGGCGGCGTCCGCAAGATGTTCCGTTTGAGTGAATACCGTGGCAAAACCGTGGTGCTGGCGTTTTATCCCTTCAACTGGCAGGAAGCGAGCATTCAGCAGATGGCTGGCTACCAGGAGCAGCGCCCGCGCGTGCTGGCGAGCAACGCGGAGACCGTCGCCATCAACGTCGAATCCATCATGAATACGACCGCATGGGAGCGGGAAAACGGGCCTTTCGATTTCCCCCTGTGCAGCGATTTCTGGCCGCACGGCGAAGTATGCGCGCGCTACGGCGTGCTGCGCACGTCTGGTAGTGGTGCAGGTGCGAGCGAACCCGCGATTTGTGTGGTGAATCGCGACGGGAAGGTTGTCTTTCAAAGGGTTTATGGTGGGGAGGAAGTCGCACCGCTGGACGAAGTGTTTTCTTTACTGGAAAAAGTGTGAGGCACGATTTGTTAGACAGGAGAGTCATGAAGATTGTTTCTGGAGCAATCCTTTTCCTCGCGCTGCTGGGTTCGAATCCGCAAGCGTTCAGTCGTCCCGGAAAAGACAGTGGTCAGCCGGAAGGAGCCACCATCACCGGATTTCACGACGTGGCGAGCGAACAGGAAACCGAAAAACGTTTCCTGGCTGTACCTGATGCCAAGCTCGCCGAGGAACACTTGCGCATCCTGACTCAGGCTCCGCACATTGCGGGGTCGCCGGAGGACAAAGCTACTGCGGAGTACGTGGCAAAGAAATTTCGCGAGGCAGGATTGGACACCGAAATCGTCGAGTACCGGGTCTGGCTGAATTACCCAGTAGAGATCAGCGTGGATATGACTGCGCCCGCGGGCGTCACCATGCACGGACCGCAGCCCGAGCATGTAGACAACGATCCCTTTCAGGATGATCCGCGGGTGGTCAACACCTATAACGGTATGTCGCCGTCGGGAGATGCGGAGGCGGAAGTTGTTTATGCAAATTACGGCGCGCCCGAAGACTTCGACAAATTAAAGCAGATGAATGTGGACGTGCGCGGCAAGATCATCATCGTCCGCTATGGGCAGAATTTCCGCGGAGTGAAGGCCTTTGTCGCACAGGAGCGCGGAGCAGCTGCGGTCATTATTTATTCTGATCCGAAGGACGACGGCTACTACCGCGGCGATGCTTATCCCAAAGGCCCGTGGCGCCCAGCCAGTGGCACACAGCGCGGATCGGTCGGATACATGTTCCAGTTCCCTGGAGATCCTACCACGCCGGGAGTAGCGTCGGTGCCGTCGTTGCCCGATTCGAAGCGAGTTCCACCGAATGAGTCGGCGCAGCTCTCGAAGATTCCTGTCACCCCGCTTTCCTACGCAGACGCTTCTCCGATCCTCGAGCACCTTGCGGGACCGGCCTCGCCACGAGAGTGGCAGGGAGCATTGCCGTTTACTTATCACGTCGGTCCGGGGCCGGCGAAAGTAAAGCTCCACCTGAAGCAGGCCTATCAGTTCCGCACCATTTGGGACGTCATCGGCAAAGTGCGCGGAGCGGCCTCGCCCGATGAGTGGGTCGTCGCCGGCAATCACCGCGACGCGTGGGTGTACGGAGCGGTGGATCCAAACAGCGGCACTGCCGCCATGCTCGAGTCGGTACACGGCATCGGCGAATTGCTGAAATCAGGATGGAAGCCGAAGCGCACAATCGTAATTGGCAGCTGGGACGCAGAAGAAGAGGGACTAATCGGCTCGACGGAATGGGGCGAAGATCACGCTAAGGAACTGGCGAATGCCGCCTCCTACTTCAATATGGACGTCGCAGTTTCGGGTCCGAAGTTTGGCGCGTCGAGCGTCCCCAGCCTCAAACAGTTCATTCGGGATATCACAAAAGCCGTGCCTGCTCCGCCGGGCGGAACAGTGTACGACGTTTGGAAGAAGACGGGTCAGCAGGAGGTTCGTCCCCAGGAGACGAGCACCAGCACATATCGTCCGCCGGCAGCCCAGGTGCGCGGCGATGCGCCGGTCGGAGATCTGGGCAGCGGCTCAGACTACACAGTGTTTTTGCAGCACCTGGGAGTGCCTTCCACCGACATCGGGTCCACCGGCGATTACGGCGTTTATCACTCCGCATTCGACAACTTTGCCTGGTTCAAGAAATTCGGCGACCCCGACTTCCATTATGAACAAGAGATGGCCCGGATTTACGGGCTGGAGATCGTGCGCATGGCGGGCGCCGACGTGCTCCCCTATAACTACGAGGACTATGGGAAGGAAATTCTGGTCTACCTCGATGCCGCAAAGAACAAGGCCAAAGATCGCTTCGCAGGCAAGGCGCCTGATTTCTCCGCGGCCATAGACGGCGCCCGTCACCTGGAGCAGGCAGGCGCTAAGATGCTCCAGAAACAGCGCAAACTCCCGGGAGATGCGGAACGTCTTAACGCAACTCTCCGCGATACCGAGCGGGCGTTGCTGATCTCCGAGGGACTGCCCAACCGTCCGTGGTATCGGCACGCGATTTATGCTCCCGGCCAGTACACCGGTTACGCAGCAGTCGTGATTCCGGGAGTGAACGAAGCGATTGACGGTAACGATCTGAAACGTGCTGAGCAGCAGATCGCCGTACTGGCCGCGGCATTGAATCGCGCGGCCATGATGTTGGAGCAGCATCGGTAAGAAGAATGGCGCCCATTGCGATGAATCCCGAAGCGTTTCGCCATGTGCTGCAAGACCTTCCCACCGCGGCGATCGCGACTTTTCTTGCACTCTTTCCAATTGTCAATCCTATCGGTGGAATCCCGCTGTTCTTCAGCCTGACCGCCGACCTCTCACGGGAGGAGCGC
>WNGI01005741.1_pt1 | contig 11224 bp, 10 predicted proteins | sample 5400621 | NCBI WGS metagenome assembly WNGI01 (sample SAMN13153374, study PRJNA577476) | soil metagenome | isolation source: 20 cm soil or saprolite under Garry oak tree replicate 1 | place: USA:California | collected 2016-06-15
ATCGCCCGGAGCAAGAATGGTCGCGCGGGCCCAACGGGAGCATCGCGATGCATACGCGGGCGCTGGATCTGGAAAACCTGCTTGCGGAAGCCGATTAACCCAATTTCAGCGCGTGCCTTTCACGAGCAAGCTGTCGCTGATCTTCACCGCCTGCACCGGAGTCGGCGCCGCCTGGCTGCCCCGCGGAATCAATCCCGAGAGGTTCGCCAGCTCGTAGGCCGACACCGCCATGACAGCGGATGCCTGCATCAGGTCGGGCGCCACCGCCATGTCGTAGGTGTCGGACTGGGAATGGTGGGTGTGACCGTAACCGCGCTCGAGCTGGTTGAAGTTGAACCCCGGCACGCCATACGGGAGGAACGAGAGGTGATCGGTGCCCGTCTTGTTCCGGTTCACCACCGAATCGACGCCGAGCAGAGCGACGGGTGCGAGCACGGCGCGCCACAGTGCTTCCAGGTCCGTCCGCCCCTGCAGGGCCTGCCCCGTGATCGCGCCGGTGCCGTTGTCGAGCACGATGACCGCCTGGATCGAGTCGGCCTCGGCGGCGTGCGCCTCGGCATACTTGCGCGACCCGATCAGGCCTTGCTCCTCGCCGGTGAAGAGCACGAATCGGATGGTGCGCTTCGGCTTCAAACCCGACCGGGCAATGATTCGGGCTGCCTCGAGGGTGCACATCGCGCCCGTGCCGTTGTCAGTGGTTCCGGTCGCCAAATCCCAGGAATCGAGGTGGGCGCCCACGATGACCACCTGACCCGGGCGCTCGCTGCCACGCAGCTCGGCGACGGTGTTCCACTGGGGCACTGAATCCCGCGTGAGCGTATTCGAGATGCTCACGGCCAGCCGCGGGGTCGTGCCCGCCTGGAGCAGGCGATCGAACAGCGCGTAGTCCTCATGGGCGACGGCGATCTGGGGCAGCGGCAGGATGCGGTTGGGGGAGCCGCTCATGTTGAGGAGCGCGTGCTCTTTTCCCGCGTCCAAGAGGATGCCGAGTGCGCCGGCGCGATGCAGCAGGTGTGGCAGATCGTTCCCGAACTGCTGCATGCGCGCCCGCGTGGTCGAGTCGGCGTCGCGGAACGGCGTGAACACGGTACGGACGAAGTCGCGCTGCCGCTGCGAGTCCGCAGCGGTCATGGCAGGCCCGTCGGTGTTCCACACGAGCGACGGTGGCCGGGTCATCACCCACGCCCGCTTCACCCGACTGCGATACAGCGCGAAGCTATCGGGCGTCGTCGCGTCGATCCGAACCACGGGGCCAGTGACGGTGGCGCCTCCGGTGCCCGGCGCCCAGGCCCAGCTCGCGGCGATCACGTCGTGGGCGCGCGGCGCCGTCATGCGGGCCCGCATCGGTCCGCGCGTCCAGGTACCGCCGAACTGCCAGGGCTCGAGGTGCGCGTCCAGACCATAGGCCTTGAACCGCTCGAGCGTCCAGTCGTTGGCCCGGCGGGCGGCGGCCGATCCGGTGAGCCGCGGGCCAATGACGTCGCTCAGGTATTGGAGATTCTGCATCACCTCGGAGCGGTTGAGCGCCTCGTCGATCAGGGCGCCCGCCCCCGTGGTATCGACGACGAGCTCCTGTCCGAATACGGGGCGCACGACAAACACGGCGAAGGCGGCGGCCGCCGCCAGGACGTGACAGCGCACGATGGATCCTCCGTTACGAGGCTGGGGCTTGGGACCGTGAATCGACGGCACGCTGCGCCGGAATGGGGAGCGTGACGGTCACCGTGGTGCCGCCGCCTACGGTCGAATCGACCGCGACGCTGCCGGCGAACATGTTGCGCACCACGCTCTGCACCACGACCAGCCCCATGCCGCTCCCCTCGCCGAACGCCTTGGTGGTGAACCCGGGCTCGAAGATCCGGTCCAGGTCCTGGGGACGAATACCCGCCCCCTCGTCTCGCACGCTCAGCCTGACGGCGTTCCCCACCTGCGTCAAGGCGACGCGGATCGGTGCCGGCCGGGCGGCGCTCGCGTCGGCGGCGTTGCGGATCAGGTTGACCAGCAGATCGTAGAGCGCGTTGGGGTCGCCCTTCAGGTACACCACCTCGAGGGTGGAGTCGAACTCGAGGGGGATCTTCTTCTCCTTGAGGACGCGGCTCTCGAGCGTGCAGCAGGAGCGGACCACGCGGACGGCGTCGAACCGCTCCGAGCGCGCCAGCGCGCCACGCGCGCGGTCCTTCACGGCCCGCAGGAAGCTCGCCGAGCGGTCGATGTCCTCCACCACCTGGCCGAGCTCGTCGAGCAGCTCGAGTCGCCGACCGGCGGCGACCTCCGTCCAGCGCCCGAGCGACTCCATCGCGAGTTGCAGGCCGGCGCGTGCGGCGGTCAGGGGGTTCGACAATTCGTGCGCGATGATACCCGGCAGCGTGGTAATGTCGTTCAGCGGGTCGGCCCGGCCAGCCGGGGCTTGGGCGGGCGTCGGCTCGCGTCGGTCGAGCAGCCCGAGGCAGAGCCCCGCGAGCTCGAGGGTGAGTCGCTCCCGGCTGCGGCGCTCCCGGCCGTCGGGAGGCGGCGCGGGCGGCCGCGTGCGCACCGGGGCGACCACCCAAAAACCATCGGACGCGCTGCGACACCCTACGAAGCGGCTGCCCTGGACGATGGAGATGTTCCACCGTCGCAGGGTGGCATCGACGTCCAGCTTGGTCGCGTGATGAGTGGGAGCGGGCTCGCTCGAGGCCTGGGGCTCGAGCTCGGCGCGCCCGGACACCTCCCAGACCGTAACGGGACGGCCGCCGAGGGCAACGCTCGCCTGGCGGAGGATTTCGCGCCTGCCTTCGACGAATGTCTCCGGTTGCGTCACCGCTGCTCCCACGCGCACCCCGACACGACCGGGCGGCCGGACGAGCCGCCGATCAGGATGGGCATCCGTTGGCACAAGGGGGCGCTGCACTACATATGCGACAAACCGAACAAGTCGTCAAGCTGAGGTAGGACGCGGTTTTGCCCCGCGCGGCAGCCGGCCTTATTGTTCCGGGAATGGACGTTCGACCCCGACGAAAGGAACGCGACGTGACGCCCCCGAAGGCCTCCCCCACGAAACCGATCGGGCGCGCCCGGCGAGCCCCCATCGAGGGCCGGCGCGATCGCGAGCACATTCGCACGGTCGTGGTGCCGGACCACGACGATCTCGCGCTGCGACTCGCCGACCGCATCGTGGAGGTCGTCACCCGGGAAACGGCTGCCAAAGGGCGTTGCGTGCTCGGCCTCGCGACGGGAAGCACGCCGCTCGGCATCTATCGGGAGCTGATCCGCCGCCACCAGGCGGGCGAGGTGGATTTCTCGCGCGTCGTGACCTTCAACCTCGACGAGTACTACCCGATGCCGTCGGACAGCCCCCACAGCTACCGGCGCTACATGTGGGAGAATCTGTTCGCCCACGTCGACATCCGGCCCGAGCAGGCGCACGTCCCCGACGGCGGCGTACCGCGTGAGAGCCTCGCCGAGCACTGCGCCGCCTACGAGCGAGCCATCGTCGAGGCCGGCGGGATCGACTTCCAGATGCTGGGTGTCGGGAAGAGCGGGCACATCGGCTTCAACGAGCCAGGCTCGTCGCCCGACGAGCGGACCCGTCTGGTCACGCTCGACACCGTGACCCGGAAGGATGCGTCCGCAGACTTCTTCGGCGAGGACAACGTGCCGCGGGAAGCGATCACCATGGGCGTGGCCACCATCCTCGAAGCGCGGGAGATCGCGTTGATCGCCACCGGCGAGCACAAGGCCGACATTGTCGCGCGCGCCGTGGAAGGCGAGGTGTCCCAGGACGTGGCCGCCACGTTCCTGCAGCGCCATGCGAACGCCACCGCCTACCTCGATCTCGCCGCTGGCGCCGAGCTGACGCGCATCAAGACGCCCTGGGTGCTCGGCCCGGTGGAGTGGACGCCGGAGCTCACCGAGCGGGCGGTCGTCTGGTTGGCCGAGCGGACCGGGAAGGCGATCCTCAAGCTGACGGCGCGGGACTACACGGAGCACCACTTGAGCCCGCTGCTCTCCAAGCACGGCGCGGCCGGTCCCATCAACGGGGCGATCTTCAATCGCCTGCGCGACAAGATCCGGGGGCGGCGCAAGCTGCCCACGCGCAAGTCGGTGGTCGTCTTCTCCCCGCACCCCGATGACGACGTGATCTCGATGGGGGGGCTGTTGCGCAAGCTGTGGGAGAATGAAAACGCGACTGTCGTGGCGTACATGACCAGCGGCAACATCGCGGTGTTCGATCACGACGTGCGGCGGCACCTCGACTTCGTCGACCGCGCCGCGACGACGCTCGGCCTCGACCGCGCGGCGGCCCAACGCGTGCGGGGGGAAGTGGAAGCCAGCTTCGAGCGCAAAGCGCCCGGTGACGTCGACCTGCCGGCGGTGCAGGATCTGAAGCGGGTGATCCGCGAGTCCGAGGCGGTCGCGGCACTCGAGTCGGTGGGCCTGCCGCCCACGGCGGCCCGTTTTCTGAACTTGCCCTTCTATCAAACCGGTCAGGTCCGCAAGGATCCGATCGGCCCGGAGGACGTGGCGATCGTACGGGCCCTGCTGGCCGAGACGCGCCCCGATCTGGTATTCGTCGCGGGTGACCTGTCCGACCCGCACGGGACCCATCGCATGTGCCAGGCAGCGGTCGCCGGCGCGCTCGAGCAGTACGATGCGGAGCCGCCCGAGGTCTGGCTGTACCGCGGTGCGTGGCAAGAGTGGCCGCTGACCGAAGCGGACGTGCTGGTGCCACTGTCCCAGGACGAGCTGCGTGCCAAGATCCTCGCCATCTTCAAGCATCAGTCCCAAAAGGACACAGCGCCCTTCCCCGGTGGGCACGACGACCGCGAGTTCTGGCAGCGCGTCGAGGCGCGGAACCTGGAAACGGCGGCGCGAGCGGACCGGCTGGGGCTGCCTGAGTACTTCGCGATGGAAGCCTACCGCATTCTCACACCAAAGGAGGCCGAGCGATGAACGCGATGACCGCCCGAGGACTGAGTCTGGCGGCGGTGGTGGCCGTCTGGACCGGAATTTCAGAAATCGCGAGAGTGAATCTGTCGTTGTGGCCGGTAATCGTCGCATTGGGGTGCTCGCTCGCCGCGGGCGGGGGGATTCCCGGCTTGCAGAAGACGGCGGCCGGCACGATTTCTGGCGTCGTCTGGGCGCTGCTCGCGCACTGGGTCTCGCGGGCGTTGGGAGGCCAGGACGTCGTCCAGGCACTGGTGCTGGGGGCCGCGGCCTTCGGGATGGTGATGCAGGCGCAGTTCCTGCCTCTCCTGTCCTACACGGCCGGCGCCTTCGCCGGAGCGGGCGTCGCAATGGGACTGCGAGCCGTGAGCATCGAGGGCGGCGTTCGCGTGGCCATCGCCCTCGCGATCGGGGCGGCGCTGGGATTCGCGGCCGAGCGGATCCAGCGCGCCTTGCCGCCAGGCCGAACGTGACCGAGGTTCGGGACGCCGAGGCTCGCGCCGCCTCGCGGCGCCTGCTCGCGACCAGCGAGCGCGAGCTGCAACGCATCGTGCTCGACATGCACGACGGGCCAGTCCAGGACATTTTCGCCGCCCTGTCCCAGCTGCAGGTGCTCGAGCGCGCGCTCGCGGCGGACCCGACCGCCGCGCAGCGCGCCCGTCAGGCGGTACGCCTGCTCGAGCGCGCGCTCGGCGAGATCCGCAACTTCATCGGCGCCTTCCGTCCTCCCGGGTTCGAGCGGCGTGAGCTGGGCCAGCTCATCGAGGGTCTCGCCGTCCAGCACGAGACGCTGACGGACCAGGCGGTGGAGCTCGAGTTGCCCGGGGAGCTCGGCGACTGCGCCCTGCCCACGAAGATCGCGATCTACCGGATCCTGCAGGAGGCGCTCGCGAACGGCCACCGGCACTCGGGCGCCACGCGGCAGCGCGTGAGCGTCGAGCGGCGGGGTCTGTCGATCGCCCTGACCGTGTCGGATGACGGGCGCGGCTTCGAGCCGCAGCGCGTGCTCGCGCGCGAAGAGGACGTGGGCGTGGAGGGGGGGCACTTCGGCTTGCGCGGCATTCAGGACCGCGTGGAGATGCTGGGCGGCTCGTTCGCCCTCGAGAGCGCGCCCGGTCGCGGGACGTCGCTGACCGTCGCGCTGCCAGCGGAGTGAGGCGCGGACCATGATCCGCGTGCTGCTCGCCGACGACCACGCGATCGTGATCGAGGGCCTGCGCGCGCTGCTGGACGGCGAACCCGACATGAAGGTCGCGGCCTGGACCACCGATGGCACGGAAGTCGTCAAGCTTGTCGAGCAACACAAGCCGGACGTCGTCGTGCTGGACCTCGAGCTCACGAGCATCAAGGGGACGGAGGTCATCGCGGCGTTGCGCGACCGGACCACACCTCCCAAGGTCCTGGTGCTCACCGCGTACAATGACGGCGAGTCGCTCCGCTCGGCGCTCGATGCCGGCGCCGAAGGGCTCGCGTTGAAGACCGAGTCGCCCCAGCAAACGCTGACGGCGATCCGACAGGTGCACGCTGGCCAGCTCGTGTTTCCGCAGGCCGCGCGCCGCTGGATCGAGGGCCGCGCGGGGGGGGGCGCGCCCGGCGACCTTACACCGCGCGAGCGCGAGGTGTGGGCGCTCGTGGCCGGCGGGCTGACCAACCCGCAGATCGCCGAGCGGCTCGGGCTCTCGGACAACACGGTGAAGTTCCACGTGCAGCATCTCTTCTCGAAGCTCGGGGTGAAGAACCGCACCGAGGCAGCGCTCAAGTACGCCCACGGCCGGTAGCTGCCGCCGGGGCTTGACAGGTCCGATGGGCATCCCTACCGTGGGGCGGCTTCAGGCGCACCGGAATCTTCTCGTTTGACCCGTGCAGTCGTCGGGAAGAGGCTGGATGCCACACATGCTGGTCCGCGCAGTTGGTGGAACGGCTCTCACGCCGCCCTCAACGAGGGGGCACGGGAGCCGTTTTCGCTTTTCGTCCTCAATAATGAGGAGGCTGGATCGTATGGACATGCTGATGGCACTGGCGGTGAGTATCGGTGTCCTGATCGCCCTGTGGGTCAAGGTCGGCGCGATGGCGAGTCTCGCGGTTCCCGCGGGCATCGTCGCGTGGGCCTGTTTCTTCGCCGCAGGCGGCAAGACGCAAGGACTCCAGAAGACGATAGCATCCACCTTGTCTGGCGTCGTATGGGTGTGGCTCGCGATGACGTTGATCGGGATGATGAACATGGGTAACTACGCCTGGGTCATCATCGGCGTGGTTGCCTTCATCCTGGTCATCCAGTCGAAGCTGCCGGCCCTCTCCTTTATCCCGGGGGCGTTCTGTGGTGCCGCGGTCACCGCGTGGGCGGCCCCGGCGGACCCGAAAGGCTACCTCATGGTGGCGGTCGCCCTCGTCGCGGGGGCAGTGCTGGGTTACATCTCGGAGATGGGTGCCGGGATGATCGCGAAGAAGGCCTGACGCGGCTGCATCGAAAGACACGAGGCGCCTCGACGAACTGTGTCGGGGCGCCTTGCCTTTTCAAGGCTGGTATTCCGCAACGGCAAAATCCCTGTATCATGACGAGGGCCACCGAGGGGCCGAGGTGATGGCTCAGGACACTTCACCGCAACAGATAGGAGGAGACCGATGACCAGCGGCACTTATGCGCCAACCGGTCCTCGTTTCGCGCGGGATGAGACGCGAGTCATCTTTGCTTCTTCGCTCGGTACGGTTTTCGAGTGGTACGACTTCTATTTGTATGCCACTCTGGCGCCATTTTTCGCGGCGCTGTTCTTTCCAAGCGGCAACGCCACAGCGGCGCTGTTGTCCGCGTTCGTGACGTATGCGGCGGGTTTCCTCGTGCGACCGTTCGGCGCACTGGTCTTCGGCCGCGTTGGTGACATCGTCGGCCGGAAGTACACCTTTCTTGTGACAATCGTCTTCATGGGCGCCTCGACCTTCGCCGTGGGGCTGCTGCCGACCTACAGCGCCATCGGCTGGGGCGCGCCCATCCTGCTCGTGCTGCTGCGGCTGGTCCAAGGGTTGGCCCTGGGAGGCGAGTACGGCGGCGCCGCCACCTACGTAGCGGAGCACGCGGCGGAAAACCGGCGTGGCTATGCCACGAGCTGGATCCAAACGACGGCCACACTGGGGTTCTTTCTCTCCCTGGCCGTGATCTACCTCTGCCGCGCCAACATGACGACCCAGCAGTTCACACAATGGGGCTGGCGCATTCCGTTTCTGGTGTCGTCGGTGTTGTTGGTGTTCTCCATTTACATCCGGTTGAAGCTTCAGGAGTCGCCGGTTTTCCAGAAGATCAAGAGCCAGGGTCAGACGTCCAAAGCGCCGCTCACGGAGAGCTTCGCCAATTGGAACAACTTGAAGATCGTCCTGCTCGCGCTCATCGGAGCCACCGCCGGTCAAGGGGTCGTCTGGTATACGGGCCAGTTCTACGCGCTGTTCTTTTTGATTATCACGCTAAAGGTCAGCTATGAGACAGCCTATCTATTGATCGCGCTATCGCTGATCATCGGGACGCCGTTCTTCGTATTGTTCGGCCGGCTCTCTGACACGATCGGGCGCAAGAAGATCATCATGGCAGGCTGCCTCATCGCCGCTTTGACCTACTTCCCGCTGTTCAAGGGGCTCACGCATTACGTCAACCCGGCGCTAGAAGAAGCACTCGCGAAGACGCCGGTGTCGGTGGCGGCGACCGACTGCCACTTGCACATCTTCGTGGGCCCGTGGTCAAAGTTCACGCCTTGTGACCGAACGAAGGACTTCCTCACCAAGCAGGGAATCTCGTTCGCCACCACGGAGCCGGCCGCGGGCTCACCAGACAGTCTGATCGTCAGGGTCGGCACTACCGAGGTCAAAGGATGGAACGAATCTGAAATCAAGGCGGCGCTCGCCGCCGCCGGCTTCCCAGCCTCGGCCGACAAGAGCAGGATCAACTATGTGATGGCCGAGCTGATTCTGGTCATCATGGTGCTTTACGTGACTATGGTGTACGGGCCGATTGCAGCGTTCCTCGTGGAGTTGTTCCCGGCGCGTATCCGCTACACGTCGATGTCACTGCCCTATCATATCGGAAACGGCTGGTTCGGCGGCATGCTACCGTTGCTCGCGACCGCGATGGTGGCCGCGGCGGGGAATATCTACTACGGGCTGTGGTACCCGATCCTCGTCGCGGCGATGACCTTCGTCGTCGGGACGGTGTGGATCAAGGAGACCAAAGACCACAAGGTTCGCGTGGACCTGTAAGTCTTTGCCAGCAAGGAAGCCCGCTCAGCGGGCTTCCTTGCTCCCGCTCGCGCAGGCGATTCACGCCAGGCGCACGGTCCACAGGACGGCGGACATGCCGCCGGACACATTGTGGCTGTGTCCGGCGATCCGGACCACGCCGCCATCGTCTTCGGAGATCGCCGCGGCGGAGCTATGCTCGCCTCCCAGCGTGCCCAGGTCCAGCATGCTCCCGTCGGGTGTACGGAGAAACGCGCGGGTGACCGGAAAGCCCCGGGCGTCGGTTTCCGCGGTCTGGCTCACCCCGACGATGCAACCGAGGTCGTTGAGGTCGTTGGCGCAGCTGGTGCGTCCGCCCAGCGTCCCCAGATCGACGATGCCGGCCCGCCGCGTCCACAGGAACGCGTGACCGCTTCCGCCCACGACCTCCGTTCGGTTGTTGATTCCCAGCGCGATGCTGGGAGCCGCTCCCAGTGCCCCGAGATCCCGCATGCCATCGGCCGCCGTCCAGAGGAAGGCGTGCGGCGGGCCGGTGCTCGTTTCCGCGAGGCCTACGACCGCGCCCTCATCGTTCACGTCGTGCGCAATGCTGGTCCTCTCCACCCCCCCGAGGCTGCCCAGGTCGACCATGTGGCCGGGATCGGGGATCAGGAAGGCATGCTTCACGACGACCCCGCCAATTCGGCTGTGCCCCGCCACCTGTCCCCGCCGGTTCACGGCGAGCGCCTCACTCTCGTTTCCCCCAAGCGTGCCGAGATCGAAGCTCGTGCCCTCGGACAAGAGGTAGGCGTGAAAGTTCCCGAACCCGGTGTCCCCTCCACCGGTGATGTCGCCGTTCTCGTTGATGTCGTTGGCCGATGTGTTCACGCCGGTGAGCGGTTTCAAGTCGACGATCCCCAGGTCCTCCTGCCAGAGAAACGCCCGGGTCCGACCCAGGCCGTCGCGGCTCGTGCCCACGACCTGGCCCGACCGGTTCACGGCCTTGGCCTGGCTCACGGCGCCGCCCAAAGTGCCGATCTCGTGAATCGAGACTACCGGCGCCCGAGCTGCTTCGAGGCCCATAGACCTGCCTGCACGGCGGTGTCCGCTGTCGGTCCGTCGAAGCGCTGCACCAGGATAGCGGCCCGACCGTTGCGGTTGATCGCAACCATGTGGAAGATCGAAACCTGACCCTCGGCCGGGCTGTATCTCAATCGCAACTGCGCACCGCCTGCTTCACCGGCAGAGCCGAGCGGGATCGCGGGCTGCGCGCGAGCGTTGTAGTCGTCCACGAAGGCCTGGAGCACGTCCATCGCGTCTTTCTGCGGTAGCTGCTCGCTCATGCGTTGCGCCTTTCCTTAGCAGGGATGCGCAGCCGTTCGACGATTACACCCCCCTGCCCACTTTGCAGTAGCTCGTAGCGTGGCTGGCCCAGCGGGTCGCGCGTGACGGACTGCGCGCAGTAGGCGGGAAGCCAGGCAGGATAGTGCCCCGGTGTTCCCCAGCCGCTGGTGTCGAAGGCCGTTCGACCGTCCGTGACTCGGAGGAGCGAGACAGCAGCGTCCTCGGCCGTCGTCAGGGCGTCCGGGTCGAAGTCGGCCGCCCCGAAGAGCAGGCCGCCCTCGGCGCCCGCTTCCTTGACGTGGTCCTTCAGCAACTCGACCTCGGCGGCCACGATCGGTCGTTGTTGTCGCCGGCACCCGATGAGGACACGCCGCTGCCAGCCGGCGCCCCGCACTACACCTTTGAGCTCAAGGAGATAGCCCCGGTCGGGCTCAGGAAGCGTGGACCGCCGATGGATGCGCAGCTCGGAAACGTCCAGCCCGATCTTGCGCAGCTCGCGCATTACCAGGATTTCGAAATGCTCGGGGGTCAGGTCCGGTAGCTCGAGCATCCGCGGACAGTAGAGCACCCACGCGCCCGCCGCCAGACCCGAATACGCCAGGCGGATAGGGTCCGGGACCGGGGGTTGCGCCCTCCGAAACTCGCCGTATATCATCCGGCCATCGGGTCCGGCCCAACCCCACTCTTCAAGCGGGGAGGATTCCATGCAGGTCAGTCGGCGTGATTTCCTGCAACTCACGGCCAGCGCTGGCGCGGG
>WNGI01005743.1_pt1 | contig 11223 bp, 9 predicted proteins | sample 5400621 | NCBI WGS metagenome assembly WNGI01 (sample SAMN13153374, study PRJNA577476) | soil metagenome | isolation source: 20 cm soil or saprolite under Garry oak tree replicate 1 | place: USA:California | collected 2016-06-15
GCCCACCTCGTTGCCGTTCGGCTCGATGACCCTGCGGTGCTGTATTTCCGACAGGTACGGCACGACGCCGGAAGCGTAACCGGTACAATTCGTATATCCCAGAGCGCCCGACCGGGCGTACCCTCACGCGTTGGAGGAAGACCCCGTGCCACAGATAACCGATGCCGGTCTTCGCGCGCGCGCACTTGCCGACCAGGCCACCGCCGCCGCACTCGAGGCGGACTGGCCACGCGCCGCGGAGCTCAACCAAAAGCTCGTCGAGACCTCGCCGGACGACCTCGAAGCGCGCAACCGGCTGGGCCGGGCGTTCATCGAGCTCGGCCGTCTCGACGAGGCGAAAGCCGCGTTCGCCGAAGTCCTGAAGATCGAGCCGTACAACTCGATCGCTCTCCGCGGCAACTCGCGTGTCGCGACGCTGCAGGAGCACAAGACCAAGGCGTTCACGACGACGACCAGGACTCAGCCTCGTCTCTTCATCGAGGACATGGGAAAGACGGGCATCCTCCGTCTCATCAACCCCGCACCGACACACGTCCTCGCGAAATACAGCCCCGGCGCCGAGTGCGAGCTGCGCGAGCAGGAAGGCCTTCTCGCGGTGCACGCACGTGATGGCGAGCTGATCGGATTCCTCGAGCCAAAGGTCGGCCGGCGTCTCATCGATCTCATCCGCACCGGCAACCAGTACGTGGCCGCCATCGTGAGCAACGACCCCGCGAACGCGCGCGTCGCGATCCGCGAGCTGTTCTCGAGCCCGGAGAACGCGAGCCGCATCTCGTTCCCCGGCCACCACCGCTCCGCCGAGACGAAGGAGCGGGCGTACGTCCGTGGCACCTTCTTCCGCGACGGCGCCGACGAGATCGAGGAAGAGGCCGAGGAGGTCGAGGAGGAAGCTCCCGCCGCCGAGGAAGTGCTCGAAGAGGCCGAGGTCACCGAGGAGCCGCTCGCCGTCGACACCGAGGACGACGACGATTCGGAGGACGAAGCCGAAGAGTGAGCGGCGCGTCCACACGGCGCGCGCTCGCGCCCGTCTTTGCCCTCGCGTTCCTCGCATCCTGCACCGATGCAGCCCAGCCAAAGCCGGGCCCGTCCAACGACGTCCAGGGCGCGCCGAAGCTCGCGCGTGACGCCGGTGCGGTGCTCCTGGGAGTCTCGGCCTACGACTACGGTCTCGCGGGCGCGCTCGCCGGACAGCAGACCCGCACCGTCGCGGCGGCGCGCTACGGGACCGTGATGCGTGGCACCGCGGCGACGATCTCCGCCTTCAACGCCTCGGTCCTCGCGGGCACGCTCGACCGCACCGGACCGATCCGCGAGAAGCTCGTCCCGCTCGCCGACGGTCTCTCCGACCTGGCGCGCGACGGCCAGAGCTACGCCGATGGTGGAGACCCGGCGGCATTCGCACGCGTGATCACCGACGTCACCGCGGGCTGGCAGCGCCTTCGCGATCTCTCGGCCACGCTGCCAAAGGACGACGCGCTGCAAGGGACGATCGCGCGCGGCATGTCCTTCGTGGTGACGAGCAAGTCCTCCACCCTGTCGACGATCACGACCGGCCCCTATGCCACCGCAGCGGAGGCGAAGCAGGCGCTCCAGCGGATGGGCTCACCGCTGAACGGCTCGTACACCCAAACCGCGCCCTTCGTCGTGCGCATCGGTCCGTACGCCGATCGCGCCGGCGCCGACACGGCGAGCGCGGGCCTCACCAAGCAGGGCGTCATCAATGTCGTCACCGACGAGCAGTCCTACGCGTTCGCGCGGAGCGGACCGCTTCCGGACGCCGAGCTCTGGCGTGAGCCGTCGCGCGTGCTCGAGGTGCGCGCCACGTCGCGGAAGATCGGGCTGAGCTCGGACGGCTCGTGGGTCGTCACCGGCAGCGACGACGGGTACGCGGCGCTCTTCAACCCCAAGGGCACGCTCACCGCCCTCCCGCAGAGCTATGCCGGGATGAGCGTGCTGCAGTTCTCAGTCGACGGTGACCACCAGACCTTCGCCGTCGGCGGCCAGGTGGTGACGTTCCTCGCCGTGCCCACCGGTCAGAACATCGGGGACGGCATGCGCTTCACCGGCGCCGCGACCCAGATCTTGTTCGTGCCCTCCGCCCGGGTCTTCATCGCGGCCTCCACCGGTTCGACCGGCCTGGCGGGGGGCGGCCCTGGGCTCATCGGCGGGCGGAATGCCGACGGCGACCCGCTCGGAGATCCTTTCCCGATCGTGACCCCGGCCGCCGGCGCCCGAATCGCGGCGAGCGATGCCGGCGACGTCTACGTCGGCACCACGAGCGGTGGCGCCTTCGACATCGAGGTGTTCCGTCCGGGCCGTGACTCCGAGCTCAAAACCGTCGCGCGCGTCGCCGGGATCGGGAGCGCGCTGGCGATCGACAAATCCGCCAAGTTCGCCGCAGCCGTGACCGACCAGGGCACGTACCGCTTCGCCGTCGCCGACCCGAAGACGCTGACGCGCGTTGCGGGGGTTGTACGGGACATCGCGTTCGCGCCGGACGGGACGCTCTATCTGCTGGATCAGACCTCGCTCGCCGCGATCGGTCCTGACGGCACCGCCAAGTGGACGGCGCCGCTCGTGGACGGACGGCGCCTCGTCACCGGACAGCGTGTGGCCGTCCTCGACGGTACCGACAAGCTCCTGGTCTTCGCTCCGGACGACGGCACCGCCGACGAGCTGGGCGTCGGCGGAACGATCAACGACCTCACCATGTCGCGCGACGGCCGCGTCATCGGGGTCATCGTGGACTCGAGGAGGGCCGTACTCTTCACGTTGCCTTGAGCCAACCCGAGCGCGTCCGCTCCATGGTCCCGCTCGAGATCCTTCCTCTGCCCCGTCCGCTCGACCGTTTCGGCTCCGCATTTCCGGCATCGCTCGCCGATCTGTACGCGAACGCGTACGCCCCACGGCGCGGTGTCGTCCTCGACCCCCTCGCGTATCCCTGGTCCGCGGCCGATGCCGCAGAGCGCGCGGATCGCCGCGGGGTCGCGAAGTCCCGCGACCCGCTCGGCGAGTGGGCGCGCCGCGCCATCGCGATCGCGCCCGCGGGAGACGAAATACTGGCGGCGCTCGATCGTGTGGGCGAGAGCGCACTCGTTGGCACGCCGCACCGCGTCGCGATGCGCGAGGTCTATGGGTCGACCTGCGCGACATGCCGCGGTCCGGTGATCGTCGAGGCGTTCCTCTGGGAGCGCGATGCCCCGGCCCCGACGAAGAAGGCCTTCCGCTGTGGCATTTGCGCGCGTGAGGGGCACGCCCTTCTGATCGAGGCCACGACCGAGGACGACGAGCGGTCGAGCCAGCGTCTCGACCAGCGCGGCATGGCGTATTGGCAATTCGTCGAGCGGTTCGGCCCGGATCCGAACGCGCAGGCACTTGGTGAGACCACGGCGGCTCTCTACACCCCGCGGAATCTCACCGCCCTCATGGCCACGCTGCGAGCCGTCGAAACGGCAGTGCCCGCATCGCCGGCGCGGGATGTCCTCCTGCTCTGTGTCCTCGAGATCCTGATCTCGGGCAGCCGCCTGAATACGCTCGCGGGGCGCGGCACGCCGCTGCGCATCGAGAAGGGCCGGGCGCGCCGCTCCCACGCGTCGCAGTGGCGCGAGGCGAACGTCTGGCTCGAGTTCGACCGAACCGTGCGCGAGCTCGTGGCCTGGCTTGCTCAGCACCCGTCGCCGGCGCGGCCGCGATCGGCGACTCTCGCGCTCGATACCGGCGATGCCGACCTCGTCCTCTGCCAGGCGCCGGTCGAGGACGCCCTCGGCGGCTGGAGCGCCGTCGCGGCGGTCGCGCTGCTCGGGATGCGCGGGGCCAAGCCGGCGGACGCCGGCGATGCCCGCGTGGTCGGACGCGAACGGTTGCTGCGGACGATGCGTGCCGCCCTCATTGACGGTCACCGCGGATCGCGTCCCGAGGCACCGGCTGTCGTGTACGTCCCGCATGCCGACCTTGCGAGCATCGCGGCGGTGGCGCTCGCCGGCGCCGGCGCGGGATATCGCCTGCGCGGGATCACCTACCAGCGCGACGCGCTGACGACCGGCGCGGCGAGCGGCTCCGGCGCGGCGGCGGTGTGCGACTTCGATCGCGACGTTCCGCTCCTCCGCGATCAGGGTGCGGCCGACGCCTCAGCGATCGAGGAGGCGATCCGCGCGGGCGTCCGAGAGGTCATCCGCTCGCGCGGTGAGCCCGTGGCCACCGACCGCGCCGCCGTCGCGGCGCTCGAGTCCCTCGCCACGCGCAAGCTCCTCGCGCCGCTGACCCTCGCGCGAGCGGGCGGCGTTTCGGAGCTCGAGACGTTCCTCGATCACTTCCGCTCGGCGCTCGCCGACGCGGCGCGCTCCGGCATCGTGAAGATCGAACTAGACGGCGCCGCGGCGGAGCACGCGCACGACACCACGGTCTACTCGCTCGCGGAGCCCGTCGACGCGACACCACTCGACGATCGGTTGGAGTGGGGGGTGTGGGGACTCCTCTCGGCGTCGCGCGACATCGAGACGCGCACGCTGCTTCGCCGCGCGTACGGGCTCTTCCGAGACGTAGAGACGCCCGACCGCGAGCTCATCGAACGGTGCATCGCCGCATACGGACACCAGAGCGACGACGGGCGCTGGCGTCTGCGCGACGAAGATGCGCTCGTGCGCCGGCAGGCCGATCAGACGCTGCTTGCGATCCAGCTCCTCGACGCCGGCCGTCGCCTCGGGTTCAAAGTGCACGTGGGTCGCGACCTCGAGCGCCGCGCGCTCCCGGAAGCCCATCTCGATCGCGGTGCGGTGCTCGGCGATCTCATGACGGACGCGGAACGGACCGATGACATCTCACGCGTCGCACGCATGCATTCCGACGCACTCGAGTACGTCGACTGCCTCTGGTACGACAAGGGCAGCATGGTCTTTGTGTGGCAGCTCGAGTGGACGGCACGGCTTCACCGAAGCGTTATCGCGCTGGGCGAGGCGGTCCCGGACGAGGATCGGGTGTTCCGCTTCTTCGCAATCGCCGACGAGCGTCGGGCACTCGCCGAGTTCAAGCTGCGGCGCGCCGCGGGTACCGCGGACGTGGTCCGCCGGCGGGGCTGGCGCTTCGTAAAGTGGGGGCCGCTACGATCATGGGCAACACGGCCGGAGGTGGCGCTGGACTTGCTCGAGCCGGTCCTGGGCCTATCTCCAGAGGTGGAACAAACCGGTCAGCAACTGGCGTTTAGGTGGTAATAACAGGAGGCGCTCCATGTCCAAGCCACAAGTAGTCAGCGACCAGAACTTCGAGACGGAGGTCATCAAATCTGACACTCCTGTCCTCGTGGATTTCTGGGCGGCCTGGTGTGGCCCCTGTCGGATGGTCGCTCCGGTGCTCGAAGAGATCGCAAACGAGCAGGGCGAAAAGGTGAAGATCGCGAAGCTCGATGTCGACGCCAATCCAATCACCGCCGGCCGCTTCGGCGTCCGCTCGATCCCGACGATGATCCTCTTCAAGAACGGTCGTGAAGCCGATCGCGTTGTCGGCTACCACCCCAAAGATCAGCTCCTCAAGAAGCTCCAGCCACACATCACCGGAACCGCCGCGGCCTAAACCCGCGCGGGCGCGATGACGATCGTCCTTCGTCGGCGTGCGTCGGTGTTCCACGCCAAAGGCGGCTGGTTCAGCGCGAACTGGCACTTCAGCTTCGATCAGTACTGGGACGAGGCAAACATGGGGCTCGGAGATCTTCGGGTGTTCAACGACGATCGCCTCGTGCCGGGTGCGGCCTGGCCGATGCATCCGCATCGGGACATCGAGGGCATCACCTACGTCGCCGAGGGGACCTTCGAGCACGCCGACTCGCGGGGCAACGGCGGGATCCTTCACCCCGGCGCGGTCCAGCGCGCGACGCTCGGCTCGGGGATGCAGCACTCGGAGCGCAACGGCTCGAAGACCGAGCCGATGCGTTTCATCCAGATGTGGATCATGCCCTCGCGGCTCGGTCTCGAGCCGAGCATCGAGCAGCGCGAGTTCCCCGCGGATGCTCGGCGCAATGCGTTGAAGCCGGTCCTCGTGCCCGCGCAGGGCTTCGGTGGCGGGGACGCGCCGCAGGCGAGCGACGCGGTCACCGTGCACCAGGACGCCGCCGTCTACGCCGGGCTCCTCGATGCCAGCAAGAAGGCCGGCCATGATTTCCGGGCGGGCTTTGGCGGCTACCTGTTCGTTGTCCATGGGTCACTGGTCCGACCGGAGCTTGACGAGGGCGGAGCGGCCAAGATCGTGAACGAGCGCAGCGTCGAGCTCGAATCCGGCCCCACCGGAGCCGAGGTCCTTCTCGTGGAGACCCGCACCAGCCACGGCTGAGCGCCGCATTCGTTACGGCTTTGCGCCAACCAAGCCGTAGCGGGACCTTACCGTTCGCGTTCAGAGATACGCGGCCCCGGCACGGGCGCCGGCGGCAGGAGGGAAGACCACAAAAATGCGTGAATACCAAAGCGGCGGCGACGGAGCGGGCAACGCCACGTTCGGACCGGGCCTCGTTTTCGAAGGAAAGCTGAGCTTCCAAGGCCAGGTCCGCTTCGACGGGACCTTCACCGGCGAGATCACGACCGATGACCTGCTCATCATCGGCGAGACCGCCAAGGTGTCCGCCGACATCACCTGCGGCTCCGTGGTGATCAATGGCGAGGTCAACGGCAAGATCAAGGCGCGCGACTCCGTCGAGCTCCGTGGTCACGCGCGCGTGAAGGCTGACCTCGTTACCCCGTCGCTTGTGATGGACAAGGGCGTGGTGTTCGACGGGTACTGCAACATGATGGACAAGCGCGACCTCGTCTCTCTCCCGAACCCGAACGGCGAAGAGCGCCGGAAGTCGTGGCAGCCGGGTGGCCGCAATAACAAGCATCAGGACCGCCGCAATCGCGAGGCGATCGAGGCCCAGCCGGCGGATCTCTCGGCGCAGTAATTCCGAAGCGGCGTGCGGCGTCGGCGCCGCACGCCACCTCCTGCAGCTATGCGGCGTCTCCTCACGGTCGTTCTGGGTGTCGCGATCGGACTCCTTGTTGGCAACTCCGCGATCCACGCCGCGCCGGCGCTCGACCCGCGCTGGCAGACGGCAGGGGCGACGCACGAGACGTCGCTCGTCGACCGGCTCACGCGGAGCGAGAAGACGCCGCTCCTTTTCGTGCCGGATTCGGTAACCACCCAGCCCGCCGCCCTCGCGACGCTCGTCATCGTCCTTCCGGGCCTCGGCAACGAGGGCCGTGATCTAGCGCAGGAGTTCGTGTCCGCCGCGGAAGAGCACCGCTGGCTCCTTCTCGCGCCGAGCCCCGACTACGACCCCATCGCGAACGAGACCCTGACGCTCGCGGATCTGCGGGTGGACGAATCGCTGGTCGCGCTCGCCGACCAGGTCATGGCGCAGTCGCGATTCCACCTCGCGCCGGCCATCGATGTCGTCGGTTTCTCGCGCGGTGCCCAGAGCGCGCATCGGTTCGCGCTTCGTCATCCAGAGCGCGTCGCCGGGCTCGCGACCCTCTCGGCGGGCACGTACACGATGCCGACGAGTTCAGAGCCATACCCGCTCGGCATCGGGGACTTCGCCCTTTGGAATCGCCAGCGCCCGTTCGATGCCGCCGCTCTGCGGCGGGTCCGAGTCTTCGTGGGCGTCGGCGGTGCCGACGCGAATCCTTCAGACGTCGCGCGCGCCTGGGACCCCGTCGGCGGCACGACTCGCCTCGAGCGCGGCACACGCTTCGCGCAGGCGCTGCAGCAGCTGGGCGTCCCGTCGCATTTCGAGAGCTACCCCGGCGTTGGCCACGCTTTCGTGCCCGCCATGCGCGCCGACACCGTGGCCTGGTTCCTCGGAGGGCCCTGAGGTTGTTACCCGGCGAGGATCGCTGCATAGCTCACTGGGTCGGTCGCGCCCTCGGTGTTCACCACTCCTACCCGCGAGTCAGACGTGATGCCGAGTCGTGCACGGAGCATCTCGTCCGCGCAGGCCACGAGGGCACCGGCGAGGCTCGCGGCGCCTGAGGCACCGGCTATCACGCCTCCTCGCGCGAGCTCGCGCACCGCGGCGGTCACCTCGTCGTCCGTGACGACCATTGCGCCGTCGATGCCCGCGAGAAGGATCGGCCAGGCCACGAACGAGGGGCTCTGACAGCGGAGGCACGCCATGACCGTCGGTACGTCCGGAACTGAGACCGGCGCACCCGACGCGAACGACAGTGCGATCGCGTTCGAGCCTTCGGGCTCGACTACGACGACCCGCGCTGTGGCTGAGATGCGGCGCAGGCTCGAAACGGCCGCTGCGGATAGGCCGCCGACCCCCGCCTGCACGAAGAGCAGATCCGGAGGCCGGAGAATCTGGTCGAAGAATTCCTCGAAAAGCGTGCTGTAGCCCGTCATCACGTCGCTCGCGAACTTCCGCTCCTGATCCGTGGCCTCGGCACCGATCGTGTCTGGGCAATACCAGTGACCGCGTCCGTGCGATGCGGCCCGCGCCGCAGCGACGGCGTCGTCGTAGCTGCCGTCGACAAGCTGGACGATCGCGCCGTGACCTTTTATCGCGTCGATGCGGCTCGCTGCGCTATCCGCAGGAAGCAAAACCACGCACCCGCAGCCGAGAGCCTCAGCGAGTGCGGCGACCGCGCGCCCATGATTACCGTCGCTCGCCGTGCAGAGCGTTGGCGAACCGAGTTCGCGCGCGATCTCGGAGAGACTGCGGAACGCGATGAGCGCGTCCGGAGAAAGACCGGCGGCGGCCTTCACGCGTTCGTGGAGCGCCCACGAGCTCCCGAGAAGCTTGAAGGATGGAAGTCCGAGCCGCTCCTGCTCATTCTTCACCGCGATCCCGGCCACCTGGTGGGTCCGCGCCAGCTCCGGCATCTCGACCACCGGTGTCGGCGCATATCCGGGCATCGTCCGATGGAACGAGATCGGTCGCGTCGCCCCTCTCGGCGGCCCACCGTACCTGCGCTCCCGCCGAGGGTTGAGGACCAGGCGCGCATCGCCCAGGGTGCCCACGTTCCCATGTTCGCTGGTGCCCGCATGGAAGGGGAACCACTAAGGTGGGCGCACGATGAAACGATCGGCGGCCGCTCCGATCCCGGCGCTGCTCGCTTCAGCGGACCCATCGATTCGCTGGAAGACCCGTGTCCATGTGCTCGGCGAGGACCCCGATTCGAAGTCCATTCGGTTGCTCCGCGAGGAGATCCGAAGCTCACCGACAGTGCGAGCGCTCCTCTCGCGGCGCGACCAGCTCGGACGCCCCGGCACGAGGCGGCAGGTCTACTACAAGTGGCAGGGGCTTCACTGGGTCCTCGCGAGCCTCGCCGATCTCGGATATCCCGAGGGCGATGAAAGCCTTCATCCCCTTCGTGAGCGCGTCCTCGAGCTCTGGCTTGGTCCGAGCTATTTCCACGAGTTCGCCGCACGGACCGAAGCCGAGGCGTACCGCGGTCAGGGCGTCCCGCTCATGCGCGGCCGGTATCGCCGCTGCGCGTCGCAGCAGGGCAACGCGCTGTACTCGCTGCTCGCTCTCGGCATCGCCGACGAGCGTGCGGACTCGCTCGCTGAAAGGCTGCTGCATTGGCAGTGGCCCGACGGAGGCTGGAATTGCGACCGCCATCCGGAAGCCGACACCTCATCCTTCATGGAGACGCTCCTTCCGATGGTCGGACTCGCGGCGTACGCGCGAAAACGCCGGCGACCGGCCGCCGCGAAGGCCGCCCGCGCCGCGGCCGACGTGTTTCTGCGGCGCCGGCTCTTCAAGCGTGTCTCGGACGGAAAGATCATCGCGCCTGATTTCGTCTCGCTTCACTACCCGCGGTACTGGCACTACGACTTCCTCGGCGGACTGAAAGCGATGACGCAGGTAGGCCGGATCGCTGACCCGCGGTGCGCGGACGCGCTCGATTTGCTCGAGGCGCGACGACTACCCGACGGGGGCTGGCCTGCCGAGAAGCGCTACTACACGGTGAGCCCAAAGGCGATGGTGACGAACGCGGACTACGTGAATTGGGGTGGGACGAGCCGCAAGCGGATGAACCCGTGGGTCACCGTCGATGCGCTTGCGGTCCTGCGCGCGGCGGGCCGCCTCGATAACTAGCCGCTCAAAGGTGTCCGTAGACTCGTGATGGGTTTCTTCGGAAGCTCAATGAGAGTGCGGGGGCTCCGGTGAGTCCCTCGGTCTTCAAAACCGTTGACGGGGCGTAGAACGTTCCGTGGTGGGTTCGACTCCCATGCACTCTCGCAGGGCATGACCGCAGAAGAGCTCGCCTCCGAACTCGAGACCGAAGGCCTCGACGAAGCTGCCGCCGCCGAGCCGGGCCGCACCTCCGCGTGGTCGGCGCTCGAGCACCGCGATTTCCGGCTCTTCTGGGTGGGCCTCGTCGTCTCGAATATCGGGACGTGGATGCAGCAGTTCGGTCTTGGGTGGCTCGTCGTCCAGCTCGCGATCAAGGATGGCGTCCCGCAGCTCGCACCCTTCTATCTCGGCCTCGTCGGACTATCGCGCGCGCTCCCCGGTCTTGCCTTCGGTCTTTTCGGCGGCGTGGTCGCCGATCGCGCCGATCGCCGCCGCCTGCTGCTGCTCACGCAGTCGAGTGCGGCAGTCGCCGCGGCCGTCCTCGCCGTCCTCGCGATCACGAATCAGATCAACATCGTCGAGATCGTCCTCATTAGCGCCCTGAACTCGATCATCTTCTCGTTCGACGCGCCCACGAGACAGGCGATGGTGCCGCGACTCGTCTCCGACAAGCAGCTCATGAGCGCGATCGGTCTGAACTCGGCCGCGTTCAACGGAGCGACCCTGGTCGGTCCGCTCGTCGGCGGAGTTCTGATCATCCCCTTCGGCGTCGGCGGTCTCATGCTGATCAACGCGATCTCGTACCTCGCGATCGTGATCGCGCTCCTGCTGATGCGTCCGCAGCCGGTCATCGACTACGGACCGCGGCTCTCGCTTCTGAATTCGATCACGGAGGGCCTGTCCTTCATTCGCGGGGATCCGGTGTTGCGCTGGGTCGTCGCGCTCAGCGTCGCGACGGCGCTGTTTACTCGCCCGTACATCCAGCTTCTGCCGGCCGAAGCGCAGATGCTCGGCGTCGGGGCGATCGAGCTCTCGTGGCTCCTCGCGGCGTCGGGTGCAGGCGCGCTCGGCGGCGCCCTCGTGACCGCATCGCTCGGGGGATGGAAGCATCGCGGTGCGCTGCTCGTGGGTGCCGCATTCGCGCATGGCACGCTGCTCATCTTCTTCGGGCTGCAGCA
>WNGI01005744.1_pt1 | contig 11221 bp, 10 predicted proteins | sample 5400621 | NCBI WGS metagenome assembly WNGI01 (sample SAMN13153374, study PRJNA577476) | soil metagenome | isolation source: 20 cm soil or saprolite under Garry oak tree replicate 1 | place: USA:California | collected 2016-06-15
GTCGGCGGTCGCGCGAAACGGGCGCGCGCGGCGAGCGGCGGGTACGGACGAATGTCCGCGAACAGATGCTCGGCGGCCCGGACCGTGTCCGCGACCTCGATCAGCTGCACCGGATCGAGCGTGCCGCCCAGCTTCGCTCGCCGCAGCGCGTCGCGGATATCCCGCGCGCCGCGCAGGCCGCTCGACGGACTCTTGCGAAGAAGGTCCCGCCCGGCGGCGGTCTCATCCTGGAGACGTTCGGCCTCGCGAAGATCCGTCGTCGGGAACAGCGCTTCGGCCAGCTCGCGCCCCGGCGCGAATGCGGTCCGCTCGGCCACGAGGCGGCGAACGGCGGGGAGCTCGAGGCGGGCGAGCGCGCCTTCGTTCACGGCCGGGAGACCCCGCTCGATCCGCGGATGTAGAGACGCCATGGCTTGGTCGTCGTCGCGTGGTCGTTCAGTCCGACGCGGGCAGAGCGCACCACGCGCGATGGCGGGACCGCGGGTGCGTCGCGGATCGTGAGCATCGAGCGCACGAGGTCGAGGTTCGTGTGCTTGGTGCTGAGGCCGAACGCACGCGCGAGCTTGCCCGGGCCCGCGAGCGCGCGCGACTCGACGTCACCGAAGCCCGCGAGTGGCTCGGCTCCGCGCAGCAGGACCGCGCCGGCGACGCCGTCGCTCTCCGTCACGACGTTCAGGCAGTGGTACATCCCGTACACGAAATACACGTAGCTCCTTCCGGGTGGGCCGAACATCGGCGCGGTCCGCGGCGTCAGGCCGCGATACGCGTGCGACGCCGGGTCGCGACCGCCAAGGTACGCCTCCACCTCGACGATCCGCGCGGTCTTTGTCGAGTCGGAAGTCTCGAGGACCAGCACCTTACCGAGGAGGTCGCGTGCTACGCGGAGCGTGGGCCGGGCGTAGAAGTCCCGCGGAAGGCGCCTGCCGGTGGGCGCCTTCCCTGGATCAGCCGCCCTTGCGAGGATCGAGCGCGTCCCGCAGGCCGTCACCGATGTAGTTGACGGAGAGAACGGTGAGGAAGATCGCGAGACCCGGGAAGAGCGCGAGGTGCGGCGCCAGGTCGAGATAGTTCTGGGCGTCGAAGAGCAGCCGTCCCCAGGTCGGCACGTCGGACGGGAAACCGAGTCCCAGGAACGACAGCGTCGACTCGAGGATGATCGCGCCGCCGACACCGAGCGTGGCGGCGACGAGGACCGAGCTCAGCACATTCGGAAGGATGTGCTTTGTGATGATCCGGGCATCGGTCGCGCCGACCGTCCGCGCCGCTTCCACGAACTCCTTGTTCTTCAGCGAGAGGAAGTTCGCGCGCACGAGCCGCGCGACCGGCATCCACGTGAGGAGCGCGATGACGGTGACGATCATGAGGAAGATGCCGATCTCCGGTCCGAAGAGCTTTCGCAGGGTGTCGCGGAACAGGAAGATAATGATGAGCAGCAGCGGCAGGATCGGAAGCGGCAGGAAGAGGTCGGTCACGCGCATGAGCGGGTTGTCGAGCTTCCTGAAGTAGCCGGCAAGAGCACCGAACGCCGTACCCAGCGTGATCGCGAGGACCACGGCGGTAATGCCGACGGCGATCGACACGCGGCCACCCCAGAGCACGCGGGCGAGCATGTCGCGACCGAGGTCGTCGGTGCCGAACGGATGCGCGACCGATGGACCTTCGATCGCACGCGAGAAGTCGATGCCGTTGATCGGAGTCGTGTAGATGAACGGTCCGAGCGTCGTGCCGAGGATCAGGATGATGAGCGTCACCATCCCCGCCATCGCGAGCGTGTGGCGCTGGAACTGGTACCACGCGTCCTTCCAGAGCGATCGAGGCGGCCGCATCATGTCCGCCGTCGCGGTCAGTGGCATCTTCCGGACGTTTGCGGTGGTGGCCATTACGCGTACCTGATCCTTGGGTCGAGGACGGCGTACATCACGTCGGCGATCAGGTTGAAGAGAACGACCAGGACCGCGAAGAGGAACACGATCGCGGCGACCACGGGCGTGTCGCTGTCGTTGATCGAACGAATGAGTAGCTCGCCGATCCCCGGGACGCGGAAGATCTGCTCGGTGACGATCGCGCCCGCAAAGACGGCGGGAACACCGAGGGCGACCAAGGTCACTACCGGGATGAGGCTGTTCCGGAGGACGTGACGGACGACGACGAGCCGCTCCGCGATGCCCTTGCCGCGTGCGGTGCGCACGTAATCGAGCGGAAGGTGCTCGAGCATCTCGGCGCGGATGTACCGTGCCAGCGTTGCGGTATCGAACAGCGCGAGGACGATGATGGGCATGATCGACTGCTTCATCTGATCGACGAACGATCCGAAGTCCTTCACCTTCAACGTCGAGTCGTAGATGAACGGGAACCAGTGCAAGTTGATGCTGAACAGGATGATCAGCAGAAGACCGGTGAAGAAGGTCGGGACCGAGAAGCCGATGAACGCGAACGTGGTCGCGAGGTGATCGAACACCGAGTAGCGCTTCACGGCGGAGATCATCCCGATCGGGACCGCGAGCGCGATGCCGAGGATGTACGCGACGCCGACCACGGCGAGCGTGTTCGGAAGCCGCTCGATGAGGAGATTGATCACCGGCAGGTGGCTCATGAACGAGTAACCGAAATCACCCTTGATCAGGGCGAGGAGCCATTTCACGTACCGCACATGCCAGGGCTGATTCAGCCCCAGCGACTCGCGGATCCTTTCGCGGACCTCAGGCGGCACGTTGGGATTGTTCGCGAACTGACTGAGGGGGTCGCCTGGCGCGAGCGCGAGGATGGCGTACACGACGAAGCTGATGACGAGCAGCGTCGGGATCGCGATCAGTAACCGCCGAATGATGTATCGCCCCACGCTACCGGCACCTCACCCCATCGATGTTGGTAGTGCGGTGGAGGTCGTCCACCGCACTACCGTACACCGTCGTTAGTCGTCGCTTATGGCGTCTTGTACCAGTCCGCGATGTTCCACATCTCCGAGTCCCATGGGTTCAGGTTCGTTCCCTGAAGGGCCTTGCTCTTGCCAGAGGCCACCTGGAAGCGGTTCACCAGCGGGATGACCACGACGTCCTTGATCAGGATGTCGTTGGCTTGGATCCCGAGCTGGTTCAGCTTCGTCTGGTCCGTCGTCGTACGCATCTGGTCGACGATTGCGTCGTACGCCGGGTTCGAGTAGCGGTGGTAGTTGTTCTGGTTCCAGTTGTTGGACTTCTGGGCGATCTGCTTGGTCGTCCAGCCGGCCATGTAGCCGGTGATGTCGGGCGTCGAGCCGTTCGTGAACATGGTCACGTCGTAGTACATCCGGTTCGCGCCGTCGGCCGCGTTCGAGAAGAACACGCCCGCGGAGATCGACCGGAGCTCGACCTTGAAGCCCGCAGCCTCCCAGTTCGCCTTCAGGATGTCCTGCTCCTTCTGGCGCAGGGCGTTGACCGTGGTGGCGAAGAGGATGTTCAGCTTGACGCCGGCCTTGGCGCGGACGCCGTCCGAGCCCTTCGCCCAGCCGTTGTCGTCAAGCAGCTTGTTAGCGGCTGCCACATCGAACTTGCAGACGCTCATGCTCGCGGTGTTCTTCGACGTCCAGTTGTCGTTGCCCAGGAGCTGGTTGCACGTCGAGGTGCCGGTCAGGCCATTCCCGTAGAGCTGGTCGCCGATGGTCGCACGGTCTGTGGCCATCGCCAGAGCCTGCCGGACGATCAGGCCGTCGGGTCCGTTGAAGAACGGGTGCTTCGTGGTCGGCTCGGAGCGGTTGTCGCCGAGAGCCGGGTCAGGGTTCGCGAAGTTGATGTTGACGCGCTCGACGTTCGAGCTCGCCTTGCCGAGGTAGTCGCCCTTCGCGCTGCCCTGGATCAGGGCCTTCAGCACGGGGGCTTCGACCTGCAGGTTCCATCCGTAGTCCACGTCGCCGGTCTGGAAGACCGCGCGGGCCGCGGAAAGCGCGTCACCGCCGCCCTTGAACTGGACGGTCTTGAAGTACGGCTTCTTCGGGTCGCGGTAGTTCGTATTGATCTCGTAGGTCACGACGTCGCCGGACTTGAACTCGGTGAGCTTGTACGGCCCGGTGCCGATCGGCTTCAGGTTCTCCGGGCACTCGCTCGCCTTCGCGCCGAGGCACTTCTCAAACTGCGCCTTCTGCATGATCTCGTTGCCGCCGCCCGTACCGAACTGGTAGGGGTTCGCGGTCGGAGCCGAATACGTGACGGTGACGGTGGTCGGGTTCGTCGCGACGACCGACTTCACACCGGACATGTAGTCAGAGTTCGGGTCCGCAGTGGCCTCGTCGGCCATGTACTTGGACGTGAAGACCACGTCGTCCGCCGTGACGGCCGAGCCGTCGGACCACTTGAGACCGGATGTGAGATTCCACGTGACGGTCGTGAAGTCCGCGGAGACTCCCTTGTTCTCGACGGTCGGGATCTCCTTCGCGAGGCCGTTCGCGGCCGGCTTCCCGTCCACGCCCCATGAGGCCATCGGCTCGAGGATGAGACGCGAGGCGTCATAGTCCTTCGTTCCTGTTGCCTGGTGCGAGTTGAGGATCGTCGGTGCCTGCCAGTACAGGATCTTGAGCTCCCCACCCTGCCCGCGCGAGAACGAGCCGGCCGCGCTTGCGGATGCCCCTGGCGAGGCGCTCGTCCCCGATGACGGCGGTTGGGTGCAGGCTGCGAGTGCGATCGATGCGGTGACAGCGAGGGCAAGCCCTCTGCGCATGTAACGTTTCTCCACTAGTTCACACACCTCCCTGGCGCTAGGCGCCGAGTCTATCTGGGTACCACCCCGCCCGCGAGCCGGTTCAGTCCCGGCCCGGCGCTCCCGAAACGGTGGTTAGTCGCGGATCGTCGCTCCGAGGGTGTGCTGAAGTCGGCCGGCGACCCGTTTGCCGAGGCGCTCGACGTCCGCCTCTCCGAGGGTTCCCGAGGCGGACCGAAACGTCAGGCGCACCGCGAACGACTTCTTCCCCGCCCCCGCCTGCTGACCGCGATAGAGGTCGAGGAGTGCGACCGATTCGAGGTCTTTCCCTCCCGCCGCGCCGATCTCACGCTCGACGTCGCCGTACGGTGTGGCCTCGTCGACGACCATGGCGAGATCCCGAAGCGCCGCGGGGAATCGCGGGGGCGCGACGACTCGTTGCGGACGCGATGCATCGTGCCAGACCGCAAGGTCGATCTCGGCGATGAAGGTCTCGGCCGGAAGCTCCCACGTCTCTGCGACACGCGGATCGAGCTGGCCGATGAGCAGGTACGTTCGGTCGCCCTTCGCGAGCGCGCTGCTGCGTCCGGGATGGAGCCCGGGCGCGTCGCGGCGCTCGCCTGAGATGCGCACGTCGAGGAGATCCTCGAGGCCGGAGACGATGCCCTGCAGATCCCGCACGTCGAAGCGGCGCTCAGGCGTGAGCCACGTCTCGCCGTCCTTCGCCGGTTGCGCGTTTCCAGCGAGGAGGATCTCGATCATCCAACGCTCCTCGGGAAGATCCGCCGGCCTGGGGAGATAGATAGGTGCGATCTCGAAGATCGCGACCGACGCGCGATGACGAAGGTTTCGTCGCGCCGTGTCGAGCAGGCTCGCGCGCAAGGTCGGCCGGGCCGCGGATTGCGAGACGGTGGTCGGGTTGACGACGCGCAACGGTTCCGGCGCTACACACGAGCGATCAGCCGTCAGCTGTTTCAGCCACGTGGGGTCGATGAGCGAGTAAGAGACGATCTCCTGAACGCCGAATCCAACGAGACCGTCGCGGGCGCGCTCGCGGAACTCTTCGAGAGGATGCCGTTCCGCGAGCGGCAGCGGGCCGTCGGGGATGCGCGTCGGCAGGCGATCGTAGCCCGCGATGCGGCCGACCTCTTCGACGATGTCCTCCGCGATCGCGATATCCGTTCGCACGATCGGTGGCGTCGCGACGAGGTTGTCGCCATCCGCGGCCGCGGTGAACTGAAGGCGCCGCAGGATGTCGAGCGTCTCCGCCGGATCGATCTCGATCCCCATGACGCGCGGCACATCCGAGAAACGCATCCGCACGTTCGCCCTTGGGCGAGGGCTCGGATAACGGTCGACGACGCCATCGACCTTCGCGCCGGCGTGCTCGCGAAGCAGCCGGCAGGCGCGCGCGAGGGCGATGGGAACGAGGTCGGGCGAGAGCTCCCACGAGAACCGGCGCGCGGCCGCGCTCCCCGACGAGCCTCGCATGTCGAGTTTCGTCGCAGTCCGACCAATGCCACGGGGATCGAACGATGCCGCCTCGAGTGCCACGGTCGTCGTGTCAGGTCGGATCTCCGAATCCTCGCCACCGATGATCCCCGCGATGCCGAGCGCCCGCTCGGCGTCCGCGATAACGAGCGTCCCCCCAGGAAGCACCCGGTCGACCCCATCGAGTGTGCGAAGCGACTCTCCGCGTCTCGCCTGTCGCGCGACGAGCATGCCCCCGCGCAGCTTGCGGTGGTCGTACGCGTGGAGGGGTTGGCCGAGCTCGAGCATCACGTAGTTCGTGATGTCGACGACGTTGTCGATGGGACGCATCCCAGCCGCGATCAGTCGGGCCTGCATCCACGCCGGTGACGAGCCGATCCGCACCCCCGAGAGAAGCACGGAGGCGAATCGCGGGCAGGCCTCTTCGTCCTCGATCCGCACGTCTAGACCCTTCGGCGACCTGTCGCCGAGCCGCTCGAGCGGTGGCTCACGCAGGCTGGTCGCGAGAAGCGCGGCGACATCGCGCGCGATACCCACGACGCCGAGACAGTCAGGTCTGTTGGGCTGCACGTCGAGCGCCAGGATCGTTTCCCCGAGAACCTCACGGAGCAGCGCGCCGATCGGCAGCTTGGCGTCGAGGATGTAGATGCCCTCGTGCTCGTCGCCGAGGCCAAGCTCCTTCCGCGACAGCACCATGCCCTCGCTTTTGATCCCGCGCATGGGCTTGCCGCGCAAGGTCGCGCGCTCGCCGGTGTGGCCGTCGATGATCGTCGCGCCTTCGTCCGCATACGGAACGATGGCGCCCTCGGTCAGATTCATCGCACCGGTGACGACCGTTTTTGACGCGCCCGCGCCGTAGTCGACCGTCGCGAGCAGCAGCTTGTCCGCGTTCGGATGCTTCGCGAGCTTCTCGACCCGCGCAGTGCGGATCTTGTCGTCCCACCACGGGCGCTCGACGCCTTTGACCTCGGTGCTCGACATATGGATCTTGAGGGCGAGCTCATCGATCGGAACGCTGATGTCGACGTACTCGCGCAGCCACGAGACCGGCACCTTGATCAGCATCTAGAACTGCTCCAGGTACCGGAGGTCGTTCTGATAAAAGAGACGGATATCGGGCGCGCCGGTGCGCAACATTGCGAGGCGCTCGATCCCGCCGCCGAACGCGAAGCCCTGATAACGAGCGGGGTCGTACCCAACGCGACGAAGTACATCCGGATGAACCATTCCACAGCCAGCCGCCTCGATCCAGCCGTCACCTCCGCAGACGTGGCACTCAGGATCGCGGCCCTCGCACGCGAAGCAGTCGAACGCGATCTCAGCCGACGGCTCGGTGAATGGGAAATAGTCGACGCGAAAGCGGATCTTGCGATCGCTCCCGAAAACCTGCCGCGCGAACGCGTAGAGCGTGCCCTTGAGGTCGGCCATGGTGAGCTTCTCGTCGATCGCGAGGCCCTCGTACTGGAAGAAGATCGACTCGCGGATCGCGTCGGTCGCCTCGTACCGGTAGCACCGGCCGGGAACGACGACGCGGATCGGGGGTTTCCGCTTCTCCATCACGCGTACCTGCATCGGCGAGGTGTGCGTCCTCCCGAGGATGGGCCGCGACGGATCGTCGCCCAGCGGATTCGAGATCCACAGGGTGTCCCACTTTTCGCGGGCAGGGTGGCCCGCGGGAATGTTGAGCGCCTCGAAGTTGTAGTAGTCCCACTCGATCTCGGGGCCCTCGACCGTCTCGAAACCGAGCGACCCGAAGATCTGCGACACCTCGCGGACCGTCTGCGTAATCGGGTGCAGCCGGCCGACGCGGACACGTCTCGGCGGAAGCGTCATGTCCTCGCGCTCGGCGCCGAGATCACGCTCCATCGTCTTCGCGCGGAGCGCCGCGCCGCGCTCGTCGAGCGCCGTCTCGATGCGGCCCTTCGCTTCGTTCAACGCGGCCCCGTATGCGGGCTTGTCCGCGGCGGGCAGCTTCGCGATGCTCTTCGTAGCCTCGCTGAGCGCGCCTTTACGGCCGAGGTACTTCACCCGGGCGCCCTCGAGCGCGGCCTCGTCCGTCGCCGCCGCGATCTCGGCGACCGCGCGGTCCGCGAGGTCCTTCAGGTTTTCGCCCGCCATGCCGCCTCCTCCAGACAACACAAAGCCCGCCGTTCGTCGGGACGAAGGCGGGCCTCCGCGGTACCACCCGTGTTCCCCCCTGTGGAGGAGGACGCTCGGTCGAAGCGCTATCGGGCTTCACCCGGACCGGCTTTTCTGCCGGTCGGCTCCGGAGCGAATTCCCGCGTCGTCGGCGTGACCGGCTCTCACCTTGTCCGGTCTCTCTTGTACGCCGCGTGTCGCGGTACTGCTCTCCTTCGGCGCCGCTATGACTTGTTTGTCTGCGAGCTCGACTTCTCTTTGATCAGATCGACGTAATGACGGAAGACCTTCGGATCGCGGATCGCCATGTCGGCGAGGACCTTGCGATCCAGGTCGATCCCAGACAGGCGAAGTGCATTCATGAGCCGGCTGTATGAGACGCCCGCGTCGCGTGCCGCGGCGTTGATCCGAGCGATCCACAGCGCGCGGAACTGACCTTTGCGGGCGCGGCGGTCGCGGTATGCGTAGCGCAGCGCGTGCATCGCGGCTTCGCGGGCAGGACGTACGAGCTTGTGCTTCGAGGCTCGACGGCCCTCGGCCTGCGAGAGCAGCTTCTTGTGCTTCTTGTGTGCGGCAACTCCGCGCTTGACCCGCGACATCCCTTAGCTCCTTACCTTCAGGTTCGGCAGCAGCTTGCGAACGAGCTGCAGATCGCCCTTGGCCACGAGCGCCTTACCTGCGTGACGACGCTTTCGCGACGGTGATTTGTGCTGGTTGAGGTGGCCCTTGTACGCCTTCGAACGACGGAGGCGGCCGCTTCCCGTGAACTCGAACCGCTTCTTCGCGCCGCTATGGCTCTTGATCTTGGGCACGGTGAACGACCTCCGGTCTGAGCGCGACGTGAACGCCCAGTTTATTGCTTACTGCGGCCAGGCGTGAAGCGCACTGGCCAAGCAGCAGACCGCAGACGCGCCAGCGGCGAGGACTATGCGGGTCGTTGTGCGCGTGGAGGCGGAGTCGGACGCGCCGCAGGCGGCCGAGCGGGCGCGGGCGGCGCGGGCCGTGCCGCGGCAGGAGCTGGTCGCGGACCCGGTGCCGGGGGCTTCGGGCCGGCGGAGCCGGCTGCGGCAGGCGGTGCCGGCGGAGCGGCCGGTGGTGGAGTCGGCGCCCCGGACACCGCGTCACGGCGCACCGGGTTCATGACCATGTGCATCTGCCGGCCCTCAAGGAGTGGAGCGCGCTCGATGACTCCGTGATCCTTCAGCTTGTCGCCGATGGCGATGAGGAGGACCCGGCCGCGGTCGGGATGCGCAAGCTCGCGGCCGCGGAAGCGCACGGTCACCTTGAGCTTGTCGCCCTCGTCGAGAAACTTCGCAGCGGAGCGGATCTTCGTATCGATGTCGTGGTCGTCGATCTTCGGTGAGACCCGGATCTCCTTCCACGTCACGGCCTTCTGCTTCTTCTTGGCGTCCTTTGCCTTCTGCTGCAGGTCGTAGCGGTATTTCCCGAAGTCGCCCATGCGCGCCACCGGCGGCTGGACATTCGGTGCGATCTCGATGAGGTCGTAGCCCTCTTCCTGCGCCTTCGCGAGCGCGCGCGCGGTCGGGATGATCCCGAGCTGCTCGCCGCCGGGACCGAGAAGGCGAACGGTAGGGACACGGATCGCTTCGTTGATCCGCAGTTCGGGCGCGGCTATAGGGAGACCTCGGTTATTGGCGTGAGAATGCCACTAGCAGCGCGGCCGCTCCCCGTGAGAGAACTTCAACTCGGACGAGCATATCACCGGACGAGATAGCCGAGCAGGCGTTCGCGCACCTTCGGCCACTCATCTTTCGTTATCGCGAAGATCACGCTGGTGCGCAGGTGGCCGTCGGCGAGGACGCGCTCGTTGCGAAGCTCACCTTCTCGCTTTGCGCCGAGCCGCGCGATCGCGTTTTGTGAGCGTTCGTTCCTCTTGTCGGTTTGCAGCCACACGCGATTGGCGCCGAGTGTTTCGAACGCGTGACGGAGGAGTAGCAGCTTGCTCTCCGTGTTGATTGGCGTTCGCCGCGCTCCCCTTCCATAGAGCGTGTAGCCGATCTCGAGCGTCAGGTTGGGCGGGTCGATGTGCGCGAAGCGTGTGGTCCCGACCAGGATGCCGTCCGACTTTCGGATCACGGCGAAGGGGAGCTGTGTCCCGAGGATCTGCTGGTCGAGCGCCCAGCGGATGTATCGCGCGTAGCCCTCGAGTCCCCTCGGCCTGGGAACCATCCACAGCCAGATGTCGTCCTCGTCGGCTGCCTCGAGGAGCGCTTGCGCGTGCTCGGCGCGGAGCGGAACGAGCTGCACGTGATCGCCCACCAGCGTCACCGGACGCGGGTCGAAGTTCGGACGCGGCCGTCCTTTGACGATCGCCATCTTCACGTCGTCGACGTACCCGTCCTCGGTCCCGACCCCGTCGCGCTCGATGCCCTCGACCTCGAAGCCGACGGCCTTGTACATCGAGATCGCGCGATCGTTGAAGCCGACGACGGACAGACCGACGCGGTGCAGGCCGAGCTCATCGAGGAGATAGCGGAGAAGTGCCTCCAGCGCATCGCGACCGAGATGCTTGCCCCAGAGATCGGGCTCGCCGATCCCGATGCCGATCTCGGCGCTCCTGCCCTTCGGGTGAAAGTCGCGATAGTTCGCGAAGCCGATCGGCCGGCGCTCGTACTCGATGACCCAACAGGCGGAGTCGCCGGGGCGCGACATGCGCTCGATCCACGCGCGAGCGTTGCCTCCCTCGAACTTGCCCGGCTTCTGTGCCCATTGGTAATGGCGGAACGCGGGGTCGCTTCCCCACTTCATCAGGAGGGGCATGTCGTCGAGGGTCATCGGGCGAAGGGTCACCTTCGAGCCGAGAAGAGCGGGGACGGTCATCCCGCCATTCCGTCTCCGGCCGTTGGTTCGTGCTGCGCGAAGTCGGCCGGGAGCGCCTTGTCCGTGCGCTCCTTCTTTATGC
>WNGI01005745.1_pt1 | contig 11221 bp, 9 predicted proteins | sample 5400621 | NCBI WGS metagenome assembly WNGI01 (sample SAMN13153374, study PRJNA577476) | soil metagenome | isolation source: 20 cm soil or saprolite under Garry oak tree replicate 1 | place: USA:California | collected 2016-06-15
GCGCGAAGGCGAGGCGCTGCCGCAGACGCTGACGCCGATTTATCCAACTACCGAAAAACTCAAACAGGACGACTTGCGCGCAAAGGTGCTCGAAGCGCTTGACGCGGAAGACCTGGAGGACACTCTGCCCGAAGCGCTGCGCAGCCGCTACGCCCTGGCCGGGTTCAGCGACAGCGTGCAGCTTCTGCACAGGCCGCCGCCCGCCGCCGATACGGCAGCGGCGTGGCGGCGCGTGAAGTTCGACGAGCTCCTCGCGCAGCAGCTGTCGATGCGCTTTGCATACCAGAAGCGCCGCTCGCGCCAGGCGCCCGGACTGAAGGCAAACGGCGCGCTCCTCAGGTCTTTTCTCAAGCAGCTGCCTTTCACGCTGACCCGCGCACAGACGCGCGCCATGAACGAAGTGCTGCGCGATGTGTCGGAGCAACACCCGATGCAGAGGCTTCTGCAAGGCGATGTCGGCAGCGGCAAGACGATCGTAGCCGCGATCGCCTGCCTCGCCGCAGCGGACGCCGGCTGGCAGGCCGCGGTGATGGCCCCTACCGAGATCCTCTCGGAGCAGCACTTCCGCAAATTTGGCGAATGGCTCACGCCTCTCGGCCTGAGGATCGCCTGGCTGCATGGGGGATTGACGAAAAAACGGAAAGCGGAGGCGCTCAAGGCTCAGATCGTAATCGGCACTCATGCCCTGGTGCAGGAAGGCGTCGGGTTCGCCCGTCTTGGCCTCGCCGTGGTCGACGAGCAGCACCGCTTCGGCGTGCAGCAGCGGCTGACGCTGCGGCGCAAAGGCGACGACGTGGTGCCCCACCAATTGATGATGAGCGCGACGCCGATCCCGAGAACGCTGTCGATGACCTACTACGCCGATCTCGACGTCTCGGTGATCGACGAGCTGCCGCCCGGCCGCCGCGCGGTGGCGACACGGCTCGTTTCCGCGGCGCGGCGCGGCGAAGTGCTGGCGCGCATCCGCGACGCCTGCGCCGAAGGGCAGCAGGCGTACTGGGTCTGCCCGGTCATTGAAGAATCCAAAGAAGGCGATGTGCAAACTGCGCTCGACACGTACGGTAAGCTGAAAGGAGAACTCCAATCAGTTGATGTTGGTTTGCTCCATGGCCGGATGCCGCCCGCAGAGAAGGCGGCCGCGATGGAAGCCTTCTCGAACGGAACAACGCAGCTCCTCGTTAGCACGACGGTGATCGAAGTCGGTGTCGACGTCCCGAATGCCTCGCTGATGGTGATCGAGAGCGCCGAGCGCTTCGGCCTCGCGCAGCTGCACCAACTGCGCGGCCGCATCGGCCGTGGAACGCGCGACAGCACGTGCGTCCTGCTTTTCGGCGGCCCGCTCTCAAACAGCGCCCGCGAACGCTTGAAGGCGATCTACGAGAGCACGGACGGCTTCGAGATCGCGCGCCGCGACCTGCTGCTGCGCGGCCCCGGCGAGTATCTCGGCGAGCGCCAGAGCGGCGTGCCGCTGCTGCGCTTTGCCGACATCGAGCGCGACGGGGACCTCGTGCGCGCCGCACGCGAGGCGGCCGCCGAGCTGATCGGAGCCGATCCCGAGGCGGCGCGCGCGCATGTCGCGCGCTGGCTGGGATCGAGGCAGGACCTGACCTACGCGTGAGTTATGCTTCCGGCATGGATTCTGCGTTCATCGCCAAGCGGCTGGACGCGTACGAGCGCCTCATCCGGCTCGACAAGCCGATCGGCACGCTGCTCCTGCTCTGGCCGACGCTGTGGGCGGTGTGGCTTGCCTCGTACGGCGCGCCCCGGCTCGACATCGTCATGATCTTCGTCGTCGGCACGCTGCTCATGCGCTCGGCCGGCTGCGCGATCAACGACTACGCCGATCGCAGCTTCGATCCGCAGGTGGAGCGCACGCGCGCGCGGCCGCTCGCCGCGCGGGAGATCGAGCCGCGGGAGGCGCTGGTGGTCGCGGCAGTGCTCGCGCTGGCCGCTTTTGGATTGGTGCTGTTTCTGAATTGGCGCGCGATCCTGCTGTCGTTCGTGGCGGTCGCGATCGCTGCCAGCTACCCGTTCACCAAGCGCTTCTTCGCGCTGCCCCAGGCCTATCTCGGCGTCGCGTTCGGCTTCGGCATCCCGATGGCCTATGCCGCGATCCAGAACCGGCTGCCCGCGGAATGCTGGCTGCTGCTCGCCGCCAACGTGTTCTATTCGTTCGCCTACGATACCGAGTACGCGATGGTCGATCGCGAGGACGACGCAAGACTCGGCCTTCGCACCTCGGCGCTCACGCTTGGTCGATGGGACGTCGCCGCCGTCATGGCCGGCTATGCCGCCATGCTCGCGGCCCTTGCGGTGCTCGGCGTGATGCTGCGGCTGGACTGGCCGTATTCCGCAGGTCTGGCCGTCGCCGGCGCGATGATGGTCTATCATTGGTTCCTGATCCGCGGCCGCACCCGGGAGGGCTGCTTCAGGGCCTTCCGCCACAACAACTGGGTCGGCGGCGCGATCTTCGCCGGAATCGTCTTGAGCTACTCCTTCAATCAGCCGTGGCGATGAGCGACGCCGGCCCGGCGATCACGCGCTTCGATTTTGCGGCCGGCGGCCTGCGCGGGACGCATCTGACGCTTTATCCGAACTGCCTCGTGCACCGCGGCTACGCGCATCTCGAGACGCTGCCGCTCGCCAGCATCGCCTCGGTGCGCGTGGCGTTCGAGCGCGATGAGCGCAAGCTCGGCTGGGGCGCCGCCCTGGTGATCATCGCGCTCCTGCTGCTCGGCATCGCCACGCCGCTCGCCGCGTTCGCCGGCGGCGCCGCGGCGGAACTGGCGGCGGGCGGGACGCAGGGCGTGGGGCGCGCGCTGCAGGGCTTTTTCCGGGTGATCGAGGCCTTCGCCAACGCGCTGCCATTGCTCGCCATGGTGGTAGTGCTCGGCGGCATCGCGCTGGGGGTGCTCGGCTGGCTGGGCAGCACCACGCTCACACTGACGCTCGCCGGAGTCGAGCGGGTGTACCCGATCCGCGGCCGCGATCCCCGCTTGCTGGATTTCGCCGAGGCGCTCAGCGAGCGGGTCGTGGCGTGCGTGATGGTTCTCAGGCGGTGAGCTACTCGGACCTGAGAGAATTCCTTTCGCAGCTGGAAGCGAAGGGTCAGCTCAGGCGCGTCGGCGCGGAAGTCTCCCCGCGGCTCGAGATGACCGAGATCTGCGATCGCGTGCTGCGCGCCGGCGGCCCGGCGCTGCTGTTCGAGCGGCCCGCCGGTCATGACATCCCGGTGCTCGCCAATCTCTTCGGCAGCGTCGCGCGCATTGCGGCGGCGATGGGCGTCGAGCACCCGGGCGAGTTGCGCGAGGTCGGCAAGCTGCTCGCGTACTTGAAGGAGCCCGAGCCGCCCAAGGGCCTGCGCGACCTGTGGGAGAAATTCCCGCTCTTCAAGAAGCTGCTCGACATGGCGCCGAAGGAACGCTCCTCGGCGCCCTGCCACGAGAGCGTGCGCGAAGGAAACGACGTCGATCTCGCGCGCCTGCCGGTCCAGCACTGCTGGCCCGGCGACGCCGGGCCGCTCATCACCTGGGGCCTCACCGTCACGCGCGGTCCCCAGAAGAAGCGGCAGAACCTCGGCATCTACCGCCAGCAGGTGATCGGGCGAAACCGCGTCATCGTGCGCTGGCTCGCGCATCGCGGCGGCGCGCTCGACTTCCGTGATCACCAGCTCGCGAGCCCCGGCGCCCCATTCCCGGTGGCCGTGGCGCTCGGCGCCGATCCCGCGACGATGCTCGCTGCCGTGACGCCGGTGCCCGATACGCTCGGCGAATACCAGTTCGCGGGGCTGCTGCGCGGCGCGCGCACCGAGCTCGTGAAATGCCTGGGCAGCGATCTGCAGGTGCCGGCCAGCGCGGAGATCGTGCTGGAAGGCGTGATCCATCCCGGCGAGACCGCGGACGAAGGCCCGCACGGCGACCATACCGGCTACTACAACGAGGTCGAGCGCTTCCCCGTGCTGACGGTAGAGCGCCTTGCCATGCGTCGCTCGCCGATTTATCACTCGACCTATACAGGCAAGCCGCCCGACGAGCCGGCCATGCTCGGCATCGCGTTGAACGAGTTGTTCGTGCCCCTGCTGACCAAGCAATTCCCCGAGATCGTCGACTTCCATCTGCCGCCGGAAGGCTGCTCGTACCGGCTCGCGGTGGTCAGCATGAACAAGCAGTACCCCGGGCACGCGAAGCGCGTGATGTTCGGCATCTGGAGCTTCCTGCGGCAGTTCATGTACACCAAATTCATCATCGTCTGCGACGACGACATCGACGTGCGCGACTGGAAGGAAGTCATCTGGGCCATCACCACGCGGGTGGATCCGGCGCGCGACAGCCTGATCGCGGAGAACACGCCGATCGATTACCTCGACTTCGCCAGCCCGGTCTCAGGCCTCGGCTCGAAGATGGGTATCGACGCTACGGCAAAATGGCCTGGCGAAACGGCGCGGCGCTGGGGCCGGCCGATCGTCATGGACCCGGTGGTGAAACGCCGCGTGGACTCGCTGTGGAGGGAGCTCGGCCTTTAATTTGAGAACAGCTCTTGAAACTGACGCGGTTTGACATTATTATTAGCACTCGACCCAGTTGAGTGCTAATCACCGCGCTCAGGGTCCGCAAATTCCGGCTTGTGGCATGCAAGCCATTGTAATCCATCATTTTTATATGGGGAATTTCGCATGAAAATCCGTCCGTTGCACGACCGCGTGATCGTCAAGCGCATCGAAGAGGAGCGCAAGAGCGCAGGTGGCATCGTTATCCCGGACACCGCAGCCGAGAAGCCTGACCAGGGCGAGATCGTCGCCGTGGGCAAGGGCAAGAAGGATGACTCGGGCAAGCTGATCCCGCTCGATGTCAAGCCCGGCGACAGAGTGCTGTTCGGCAAGTACTCCGGGCAGACCGTCAAGGTCAAGGGTGACGAGCTGCTCGTGATGCGCGAGGAAGACATCATGGGCGTCATCGAAGGCGCGTAACCGCCAACCAATTTCGAGTACAGGAGAAAGCAACAATGCCAGCAAAAGAAGTCCGTTTCCACGAAGGCGCGCGCGCCAAGATGGTCCATGGGTTGAACATCCTGGCCGACGCCGTGAAAGTAACGCTGGGGCCGAAGGGCCGCAACGTCGTCCTAGAGCGCTCGTTCGGCGCGCCGACCGTCACCAAGGACGGCGTGTCGGTGGCCAAGGAGATCGAGCTGAAGGACAAGTTCGAGAACATGGGCGCGCAGATGGTGAAGGAAGTCGCCTCCAAGACCTCCGACGTGGCCGGTGACGGCACTACGACCGCGACGGTCCTGGCCCAGGCGATCGTGCGCGAGGGCATGAAGTTCGTCGCCTCCGGCATGAACCCGATGGACCTGAAGCGCGGCATCGACAAGGCCGTGCTCGGCGTGGTCGAGGAGCTGAAGAAGATCTCCAAGCCCTGCACCACCTCCAAGGAGATCGCGCAGGTCGGCGCCATCTCGGCGAACGCCGATTTCGACATCGGCAAGATCATCTCCGATGCGATGGACAAGGTCGGCAAGGAAGGCGTGATCACCGTCGAGGACGGCAAATCGCTCGAGAACGAGCTCGACCTCGTCGAGGGCATGCAGTTCGACCGCGGCTATCTCTCGCCTTACTTCATCAACAACCCCGAGAAGCAGATCTGCGTGCTCGAGGATCCGTACATCCTGCTCTACGACAAGAAGATCTCGTCGATCCGCGAGCTGCTGCCGATCCTCGAGCAGGTCGCCAAGGCCGGCAAGCCGCTGCTGCTGATCGCCGAGGAAGTCGAGGGCGAGGCGCTAGCCACGCTGGTGGTGAACAACATCCGCGGCATCCTCAAGACTTGCGCCGTGAAGGCGCCGGGCTTCGGCGACCGCCGCAAGGCGATGCTCGAAGACATGGCCGTTCTCGCCGGTGGCACGGTGATCAGCGAGGAGCTCGGCCTCAAGCTCGAGAACGCCACGCTGAAGGACCTCGGCCGCGCGAAGAAGGTCGAGGCCGGCAAGGAAAACACCACCATCATCGACGGCGCCGGCGACAAGAAGCAGATCGAGGCCCGCGTGAAGCAGATCCGCGTGCAGATCGAAGAGGCGACCAGCGATTACGACAAGGAGAAGCTGCAGGAGCGGGTGGCGAAGCTCGCCGGCGGCGTCGCGGTGATCAAGGTCGGCGCTGCGACCGAGATCGAGATGAAGGACAGGAAGGCCCGCGTCGAGGACGCGCTGCATGCGACCCGCGCGGCGGTGGAAGAGGGAATCGTCCCGGGCGGCGGTGTTGCCTACCTGCGCGCGCGCCAGGCGCTGGAAGGCAAGCTCAAGGGTGACAACCACGACCAGGAGGCCGGCATCAAGATCGTGATGAAAGCGCTCGAAGAGCCGCTGCGCATCATCGTCGACAACGCCGGTGCCGAGCCGTCAGTGGTGCTGAACAAGGTGCTAGAGGACAAGGGCAACTTCGGGTTCAACGCGCAGACCGAGGAGTTCGGCGATCTCGTGCAGATGGGCGTGATCGACCCCACCAAGGTCAGCCGCACCGCGCTGCAGAACGCCTCGTCCGTTGCCGGCCTGATGCTCACCACCGACGCGATGGTTGCGGAATTGGTGGAAGAGAAGAAGGGCGGCGGCGGCCACGGCCACGGCATGCCCGACATGGGCGGCATGGGCGGCATGGACATGTAATTGCTGTCGCAGCGAAGCAAAGGGAAAGGGCCCGCAAGGGCCCTTTTCTTTTGGTGCTTGATATAATCCGCGCCTTCCCAAAAGCGCGGACCTCATTTTCCTGTTACGCCGCGCGTCCGGCACGGCCAAGTAGCTCAGTTGGTAGAGCAGAGGACTGAAAATCCTTGTGTCGGTGGTTCGATTCCGCCCTTGGCCACCAACACCTCAAGCGCCTAGCGCGGCCTCTTGAACAAAGCGCGCAAAAGCATGCCTCGGAGCGCCACCTTCAAGAGGAGACTCATTAAGAACCAGCGGATAGAAATCAGGGCACGCATCGATCGGTTTAACGATCACGATATCCTCTGGGAGGACAAGCGGCATGCCGCGCACGAAAGTTGACACTAGCGGCTGCGTCCCCCGGTGTCGCAGACGGCAGTCCAGACGCCGTCGTTGAGCTCGATGTCGCTGACCAGCACCGCGCCGAACTGCACCAGGTCGCGCACCTTTTCATCCACCGCTTCGCGAGTCGGCCCGGTGATGATGCGCATCAGCCCCGCCACCTCGACCTTGCAGGCCGCCACGTTCACCTTCGGGTTGGTGCACGAGGCCATCCACTTGTCGCCGACCTGGGTGATGTGCGAGATGACCTCGGCGCCGCCCTTGGCGAGCCGGTCCAGCGCTTCTTCGACCGACGCCTTGCTGGACCCGGACACGATCAGGTTCGCTCCGGCCTCGAAGATCTTGGCCGGCGCTGCGGCGGTCTTTTCGTGGCGCGCTTTCCTGGCGCCGTGCTCGACGATGGGTGAATCCTCGGTGGAAAAGAGGTCGAGGTTGGTCTCGTCGGGGTCGGAGGCGCGAGGGCCCTTGCTGCGCCGCGGCGTGTCGGCCGAGCGCTCGAGGCGGGCGCCCTCGGCAACCGCATACACCTCATGCTCGCGCACGTGCTTGTCGGTGCGGGTGCCAAGAACGGTAAACAGGCTCGCGTAGTCCCTCGAGAGGTGCGACACCACCTCGTAAAAGGAGCGCGAGGCGAGCAATTGCCCGGGCTTGGCAAAGCTCATCACCCGCTGCGCCACGTTGATGCCGTCGCCAAGGATGTTCATCTGCGCGTTGATGTCCCAGACCAGCCTGACCGGCCCCAGGTTGATCCCCATGCGCGCCGAGAGAATGTCGGGCGGGAGCGAGGCGATGTTTTTGCGCACTGCGATTCCCACGGAGAGAGCGTCCTCCGGGTCGCCGAGGAAGGCGATCGCGGCGCCGTCGCCGGTGTCGAGCACGATGAAGTCGCGTGGCGGCACGGGCTCCAGGGCGCGCGCGAGGAGCTCGTTGAACATCTGCTTCGCGTGCTGCTGGTCGCCGACCGAGCGCTTCGAATAGTCGACGATGTCCAGGAACATGACGCTGCAGACCAGCGTGCGGATGGTGGTTTCAGCCATCAGGCGCGCTCCGCGATGAGCACCACGTTGGAACCTCCGAAGGCGAAGGAGTTGGACATCACCGCGCGCGGCGGGGCGACGCGCTCGGCGCGCAGCCGCACGTGGCGCACGCGGCAGGCCGGGTCCGGCTGCTCGAGAAAGGCGGTCGGCGCGAGGACGCCTTTCTCGAGAGCGAGAAGCGCCACCGCGAACTCGAGCGCGCCGGCGCCGCCGAGCAGGTGGCCGTGCAGCGACTTCGTCGAGCTGACCGGCACGTCGTTGGCGGCGGCTCCGAACACGACGTTGATCGCCTCGGCCTCGACGACATCGCCGACCGCGGTCGCGGTGCCGTGGGCGTTGATGTAGCCGATCGCGCTGGGCTCGAGACCCGCTTCGATGAGCGCCTCGCGCATTGCCCGGACTTGCCCGTCCCGGTCCGGGCGCGACATATGCGCCGCGTCGCAGGAGTTGCCGTACGCGGTCAGAAGCGCGTGGATCGGCGCGCCGCGCGCGCGCGCGCGCGACTCTTCTTCGAGCACGAATGCCGCCGCGCCCTCGCCGAGCACCAGGCCCGCGCGGCGCTTGTCGAACGGCTTGCAGCTCGCCGCCGGATCGGCGGCATCAGCCGGGGCAAGCGTTCGCAGCGCCTGCCACGCGGCGAGAGTGCCCGGCGTCAGCAGCGCCTCGGCGCCGCCGGCGACGATCGCGTCGGCGCGGCCCGCCATGATGCTGCGCATCGCCTCGCCGAGCGCCATGGCCGAGGACGAGCACGCGGTCGAGAAATTGGCGAACGGCCCGCGCAGGCCGTGCCGCACGGCGACGTTCGAGCCGGCGGCGTTGTTCATCGCCATCACCACGGTCAGCGGGCGCACGCGCCACTCTCCGGCGCCGTAGACGTGCTTGTAGGCGCCCTCGAGCGTATGCGCGCCGCCCATGCCGGTGCCCCAGTACACGCCGATGCGGTCGCGGTCTGCCGCCGACAGATCCAGGCGGCTCGCGGCGAGCGCCTGGGCCGCGGCGGCCAGCGCGAACTGCGACACGCGGTCGATATTCACCGCCTCGGCTTCGTTGAACAGCGGCGCAGGATTCCAGTCGACCAGCGCGCCGACCTGCACGCCCGAGCCTTGCGCCAGGCTTTCGGGCAGGCGGCGGATACCGGAGCGCCCTTCCGCGAGCGCCGCGTGGAATTCGGCCAGCGATTTGCCGAGGGGGGAAACGACGCCAGCCCCGGTAACCGCGACGCGGCGTGCGGCCATCCTCGATCGGCTCAACCCTTGCCGGCGGCGGCGAGCGCGTCGACGATGTGACGCTCGAGGTCGGCGAGAGTCTTGATGCCCTTCAGGTTCTCGTCGGAAACGCTGACGCCGAACTCCTCCTCGACCTTGAACATGAACTCGATGAAGCTGAGCGAGTCGATGCCGAGCGTGTCGAGCTGCGCATGCGGATCGAGGCTCTTCGGGTCGATGGAGAACTCCTTCGCGGCGAGATCCTGGATGCGGGCAAGCGTGCTCATGCGGAGGGCATTATAGCGCCTATAATTTACGGACTTACGCTCGCTCCGCGCCGTGTCACTTCATGCTCTCGGCCTGAACCATCAGACCGCTCCGCTCGCGGTACGCGAGCGCGTGGTGTTCCACGTCGAGCGCCTGCGCGAGGCGCTCGCCGAGATGAAGCGCGGCCTCGCCCAGGAGGCGGCGATCCTTTCGACGTGCAACCGCACCGAGCTGTACGTCTCGAGCGAGCAACCGCAAGCCGTCGCCGCGTGGCTCGCGCAGTATCACCGCCTGGGCCCCGGCGAGCTCGCCTCGTACCTTTATACCTTCCACAAGGAACAGGCGGTACGTCATGCGTTCCGGGTCGCTTCGGGCCTGGACTCGATGGTGCTCGGCGAGCAGCAGATCCTCGGCCAGATGAAGGAGGCGGCGCGCGCCGCGGAGTCGGCCGGCACGCTCGGCACGGTGCTGCACAAGCTCTTCCAGCGCTCGTTCGCCGTCGCGAAGGAAGTACGCTCGACCACTCGCGTGGGCGCAAACAGCGTTTCCATGGCCACGGCGGCCGTGAAGCTCGCGGCCCGCATCTTCCCGAGCCTGAAAGACCAGAACGTGCTGTTCATCGGCGCCGGCGAAATGGTCGAGCTGTGCGCGACGCACTTCGCCGCGCAGGGCCCGGCGCGCCTCACGGTCGCGAACCGCACGCTCGAGCGCGCGGCGCGTCTCGCGCACCGCTTCAACGGCCGCTCGATCGAGCTGAAGTCGCTGGCCGAGCACCTGCACGAGCACGACATCGTCGTCTCCTCCACCGCCTCGTCGCTGCCGATCCTCGGCAAGGGGCTGGTCGAGCGCGCGCTGCGCGCGCGGCGCCGGCGGCCGATGTTCATGGTCGATCTCGCCGTGCCGCGCGACATCGAGCCCGAGGTGGGCGAGCTCGACGACGTATTCCTCTATACGGTGGACGACCTGGCGGAGATCGTGTCGCTGAACCTTGATGCGCGCCGCTCGGCGGTCGACCAGGCCGAGGCGATCATCGAGTCGCAGGTCGGCCAGTTCATGCACTGGATGCAGGCGCGCGACAACGTGCCGCTGATCCGCGCGCTGCGCGAGCACGCCGAGCACGCGCGGCGCGGCGAGGTGGAGCGGGCGCTGAAGCTCCTGCAGCGCGGCGAGGACGCGGCGCGGGTGCTCGAATCGCTGTCGCAGGCTCTCACCAACAAGCTGATGCACGGCCCCACGCAGGCGCTGAACGACGCTGCCGGCGACGAGCGCCGCGCCCTCGCCGATGCGCTGGCGCGCCTGTTCCGCGTTAAGTGAAGCCGACGCTGCGCACCAAGCTCGACAGCCTGGTCAGGCGCCTGGAGGACCTCAACGGCCTGCTTGCCGCGGAAAGCGCGACGCGCGACCTGGAGCAGTTCAGGAAGCTCTCGCGCGAGCATTCCGAGCTGACCGGCATCGCCGCGCTCTACGAGCGGTTCCGTCAGGCGGAGCGCGACGCCGAGGCCGCCAGGGAGATGGCCGCCGACGCCGCCATGAGGTCGTTCGCCGACGACGAGCTCAAGGCGGCGCGCGGCAGCATGGAGAAGCTCGAGGCCGATCTGCAGAAGGCGCTGCTGCCCAGGGACCCGAACGACGAGCGCAATATCTTCCTCGAGATCCGCGCCGGCGCCGGCGGCGACGAGT
>WNGI01028633.1_pt1 | contig 11221 bp, 16 predicted proteins | sample 5400621 | NCBI WGS metagenome assembly WNGI01 (sample SAMN13153374, study PRJNA577476) | soil metagenome | isolation source: 20 cm soil or saprolite under Garry oak tree replicate 1 | place: USA:California | collected 2016-06-15
GAAGAAGACGCCGCGCTCATACTGCAGCCGCTCGAGGGAGTTGAAGCCGCCGTTGCTCGTGCGGTCGCAGTCCGTCCAGTCGTTGTCACCCGGCGTGAAGATCGCCGGCTTGTCGAGCGAATTGAAGTAGGCGAGCCCCTGCGAGTAGATCGACGGCTGCACGGCGTTCTGACAGGTCGTCGGCGTCGCCGAGCCCGGCGTCGCGTTCCCGGCCTTGAGATCGCCGTCGTGGACGGAGAACGAGATGTCCTGGCTGTTCATGTCGTCGAGCAGATTCGGCACGCCTTTCGTGGCCTGCATGTCCGAATACGGCATGTCGCCCCACAGCCCGATCGCGTACTGGAACGTCTTGTCGTTGCCGTTGCCCATGCCTGCCACGGCGAATCCGGCCGCCGTCGCCGACACGACGAGCGCAGCGAACAGAACGAGTACGAGCTTGGGTCGCGACATGCTTCCTCCCGGTCGAATGACCCGGCGAGCCTCTCGCGCCGCCACGGATGGGTTCCGTACCGGCGTCGATGTGGTGAGGATCTGGTGAAATCCGCATATGCCGGTCTTGGCAGTGGACGTCGGGGGCTCGCACGTCAAGGTTCTCCTCGAAGGGGAGGCCGAGCGGCGCAGGTTCGCGTCGGGCCCGGAGTTCACGGCGCAGGCCATGGTCGACGGCGTCCTCGAAGCCGTGGACGGCTGGAGCTTCGACCGGGTGACCGTCGGCATACCCACGGCGGTGCGAGGCGGCAAGCCGATCGCCGAGCCGGTGAACCTCGGCGACGGCTGGGTCGGGTTCGACTATGAGGCGGCGTTCGGCGTTCCCACGAAGGTTGTCAACGACGCGGTGTTGCAGGCGATCGGGAGCTATGACGGCGGCCGGATGCTCTTCCTCGGGATCGGCACCGGCCTCGGGTCGGCGCTGATCGCGGACGGCGTCGTCGAGCCGCTCGAGCTCGGACATCTCCCGTATCGGAAGAAGACGTTCGAGGACTACGTCTCCGAAAGCGCGCTCGAGCGTGAGGGCAGGAAGAAGTGGCGCAAGACCGTGTTCGACGTCGTGGCCCGCCTCGCCGCAGCGGTCGAGCCCGACTACGTCGTCATCGGCGGCGGCGGAGCGAAGGAGCTCGACGAGCTGCCGCCGAACAGCCGCCGCGGCGACAACACACGCGCCTTCGTCGGCGGCTTCCGACTCTGGCAGCCGGACTGGGACGGCTCTCGGTGAGGGTCGTCGTCACAGGCGCCAGCGGCTCCGTCGCTGCGCGCCGACGCGACCGACTTCGGCCAGACCGTCGAATGCCTCGCCGGCGCGGACGCGGTCGTGCATCTCGCCGCCATTCCCGCCTCCGGCATCTACACGGAGGAGACGACGTTCCGCACCAACATGCTGAGCACGTTCAACGTCTTCGAGGCGGCGCGCGTCGTCGGCCTGCGACGCGTCGTGTGGGCGTCGAGCGAGACGATCCTCGGGCTGCCGTTCGACAACGAGCTGCCGCCGTACGCTCCTCTGGACGAGGACCAGCCGCCGCTGCCACAGTCCGCATATGCGCTCTCGAAGCTGCTGTCGGAGGAGGCGGCGCGGCAGCTGCATCGCCGCACCGGGACGCCGCACGTCGCGTTGCGCTTCTCCAACATCATGGAGCCTCACGACTACGAGCGCTTTCCGTCGTTCTGGGACGATCCGCAGCTGCGCCGGTGGAACTTCTGGGGCTACGTGGACGTGCGCGACGTCGCCCAGAGCTGCCGGCTGGCGCTGGAGGCGGACGTCGGCGCCGAGCATCTCGTCGTCGCGGCGGCGGACACGGTGATGAACCGTCCGAGCGCCGAGCTGATGGCAGAGGTGTACCCGTCGGTCGAGCACAGGCCGACGGCAGGCGAGTTCGACACGCTGCTCTCGATCGAGAAGGCGCGCAGGTTGCTCGGCTACGAGCCGCAGTGGTCGTGGCGTGATCACGTCGACGCGTGACGGACCGCGTGCTCACGGTGCGCGAGCTGAATCGCGCGGCGCTCGCGCGCCAGCTTCTGCTCCAGCGCAAGCGGCTCTCCCCGGTGGCGGTGATCGAGCGGCTCGTGGGGATGCAGGCGCAATGGCCGCCGGCGCCGTACGTCGGGATCTGGACGCGCATGACGGGCTTCAGGCGCGCGACGCTCGAGCGCGAGCTGGCGAAAGGGACGGTCGTCAAGGCGACTGTCATGCGGCAGACGCTGCATCTCGTGACGCCGCGCGACTACGCGCTCTTTCGCGCGGCGATGAGCGAGACGAACTTCCCGTGGGAGACGTCGCTTGCGAAGCGGCTCGCGCCGGACGTGCGCAAGCTCGCCGCCAACGGGCCTGTCGTCTCCGCCGACGCGATTTCGTACCTCGAAGGGAAGCACCGCATCACGGGCATCAGCGCGCGGCGCGCCTGGCGCGCCGCGCGGATCGGTGCGCACCTGGTTCATCACCACGAGACGGCGCTCTGGCACGCGCGGCCGGAGGGCCGGTTCGTGCTCCTCGAGGAGCCGGAGATACAGGCTCCGCTCGAGGCACGGGCCGAGATGATCCGCCGCTACCTCGCCGCGTTCGGGCCCTCGTCCCTCCGGGACGTCGTGCAGTGGAGCATGATGCACGTGCCCGAGCTGAAGGCCTCACTCGCGCTGCTGGAGCCGCTGCGGCGCTTTCGTGACGAGCACGGTCGCGAGCTCTTCGACGTCCCGCGCGCGCCGCTGCCGGATTCCGACACGCCGGCGCCCGTGCGCTTCCTGCCGAAGTGGGACAACGTGCTCCTCGCGTGGGCGGATCGCACGCGTGTGCTGCCGGAGTCGTACCGGAAGCAGGTGATCGGCATTAACGGCGACGTCGCGCAGACGTTTCTCGTCGACGGGTTCGTCGCCGGCACCTGGAAGGTCGAGGACGGCCGGGTCGTGACGGTACCGTTCGTGAAGCTGTCGCGTACCGCCCAGCGTGCGGTCGAAGAGGAGGCCGGCCGGCTCGAGGCCTTCCTCGCCGACTGATGTCGAGAACGCTGCACCGGCTCCGTCCTACGGGTGCAAGCGTCCACCAAGGAGGAGTGAGATGACTCGATACCTGCTCGTCGTCAACTTCGAAGGCGGCGTGGTCGACACGCCGATGGAAGAGTGGAAGCCGGAGGAGATCCAGGCCCATCTCGACCACTACAAGGCGCTCCACCGCGAGCTCGTCGCGAGCGGCGAGCTCGTCCAGTCGGAGGTCCTGGCCGGCCCGGACCTGGCCAAGATCGTCACCTCCGACGGGAAGGCGCCCGTCGTGACCGACGGGCCGTTCCAGGAGTTCAAGGAGTGGCTGGCAGGCTTCCAGGTCGTCGACGTGGAGTCCGAGGCACGTGCGCTCGAGATCGCGTCGAGGATCTCCGCCGTTCCGGGGCCTGACGGCGTGCCGCTGCAGCAGCCGATCCAGGTGCGACAGGTGATGGAGCAGAGCCCGTCCGACGTGGCAGAGATGGAGGCGTACCTGCAGACGGCCGGCGGCCCGCGCTGAACGTTCCCTCCGGCGTCGAGGACCTGCTGCGCGAAGCGGCGCCGCAGGTCCTCGGCACGCTGGCCCGGAGGTACGGGGATTTCGCGGGCGCCGAGGATGCGGTGCAGGAGGCGTTGCTCGCGGCAGCGAGGCGCTGGCCCCGGGACGGCGTTCCGGAGCATCCGCAGGCATGGCTCCTGCAGGCGGCGACGCGGCGGTTGATCGACCAGTACCGAAGCGAGCGCTCGCGCCGCGAGCGGGAGGCCGTCGCGAGGGCGCAGGAGTGCCAGTCACCAGCCGTGTCCGACCGGGACGACACCCTCGCCGTGCTGTTCATGTGCTGCCATCCGGCGTTGACGCCGGGGTCGGCGATTGCCCTCACTCTCCGCGCGGTAGGCGGCCTGACGACCGTGGAGATCGCGCGCGCGTTCCTCGTCGACGAGGCGACGATGGCGCAGCGGATCTCCCGGGCGAAGCAGCGGATCAAAGCGTCCGGCGCCACCTTCCGAATGCCGACGCCCGACGAGCGGCCGGCTGCCGTGCGCAGCGTGCTGCACGTGCTCTACCTGATCTTCAACGAGGGCTACACCGCGCAGCGCGCGGAGCTGTCCGACGAGGGCATCCGGCTCGTGCGCATGACGAGGCGCTTGCTCCCCGACGATCCGGAGGTGACCGGGTTGCTCGCGCTGATGCTGCTGCTCGACGCGCGACGCGCCGCGCGCCTCGACAACGAGGGCGACCTCGTCCCGCTCGGCGAGCAGGATCGTGCGCGCTGGGACGGCGAACGGACCGCCGAGGGCCTCGCGCTGCTCGACGAGGCGATCGGCGCGGGCGCCGTCGGCGAGTACCAGCTTCAGGCGGCGATCGCCGCGATCCACAACCGCGCGGCGCGCGCGGAGGACACCGACTGGCCGCAGATCCACGCCCTGTACGGGCTGCTGGAGCAGCTGAGCGGAAATCCGATCGTCACCCTCAACCGCGCAGTCGCCGCAGGGATGGCGGACGGGCCCGCGGCGGGTCTCGCATTGCTGGACGGCCTCGACGAGCGCCTGCCGGACAACCACCGCGTCGATGCCGTTCGTGCGCACCTGCTGGAGATGGCCGGCGACGCAGAGGGTGCCGTGGCGTCTTATCGAGCGGCGGCGCGCCGCACGACCAATCTCGCCGAGCAGCGCTATCTGACGGCGCGTGCCGCGGGGCTTGCGGCTAGCCGTGCTCCTCGTGCTGGGGAAGAGCGTCCGTGATCTCGAACCACGGCGCCTTCGAGCCCACGAAGATGTGCTCCGTCGGCTTGACGGCCGGCGTGTCCGCGAGCGAGCCGAGTGCGACGTGCACGTATGAGCCGTCGCGGACGACGGAGTAGAGCAGCGACCCGCAGACGCCGCAACGCGTGTGGTTGTTGTCCGCGTCGCCCCAGATCAGGAGCCGGTCGGCTCCGTCTGTGACCTCGAGCTTCTCCCGCTCGATTCCGGCGAAGGGCTTGAATGCGGAGCCGGTCGCTGCGCGGCAGTTCGAGCAGTGGCAATTCGCCGCATACCGGAACTCGTCCGCGACGCGATAGCGAACGGCTCCGCATTCACACTTCCCGTTGAGCACGCGCCCCAGTCTACGAGCGAGACTGTGTCATCCGGAAGTGGTTGCCGGACGGGTCGCGGAACCCGGCGTCGATGCCGTACGGCTGCTCCGTCGGCTCCTGGGTGAACTCCACGCCGCGGCTCTTGAGCTCCTCGTACGCCGTCTGCGCGTCGTCCGTGGTGAAGAAGAGCCCGCCCGAGGCGCCGCGCGCGAGCAGGTCCTGGATCTTCTGGCGCGTCTCCTCTTCGAACACCGGCGGGCCGGGGATGTCCATCAGGGTGATCGCGACGTCGTCCTGTCCGGGCACGCCCACGCTGAGCCAGCGGAAGTTGCCCATCTCCGGAACGGTCACGTCCTCGCGCAGCTCCATCCCGAGCTTCTCGGTGTAGAACCGGAGCGCCTCGTCCTGGTCGTGGACCCAGACCTGCACGTAGCTGAGTTGCTTGAGCATGTCGTCCTCCGTGTGTGAGTGGAACAGTCGCGGCGACGTTAGCCCGACGCCACGCGCCTGTCTTCTCGAAAACTGCTGGAGTGCGGGCGTGCATACGCCTTCAGCACGCAGGTGGGGACGCGCGCTGCGCGAGCGGGTGGGTGCGCGGCGCGGTACTCCGTGGGCGTCATCCCGTACACGCGCCCGAAGCTCGTCGTGAACGAGCCCACGCTCGCCAGTCCGACCTCGAAGCAGACGTCCGCGACGGAATGGTCGGTGCTCCGGAGCATCGCTGCCGCGCGCTCGAGCCGCCGCGTGAGCAGGTACTGGTGCGGCGTCTCCCCGAAGACGCGTCGGAACTCGCGGCTGAAGTGCGCCGGGGAGAGATGGGCGGCGCGCGCGAGCGTCGGCACGTCGAGCGGCTCCCGGTAGCGCGCGTCGGCGAGGTCCTTCGCCCGCAGCAGGTGCCGGGTCGACGGGAGGTACACCACCCCTTCAGCCTAAAGCTGGTCGGCGAAGTCCCAGGCGCGCAGCCGTCCCGGCTCGAGGCGGATGAGGGTGTCGTCGCCGGAGGAGTCCGCGTATGCCGCGCCGTCACGCTCGCCGAGATACCGGGCCGCGATCCGGCGCACGGCGTCGTCCGCGGCCTCGAGCCGCGCCTCGCAGCGCACCTCGATTCCTCGGTAAGGCGGGACGTGCTCGTAGACGACGATGCTCGCGCGCGGATCACGGTGCAGGTGTCGTACCTTCACGTCGCGGCTTCCGGTGACCACGTCGAAGCCCCCGTCACGCCAGCGGTGCCAGACAGGGGACAGGAGCACCGTGCCGTCGACGCGGTACGTGGCGAGCACGGCGACCAGCGGACGCTCGAGCAAGTCGCCGAGCTCGTCGGGCCTGAGGTCCTTGCGCACCTAGACCACCGAGCCAGCTTTCGGGACAGAGCCGTAACGGGGAACCGAGCAGCACGTCGCCGACCGCGACGGCGCCCTGCTCCGGCAGCCAGTAGGCGACCTCCGCCTTGCGGGCCGTCTGGAAGGCGCGGATCCCGCCGGGCAATTCGTCGCCCGCGCGGAAGACATCCGTGACGCGGATGCCGCGGTTGCGCAGAGGCTGCGCCGACCGGCTCGACGCCCACACGCGCCCGGCGTCGACGTCCCTCGTCGAACGTCCGTGCCAGTACACCGTCACGAGCACGTGCTCGGCGCGGCGCACGTCGCGCGGCGCGTCGAGGGGGTCGATGAGAACGAGCCCGTCGCTCGTGTCGACAGCCAGCGAGGCGACGGTCTGCTTCCACTCGTCGTGCCACGCCGTCCAGCGGCGCAGTCCTGGCGCGAGCTCGTCGATGTGGGGGACGCTACTAGCTCTCGCGCCCGCAGTGGCGGAGGGCGTTGAGGCAGCCGTTGACGAGCGAGACGAGGGTGCCCTGCCGCCAGGCGTTGAAGAAGTCCGCGTGCGCCGAGTATCGGCCGCCGGAGGAGAGCGTAACGGCGGAACCGCCGGTGATCAGGTACCGGTAGATGAGCGAGATAGCGGGCACGGCGACGGGGTGCGTCGCGTCGCACGCTCCCCGCGCGGCGTAGGCCATGTGGCTCTGGTGGTCGGCGCTGTCGAGGTGCCTGCCGTCCCAGCAGCTCGGAAAGTTGACGTGCAGGCGCAGGCTCTGGCCGCGCGTGTCGGGGCACGTCGGCACTTCGGTCGACGCGGGCACGCTGCTGGCGGCGCCGCAGTTCCAGGAGGTGATCTGCATGCCTTGCGGCGACGTTGCGTGCCGGTCGCCGGCGATCATCTTGAAGCCCGCCGGAAACGCGCGCAACGAGGCGAGCGTCTTGCGGCGGTAGTAGATCGTCGCGCCGACGGGCGTGACCATCTGCCCGTTCAGCAGCAGCGTCGGCATCCAGTATGCGGCGGTCTCGCCGCCGCGCTTGCACGTGGACGAGCCGGCGCGCAGCGAACGCAGCGTCGAGAACGCATTCGTCGTGGCGTTGCCGACGAAGCTGTGGTCGTGCGACGCGCCCGGCTGGCGCGGATAGACGATTGGATCGTCCATCGCCATGTGGCTGAACGCGCACGCGCCGATGAAGTTCACGCCCTGGAGCTGGCGCAGGCTGTGCGCGGCGGGAGCGGCGGCTTCGCTCGTGTGCGCGAGGATTCCCATCCAGACGGCGACCCCCAGAGCTCCGAGTGCCAGGCAGATGCGCACGTGGGAGACCCTAGGAGGGAATCGTGGGAGAATTCGAAGCGGACTGTTCGGGATTTGTGATCGCGTCGCGGGCCGCGGCGAACTGGTCGGGCGTCAACCTGATGTAGGAATGCCGCCCCAGGCTGCGCGGGAAGACTCCGGCGGCCTCGACAGGCGGCGCTTCGCTGATCCGCGGCACGGCGGCCAGGACGCGCAGGGGAAACCGCCACCGCCACCGTTCGCGCGCCGGGTCGTTCTCGGGCTCGCCCACGACCTCGACGACGGCGAAGACGCTCTGCCAGCCCGAGGCGTAGCAGACGGCCAGATCGCCCTTCTGGACGGCCGGTCGACGGGTGGAGGAGTGTGCACGCAGGGCGGAGGCGTCGACCTCGTCGGGGAGGAGCCGTCCCGCCGTCCCGCGAACCAGGAGCCAGTGCTGGACCACCGAGGTTTCTTAACAACGGCGGAGTACCCTCGGCGCATCGGATCGAGGCTCCTCGTCGCGTGTGCCCTGCTCGCGCTCGCGGGCTGCGGCGGCTCGTCCTCGAGCGAGAGCGAGCCGCCGGCGGCAGGCACGACGACGGTGGCTGCGCCCACGACCACGGCCGAGCAGACCCGGACCGATCCGCTCGCCGGCGCCGGCACGAACGTCGTAGTCGCGCCGAGCACGGCCAAGGCCGCCGCCCTGCTCGAGCGCGTCGCGATCGGCCACCACGAGGGTTACGACCGTGTCGTGTTCCAGTTCCGCGACAAGGGCCTGCCGGGCTATCGCGTCGAATACGTGCAGCCGCCGCTGACGGAGGACGGCTCCGGAGACCCCGTCGACGTCGCCGGGAACGCGTTCGTCGTCGTCCGCATGGAGCCCGCGTCCGGCTTCGACCTGAACAGCGGCGAGGGCGACCTCGTCTACAAGGGGCCGAAGCGCATCCCGGGCTCGAGCGCCGGCGCGACCGTCGTCAAGGAGGTCGTGCGCACCGGCGACTTCGAGGCCGTGCTCAGCTGGGCGGTCGGCCTCGACGGCAAAGCGGACTTCCGTGTCACGACCGCCGCGTCACCGTCGCGTTTGATCGTAGATTTTCGGAATCAGTAGACCGCTCATCGGCATCACGACGTACCTGACTCCCGCCCGGTGGAGCGACTGGGACGAGGACGCCGCGCTCGTCCCGGCCGCCTACGTGCAGGCAGTCGAGCAGGCCGGCGGCCGGCCCGTCCTGATCCCGCCGAGCGAGGACGGCGTGGCGGAGACGCTGGCGGCCGTCGACGGACTGGTGTTCTCGGACGGCTCCGACCTGGATCCGGACCTGTACGACGACGAACCGCACGAGGCGACGGCCGGCGTCGTGCCTGAGCGCGACCGCGCCGAGCTGGCACTGCTCGAGGCGGCGCTCGCCCGGGACATGCCCGTGCTCGCCGTCTGCCGCGGCAGCCAGGTGCTCAACGTCGCACGCGGAGGCGACCTCGTCCAGCATCTGCCCGATATCGTCGGCGACGACAAGCACAAGCACACGCCCGGCACGTTCGCCGACCACGACGTGACGCTCGAGCCCGGGACCCGTCTCGCGGAGCTGCTCGGCGATCGCGCCGCGGTGAAGTCACATCACCATCAGGGCTTCGGTCGCGTCGGCCAGGGGCTGCGCGTCGCGGCCCATGCGGAGGACGGCACGGTCGAGGCCGTCGAGGATCCGTCGCATCGCTTCGCGCTCGGCGTGCTCTGGCATCCGGAGGCCGGAGAGGACCGGAAGCTCTTCGAAGAGCTCGTCGGCGCCGCGGCCGAGTACCGCGCGGCGCGCTAGCGGTTCGGGTTCCAGCGGGTCGGGTCGAACCCGAACGTGTCGACGAGATCCTTGCGCGCGAGCTCGGCTGCGGCCGCGCGCGTCTCGCTGTACGTCCAGACCGTCTCCTGCTCCTCCGCGCCGATCCGCTCGATCTCGAGAGCTTCAGGGGCGTGGGTTTGCACGTACTCCATGGCGAAGTCGGCCGCGTCGAGGAAGTTCGCGCTTTCGGAGAGGCTGCTGCGCTGCTGGAAGCCCTGGCGGAATGCGATGCTGTACACGCGGTAAACGGGCTCCGTCGGCGCCGCCGGCTTGAGCGTGGCCTCGAGCTCGCCCGTCAGCTCGACGCCGTGTTGCTCACCGAGTGCACGGGCGAGGTCGGAGCCGCTGATGGCTCCGCGCTCGATCAGGATCTCTCCGAGGCGACCGTTCGTGTCGCTTTGCTGGAGCAGTGCTTCGGCGAGGTCCGTCTGCGTGATCAGGCCGTTCTCCACGAGCACGCGGCCGAGTGGGCGCCACGTCATGGGCACGACTGCGAGGTGCGGGGCGGGCTCCGGCTCCGGATCGGGGCGCCGCAGCTCGACGCCGTGCTGCGCGGAGAGCACGCGCGCGAGGGAGAACGCCGACACGTAGCCGCGGTCGACGACGATCTGGCCGAGCAGCCGGCCGGTGCGCCGTTGCTCGTCGAGCGCGAGCTCGAGCTCGGTGTCGGTCAGCAGGCCTTCGTCGGCCAGCAGCGTGCCGAGCTGTCGCCAGGGAAAGAGGGATGCAGCTGCAGAGCTCTCCACGGTGGCTCTTATCGGCAAGAAGGGGCTAGTAGCTCAAGCCCTCGCCGCGCGCGACTACGCGAACGGTCCGGAGGACGATCTCGAGGTCGTAACGCACGAGCGCCCAGCCTGCGAGCGTGCGGCAGCGCTCGACGTAGGTGATGTCGAGGTCGGCATAGCGCTGGTCCGAGCCTTTCGTCAGCTGGGCGAGGCCGGTCAGGCCGGCGGAGACCTCGTCGCGGTAGGTGACGCCTTCCGCGCGCTGCTGCTCGACGAGCTCGGGCGGCCACGGACGCGGCCCGACGAGGCTGAGGTCGCCGCGGAGGATGTTCCAGAGCTGCGGGGCCTCGTCCAGGTACCACGGCTTCAGCACGCGGCGGCCGAGCCACGTCAGGTTCGCAGGATCCGCCTCGAGCAGCCGCGCGTGCCCGCCGGCGCGCGCGAGGGCATCCGCGCGCAGCGTCCGGAACTTCAGCAGCCCGAACGTCCGGCCGCGCGAGATACGCGGCTCCCGGTAGAAGAGGCTGCCGCGGTCCTGCCGCTCGAGCACCACGTCGAGCGCGAAGGCGACGAGCACGGCGAGCGCGACGGGCGAGAGCAGGAGCAGCAGCGTCGCCGAGACGACGACGTCGAGCACGCGCTTGGCGAGCGGCCGTCGCACGGCCGCATCTTCTCGGACGCTAGAAGGTCTTGTACGTCGGCACGGCGACGACTATCGCCGAAGCGGCCTTCGCGTACGGAATCGGCCGCATGCCGTCCGTGATCCTCAGCACCATCCGCGCGGCCGGCGGCAGCGTGGCGAAGCCGAAGCCCTTCCCGCCGCCGAGAATGTTGCCCTCGGCGTCGAAGACGACGCCGTAGAGCTCCACGAACTGGATCGTCTTCGTCGGGTTGTCGTTCTGGATCTCGCCGTCGATCTCGCCGGTCCACTGCGGCTCGTAGACGCCGGGCTCGACGCGCAGGAAGGAGACGCCTGGCTTCCAGTGGGTCACCGGACCCGCCTTGCCGATCCTGATCGTGATCTCGAGCCGGGCG
>WNGI01018186.1_pt1 | contig 11220 bp, 24 predicted proteins | sample 5400621 | NCBI WGS metagenome assembly WNGI01 (sample SAMN13153374, study PRJNA577476) | soil metagenome | isolation source: 20 cm soil or saprolite under Garry oak tree replicate 1 | place: USA:California | collected 2016-06-15
TCGCCGGGAAGCTGAATGACGCGACCGCGAAACAGCGGCAACCGGAAGCGCTTCTTCACCCAATGATGGCCGACGCCGAACGGATTGGTGTTGGCGCGAACGCGTGTCGGCACACCCTGCGCTGTCGGGCGGCAGCACGAGAACATCTTACGGTACGGCTTGTCGTCCTCCCACTGCGTTAGTTCTTCGAAGCCGAGCCACGGGTATTGGTGACCGTGGTACTCCTGATACTCCTCGACGTTCGCGAGATGCCGAAACAGCAGCGCCTCACCGGAGTCCCAAGTGCATTTGTAGTCGGACTTGCTGTAGAGGAAGCGAAACCGGTTGCCGTAGAGCCGCGAGAACAGCGACTCCGCTTTGCGCACCATCTCGTCGAGATCGCCAAGTTGGCGGCGGAATAGGATGCCGCGCCACGCGTCACCGAAGCCACGATCCACGTCACGCGCAAAGTCCATGAGCAGCAATTCTGATTTGCCCGAACCGCGATTGCCTTCCATCAGCATTTCGAAGATCGGACATTCCATCGCGAGGTTCTGCGCGCCGGGCAGAGGAGCCCAGGCTGGCGCGCTGATGATGGTCTGCTGATCCTTGGCTACGATGAACGGATGCCAAGTGGAACCTAGCTGTGTCTCGTCTGCAACTAACCACCAGACCAGGAAACTGCCGTCAGCAGCTTCATAGACGACCCTTCGGTCGAGGATTTGCCATTCCTCGATTGCCAGAAAGTCTTTTGCTTGAAGAATGGCAGCCACGAACGCGCCCCGAATCGGTTGACAGTCAGTGTACGGAGCAATCCGTACGTCTACGGAGCGATTGTAGCCGCCATTGCGGGTTCGATGGTTTCGGTTTCACCCAGTTCGCGCAGATTGTCGGCCGAGAACTTATCGGTCTTCAGAGCAGCGGCCTCGGGGGCGTCCCGCGTGTTGCGAGTTTCCAGATACGAGCAAAGCTCGTCGAAGTGCTTGCCCGCAGACTTGGCACACTCGGATGGCTCCAAGGTGTCGCCGTAGAGCGCGATCAACTGTTCCGCGATAGCTCCGGCCGCGATGCCGCATTTCGCCTGCATCTCGCGGCGGCTATTTCCTTGGACGGCGATGTCGGTGTAGCGGAACAGGTTCTTGCGAACCTTCGACCACACTTTGACGCGGACCAAGCGCCGATCCTGCCTGTCCTTCATGTAGAGGATGTCCACTTGGCTCTCACGCACAATGCCGTGCGTCATAACCGCGTTCATCACCGGCATGACGCGCGGATCGCGCATGTTCGTCGTGCCCTTGAGATGGGCGAGCGTTTTTCCCTTGGTCATGTCTCCTGGCCCTCTAAAATCTCCAGCGCTTCGAGTCCGGAGACCTTGCGGATTTCCAAATGCTTCGGCTTCGCAAGCTCGCGCATCGCCATGCCTATCGCAAGATGGCTGTCGCTGAAATCCGCGAGCGGTTTCTGGTAACGGCGCATCAGCCAACGGCCGAGGCAATAAAGCTGAAGGCGATACCAGCGCTTGAAGCGTCTCATTCTTTCCTCGCGGTCGGGAGATGCGGGAAGACCGCCGTCGAAATGACCGACGCCAACTCGGAGGCGTTTTGCGGTGACAGATAGAAGACGTTGAACTCTCCGGCGTCGTTGCGGATCGCGACCATGACCTCGCCGTCTTCTTCGGAGACCGACGCGGTGATGAACGTGACCATCTTTCCGGGAGGGGCTTGATGCAGTTGCGTGAAGCCGAAAATCTGTTTGAAATACTTGCTCAATGCCCGACCTCCGGAAGCGCCATCATGAAGTACACTTCGCGCGTGCCGTGATTCATCCGCTGCGTCGGCCGGTAGCCTGCGCGATCCATGGCGTCCTTGAAATCTTGAAGCTCGCACTTGATGCCAGACATCGCGTGCAGACCGGTCCAGAGCTTCGCTTCGCTGTCTGCGCGCAGTGCGCCCGGCGCGCGGCGAAGCCAGTCCGCGATCTGTTGCCCGAGAGGACTCATCATTGCCCCGTGTTAGGAAAATGCAAGGGCTACTTGGCTCGTCCCCTGCCTGGATGTCTTGATCGGTTATGAGCCGAAGGCCACGACATCCGCGCACTGTACAGAAGCGCGTCCTGATTGTCAAGGGATGTTGGCTACAGGCATCAGGAAACGCGTTAACGATGCCTCTGCCTAACATTCGGAAGGCCCGCGCGGGGCATCACGTCCGCAGGGCCTTCCCGGATTCGCTTTCGGCTTAGCGATGCAGAGCCGCGCGCACTTCCTTAAGGTCGATGCTGCCACGATGTCCCGAGCTATATCAAACACAGGGCTCTATATGCTCCAGCATATAGGAACCGCACGCTTTTATCGGGTTTGCCTTATAGCCAGAAGATGCAGAGCACTTCCGCCGCGATGACGGCCAGCACCAGCAGCCAGAAGCCGAGATCGCGTCTCAAAACCCGAGCGCCGCCGCGCACAGTGCGAGGAAGAACACGAGCATCCACGTCACGATGAAGAACGCGATTGCCTGCCCGGTGTAGGTGCCGCTCGACCAACCGCGCCCGAGCGTGAGCAGGAAAAAGATCAGCGCGAGCACGCACCATGCGATAATTTGACCGGCGCTTATCATAGGAACTTCACCGGACACGCGTTCTCGTCGCTCTCAGGCTCGCCGGAAACGAACGCGGACGGCGTCACGATGACCTTGATCGGCAGAGGATTGTCGTCGCCGGGTGGCTCACCGCTGTTGAACAACGCCGTCGTAACGACCTTGCGCATCGGCACTGGATTCGTTTCACTGCGCGGCTCGCCGGAAATCCACGACCCGGTGCGCTCTTTCACAGGCATTGGATTGTCTTCGTTGATTGGCTCGCCGCTCCTGAACGCGCCCGCAGTAAGCGTCATGTCCTTCACGGGAAGCGGATTGTCGTCGCTAACCGGTTCACCAGAAATCCAGGCCATCTTCAGAATCCCCTCGATTGAATTCAGTGGTCGGCGGAAAGCTTCGCTTTGGCCAGGAGGAGGGGCTGGGCTGTGGCCGCCACAGTGCTTTCCGCCGATCCGCGAGCACTCTGCGCGCGGCCGAGGAGGGATGTCAAACCCGGTTACGGCCTGACTACTTCCGTCGTCGCCCCTTGCTCGTTTTCGATGTAAGCGATTTGCCAGAAGTCGGTCTCATCGGAAAACCCTTCCGGCCTCGGCAAGAGGTGTCCGATGTAGAACGCGTCATTGCGGACGAGACCGTCGCGGTCGTACTGGCAGGAGATTTCTTTGAGACCCACACGAAGATCGAAAACGTCAACAGAAAACGCGCTGACTATCTTCGTTTGCCACACGCCGGTTGACGGTTGGCCTTCAACTATTTCATGCTCAACAAAGCGCCTAAGTTTGACAGTGAACATTGGACTTCTCCTTCTTCTGTAACGTCCGTTTTCTACGCGGACGAAGGAGAACGTGGCAGCGCCCAAGAGGGATGTCAAACCATGCGGCGAATAGATGTCGCATTCACCGCAAAAGCAAAGGCCGCCACCCTGCGAGAAGTGACGGCCTTCACCATCGAGGCAGTTTTCTTCGGGGGTCTCCTTATGCGGTGATCGCCGGGGGAGCCGGATCGGTAACCGAGTCGGCGGCAATGGCAGCCGCAGCAGCGGCAACCGCCGCGTCCGCACGGTCGGCCGCAGCCAACAGCGCAGTCGGGTTGGTCGGGTTCGCCCGGATGAACGCCGCCAGTGAATTGGCAGCGGTAATCAGAGCATCCACCGCGTCACTCTCGGCATTCATCGAAGCAGCGGCGCGGTCGAGGTCTTTTTGATTCGCATTCACCATAGTTGTCTTCCTTCTTGCTAAGCGCGGGAGAGTTCTCCATCGGTTCCGGCCGCGCATTTTCCGGAACAGATTACGTGCCGCTCTGTACGAGCGCTTCATTCGCTTTGGCCGTCTCGGCAACGGCCCTCTCGGTCGCAGCATTCAGCTTTGTGGTATCCACGGGCTCCAGCACCGCGATCAACCGATCAAGCTGCCCGCTGAATGAGGGGTCTGCGCTTATAACGATCTTGATGACGAATTCGGCCATAGGTGTCTCCGCTGTTTTTCGGTGAGCGCCGACCTTCTCTCAACGCGCCGAGCGATGCAAGCTTGGCAGTAAGAGATTCGCTCGACATCACAGCTTTGTCACAGCGCGTGAGTCGTCATCATATTTTTCACGATGTCAAAGAGCACTTACATTTCCAAACGTCGGCACTTGCGTACATCTGCCGACGTTTCACTTTCTCGTTTCTCACATACGCGGCAGTGGGCCTCCTTTCCCGGACAACGCGCCCGCCCCTGCTCCATGCGGCACGCGCAAGTGCCGACGCAAACGCTTCAACCGCTTCTCGCGCACCGGAGCCACAACTTTCTCATCTTGCTCCTTCCACTGGTTCTCGACGTGTGCCCACTCCGCATTGCGCAACGTCAACACAACTGCACGGCCGCGACGCTGTAGAATCGTGTGGCTGTTCGATGTGAGCGAGCCGAACACCTGCAAGCACTGAAGATCGCGAGGTGACGGCGGGTTGGACCAACGAATCACAAGCTTCCATTTCCGTTCGTTGGCTCTGTACCACTCGGTCGTCTTTTTCGGCATGACACACTCCTAGAACGTCCCGAACGCAGGACCGGTGCGAACATCCTTGATAACGTGGTATCTGCGAATCCGGCCGCGCTTTTTGATTGCTTCGCCTTCGGGATCACGCCCAACTGATATTGCCCAGGCTCGAACTTTCCACCGCGATCAAAAGCGATGATCTCTTGGCGCAGGGAACGCGGCGTGAAGAAGCGCGTCCAGTTCCCTTCATTGGCTCGCACGTAGGTCCGGCTGAGATGCACGCGCACTTCCGCCGCGTTCATCATTCGCCTGCACGCCTTCGCTACAACGCAATGCGCCGGTTCCTTCGTGTCGGCCGTCGTCACGTCTCTCTTGGTGATGACGAGAGTGACAGGCCGCTTGGCGTCGATGATCGGCAAATGCTTGACGGTTTTCATTGCACGTCTCCTTTCTCGGTGAGGCGCACCGAGCAAGTCGCATCCTGTGACGGCTGGTGAAACAGGTGCGGCTTGCTCGGAGTCCATCGTGTCGCCAGGGCTCTCCCCCTACATCCCTCCCGCGAGCTTGGGGGCTTGCGCTGGGGAGGTTTGCAGTCACCCTAACGACGCGATCTCGTTAGTGCGCGGTCGCAGCCTGTCTCCTCGCACGAGCCGGTGCAGGAGCCGCAGCAGTCACTTCAGCGCCGCTCGCCGGAGCCGGATTCTGTGCAGCCGCCACGGTCTGAGTCGTTGCGCGCCTGCCGCGTCCGGCCTTGACGACAACTTCCTTCGGGCCGCGAGGCTTGCGGATCACGAGTTCGAACGTCTGTTGGCTCGCGCCGAACTGCAACGCGAGTGCGTTCGGACGGATGCGCTTGTACTTCAGATCGTTGTTGACAGCGAGGTCTTTCAGATCGCCGCTGAACTCCCGACTCATCATTCGGTCGATGAAGTCGGCCTTCGTCTTCGGGTCTTTGAACGCACCATGGGTGCGGACGACATTGGTATTCATAGCACACACTACCTTTCGAGTTGGGGCACGCGGGATGCGCACCCATGATAAGTGGAAAACGTTGCTCCCCTCGATTGGTTCCACGGAAATCTAAATAATCCCCTAAGATTGTTCCGTGTACACCGTAAATGCTCTGTGTACCTCCTTTCTTGCCCAGCGGTCGGGTATTTGGTAGTTCGCCGTTGGGCAATTCGTCATAGCTGGCGGCTTGCGACCGGCAGTGCCATCGTACTCGTCAGTTGCGGCGAGTTGAGAGCCCTTAGAGCATGGCGTGCAGCTTGTGTCAATAGATTGCATCGTCTGTCATCGAAAATCCTCAAAAACCGGCCAAAACCCACGGAAATGCGCCGTCTGTCAAGAAAATACCAGCCAAAAAGGCTGAATGACGGCGGAGGGGAGCCGCACCCCCCGGTGGTCGTTAACCTAGATTCGCCTTCTTTTCCCTAGGTTTTCGTGGTTAACCGGCCTTAACCTTAACGCAATTGTCCTATTTGAGCACAGTAAATGGCCCATTAACCTTAATAAATCGACTGTTTTTGTTAAGCTTAACGGAATTCTCGCCTTTGTTAAGCTTAACGAGGTCTTAACTGTGCTCAAATGAGGCGATTTCGTCCCTTTGCTGGACTTGCAGCCATTACAGGCATTAACCATGGCGGAGAACGCTGGCAAATCATCGTTAATTGCGCCAATCTGAAGCTTAATTGACAGGAAATGAAGGCTTTTCTGTTGCTTCACTCTCTGTCATGGGAATCGGACATAATGCGCCTTGTCTTTCATCCCTGCTACCCTAAAGCAGGATGAAACAAGCGCGAGTCTGCGATCTGGGATTCGGTTTAGTCGAGATGCTAGGGACCGAATCCGACCGAATCCCAATTCACTCAATAGACTCAAGGGCTTACAGCGTTTCCTTGACAGAGACAGAAGAGAATCCCACCGAATCCCAGATAAGCCTATATTTACAGGTACTTAAGCCAAATACCGAATCCCAGCGAATCCCAGCGAAAGCCACCGAATCCCAGCCTTCCCGTGACACAGGATGCAACTAAAGCGCGGCTTTTAGCTTCCGCTTAACCTACTTCTCTATCTGTCAAAAAGCCTGCCGATTCCATATAGACGGCCACGCCGGAACCTTCTAAGCTCTTCTTCGTTCAAACATGCTTATCCGCTTGACACCCACAGCCGCAAGTGCTAGATATGCCGATGTTGGCCGCGCCTCGGGCCGTTTCAGGGGCGGAGTGAAGGTCATGAAAGAAGTCCTCGGTTATCATGTTTTCAGCACCTCTAAAGGCGGTCTCTGGCTTTGTGACGACGAAAAGAGCTGGTCCGTCCGCTTTTCGGATGCGGCCGAATTTTCCAGCGCCGATCTCGCGACTGACATTGGAGAGCGCGAAAACCCCAAAGGCTGCATGGACACGATCTACGTGTTCGCGTGCATGGGGAGTTGAGCGATGATTAACCACCCCAACCGTTCTAAGAAGGTTCGCGCCCTTGGTCCTTTCGATCTGCATTTCGGCCACGATTACGTTCGCGTCTTGAAGGCCGGTGGCACAACAGACGATCTCGTGGCGCAGGTTTACGGCGATGATGAAAAGCAGACGCGCCAACATGCGCTCCTGTTCTTCGCCGCGCCTGATCTCCTGAAGGCCCTGCGGGCTGTTCGCCACCATCTGATGAATTTTTACGACCCAACAGAAGACGCAAACAACGCGATAATGCACGAAGCTGGGCTCTCCATTGAACTGGCCGATGCCGCAATCGCTAAGGCGTTGGGGAACTAGATGGCCCCCGACATTCACCTTCACGCGAGCTTGCCGTTAGCGGTCATGGGTGAAAACCGGAGAAGCATGGTTCAAACAACCAAGGAGTCGCTACCATGGAAACCCGCATCACTCTTTCCCCGCTCAACGGCCAAGCTGAATACTTCCGCCTTTGCGTTCGCCAGCTTGCGGCCGAAAAGATCGCACGCCAGCAAACCGCGAAAAAGGAGTCACGCTAATGTACCGCACAGGAAACGCGCCGACTCGCCAAGCCGGATTCTTGACCGGCTACAATGACCGATTCACCCGTAACGGTGACCTTGTCCGCAAGCCCGGCTCATCGCAGTCTTGGGAACTCGGCTCTGTAGTCCGAGTCGGATTCATGCGCAATTTGACCGTTTGCGAAAAACACTCGGGCGGCGAATTCATCCTCCGGAGTGACTCGGGCAAATTCTATTCTTTCGTCCCGCACATGGGAATCACGGCAATCTAACCGCCAGCACGAAGGAGTCGCATCTCATGACCTTGTACCATCTCACTAGCCGTCTCGTCTTGCTCGCCTTGGCGCTAGGACTCTTCGTGGAGTCCATCATGCCGCACATTGCGGCTAGTGCCGAGACTCTCGCGAGCTTGTCCGACATACTGTCCCGCTAACCGCCACAACAAAGGAGTCGCATCCTATGGAAACGCAAATCAGTTTAGAGCCGAATCAAGTCCCCGTCTTTTCTCCGCCAGCTTGACGGCTACAACGGACGGCAATTCGAAGCGCGAGTCGTGGAGTCGGTCGAGATTCCCATTGACGCGGGCTTATGGTCCGGCGGAACTCGCGAGCTTTACTTTGCCGTGAACCTTCTCAACGGCGAGTCCATGGAATTGCCCGGCCAAAGACTCTACTTCGACGGACGGTCAAAGCATATCGCGAATCTTGTCCCCGGACTCGTTATCGTCCGTCATAGCGTCTTTTGCGGACGGGACTCGGGCTTGACGTTCTACCTTCACCCGAGCAACGCGACGGCAATGCTTCCCGCGCCGACTCGCGAGCTTAACGCGGCGGAACGAGTCGTGCTCTATGTCTCTAGCGCTTACATTGCCAAGGTTCGGCGCGAATATGCTGCACGCGCGGGAATCGACGCCACGGCATACGACAACGCCATTGCAAGCCTTCAGGCTTCCGGACTCATGTCCAAGTCCAAGGGTTTGACCGTCTCCGGCCGCAACGCTAGCCGGGGCTTAGAACGCGTCTAGGCGCTAGATGCAAGCGCGGGACTTGTTCCCGCGTTTGATTGTATCGCCAGTGCAACACAAAGGAGTCGCATCATGAGTCGTCGTGAATCAGAAAAGCTTGCCAAGCTCCGGGAGATTTGCTCGGAGCTTGCGGACAAGCTTCCGGGAGTCGATCTAGACAAGCTTCCGGCTATCGAATCGCCATACTGCGAATACAACGGACCATTTTCGGAGCCGTGCGCGGGATTCAATTACCAAGGCGCAAGGTACCATATTTGGCTAGACTCGCACACTCCGGGCGCGTCTTGGCTGCATGGTAAGACGCTATACAAAAACGCGCCGCTTGGAATCAAATACAAGGAGTCCGGCTACTTCAAGACTCGCCACCTGGACTCCGAAAAGGCGTGCAACATGCTATTGATCGCCGCGCTTCTCCTCGCAATCGACTTTCCGGCCGCTAAGCTCGCATGGGAAGCGAAACGGATGGCGGATGATATAGCGCGCGAGTCGGAGGAACGGGAAGCGCAACGCCTTGCGGGTTTGCAATCGCTTTTCACGCTCGCATTGCCGACACTCAAAGGCGCGAGCCGTGCGGCGGAGTCTCCGATCTATGCCGACATGGTCCGGGCAATCGGCCGCTATCGCTTCGGCGAAGCTTGGGAATCATTTCCGGATCAGGAATCGCGTTAACACTTTCTTAACACTTGTGCGGTACCGTCCGCACGCAACATAGAAGGAGTCGCATCCCATGACCGTATTAACAGAAGTCACGAAAGTGGAGTCCCAGTCATGACCTTGCCCCTGAACCACGAGCGCGAGCTTGCCGTCTTGATTGCCGAGCAATTGCGCGAGCGCTATCCGGCCGCGTCCGGCGATTTGATCCGCACGCGAGCCAAGCTCGAAGCGGCTAAGGACGCGCGCAAGTCGAACGTGATTCCGTTCCCGCGCGGCTGGAGTCACCCCGATGAATAGGGCGCGATTCTATGTTGGTTACAAGGCCGGATTGCGCACGATATTTAGATCGTACGACACTCCAACGCCGGAAGTTTGGGGCGAAACGTTTACCGGCGTTATAGGTCCGTTTCGGACGTTGGCAGGCGCGGAATTCATGCGGGACTATGGCGCGAATAACCCCCATTGCCAGTGTGTTGCGGACGCTGAAAGACTGGCGAAGTTAGAAACCCAAAAGGAGTCGCAGTCATGACAACGTACAAAATCATAAGGTTCTATGAGAAACATCCGCGCTCTAAAGCGCTGTACACTGGACTCACGCTCGAAGAAGCACAGGCGCATTGCAATGATCCGGAGACAAGCTCGCGGACTTGCACAACGTCCGAAGGCAAGCGGCGGACACGCGACAAAGGCGCATGGTTCGACGGCTACACGGCGGAATAGAGAGCATTGACTCGCGTGGCCGGATCGGCCTAGCTTCGCGTCACACTTGTTGTAAAGGCGTTGACGTGGAAGCAAAGGAGTCCGCCATGGAAATCTAAAGACGTTGCAAAGCTGCCAATCTTTTGTTGCGTGCGAGACGGCCGGGGCGATTGCGACTCCTCCCGGCCGTTTTCGTTTTCTTAGCGTTGTGGTAAGGTTAACCGTTGTTAAGGTTACCTTCAGATCGACCTCGTTAACCGGTTATTAAGGTTACTCGAAGGAAAGTCTTGACTCCGATTCGGCGGCATGGTAATGGAATCGCGAAGCATAAAGGAGTCGCATCCTCATGCCTGGATTCGTTTTCAATGACGGCGGCCGGAAGGCGGCCGGTTACAAAGGAACCACGGGTGACTGTGGAATCCGAGCGCTCGCGATTGCAGCCGGGCGGCCGTATCAGGAAGTCTATGATCTGCTAGCCGAGCTTGCCAAGCGCGAGCGGATCACGAAACGCAATCCCCGGCACTCATCCGCCAGCAACGGAATCCGAGTCCCTACCTTTAACAAAATGGTGGCGCGTTACGGCGGCCGATGGATTCCGACAATGGGAATCGGTACCGGCTGCAAAGTACACCTAGACGCGGCGGAGTTGCCGAGCGGGCGTATTGTGGCGCGCGTCTCGCGGCACTATACGGCCGTTATAGATGGAGTGATTCACGACTCATTTGATCCGCGTCGAAGTGAAAGCTTTATGTCCGAGCCGGATCACGGCCAAGAGTTGAAAGAGAATCAGACTCGAAACGTAAACGGCATTTGGACTCGAATCGGCGGCCGTTGCGTCTACGGCTACTGGATTTTCGAACGGTGAATCAGACGTTAACCGGTCACGAAAATATCACAGGTTTGTTAACCACAAGGGGGGTGACTTTAACGATTCCTTATGCCAACTTAAGATTGCATTAAAGGCAGGAAAGGGGTCAGTGTCATGCAATATCGAGTTGAGTACCTAGTAGGGGCCGGTCAACGGATGGAAACGATTCAAGACAGTTTCACGCAAGCGCTGTTATTCTTGCTCGCGTTTCCGGTCAAATCCAATGCAGTCATTTCGCCGATCCTCGAAAGACGGAAAGAATCGCGGCCTTCTCTTTTACCGATAAGTAACCGCAAATCGGGTTACCAATTGCAACAGCGGCGCGTCCGTCGTACGGTTCGCGCGAGAAACAAAAAAGGAGTCGCATCCCATGAGCATGAAAAACGCGTTGCATAACGCGGCCAAGAATAAGCGCGAGCGCTTGGCCGATCTGGCGAAAGTTGGATTCGTTCAAGTCGAGCAA
>WNGI01010044.1_pt1 | contig 11219 bp, 12 predicted proteins | sample 5400621 | NCBI WGS metagenome assembly WNGI01 (sample SAMN13153374, study PRJNA577476) | soil metagenome | isolation source: 20 cm soil or saprolite under Garry oak tree replicate 1 | place: USA:California | collected 2016-06-15
CGGGGCCAAGAGGCCATGCCTGGTATTGCCTGAGGTATGGAAAGTTGAGCTACCGAACGGAGACGTTCAGGTTAGCAGAACGCAGGTAATAATCGTGTTCACAAATCGGATGCATCAGGTCGCTCACGTTCTCCCTAGGTACCTCTGATATTGTCTTGGGCTATGAGCATACACAAGTCCCAGGGTCAAACTCTTGAACGAGTCAGGGTTGACTTGGCGAGGGTCTTCGAAAAGGGTGATTAAATTAACCATATTCCTGGACTGATCAATGACTCTTTGTTATTTCAGGACAAGCCTACGTTGCTCTATCGCGAGCGACAAGCTTGGATGGGTTGCAGGTTTTGAATTTTGACCCACGTAAGGTGCTCGCGCATCCGAAAGTCACGGAATGGAACAAGAAGTTGGAAACGTTGACTGCACAAAAGTCGTAGTAAGGCAATAAAATTAGTGTGGTCAGCATGACTATGAAACGTCAGGACGTGCGCTGCTGGTACAATCAATGCCGCAGTTATCCTATTTCCGTCGACAGGTTTTGTGCCGAAAAAGGAAACAATGCATCTGATTGTTCTTTGTGTGAACAACATTAAGAATGACACGGTCTGGCAGGCGCACTATCTCCTCCGTTGTTCTCATTGTTATTCACGTGAACGTAATGGTCAGGTATAAAGGGCGCTTGTCTGTGTTGCGATTCCCTCGCGATCTGGATTGCCCCCCAGCACTAAACTTCTAAAGCTCTATTGTCATCCTCTTTCCAACTTCATCGACGATCCTTTAACACCTGATTGTCCTGGCACCAGTTACTTAACCGTTTGATCCACACTTCAAAAGCACAAATGGCCATGGTTACTCGTCCTACATCGCGCTTTTCCATCTCTATGGTCGAGCCTGTCGAGCCCGTTCGGTGCGTTAAACGTTTATTATCTTTGTTACTCCCTGAATAATAACTTACAATTGTTTACAGAGTTACTCGTACACCCACCACGCACATCAGACATTTGGAGCGTCAGATCGTCCGCGCATGGAAAACACTCACTCAGGCAACGCGTCGATCTCGGCGATCTTCTTGCGTCCCAAAGGATTTTGTCCTGGTGACATCCCGTAGGCGTAGCAAAATGCCGCCTGCGCAATATCACACTCGTCACCACAATGCCACCAGTAGGACTTGAATATGGTGACCTACCATTGCATGTTACGAATACCCTTGGAACGATGTACCTATTACCCATGCCGTGCATCAACCTGATGGACGAGACCTTTCTGTTTTCATAGCTGCTGGATTAAATTATACGATTATTAATTACATTGACTTGGTATTTTAGATAGACAACTGTGTTGTAGCTATAGTGCTGGTGTTGTGAATTAAATTGACTGTTAACGAGCTTCTCGGAATGTGCTGGGCCAGACTGCAATGCTTGAGGACACCCTCGCCACGACGATGTATCTCATAGCGTCTGACGTCTCTGCAGACGATTACTGCATGGGAATTGATCACCCCAGTAATGAAAACCAATTCCTTCTTGAGAGGTAATCTATTCAAAGACAACGCAATTTTACGTTGTAAGGGTGTGAGGACTGAAAGTGATATATCTGTCGGAGCAACGACATCCGTCGAGTCCTCCTTCAACATCAAAACAGCGTCATTTTCTGATTTGCCTTCAAGCTTGGCTAGGACGTTTACAAGTCGCTCTCCATGACTCTCGTCTTGCTCCAGGAGTCTGAGTCTGGCGCGAGAAGAACGCGAGGCGAGAGATAGGTTGATTGCTACCGCCGCTATGGCCACTGGAACGAGTAACGGGATGCACAGGTAGATTAGCTGATATGTCAAGTTAGCATTTTTAACGAGTGCTTATTGTAAACTTGACAAGTACCATATTTAAAGGGAATTCGCGCTGTAAGATGGGAGGAAGCATAAGCTTCCGGGGCCTCCACTGCATAATCCATTCTCTCGATAGGACAGCTGGTTCAACCGGCGGAGACGATGGAGGAGCAAAGCTTGTCATTAGCGGCTCGTATTCGGGGTCAAATTGACTGCCTCCACTATCAACAGTCTGAAAGACGACAGAAATTGAGTGGTACATACATGGTCATCCTGGTCTTCTCGTAGTCCAGGAATGGATCTTCGAGCTCTATAGCTGCGGTAATGTAGGGTACGGTAAGGTCATTGACACTGAAACAATGTACTGTTAGCGCGTCAACGAAAGGATAGACGAAGGGATACGAACGCATTCGCATATATTCTAATGTGTTTGAACGCTAGAAGTCCTTGATAGAAGATATGATCTTCATAATAAATTAAAAGCTAATTCTTATGAGCGGTGCGCACGTTCGCGTACCAGGGTCGGCCATAATATCAAGTAGCGGACGGCCTTTCGGTGACCAACGGTCGACACAATAAAATTGCTCGCCGGTTCGGGACAATAGCTTAGGCCCTAACTGGGAAAACACTCGGGACAACAATGATGGGTAACGCGGCAAGCCGAGATGGGGAGTGGCGAACGTGTTGAAATTAACAGGTTCCACTTTCTCAAAGAAGCGCCCAATCAGCCCGCCAAGACTATAGCCTGTAATAGATAGACGCTTGACTTGCTTTCCAATACCTTCAAGCTCCTCAACTTTTTGGAAGATCTTCCGGTGGAAGGGTCAGGAAGTCGGCTCAGGGAAGTAAGGACGGCATACCTCCTGGGCGACGCGCTCAGCGCCCCAGTCTATTCCATCATAAGTGGAATCGTCGCGGTTGGTTTCGGCGACTAGGACCTGGAGTTCCATGTCATCCACTGGCGCAGGGTATGTGTCCAGGATGACTCGACGGAGTTCGGCTAAGTGGCCAGGGTTTCCCCACATGCCATGGACGAGGGCGAGAAGGTGGACAGAGGACATGAGGGGGAAAGAAAGAAAAGAACAGCAAAATAAAACCGAATTCGGACCGATGTTAAAGAGGCACACGACCACAACAGCCTTTATGTGAGAGTTGGGCAACGACCATATGTACGCTGCGCCACGGCACGGCCTTGTTCGGTGACAGGTCACGCATCACGCACTAAATTGTGACAGACGCGCACGCGTTCCCATTTCAGTTTTCCTCTATCAGGGTTCCATGGCCCGGGATTCCAAGCAGAAGCCTCAGAAGGGTGCTCAGCGGTCACTTGACTCCTTCTTTAGCTCCACCAAGAAACATGATAAGGAAGAAACAGATAGGGAGGCCTCCGAACACGACTCTGAACCCGATGTACATGACTCAGACGTGCCTGTAGTGCGGAGGAAGGATAAGCACCTTAAACCCTCCGCTCCAGATGCGTCTAGCCTTCCCCCAATTTCTGATATCACTGCAATATTTGATGATCTCGTCAGCCGTATTCCCGAGATACGAGTTGTCGCGCGCCAGGTCCTTGGCCGCAAACTACGCGTGGCAACGATGTGTTCCGGGACGGAATCTCCACTGCTCGCATTGGATTTAATTCGAAAAGCCGTGTTTGAACAGTACGATGTTGACTTAGACGTAGAACACGTATTCTCCTGCGAAATCGAGCCTTTTAAGCAGGCTTACATTGAGCGGAATTTCCAGCCCCCTCTTTTATTCCGCGATGTCTGTGAGCTTGGGGATCCCGAAGCGTAAGCTTTACAATCTAGAGTACAGAATGGGCGCGTTCTAACTACATGCCGCAGTCATACAGCCTACGGCGCCCTGGCACCCGTTCCAGGAGATGTCGACATGCTAATCGCAGGAACGTCTTGCGTAGACTATTCCAATCTCAATACACAAAAACAGGGCATTGACGCGAACGGTGAATCAGGGAGAACGTTTCGAGGGATGATGTCTTGGGTCAAGCAGCATCGACCTCCGATTGTTGTCCTTGAGAACGTCTGCTCGGCGCCGTGGCCGCGAGTGCAAGAATATTTCGAAAAATGTGGTTACAGCGCAACGTTCACGCGCGTGGACACTAAAAACTACTATATACCCCATACTAGAACGCGCGTTTACCTTGTTGCTGTTAATAAGAAGCGCTCGAGTATACCCGATGAGTGGAAGGAGACGGTCACTAGCAAGTTAAAGCGGCCAGCTTCATCTACGTTGGATGCATTCCTATTACCATCTGACGATCACAGAATTCACCAAGCGCGACAGAAGCTCGTGCAAGAAAGTTACAACGGGCTGGACAGGCGCACGGGCAGGACAGATTGGGGTCGTTGTGAATCCCGTCACCAAAGGGCGCGTCTAGAAGAAGCACTGGGATCTAAACGTCCACTAACAAGTTGGGAAGAAGGTAAGTAGCGTTTTACTCTTCAGATTTATTCTCATCTATTTTATTTAGGTGGTACATGCAAACTCCCAGATTTCGCATGGGGAGACTGGGGTGTTGGTCAAGTGGAGCGCGTCTGGGATCTGATGGATATCAGTTTGCTGCGCTCTGCAACCAAGGCAACCGACCCATCCTACAAGACGTGAGTTTAAAGTATATTTGACAGAGACTTCTTATTGATCTCATATAGCGTCGTGTGGAATCTTTCTCAAAATGTGGATCGTACTATTGGCTCAAATAAGGTTGGCATATGCCCCTGCCTCACCCCGTCTATGATACCCTACATCACCAATCGTGGTGGCCCGATGGTGGGGCTCGAGGCATTGTCTATGCAAGGCCTACCTGTTGACAAGCTATTGTTAACGCGCGAGAGTGAAGATCAACTGGCCGACTTGGCTGGGAACGCGATGTCGACAACAGTCGTCGGAGCGTGCATTCTTGCTGCGTTGGTCACAGGTAAAGGTCTGTTGAAAGAAGGAGATGATACCGAGACGTACGAAAGTAAGCAGGCAGGCGGAGAGCAGATGGCGAATGAGTCGGTGGAAGTTGGCAATCGCCGTGAGGGTGACGATGAAATCAACGATGTCGTCGGAGAAGGGCAGCTCGTCTCGGCCCCACTTGACTTGGCAGCCACGTCTGCCCATTCTTTTTCAGTCGTTCTCGACGAGGCCAAGCGTAGTGCTCGGCTCTGCACCTGTGAAGGTCGGGCAGACATGACGACGCGTGAGCTGCTCAGGTGCGAAGATTGTGGGTCGACATTTTGCAAGAAGTGCGGTGGACGTCCAGAACACAATCCACAACTAATCGACACGAATGCGAACCCTCGCCTACCACCATCGGAATTTGCAAAGCATCTAAAGTCAATCCTTCCCATGTGTCTCGCCATTCGTGATGTCGATGAGGACATCCTTGAATCGCTGAGAAAAGAGCATGGCTCGACGATATCGGAAAACAAATGGGTGAAATGGCGCGACGCAGTGTTACGCGCAACGGATTCAGAGTTCCGTTTTGCCGAGCTGAAGCGACAAGAAATCTGGAGTGTTGTATACCGATCTTCCGTTGCCTCTCTAGAGCTCTCTTTGCATCCGATGCAGGCAGAATGGCGTCTCTTTACCTCGCCCGAACCGAGTGAGCCTGCGAATGCGGATATCCGCCGCATTTTGGAGTCTCCTATGGCTCGATTCATTTGTGATGGCGGGCTGCTCGCTGGCCATTGGCAATTTGCATTGCCGCTTCAGATTTCCTTCAAGTTGAAAATCCAAGGCACTGGTGTCCTCGTGCCCTCATGGGAAGCTCGTCTGGGCCTGACCAGCGAGAAATTCAGAAGTCAGACAGTCCATTCGGAGCTGAAAATAACAGCGCCAGCAGACGCCATTAAAGTATTGGATCGTGATGTGTCCGGTGTATATACACTTCTCGATAAGTGTGGGACGGCAAATGGTGCGCTCCACAAAAAGGCGCCTTCTGACCAAGACAGCAACCTGCCGCCTTTGTTCATGCTCTTTGACCCTCATCGAACCGACGATTCACAAGATTGTTTCGTCTTTTCGATAAGCATCCGTCGGTTGGAATATATGGAGTCTCGTCCTATCGTATGCAAGCTGGACACGAATTGGAAGCAGAGCGCCAAGGCTGAAGAGCAAACCGTCGCCGCTCATATTCCTTCCAAATGGGTGTCCGCGAAGAATGCGAAACTTAAGGTCTGTGCGGAATTATTGTTCCGAAGAACGAACTCATATCCTTTTAGGCCTCAGCGATTCTCGATGCAATATTTAGTGTTCCGACGGAGGATCTCAGTATTCCTGTCTCCCAAGAAGCTTGTCGCAATGCGATTGCGTTGTTGGTCTGCAAGGTACCGTTGCATGGACAAGCAGGTCCCGAATGGCCTCGCGGCGCGTGGAGGGAAGTTGACAAGGTTCATGAACGTAGCACGTTCAAAGCACTGGCGTGGCTGCTGGAACGAGTCCGTCACGTTGATGACCGTCTTATTTCATGGCAGAGCGTGGATGCGGTTGAACATGATTCCTCCAATTGCGAACGATGCGCACCAACTGCGCCGAAGCTTCAGTGGGTGCAGAGTGGAAGGAAGGTCATACCCGTCGAGGATCCAGTCCAGGCTGGAGAGTACGAGAGACGGCTCAAGCGACGGCCGAATCCATTCACGACTCAACTCAAGCTTGACGATAATGATACGGGCATTGTCCGCGTTGGTGTCAACGTCTCGTCTCTTCTCCACCGCGCCGCGTCCAGGCTTCCTACGAAAGGCCGTACCGAACCGATCAAGCTTTCTTGGCGTCTGAACACAAATTTCACCCCGGCTGCAACCATCGATCTCCCTACCCTCATTCTCAAGAGCAATAAACAGGATAAAGAACATGCTCAGCCGCCTCATTTTGAGATTCCCCTGAGGAAAGAGCAGCTCCGTTCATTGGAGTGGATGCTCCGTCAAGAGGCCCCTGACGTCGAACCCTTTGTAGAAGAAGAAATTTCCGAGGCTATCCTCAGTCCATTGGGATGGAGAGCAGAAGGTCGCGCACAGAGGCCCGTGTATATCAGAGGGGGCGTCCTTGCTGATCAAGTCGGTTATGGCAAAACGGCAATCACTCTAGGCCTCATTGATTGCGCGACGGAGGAGGTGGAAGAGGAGTTCTCCGATCTGGATGAATTACCAGGTAAAATACCTGTGAAAGCGACCCTGATCGTTGTCCCGCCTCATCTTTACCGCCAATGGCAGTCCGAGGTTAAGAAATTCACCGGGGACCGTTTCGAAGTCCTAGTCCTAGCCTCGCAAAGTGACTTGAACCGCGCTTCCATCAAAGATTTTGCCAAGGCTGACATCATTATTGCCGTCTCCACTTTGCTGAGGAGTGAGACATACCTGACAAACTTGGAACTGATAGCTGGCGCAGAGGACCTCCCTGCCCGTGATGGGCGGCATTTCAATGTTGCATTGGACAAGACTCTGGAGATGTTGATGGGCCACGTTGATTTGCTGAGAGAGGAAGGAGGAGCTGCGCTGAAGAAGGAGGTAGATGCTGGTCTGAGAAACGGTGGGTTTCGTGATCTTTTGATATTGACCTTTTTTTGACCATTTCATCAGCCCAAGAGAAGGCGGAAGCTCGACTTGTGCAGTCGAAGAGACTCAAAGGCAAATCTTATCGAGAAGCTGCCGAGAAGGAGGGCATGGAAGCAGAGCAACCGGCAAAGGCGACTAAGAAAAAGGTCGTTAAAGCAGAGAAGCCGCTGAAGGCAGCCGAGAAGGAGAAAGAGGGTTCACCGCCTGAAAAACGTTTCATTTTCGATGGAGTAGAGATACCGGTGCCGCCTGGTAACGTATCCTTGGAGGCACAGAAACTCTTTCCGCTACCAGATACGCATAATGATTCAGACGAGGATCTAACTACGAAGCGACGAACTCGTTTGGCTAAAAGTATCATTGAGATCTCGGATGACGATGACGAGCCAAAGCCTGCAAAGTCTAAAGCCTCCAAGAAGGGGGCAAATGCATCCAAGAAACAGAAGAGAAAGAAGCAGGACGAGTCTTCTGACTACGAAGAACAATCGTCTGGGTCTGACAAATCCGAATCGGACGTTTCTATGTCTTCCGGTGATGACAACGATGACGACGTGCCGTCGAAAGCCAGAGCAAAGACGACGAAGGCGAAGTCAAAAGGGAAGGCGAAGCCTAAGAACAAGTCTGTCACGAGTTCCGAGAAGGAAGATACCGAGACAACCGATATGGATGTCGACATCCCGACAAACAAAAAGGCTTCTAAATCCAGGAAGCGCAAAACCACTGAAGATGAGGCGACAGAAGGCGATGAGGAAGAGGACAAACCGAAGCCAGCGAAGAAACAGAAGATCGAAAAGGACGAACGGAATGCCAAAAGATCCAAACGAGCCAAAGATGATCCTTGGAAGCTCGACAGCAAAAATGTCGAGAAGAACTGGATGAAAATGCAAGCACCTCCCCTAGAAATGTTCCACTTCGCGCGCAAGGTGATTGACGAGTACACTTACCTTGATGGCAAGATACATGCACTGGTCACTCGTATCTCTGCTTCGAGGCACTGGGTGCTCTCCGGCACGCCACCTGTCCATGACTTTGCGGCTTTGAAAACTATTGCTGCATTCCTGAACCTACATCTGGGCCTTGATGACGATGGCGAGGGTCAATCGATAGAGGTCAAAAAGCGACGACGGGAACAAACAGGTAAGTGCATGTTGTTCAAGTCGGTTCAATTTACTAATGTCTTTGCAGCCGTCGAGAAGTTCCATTCGTTCAGAGAAGTGCATAGCCTAGAATGGCATGCACATCGTCACGATGTGGGACAAACATTCCTCGATCGCTATGTCCGTCAGGTAAGAATATCCCAATCATGATAAAAAACAGGATATTTATACGCAACCGGCATAGAATCTTGCAGAGATCGACGAGATTCCCTGGACGGAAAAGATAGAAAAGGTGGAGTTACCAGCCGCAGAGCGTGCTATTTATCTTGAACTCGAGCACCATCTGCGAGCACTTGACATGGCCATCAAACGTGGCAAGAAGTCTGAAAGTGATCGAGAGCGCCGGTTAGCGGAAAGTCTTGGAGAGAGCAAGTAGGTATTTTTCCCGGCTTTGGACGATTGAGTCTGACGCATTCTTAATAAGATCGGCCGAGGAAGCTCTCCTTAAGCGTTGCTCACATTTTGAGGTTAACGCGACGAATGAGAACGCTTTCAAGGCATGCGACGTCATTGTCCGTGAACGGCGAAAGCAGATGGAACAATGCAGGGCAGAACTTCTGAAGGCAATCCAGGCGGGCGTGACGCGCGAGAAGAACCTGGGCAACGTAGGTTCAGAGTCCATGTTCAATGAATATATCCGCGTCACCCGGACTGAAGGTGTTGACGACAAAGAAGCCACTGCGGTAGTGGTTGGTCTACTCGACGAGGCAGGTGCAGTCCACGCAAAGGCGAAAGGCAAGAACCAGGACGTCAGCCTCACGGAGAAAGTCAAAGAACAGGCTTGGGAGCATCGCGAGAAGACTCACGAAATACGGCGCCTGACGAAGGAGTTGGTGGGCCGTATCCGTTCGCTTCGTTACTTCACCGTGGTCCGTGACCTTCAGAAGCAACACCAGGAGCCGCCGCAGATATCGTGCCCTGGCTGCAAACGAGATAGCATTCCGCCAGAGGAAATTGCTGTCCTGTCCTCTTGTGGTCACACCGGCTGTCTTACGTGCGTTAGAGCGTGCGCGGAGAAAGAAGAATGTGTCTATGCCGCTGAAGGTGCATGCAAATCTGCTGCGAGAGTGATCAACGTTGTCAAAGGCGACACTCTCGGAGTGGATGACGAGGAACGCGATGGACGAGGCAAGCACTTTGGCAAGAAGCTGGAGGAAGTGGCTCGGTTGCTCAAGTAAGTTGCAAGTGGCCGTCTTAAGTTGTACATCACTGAATTATAATTAGGAGGCTTCCCCGGAATGAACGCGTCTTGATCTTTGTGCAATTCCAAGACTTAATGGCCAAAGTGTCGGAAGCCCTGACGTACCACAAGATTCAACATCTGCAAATCATTGGCAGTGCCAACAAGAAGAGCAAAGCTCTGACAGAGTTCCAAGAAGGAGCTAGCGCACGAGTATTGCTCTTGAACGTAATGGATGAGAGCGCTAGCGGAGCGAATTTGACGAATGCAAACCACGCCATCTTCTTGTCACCTTTGTTAACACCGTCAAAAGAAATTTACAAAGCCAGTGAAACTCAGGCCATTGGTCGCTTGGTCCGTTATGGACAAACAAAGCACGTATACATCTGGCGCTTCCTGACCACAAACACGATAGACGAGGAAATCTACGAACAACGGAAGGACGTTATTCTGCATCCTATGTAAGGTGTGATATGGATTATGATATAGTGTCGTTACATGTATGTTGTACATTGGATCAATTTGAGCTACTTGTCAAGGATTACAGCGTCGAGAACTTCAAACTTCGAGCCTGAAGTCCGAACCATTACACCGATAGGAATATACATCACTTGCTGGACATTACGTAGCCCGAAGTATCTAAAATTTGTTTGCCACAAATTGAACACAAACCCTTTTTGAATGCACAGCCTACAACCGAGGTAAGGATAATTCGCAGTGAAGGGTAATACAGTAACTTACCATGGCAGTACTTGGCGCCGTTCTGGGTTACTGACTGCTTACAATCTTTGCATTTCCCCTGATATGGCTACAATATTTAATTGTTAATCACTATAACGTATTACATGTCTGGAACTAACCTGATATCGGTTCTTAGAGCTCCCCGGGCGAGACAGAAGCTTATTCTCTCCAACTTTACGCGAACCTTCCTTGATTGAAGAAGAACTAGACGTGAAAGGATCTGGTGCAGCAAGCTTTGATAGTTTCTATGGAAAGTTATTGTCAATGATGGGTGGCGGACAGAGACAAAGACCTGCCTTTTCACACTTCTTGCAGACCATGGATCGTGGCGGCTGAAATTAGTGGCTGTGTGATTAGTCAGCGATGCGGACGGAATAACAAGTTGCTGTTGCAACAATGACAATGAGCGTCGCGGATGCCATTTGTGTCGCCTAGCCATGCGCAACGCGTCCCTCATCCTCGGTTCGTACCTGCTTTTTTGGTAAGTGTCCCGTTTAAGTAGGTGCGTCCCCGACATCAGGCTCTTATTGTCGGACGAATTCTCGACTATCGCCCGTTCCCGTCATAGTTGAACCCATCTACCGCACCGTCAAATTACAGGATTTGTTGACATGACAGCCCACAAAGTGCCTAGAGCTGCTACCTATTCTTCCACAAAAAAACGCCAAAAGAACACAATGATATCCCAACCGATTGGTTGCAACGATGTAGCTAAACAACTAAAATGCAAAATTATTTGCTGATCGCTCACATGCATGAAACTTTCA
>WNGI01005752.1_pt1 | contig 11213 bp, 8 predicted proteins | sample 5400621 | NCBI WGS metagenome assembly WNGI01 (sample SAMN13153374, study PRJNA577476) | soil metagenome | isolation source: 20 cm soil or saprolite under Garry oak tree replicate 1 | place: USA:California | collected 2016-06-15
TGTCAACCCCCATGAAGCACGGATATCGCATTGGCGGGCTGGAGATACGCATGTGGATCTCGCTGGCCCCCGCGGCGCGGAGCCGCTCGATGATGCGGCGGGAGGTGGTGCCGCGGACGATCGAGTCATCGACCGCGATGAGCCTCTTTCCCTTGATCGAGCGGGGTAGAGCGTTGAGCTTGAGCATCACGCCGGCCTCGCGGAGCGACTGGTCCGGCTGGATGAAGGTCCGGTTGATGTAGCGACTCTTCATCAGTGCCTCCCGGAACGGGATGCCGGCCGCCTCCGCGTAGCCAATCGCGGCCGGAGTGCCCGAGTCTGGAAACGCGACCACCATGTCGGCGTCGACGGGCGCTTCCTGAGCCAGCTCGTGGCCCATCCGGATGCGCGCGTCCTCCAGCTCGCAGTTCTTGAGGATTGAGTCGGGCCGCGCGAAGTAGATGAACTCGAAGACGCACATCGCGTGCTTGTTGGACGCCTGGAAGCTGACGCTGTGCACTCCGTGCTCGTCCATGATCACCATCTCGCCGGGTTGGACCTCGCGTACGAAGTTCGCGTGCACGGTGTCCAGCGCGCAGGTCTCAGACGCGATGACGTGCGCCGGCTGCCCTGGCAGCGGGATGTAACCGATGCACAGCGGCCGGAACCCAAACGGGTCGCGGAGCGCGATGAGCTGGCGAGGCGTGATGATGCCGCATGAGTAGGCCCCGACGACGCGCGCGAAAGTCCGGCGGATGACCTCTTCCCACGTCCGGCCGTGTGTGTTCTCGAGAAGCCGCGCCATCACCTCGGTGTCGAGAGCCGTCTCGAAGACGACCCCCTGGTCCTCGAGCTGCGTGCGCAGCGATTCGGCGTTCAGGAGGTTGCCGTTGTGCGCGATGGCGCCCGGACCGAGGCTCGGGTGATGAAAAGGAAGAGGGTGCGCGTTCTCGGCCCGGCTCGATCCCGTCGTCGAGTAGCGCGTGTGGCCGAGGGCGAGGATCGACCCCTCGCCCAGGTCCTTGATCTGCCTGGGGGAGAAGACCTGCGCGACCAGGCCCATGTCGCGCTGCACGCGGATCGACGAACCGTCGGAGACCGCGATTCCCGCCGACTCCTGGCCGCGATGCTGCAGCGAGAACAGCCCGAAGTACGTGAGGTTGGCGACATCGACACCCTGCGTGGCGCAGATCCCGAAGACTCCGCACATCGCTAGACGACCACCATCGATTCCCACGCCTCGCGAAGCTCGGCGAGCGGGACCTTGAGCTGGCCCTCGAACTCGATGGAGTCTCCGCCGGCCAGGCCAAGCAACGACAGCTCGACGTTGTGGCGCCGGGCAAGGGATTGCATCTCCGGCATCGCGCGGGACGCGACGCTCACGATGAAGCGGCTTGACGATTCCGCGAAGAACGCGGCATCCAGGCGCAGCGGTGGCTCGGGTCTCACCGCGGGGCACCGCACGCCGATCCCTCCTAGCAGGCAGCACTCCGCCAGTGCGACGAGCATGCCTCCCTCGGCGCAGTCATGCGCAGAGTGGAGGTGACCGCTCTGCGCCGCTGCGAGGATCAACCGATGCACAGCCTTCTCTCGCGTCAGGTCGAGCGCAGGAGGCCGCCCGGCGACGTGTCCGTGCTCGACCTTCAGGTATTCGCTCCCGCCGAGGTCGTTGTGGGTCGAGCCGATCATGAGCACGAAGTCGCCTTCCACGCGGAGCCCCGCCCCCAGGCGTTTCTCGTAGTCGTCGATCACGCCGACCATCCCGATCACAGGCGTCGGGTAGATGGCGGACTCCCCGTTGCTGTCGTTGTAGAGGCTCACATTGCCGCTGACCACAGGCAGCTCCAGCAACCGGCAGGCATGCGCGAGGCCGGCGACGGCCTCCTCGAGCTCCCAGTACACCTCGGGCCGGTCCGGGTTGGCGAAGTTCAGGCAGTCGGTGACCGCAAGCGGACGGGCGCCCGTGGCCACGATGTTGCGCGCCGCCTCGGCGACGGCCAGCTGCGCGCCAAGGTGCGGGTCGAGGTGGCAATAGCGCGCGTTGCAATCGGTGGTCATCGCGAGGCCGAGACGAGTCCCTTTCACGCGCACCATCGCGGCGTCGCCGCCTGGTGCGATCACCGTCGAGTCACCGACCATGTGGTCGTAGCGTCGAAAAACACCGCGGCGGCTGGTCAGGTTGGGACTGGCAAGCAGACGCAGCAGCGAAGCGCCCGGATCGGCCGGCGGAGGCAGGGCATCGACGTCGAGCCCGTACGGCGGCTCGGGCGCGAAGCCGACGAGGCGGCGCATCGGCGCGCCGTCGGTCAGGAGCTTGACGGGCAGACGGGCCACCTCGTCGCGACCGTCGAACACTGTGAGCAGCCCATCACCCGTGACCTCGCCGATCACGGCCGATGTCAGGTCCCATGCCTCGAAGATGCTCTCGACCTCACGCTCGCGGCCGCGCTGGACGACCACGAGCATCCGCTCCTGCGATTCCGACAGCATCACGTCATAGGGCGTCATGCCTCGTTCACGCCGTGGCACCCAAGCGACGTCGATGCGGGCGCCGGCCCCATCGACCCGGCCCGCGCATTCCGCCACGGCGGATGTCAGCCCGGCCGCGCCCAGGTCCTGGATCGCGATCACGGCGTCGGTATGCGACAGGTCCATGCATGCCTCCAGGAGGCATTTCTCGAGAAACGGATTGCCCACCTGCACCGCCGGCCTGCGCTCAGAGCTGTGCTCGTCGAGCTCGAGCGAGGCGAACGACGCGCCGTGGATGCCGTCGCGACCAGTGTCGGCACCGACCAGAAGAAGGCTGTTTCCCGTGCCCTCGGCGCGAGCGCGCATGAGCTGCTCCGTGCGGACCAGGCCGACGCACATCGCGTTCACCAACGGGTTGTTCGCGTAGCAGTCCTCGAAGTAGAGCTCGCCGCCCACGGTCGGAATTCCGATGCAGTTGCCGTAACCGCCGATACCGGCAACCACGCCTTCGAAGTGGCGGCTGGAGGCGGCGAGCGGACCGAAGCGCAGCGAGTCCAGGAGCGCGATCGGGCGCGCGCCCATCGCGATGACGTCGCGAATGATGCCCCCGACGCCGGTGGCCGCGCCCTGATAGGGCTCGATCGCGGAGGGGTGGTTGTGCGACTCGATCTTGAAGACCGCCGCCCAGCCCTCGCCGATCTCGACTGCGCCGGCGTTCTCGCCCGGGCCCTGGACCACGCCTGGTCCGGTCGACGGCAGACGGCGGAGCAGCGCCTTGGAGCTCTTGTACGAGCAGTGCTCTGACCAGAGGACGCCGAGCATGCCCAGCTCAACTTCGTTGGGGGCTCGCTTCAGCTGTTCGAGGATGGCCCTGTACTCATCCGGGGTGAGCGCAACTTCCCTGAGCCTGCGCTCGTCCACGGACTTGATCTTCAAGACACCAGCACCTTCATCGCGCTTTCCGCGACCGAGCGGAACAGCTTGAGGCCGTCAGTGCCCCCCAGCTCGGTTTCAGAGCAGCGCTCAGGGTGCGGCATCATGCCGAGTACGTTGCCGCGCGCATTGACAATCCCCGCGATGTTGTGCAGAGATCCGTTTGGATTTGCATTCGGAACGACCCGGCCGTTGCTGTCGCAGTATCGGAAAACCACCTGACCCCGCTGCTCCAAGCGCGAAAGTGTGGCAGGATCGGCGAAGTAGCTGCCCTCACCGTGAGCGATGGGGACGCGCAGCACCTCGCGCTCCTCGCATTGCGAGGTGAAGGCGATGTCTGTTCGCTCTACCGCGAGATTGGTCCACTCGCAACGAAACTCGAGCGACGCGTTGCGGATCAGTGCACCGGGCAGCAGGCCGGCTTCGCATAGCACCTGGAAGCCATTGCAGATTCCCCAGACCAGGCCACCCCGGTCGGCGAACTCGCCGACCTTCTCCATCACGGGCGCAAATCTCGCGATTGCACCCGTGCGCAGGTAGTCGCCATACGCAAAGCCTCCGGGCAGGATGATGCAGTCACAGCCCTTGAGGTCGGCGTCTTTGTGCCACAGGTAGGTCAGCTCCTGACCGAGCACCTGGTCGATCACCCATCCGCAATCGCGGTCCGACCATGTCCCTGGGAAAACGACCACCCCGAACTTCAACGGCGCTTGTGCTCCGGCTCGATGTCGAAGCGGAAGTCTTCGATCACGTGGTTCGCGAGCAGCTGCCGGCACATCGCCTCCACCCGCTCACGCGCCTCATGCTCGCTCGACGTATCCAGGTTGACCTCGATGTACTTCCCGATCCGCACATCAGAAACCTCGCGAAAGCCAAGCGATGCGAGGCCTTGCTTGACCGTCAGTCCCTGGGGGTCGTTGACCACCGGCTTCGGCGTCACTATGACCCGCGCGATCACGGGAGCTCCGGCCGGGATCGCGAGCTCATGGCTCGTTCCTCGGCTTACGTGGGAAGAGCGGCTTGCCCACAAGGCGCAGGTAGGCGGTCAGGTAACGCAGGCGGGTCTGCGCGACGACATCCTCCGGAAGCTTCGGCGGGTCGGACTCCTTATCCCAGCCCGAGCGGCTCAGCCAGTCGCGCACGAACTGCTTGTCGAAAGAATCGGGCGAAGTGCCGACCTGGTACGTCGCCGCATCCCAGTAGCGTGAGCTGTCGGGTGTGAGCGCCTCGTCGATCAGGATGACCTGGTCTCCGATCTGGCCGAACTCGAATTTCGTATCCGCCAGGATCAGGCCGCGGCGCGCCGCAAAGTCGGACGCGTACTTGTAGAGCTCGAGGCTCGCGTCCCGAAGCTTGTTCGCCAGCTCCTCGCCGACCTCCTTCTGCATGTGCTCGAGCGTGACGTTCTCGTCATGGCCCGTCTCGGCCTTGGTCGCGGGGGAAAAGATCGGATAGGCGAGCTTTTCGCTCTGCCGCAAGCCCGGCGGCATCTTCTCGCCGGCCAGGCTTTGCGATTCCTCGTACTCCTTCCACGCGCTTCCGGCGAGATAGCCGCGGACCACGCACTCGAAATCGATGCGCTTGGCCTTGCGCACGATCATGAACCGGCCGGCGAGCTCCTCCCGAAAGTTCTTCAACACCGCGGGCAGGTCAGGGACCATGCCCGAGATCAGGTGGTTTGGCTGAAACGTGTCGGTCTGCGAGAACCAGAAGATCGACAGCTGGGTGAGGACCTTCCCGCGGTCGGGAATCCCGTTCGGCAGCACATGGTCAAACGCCGAGATACGGTCGGTGGCGACCATCAGCAGCTCGTCCTTGCTGAGCTCGTAGGTGTCGCGAACCTTGCCGCGAGCGAAAAGCTTGAGAGGCAGCTCGGTATCGGTCAGAGGAGGACCAGCGATCACTTTGCGGATACTCCCAGACCGAGACGCTCGAACGCGAGGTCGGTGTGCTCCATGCCCGACCAGGCGTCGAAGACCCGATCCATCCGCGAGCCGATGCGCTTCATGACCTCGTCATTCTTCTCCAGCAAGGCACGGAAGCCAGGACCCGCCCCGTCCATCGCCTCCATCGCGGCTTTCTGCACGACGGCGTAGGCGTCTTCGCGCGACATTCCGCTCTCGACGAGGGCAAGCAGAACCCTCTGCGAAAAGACGACCCCGCCCGCGAACCGCAGGTTCGCGAGCATACGCTCGGGCCGCACCTCGAGCCCGCGCAGGACCTTGTTCATCTCAATGGCCATGTAGTCAACCGTCGCGCAAGCGTCGGGAAAGATGATCCGCTCCGCCGACGAGTGGCTGATGTCGCGCTCGTGCCACAACGCCGTGTTCTCGAGAGCCGTCACGAGGTTGCCGCGAACGACTCGCGCCAGGCCGCATACACGCTCGGTCAAGACAGGATTTCGCTTGTGCGGCATGGCGGAGCTTCCCTTCTGCTCTTTGCCAAAGGGCTCGAAGGCCTCGCTGATCTCGCTGCGCTGCAGGTGTCGGATCTCGGTTGCGATGCGCTCCAGCGTCCCGGCAGCGATCGCGAGTGCCGACATGAAGCCCGAATGACGGTCGCGCGCGACGACCTGCGTCGACACGACGTCCACCTTCAGCCCAAGCTGCTCGCAGACATGCTCCTCGACTTTCGGATCGATGGTTGCGTGTGTTCCCACTGCTCCACTGACGCGCCCCACGGCTGCGTCGTCCGCCGAGTTCTTGAGCCGCTCGATCGATCGGTCGAGCTCCGCCACCCAACCCGCGACCTTGAATCCAAAAGTAATCGGCTCGGCGACGATGCCGTGTGTCCGGCCGGCCATCAACGTGCGGCGGTGGCGGATCGCCAGGTCGGCCGCGGCCTCGCGCAGCTTCGCGAGCTCATGGCCGATGAGCTGCGCCGACTCGACCATCTGGACGGCCATCGCGGTGTCGTTCAGGTCCTGGCTCGTCATGCCGAGATGGACGTAACGCGCCTCGGGCTGGCCGATCGACTCGTTGAGGACGGTGAGGAACGCGATCACGTCGTGGCCCACGCGCGCCTCGACCTCCGCGATCTTCGTCGCGTCGAATGTGCCCTGGCGAATCTTCGGTAAGGCGGCTTCGGGGATGCGGCCGAGCAAGGCCCACCCCTCGCACGCCAGGATCTCGATCCGCAACCAGAGCTCGAACTTGTGCTGGTCAGACCAGACCGCTCGCATGGCGGGCGGCGAGTATCGCTCGATCAAGAAGGGCGATTCCCAGTCAATGGTTGGGGTCCGCTGGAATTATATCGGCCACCGGCTGATCAAGATCTTGTTACCCGACTTTCCTCAGGCCCAAGATTTGGTGGCCATCGGGCCGCGGTGGGTGACTTTAAGCGGCTGGCTTGATAATCGAGGGCGGCTCATGCCCTCCCCACGTAACTTCGATCGAAGGCTGCCCGTTTGAAGCGGCACAGGCTGAACGCCCGGTGAGCGACCCGTCCCGCGACGACGAGCGAGATCTCGTCGAGCGAGCAAAGCGTGATCCACGCCAGTTTGGGGCGCTCTACGACCGGCACTTTCAGCAGATTTACAGGTTCGTGTATTCAAGAGTGAGGGAGCAAACCGCGGCAGAGGACGTCACTTCGGAAGTCTTCATGAAGGCTCTGAAGGCCATGCCCCGTTATCAGGACACGGGGCGGCCGTTTGCTGCCTGGCTGTATCAGATCGCGGTCAACGCGATCGCCGACCGCTACCGGACCCTGCGCCCCGCCCAGACCCTGGACGACTTTCACGACCTGTCGGTCGCCGGGCCGGCGCTCGACGACCTCGCGGCGCACCGCGACGAGCTGCGCCGGATCTGGGCGCTGGTCGAGTCGCTGCCTCACCAGCAGCGGACGGCGCTCGTGCTCAAGTTCCAGGAGGACATGAAGATCGAGGACATCGCGGTGACGATGGGCAAGTCGGCCGGCGCCGTCAAGCTCCTGATCCACCGTGGCGTGACTCGGCTTCGCGATGAGGCGTCGAGCCTGAGGCCGGTCGAATGAACGCTTTCCACGACCCCGAGCTCGACGACGTCCTGCAGGACGACGAGCTGCGGCGCGTCGCTGCCCTCTTGAAGTCGGCCTCCACACCCGAGGCGCCGCTCGACGAGGCTTTCCGAACAGGCCTGCGCCGGCAGCTGATGAGCGAAGCGTGGTCGATGACCGAAGGCCGCGGTTCGTGGTGGCGCCGCGCGTTCGCGCCTCCGGGCCTGGCGTGGGCAGGTGCCGCAGCCGGCGTGCTGCTCATCGCGTCGTTGGTCGTCTGGCAGGGCTTGCAGCCGTCGGGCGGCCTCGACACGGTCGTCATCCATGGCAATGTGGACGGCAACCGCAGCGTCGCGCTTCAGCAGCCGATCCTCGTCTCCTTCAACCAGCCGATGGACCACACGTCGACCGAGCACGCAGTGCAGATCACGCCCGCCACTACGGTTACCTTCTCTTGGGAATCGAATACGCTCGCGGTGCAGCCTGCAGGCGGCAACCTCGCACCCAACACGCAGTATCGGGTGACGATCGGGCCCGAGGCCAGGACCGCCAGCGGCAAGAAGGTGGCCGCGCCGCAGACCATCACTTTCGTCACCCAGCCACCCGCGCCGGCCGCGCCGTCGCCGGCTCCCCGCGCGACGCCTTCGAACGCGCTCGGCGAGAAGCAGCTCGCTGTACTGACCGGTGCGACCGCGCTGAAGGGCCAATGGTCGGCCGACTCTTCGACTCTATATGTCATCGACGGAACCGGTGCGCTGAAGGTCCTGCCGGCGAATGGCGCCGGCGTCACGGTGATCGCCGCCGACGGAGTGACCTCACTGGCGATCTCACCGGCCGGCGACCGCCTCGCCTACGTCCGCAACGACAAGATCGAGGTCCTGACTTTTGCTTCCGGACAGACACAGGAGATCGCGCCCAGGCAGGCGCCAAGTCTGGTCGGATGGGCCAAGGACAAAGTGCTGTGGGCGGCGGTTGACGGACTAGACACCCAGGCCGCCGACGGATCCATGCAGCAGCTCGGTCAGCTTCCCACCGTCGGTGCAGCGGCGTGGGTCTCCATCGCGCCCGACGGCACGCACGCCGTCTACACCAACGACGGCAAGCTGTTCGTGGTCGATCTGGCCGGCGGCAAAACCGCGCAGCTCGGTCAGGCCAGCGCCTTGTTCGCCGGTTGGGCGCCGAGCGGCCACCTGCTGATGTATTCGAACGGGGACGACGTGATCGTGGCCGACACGAAAGGCACGACGCAGGCGACCCTGCCGCCGGGGGACGCAACCTGGTCGTCGCAGGATGCAATCCTCCTGGGCGGCGATACCAACCTGTACCAGGTGCGCCCTGACGCGACTAGCCTCACCAAGCTGGCGAGCGGCACGTACCACACTCCGCTTTGGGCGCCGAACGGCACGTCGTTTGCCTTCCTGCGGGGGGGCGCGCTATGGACAGGCACCGCGCCTGCGCTGCCTCCCCAGCCGACGGCGCTCGACGACGCGGCCACGGTCGTCGATTCCTTCATGAAGGCCCGCGTGGGCGGCGCATCGGACCTGGCGAACACGTTCCTCGACGACAACGGGAAGAAGGCGTACGCAGGCGGCGCGCTGACGCTGATCGTCAGCGGCGACCCCAACCTTTCGCGCAGCTACATCCTCACGCAGGAGATTGTCGGCACAGACCCCGACACGGTCCGTTTCGTGGTCCGCCTGGTCTTCACGCGCGGCAGGATCGACGTGACCGACCAGGAAGAAAACTTGACGTTGGTTCGGGACGCGACAACCAAGCAGTTCGTCATCGATCAGGCCACCGCCGGCGCGCACCACGAGCTCGGCAAGGGTGCCGAAGTCGTCAGCGTCGACGTTCAATCGGACGCAGTGAAGCTCACCTTCGACAGCGACCTCGATCCCGGGACGGTCAACGACGGCGTGATAATCGTCGACTCGAAGGGCAAGCGGCTCGACGTGACGGTCTCCTACGCCAACCGAACCGTGACCCTGAGCGGCCTGAACCTCAAGGAAGGGTCGCAGTACCGCATCGTCGTGTTGCCGACTGTGCGCGACGTCCTCGGCCAGAACATCGCGGCGCAGTACGGCCTTGACGTGCTGGGGCCGTCGGCCAAGAAGCACGGCAACAGCAGGAACGCCACCACGCCTTCGCCTTCGCCAAGCGCGGTTCCGGCCGCCTAGAACAGCTCCAGCGCGTGGGCCGCACGGCATAGCGCCGTCACCGATCCCGAATGGACGATCTGTCCTTCGAGCGCGGCTTGCAGAGCGTCGGTGAAGGGAAGCCGCAACACCTCCATGTCCTGCTCGTAGGTCTCGGGATTGCGAGCGGATTCGGTCAGGCCCTCCGCCAGGAAAAGATGCGCGCGACCGGTGAGGAACGCTGCGCCGTGCACGACACCTAGCGAGCGGTAGCGCGCGGCGACCAGACCCGTCTCCTCGGCAAGTTCCCGGCGCGCGCATGCCGCCGGGTCCTCGCCCTCATCGAACGTCCCGGCGGGCACCTCCCATGACGTGATGTCCCACGCGTGACGCCACTGGCGGACGAGCATGGTGTCGCCGTTGTCGAAGTACGGAACGACGAACGCCGAGTCCGGATTCTCGACGACGGTATAAGTCGCCTCCGCGCCGTCAGGAAATGAGATCACGTCGTCGCGCAGCACGAAGCTTCCTGATGTTCCGCGCGTCGTCGTGCCGGTGACAGCAAACGGCCGGCCGCTCTTCGGATGTTCGAGCCTGGCTATCGGCGCACCAAGGACGCGACGGCCGCGGCCGCAGCCGCGACGTGTCGTGGATCCGGGCCATAGTCGAAGGGCGACAGATCCGCGGCGAGCTTTTGCGCCTGCTCGATGAGCTGAGGATGATCCTCGATGAACCGGGTGCTCAGGTTGCCGGCGCGAAAGTCGGGGTTGTCGAGGATCGCTCGGTGGTACGGGATGGTGGTCGCCGGCCCGACGACGACGAACTCGCGCAGGGCGCGGGCGGCGCGTGCAATCGCCTCGGCGCGGTCGGCGCCGTGGACGATGAGCTTGGCGACGAGCGAGTCATAGTTCGGCGGCACGTCTGAGCCCGGCCCGAAGCCGGAATCAACCCGCACCCCAGGCCCAGCCGGCGCGACCCATCGTGAGATGCGCTTGGGGTTGGGGATGAACTTGCGCAACGGATCTTCGGCGTTGATGCGCATCTCGATGGCGTGGCCCCTCCATTCGACATCGCCTTGCGCGAAGCTCAGCTCCAGCCCGGCGGCGACGCGGATCTGCTCCTTCACGAGGTCGATGCCCGTCACCGCCTCGGTGATCGGATGCTCGACCTGCAGGCGCGCGTTGACCTCGAGAAAATAGAAGTTGCCGTCGCTGAAGATGAACTCCACGGTGCCGGCGTTGACATAGCCTGCCGCGCGCGCGGCCCGGATCGCCGCGTCGCCCATCGCCGCGCGGATTTCCGGTGTGAGAGCAGGCGAGGGCGTCTCTTCCATGATCTTCTGATGGCGGCGCTGGATCGAGCACTCGCGCTCGCCGAGATGCACGGCGTTGCCATGGCTGTCGCAGATGACCTGGATCTCGATATGGCGCGGATTGCGCACGTATCTCTCGAGATATACCGTGGCGTCCCCGAACGCCGAGCGTGCTGCTTGCGCTGTGCTCTCGATCGCTGCGGTCAGCTGGGCTTCCGACTCGACGACCTTCATCCCGATCCCCCCGCCGCCCCCCGACGGTTTGAGCATGACGGGGAAGCCGATCTTGCGAGCTTCGTCGACCGCGTTGGCCGCGTCCACCGCCCCGCTGCCCGGCGTAACCGGCACTCCGTTCTTGGCCGCCAGCTGACGCGCGGCCAGCTTGGAACCCAGCGCGCGCATCGCTGACGCCG
>WNGI01012526.1_pt1 | contig 11213 bp, 10 predicted proteins | sample 5400621 | NCBI WGS metagenome assembly WNGI01 (sample SAMN13153374, study PRJNA577476) | soil metagenome | isolation source: 20 cm soil or saprolite under Garry oak tree replicate 1 | place: USA:California | collected 2016-06-15
TTTCCGTATCTCTGGGACGAGACGCAATCGGTCGCCAAAACGTACGGAGCGGTATGCACGCCCGATTTCTTCGGCTTCGACGCCACCCTCGAGCTGCAATACCGAGGGCGGCTCGACGATGCGGGGCGGTCGCCCAAGCCCGAAGCGCCGCGCGAGCTGTATCAGGCGATGCTCGAGGTTGCGCGCACCGGCAAAGGGCCGGCCAGGCAGGTGGCGAGCGTCGGTTGCTCGATCAAATGGCGCGACGCCGCCTGAGCGATGCGGCGCGGGCCCAGCGGCCAGGTATTTCGGTTATAGAAGAAACTCGCGCAGCGCGTCGAGTACGGCGCGCGGCGCTTCGGCCATCAGGCTGTGGCCACAATCGGATAAGGTGACGACCCGCTTGTCGGCAAGCGCTTCGATGAGCAGCGTCGCGTTCGCCGGCGGCGCCATCACGTCACGCTGGCCCAGCATCACCAATGAGGGGCAGCGAACGCCACCGGCTGCATTGACTCCGTCGTTGTAATCGCGGCAGGCCAGAAGATCGTTGTAGAGCGCGCCGGGCCGTGAGCGTTCCATCAGGCGCAGCGCATTACCGCTCATCCAAATGCCGGGTTGCTCACTGCCGCCAAGCTGGTGGCCGGCGGAAAAAGTCCATCCGGTAATGAGCTCGAACGCGGTGTGATCGTTCGCCTTCGCGGCTTCGAGCAGAACTTCGGCCACCGGCATCGGCGCCGAGGGGCCGAGCAGCGCGATTCGCGACACGCGAGCGGGGTTGCGTGCCGCCATGTCGAGCACCGAGAGCGCGCCCAGGCTGTGGCCGACGAAGGCGGCGCGCTCGAGCGTCAGTGCGTCGAGGAGCAACGCCAGCCAGTCGGCGATGTCCGACACCGACGAATGAGCATCGCCAGCGCTGCGGCCGTGGCCCGGCGTGTCGACCGCGAGCACATTCCTGCCGTGATGCGCGAAGTACCGCGACTGCAGTGCCCACACGCTGTGATCGTTGCATGCGCCGTGGACGAAGACGATGCTCGGCTGCGCAGGGTCGACGTCACGCCCGCCAGTGTAGGCGTAAACCGAGCATCCGTTGACGTCGACCTGCACTACCGAATCTTCGACGCTGCGTACAAGGCGCGGCTCAGATCCTCGATCAAATCGTCGGCATTTTCCAAGCCGACCGAGAGCCGGATCGTGCCTTCGGTGATACCGGCGGCCGCGAGCTTCGCCGCCGAGACGCGGAAATGCGTCGTGCTCGCAGGATGAATCACTAGCGACTTGGCGTCGCCGACGTTGGCCAGGTGGGAAAAGATCCTCAGCGACTCGATGAATTTTCGTCCCTGATCGCGTGTGCCGCGGATGGCGAAACTGAACACCGCGCCGCAGCCACGCGGAAGCAGCTTCTGCGCGAGCTCATGGTCGGGATGCAGGGGAAGCTCCGGATAACCCACCGATGCGACAAAGTCGTGCGCGTCGAGAAAGGCGACGATCTTGCGTGTGTTGTCCACATGGCGTTGCATCCGCAGCGGCAGTGTCTCGATCCCCTGCAGAATCTGGAAGGCCGTCATCGGCGCCATGCAGGCGCCGAAATCGCGTATGCCTTCGCGCCGCGCACGCAGCAGGAATGCCGCGGTGGTCGATTCGTCGGTGAAGATCATGTCGTGGAAACCGCTGTAGGGCTCGCTCAAGGTCGGAAACTTGGCGGAGCGTTGCCAGTCGAAGCGGCCGCCGTCGATCAACAGGCCGCCTATCACCACGCCGTGCCCGGAAAGAAATTTCGTCGCCGAGTGATAGACCAGATCGGCGCCGTGGTCGAACGGCCGCATGAGATACGGTGTTGTAAACGTCGAATCGACCAGCAGCGGTAATTCGTGCTCGTGCGCGAGCGCGGCGATGCGTGGGATGTCGAGCACCTCCAGCCCCGGATTGCCGAGCGTCTCGCCGAAAAGGAGCCTCGTTTCCGGCCGGATCGCCGAGCGCCATTGGTCGAGACTCCGCGGATCGACGAAGCTGGTCTCGATGCCGAAGCGCGGCAGCGTAAAGTCGAGCAGGTTGTGCGATCCGCCATAGAGGGAGCGCGAGGCGACGATGTGGGAGCCCGCGCCCAGGAGCGTTGCGATCGCCAGGTGCAAGGCGGCCTGGCCGCTCGCCACCGCGATCGCGCCGACGCCGCCTTCCAGCGCGCTGATCCGCTCTTCCAGCACCGCGCAAGTCGGGTTGGAGATGCGCGAATAGACGTGGCCGGCGCGCTCCATGTTGAACAGCGCCGCCGCATAATCGCTGTCGGGGAAGACGAACGACGCAGTCTGGTAGATGGGAGTTGCGCGGGCGCCGGTTGCCGGGTCCGGCGCCGCGCCCGCATGCAGCGTCAAGGTATCGAAATGCGCGGATTTGGGCTTGCTCATCGAGGGCTCGCGGCTAGGAAAAGCGCGCCTATGGTAGCGCATCGGGCGGCCGCGAACCCGCCGATCTCCCCTTGATCTCACCACTCAAGGCACCCTGCTTTGCCGCGAGTCCGGCGAGGGCTTACACTGAAGGTACCGGCGATCTCGTATCGCAATTCCTGGAGACAAACATGCAGCGCAAGGCATCCGCACGCTGGCAAGGCACGGTCAAGGAAGGCAAGGGCAGCATCTCGACCCAGTCGGGTGTCTTGAGCGACGCGCCGTACGGGTTCAACGCCCGCTTTGGCGACGGCAAGGGCACGAATCCGGAGGAGCTCCTGGGTGCGGCGCACGCCGGCTGCTTCACGATGGCGCTGTCTTTCGCGTTGAACAACGCCGGATTCACCGCCGAAGCGATAGACACCGAGGCCGCGGTCACGCTGGAAAAAGTAAGCGACGCGTGGACGATCACGGCGATTCATCTCACCACACGGGCGCGCGTGCCCTCCATCGACGCGGCAAAATTCGCCGAGATAGCGGGCGGCGCGAAAGCCAATTGCCCTGTGTCACGCGTGCTCAACGCGACCATTACGATGGACGCCAAGCTGGGCGGTTAAGGATGGGCACAGGGCCGAACACGCCGCTCAAGGGGCGCGGCGCAACGTTCAATCCGGGAAACCGCTTCCGCCGCGACACGCGGGAAGCGGTGGACGACGGTTGGACGGCGCCGCGCTCCGAAGGCGAGGTCGACGACCAGGAGCTGCCGCCGCTGAAGACCACGGTCACCCTGCAGCGGTCGCGCACTATTATTGCCAGAAACGCATCGCCCGACATCCCGTTCACGCGATCGATCAATCCGTACCAGGGCTGCGAGCACGGCTGCGTGTACTGCTACGCCCGGCCGACTCACGCTTATCTCGATCTGTCGCCGGGACTGGATTTCGAGACCAAGCTTTTCGCCAAGCCCGATGCCGCGGCACTGCTTGTCGCCGAGCTCGCCAAGCCCGGCTACGTCTGCGACCCGATCGCGATGGGCACCAACACCGATCCTTATCAGCCGATCGAGCGCGAATGGAAGATCACGCGACAGATTCTCGAAGTGCTGTCCGCGTGCGAGCACCCGGTATCGATCGTCACCAAGTCGGCGCTGGTCGAGCGGGACATCGATCTTTTGGCGCCCATGGCGGCGAAAAATCTCGCGCGCGTCTATGTGTCGATCACCACGCTCGATCGCGATCTGGCGCGGACCCTCGAGCCGCGCGCCGCCGCGCCTCATCGCCGGCTGGCCGCGGTCAAGGCCCTGAGCGACGCGGGCATACCCGTCGGCGTGATGACCGCGCCGATTATCCCGCAGCTGACCGACAAGGATCTCGAAGCGATACTCGACGCTGCAAGCGCGAACGGCGCGCGTTATGCCGGGTGGACGCTGGTGCGACTGCCGCACGAAGTCAAGGATCTTTTCCGCGACTGGCTGGCGCAGCACTATCCGCTGCGCGCCGACCACGTCATGAGCGTGATTCAGCAAATGCGGGGCGGCCGCGACAACGATCCGCAATTCGGCTCGCGCATGCGCGGTGAGGGCATCTTCGCGGATCTCATCTCCCGCCGCTTCGACATCGCATGCCAAAGGCTCGGCTTGAATCGCGAGCGCGCGCCCATGGACATCTCGCGCTTCCGGCCGCCGCGCACCGAGGCCCAGCGCGCCCAGCTCGCGCTGTTCTAGACTCCGGAGCGCCGGTTGGCCGAGATGCGTGAGCTGCGCGAACTAAGCGAGCGGCTTGCCGCGTGCTACACCGGTGCGGTGCATGACGTCCTACGCATGATGGGGTACGACAACATCGTGCTGCCGCCCGAAATCAAGGCTATCGCGCCGGGAACGCGTCTTGCCGGACCGGCGTGGACGGTCTCCGGGCACATCGACCGCAAGCGCACGCGCGATGAGACGCTCCTCGCGTGGTGCACCATGCTGTCCAAGGCGCCCCCCGGTCATGTGATCGTGTGTCAGCCGCACAATCACGAGATCGCCCTCATGGGCGAGCTCTCAGCGCAGACGCTTCAGGCGCGCGGCGTGCTGGGTTACATCGTCGATGGCGGCTCGCGCGATACCGATCTTGTTCTCGCTCAGGGCTTCCCGGTGTTCTGCTCGTTTCTGACCCCCGCGGACATTGTCGAGCGCTGGATCGCCGACTCGTTCGCCGAACCGATCACGATCGGCACCGTCACCATCACGACCGGCGATTATCTCCTCGGCGATCGCGACGGCGTGGTCGTCATTCCGAAGTCGATTGCGCAGGAAGTCGTCACGCGTACCGAAAAAATCGTTGCCACCGAGAGCGACATGCGCCGGGCATTGCTGGGCGGCATGGACCCGGTCGAGGCCTATCGCACGTTTGGCAAGTTTTAAACGGGCCTACTTGGCATCGATCACCAGCCGCCATCTAGCAACGAAACCATCGTCGCCAGCGAGTGTCCATGCTTGAGGAGAGTCATTCATCGCGTCGGAGCGGTTTTGCACTGCACAACGCGACAATGGGTTCTTTCCGGCAGGAGACGCACCATGAGCCGTCCGAATTACCGTGTCCGAGCGAATCACCGCGGCCGACCGAATCACCGTGCGATTCGCGCTGCGTTATCCGCCGCGCTTGCGCTGGCACTGTTGCTAATTGCCGGCGCTGCCGCCGGGTAAATTTATTCCGATCGGCGCCGATAGAGCCGCTGCCGTCACGCCTGTAACAATGGTTCAGGCGGGCGGTGTCTCGTCGCCGGCGACGGGGGTCTCGGCGGTAGCATCGGGCTCCGCTTCGGCCTTGCTGTCCAACTTACGCTTGCGCTTTTCTTCCTGCTTTTTCTTCTTTTCCAGTTCCTTCTGGCGCTTCTGGTACTGATAGTTTGGTTTTGCCAATGGGGCACCGTTTTCGGAAAGGTTGGTTTGGAGACCCCATTGTAGGGGCAACTGCGGTTTAACCGCCAGCGATTGCGTGCCCGCGGAGCCGCCCGAAGGTCTCTGATTGGCGCCCTGGGGTCGCGCGCACTAACCGAACAAGTCGCTCGAGGGTCCGTAGTAGAGCTTCCCATCCACGACGCTCGCCGCCGATGTGTATGGATGCACGATCAAGCTTTCCTTGCCCATGATGTGCAAAACCTCGATACCACGCGCCTTGAGCGCATCGGCAATGAGCGCCCGGTGGCAGCGCCACCACGGCGCCTCGGCGCACATGATCGCTGTCCTTGCGCCTGTGGCGTCGGCTATCAGGCGCGCCAGCGCCGCGTCGAACGCCGGGATTTCCATATAGTCGGCGTAGCCGCGGAAAGAGGCATTTCGCCATCGGGTGTTGGCGGAGCCGGCTCGCGGGGTCCGCCGGCCGCCAAGCTCGGGATAGCCTTCGTAGCGCAAGTCGGCCGAGATCAATGACCGGCCCAAAGCCTCGGCGTTGAAGTGCGGATGCATCCTCGATGCGGGATATCGCCGCACATCGGCGACGAGCTCGATCTCCTCACCGCGCAGCAAAGCGACGAATTCCTCCAGGGATCGAGTCGAGTGGCCAATGGTCCAGACGACGGCGGGTCGCATCCTCGCTGGACACCCGCGCGAGGGATCGGTTCTGCAATCGGCACGGCTTCGTCGAGGCGCTCGCGCTAGTGACTTTCCCTGCCGACCTTGGCGCCGGATTTGCCCACCAGGAAATCGAGGTCGACGCCTTGATCCGCCTGGGTTACGGTTTCGCAATAGAGCTTGACCCAGCCGCGATCGGCGTGCGGCTTGGGTGGCTTCCATTTCGCTTTGCGCCGTGCGAGCTCGGCATCGGAGATGTGCAGATGAATGCGCCGCCTGGCGACGTCGAGCTCGATCATGTCGCCGTTCTCGACCAGCGCCAGCGGTCCACCGTCGGCTGCTTCGGGCGCGGTGTGCAGCACCACCGTTCCGTAGGCGGTGCCCGACATCCGCGCGTCGGAGATGCGGATCATATCGGTCACGCCCTTTTTCAGAATCTTGGCAGGAAGCGCGAAATTGCCGACCTCGGGAAAGCCCGGATACCCCTTCGGGCCGCAGTTCTTGAGCACCAGCACGCACGAGGCGTCGACATCGAGCGTGGGGCTGTCAATGCGGCGGTTCAAATCGTCGATGTCCTCGAACACCACCGCGCGGCCCTTGTGCCTCATGAGCTTCGGGGTCGCCGCCGACGGTTTCAGCACCGCCCCCCTTGGCGCCAGATTGCCGCGCAACACCGCGATGCCGCCGTGGGGCTTGAACGGCTTGCCGACTGGCGTGATCACCGCCTGGTTGTAATTGACCGCGTCCTTGGAATTCTCCCAGATCGTGCTGCCGTTAACCGTCAGCGCCTTCTTGTGCAGAAATTTTCCGATTTCGCGGATCACGACCGGCAAGCCGCCAGCGTAATAGAAATCTTCCATCAGGTATTTGCCGGAGGGCATCAGGTTGACCAGGCATGGCATGTCGCGGCCGAGACGATCCCAGTCGTCGAGCGACAGCTTGACGCCCATGCGACCCGCGATCGCGAGCAGGTGCACGACCGCGTTGGTCGAGCCGCCGATGGCGCCGTTAACCATGATAGCGTTCTCGAACGCGTCGAGGGTCAGGATCTTCGACATCTTCAGATCCTCCTGCACCATCTCCACGATGCGCCGGCCGGCCATGCGCGCGAGCACCTTGCGCCGCGAATCGACCGCGGGAATGGCGGCGTTGGTCGGCAACCCCATTCCCAGCGCTTCGACCATCGACGCCATCGTCGACGCGGTGCCCATGGTCATGCAATGGCCGGCCGAGCGCGACATGCACGATTCGGCGTCGATCATGTCGCTCTCGTTCATCTGGCCTGTCTTGAGCATCTCCGTGAACTTCCACACGTGAGTCCCGGAGCCGATGTCCTCGCCGCGGAACTTGCCGTTGAGCATCGGGCCGCCCGAGATGCCGATGGTCGGCAGGTCGCACGATGCCGCGCCCATCAACAGCGCAGGCGTGGTCTTGTCGCAGCCCATCATCAGCACCACGCCGTCGAACGGATTGGCGCGTATCGACTCCTCAACGTCCATCGCGACCTGATTGCGAAACAACATGGTGGTTGGCCGCATCAAGGTTTCGCCGAGGCTCATCACCGGAAATTCGAGCGGGAAGCCGCCGGCATCGAGCACGCCCGAGCGAACGTGCTCGGCCAGCTCGCGAAAGTGCGCGTTGCAGGGTGTGGCCTGCGACCAGGTGTTGCAGATGCCGATCACCGGTCGGCCGTCGAATTGGTCGTGCGGGATTCCCTGATTCTTCATCCATGAGCGGTGCACCAGGCCGTCGCGATCGTGACGGCCGAACCACTTGGTTGAACGGAGAACGTGCTTGGATTTCGACGTTTTTTTGCTCATGCGGGTGGGTCGGGAAAAGCATCGAGGAATGGAAATACTGACGTTACAAAGATACACCCGACCGCATGCTCATTCGTCGTCCCCGCAAAAGCGGGAATCCAGTGTCTTTGGACGAAAGTCACTGGGTCCCCACTTTCAAACGCGAATGCCGCGGGGAACGGCGGACTGACCCGATCGTCATTGGGCACCATTTCCACCACGAGCGCGGCGCCGCCGGGCACAAGAGCGCGCCGCGCGCGCTCGAGGAGCCCTACGCAGCCTTCGCGATCGAAGTGATGCAGGAAGTTGGGAATGAGGACGAGGTCGTAACCGGTGCTCCATTCCACGTCGAACGCGCTGCCGGCTATGGTGTCGTAACGCTTCTCGAGACCCGCGAGCCGCGCATTCTCCAGCGCGACTTCCAGCACCGGGCGCCAATCGAGCCCGATGATCCTGGCGCCGGGCACCACTTTGCCGATCGCGATTCCGAATACGCCGTGGCCGGCGGCCACATCGAGGACCTTGCGCGGCGGCGAGGGCCATCGCGCAACTTCCGTGGCTATGCCTTGCGCGACGGGTGCCATGAACGGCACCATGGCTCGCGCAAACTTCACCCAGATCGGGTGATCCGGCGCGAGATTGGCGAGCCCGACTGATCCGCCGTTGCGCACGTACGCTGCGGGATTCTCGAGAAAGAGCTGCATAAGCTCGGGCGCGGCGAGAAAATCGATGACGCTGTCCATGCACGCGGGCGAGCGCTTGTCGAGGAATACCGACGAGGAAGGCGTGAGACGGTAGTGTTTGCCCTCTTTGATGAGAAGCTCCTGCACCGTGAGGTAGTCGCAAAGGATGCGGACTCCGCGTGGTGAGGCATTGACTTTCGCGGCGAGCATTTCGACGGTGTCAGCGTCGGCGCCGATCGCGGAGAACAAATCGATCTCGATGGCCGCCTTGACGGCAGCAGTCTTCTGATAGGCGAAAACGTTATCGATAAAGCGGTCGGGTGCGATGTCGCTCAACTAGGATCTCCTGTCGGTCGGCACGACGCGAGCTGCAGATGAAAAATGCAGGTTGAATGGGCAGATGGAATGCTCAGGCGGCGATACGCGCGCCGGTCTTCTGATCGAAGACATGGACCATGGCCGGGTCGACGGCGAGTCCGATCTTGTCGCCCGGGTTGACGACCGGCCGCCCGTGTGTGACCAGCACAATCTGCGCTTCGCCGGCCTGCACTAGAAGCTCGGTCTCGGCCCCGGTCGGCTCGACGACGATGATTTCAGCCGGCACGGCGTCGCCTCCGCCGAGCGAAAGATGCTCGGGCCGCACGCCGTAGGCAACCGCCTGCCCGTCGGCGCCCGCGGTGTGTCCGAGCGGCCAGCGCACGCCTCCGGCAGCCTCGACCCAGGCTCCGCCATTCGCCCGCCGCACCGTACCGCTCACGACGTTCATAGCCGGGGAGCCGATGAATTGCGCGACGAAAAGGTTGTCCGGCCGATCGTACAGCTCCAGCGGCTCGCCGATTTGCTCGACTCTGCCATCGTGCATGACCACGATGCGATCGGCCATGGTCATCGCCTCGACTTGGTCGTGCGTCACGTAGACCGTCGTCGTCTTGAGCCGCTGATGCAAAGCCTTGATCTCGGCGCGCATCGCGACACGGAGCTTGGCGTCGAGGTTCGACAGCGGCTCGTCGAAGAGAAAAACTTTCGGATCGCGCACGATGGCGCGGCCCATCGCCACCCGCTGGCGCTGGCCGCCCGAGAGCTCGCGCGGAAACCGCGCCAGATACGGGTCGAGATTGAGAATCTTGGCGGCATTGGCAACCCGCTCCGCGGTGACCTTGGCGTCGGCCTTGCGGAGCTTCAGGCTGAACGCCATGTTGTCGCCCACGGTCATGTGCGGGTAGAGCGCATAGCTTTGAAAAACCATGGCGATGTCGCGGTCCTTCGATTCGACGTCGTTGACGACCTTGCTGTCGATGGCAATGGTGCCGCCGGTGATTTCCTCGAGCCCCGCCAGCATGCGCAGCAGCGTCGACTTGCCGCATCCCGACGGACCGACCAGCACCATGAACTCGCCGTCGTGGATCTCGAAGCTGATCCCGTGAATCACCTTGGTGGTGCCGAAGCTTTTCTCGATGCCGTGGAACGATACGGATGCCATGTTCAGTGTCCCGAAGTCAGATATCGCATATGAACAATAGTGTTCAGGACTTGACCGCGCCAGCGGTCAAGCCGCCGACCATGTAGCGCTTGAATGCATAGTAGATTGCCGCCGGCGGCAGCGCGTAGATGAGCCCGACAGTCATCAGGAGCTCCCAGGGCGAATCATCGGCGGCGAGAAAGTTGCCCAACGCTACCGAAAGCGTGATCTGCCGGTCGTTGGACAACAGAAGGAACGCGTACAGGTATTCGTTCCACGCCAGCAGCAGCGCATAAGTCCCGATCGCGACGAGTGAGGGCATCATCAGCGGCAGGTACACCAGCCGGAAAAGCTGCAGCGGCGTCGCTCCATCCATTCGCGCCGCTTCGTCGAGCTCGTAAGGCAGCTTGTCGGACGCCTGCTTCAGGACCCAGATCGAATATGGAGCGGCGATAGTGACCATGGCGAGGATCAGCGCCCACTGGTTGTTGAGCAAGCCGTAGTTGCCCATGGTCTTGTACATCGGCACCGCGAGAAACGCCGCGGGAATGAAATAGGTGAACAGCGCCAGGTTCATGATCGTCCTGCCGCCCTTGACCTTGAGCCGGCTGATCGCAAAGGCGGCGCAGGTCGCGACGAACAAAGTCAGCATTCCCACGGTCACCGCGATCAGCAGCGAATTCCACAATTGCAGCCAGAAGTGACTCAAATAGTAGTGCTTCTGCCCAAACACGACTTCGAAGTTATGCAAGGTCGGATGATCGGGCCAGAGCTTGCCCGCGAACGCCGACTCCTTGGGCGAGATCGAAAACAGAAACAGATGATAGACCGGTATCAGCGTCCAGAGGAGCACGGGAATGCCGATCAGCAGCAGCTTCGCCTCCGTCGTGACGCTCTTGAGGGTAGGCATCTTCATTTCGAAAGCCGCTTCATCATGAAATATACAAGCGGCAGGACAAGCGGCAGCGCGCACACAATCGACGCCATCGACAGGTCGACCTGGTCGAGCCGCAGGTAGCGGATGCCGAGCGTCGCCAGCACGTGCGTCAGGTCGGCGGGTCCGCCGCCGGTGAGCAGATAGACGCTGTTGAAGTCGCCCAGCGTCCATATCATCGACAGGATGGATGAGGTCAGATACAGCGTCTGCATGGAGGGCCAGGTAATGAACTTGAACTTCTGCCAGCCCGACGCTCCGTCAACCGATGCGGCCTCATACATCTCGGCGGGAATCGCAAGCCTTCCGGCGATGAGGATCAGCGTCCAGAAGGGAAGCGACTTCCAGATGTGGACCAGAATCGCCATCGCCAGCGCGACCGAAGGCTCGTTCAGCCAGTTGGGCCCGTCGGCTCCGGTGAACCT
>WNGI01039378.1_pt1 | contig 11213 bp, 10 predicted proteins | sample 5400621 | NCBI WGS metagenome assembly WNGI01 (sample SAMN13153374, study PRJNA577476) | soil metagenome | isolation source: 20 cm soil or saprolite under Garry oak tree replicate 1 | place: USA:California | collected 2016-06-15
TCGACGGCGTTGGAGCTACGACCCCAGGTGTCGACGTCGAAGGTGCCGTTCTCCTGCCGAGAGTTCGTGTAGTTGTACTTGAGTGACGCGTTGTGGACCTCGTTGATACGCCAGTCAAATTTGGCGAGTGCGACCTGCGCATCGTTGGTCCGCGAAATCGGACCAAAGTCCTGAGCCAGCGCGCCGCCGAACGCAGTGGCGAGATAATTCGTGAGCTGCGTGAAGGCAGCACTGGCAGGGCGGGTCTTCTGCTTCACTTCGTTGTAAACCTGCTGGTCGTAGGCGACGAAGTAGAAGAACTTGTCCTTCACGACCGGGCCACCGAGCGTGAGCCCGAACTGGTGCTGCGTGAAGTCGGGCCTGAGTGTGAGGTTGGCGTGCGTTGCGTCCGACGACAGAGGTCCGCCCTTTCCGAAGTAGTGGACGGTCCCGTGCATCTCGTTGGTGCCGCTCTTCGTGATGACGTTGACGAATCCGCCGCTCGATCTGCCGAACTCGGCGTTCGCTCCCTGCGCGACCACGACCATCTCGCGCACCGCGTCGAGGTTGAACGTGAACGGCGGCCGCTGCCCGCCTCGCTGTTCGCCGAAGAAAGGATTGTTGAAGTCGGCGCCGTCGACCGAGACGTTGTTGTGGATGCCGCGCTGGCCGCCGACGCTCAGTACATCGCCGTCGGGCCCCTGAGTGACGGCGACGTTCGGAGTGAGGAGCGTAAGATTCAGGTAATTGCGCCCGTTGTTCGGAAGAGCGGTGACGATTTCGGCGGGAAGGTGCGTCGCCTCGGCCGAAAGAGTGGGATCAACCGTCGGGACCTGGGCGATGACGGTGACGCCGGCTAGCTGCGTCGTCGCTCGCGCCAGAACCAGGGGAAGATCCACTGTCTGCCCCAGAGTGACGGTGATGTTCGACTTGGTGACTGGAGAGAAGCCGACGGCGCGCGCCGACACGTTGTAATTGCCGAGCGGAAGCAGAGTGGTTACGAACACTCCCTGGTCGCTCGCTTTGACGGTGCGCGTGTAATTGGTCTCGGTGTTACGGACCGTGACGAATGCCGCTACGGCATTCCCGCTCGAGTCGGTGGCAATGCCGCGAATGATGCCGGTCGTCGCCTGTGCCTGCGCGTTGAGGAATTTCGGGGTGAAGAAGAGAGCCGCGAGGAGCAGAGAGAATCGCAGCGATGTTGAGAGAGCGCGCCACTTCATAGAGGAATCTCCAGAATGAGTTAGGCAGCTGGTCTCGCAGAGACCAGGAACAATCTCTTTGATGGTCGCACCAACGTAACTCTCAAGGGCAATCCTGGCGACCTTCTGTTACGTAGAATTAGCGAGGCGAGGCTTGACGCAGATGTTTTGCGATAGCTCGCGCCGACTCCAGCGGATTCGTATTGGTGGTATCCATTACAAGCTCTGCCGGCGGCATCTCGGGACGGTTGAATGCGCCGGCCTTGTCGAGCTTCCGGAACTGGTAGACATCCCTGAGCTTGCCGAACCTCTCGCGCGAGTCATCCTTCAGCCGAATCTCCAGCTCGGGATCGGAGCAGCGGAGCTCGATGAAGCGTAGCGCGCCCCCGCGAGCGATGACGCGCTGTTGGAGGTTCGGAATGAACACATCGGTGACCGTCGACTCCGGTGCGAACGTCATGATCACGCCGGCTTGCTTCGCGGCGAGGCAGGCGTCGATGGCGCCGAGCCAGATTCTCTCCCGCAGAGCCACGAACGGCGGCGACCCGAACGGAAAGAGCGAGGCCACCAGGTCCACGACTGAGTGGTTGTGAAGAAGGCGGTACCCGGTCTCGACGGCGAGAAGCTCGCCGACGGTGAGCTTGCCCACGCCGGGGCGGCCAAAGAGGAAGATGACTTGGGTCGTCATGCGCCCCAAAATTGCTAGAATCTTACGCCGAACTCCACCAGGCCCATATGCAAAAGCTCATTTTGGTCCCTTTGATCACGTTGGCCGTCGGCTGCACGGCGAAGAAGGACACATCGCAGCATGACACGACCGCGTCGTCTATGACCACGACGACGGCCGCGGAAACTCCGATCGCTTCGACCGAGACCGCCGTTGCGCCCGAGGTAAATCCACCCGGCGACATTCCGGATTCGCAGGCCTTCGTCAAATACACGAATACGGCCGGCGCATACCAGCTCGATGTGCCAGAAGGCTGGGCGCGAGCCGAAACCGGCGGCAACGTCACCTTCATCAGCAAGCTCGACGGCGTCAGTGTGACTGTCGCTCCCGCGTCCGCGACACCAACCGCGGCCAGCGTGCGATCCAACGAGGCCAAACTGATTCAGTCGCAGGGGCGCGCGGTCACGATCGCGGGCGTGTCGGAGGTAACCCTTCCCGGAGGGAAGGCCGTCCAGATCAAGTTCACGTCGAACTCCGAGGCGAATTCAGTGACGAACAAGCGCGTTCGTCTCGAGAACGTCGCCTACATCTTCTACAAGAACGGCAAGGAAACGACGCTCACGATGTGGGCTCCGCAGGGAGCGGACAACGTGGATCAGTGGAACCGGATGGCCAACAGCTTCCGCTGGCTGTGACGTCCCCGTCGGGGACTTCGGCGCTCGCTTCGGCCGTAACGCCGGCGATCGAGGCTCGCGAGCTGTACCGGTTCTATCACGTCGGCGACGACGAGACGCAGGCGCTGCGCGGCGTGAGCATGGCGGTGAACACCGGCGAGATCGTCGCGGTCGTCGGTCCGTCCGGCAGCGGGAAGTCGACTCTCATGTCGTGCCTTGCCGGCCTCGACGAGCCTGACGGCGGCTTCGTCTACATCAATGGCGAGCGGCTCACCCGCCGTGACGAGCAAACTCGCGCCAGCCTCCGCGCGCGCTCGATCGGAATCCTGTTGCAGAGCGGCAATCTGTTCGATCACCTCACAGTCAGGCAAAACGTGCGGCTGAAAATGGGCCTCGCCGGTCAGCAGGACGATGTGCGGGTGGCCGAAGTTCTCTGGCTGGCAGGAATCAGCGAGCGCGGCGACGCACCACCAATCCTGATCGCTGACGAGCCAACGGGTGAAGTCGACGCCGCGACCGAGCAGCGCATCCTCACGCTCTTCGACGAGCACAAAAAGAACAGCGGCGCGATCCTCATCGTCACGCACAGCGACGCCATCGCCAAGCACGCGGATCGCATCATTCGTCTCGAGGACGGAAAGATCATCAAGAATCCCCGATGAGCGACGTGCTCGCTGAAGCAACCGATGCGGGACGAGTATTCGGAACCAACGGCAGTAAAGTCGTGGCGCTGCAACACGCGACCTGCAAGATAGAGCGCGGTGACCGTATCGCTCTCGTCGGCCCGTCGGGCAGCGGCAAATCCACTCTTCTACACCTGCTCGCCGCGCTCGACGAGCCCACCAGCGGCACCGTCACCTGGCCAGCGCTCGGCGATCGCGCGACTCTAAGGCCAGCGAAGATTTCCTTCGTCTTTCAGACCGAGAGTCTGCTCGCGCCGCTGACGGTGCTCGAGAACATCGAGGTGCCGCGACTCCTCGCCGGCTCGCCCGCCGACGACGCGCGAAACGACGCTGCCGCGATCCTCGCCGCGCTCGATCTCACCGCGATCGCTGATAAGCTGCCCGAGGAGATCTCAGGTGGACAGGCGCAGCGCGCCGCTGTCGCACGCAGTCTCATCACGAAGCCGGCGCTGATTCTCGCCGACGAGCCCACCGGACAGCTCGATCATCAGACCGCAAAGCAACTGCTCGACCTCCTTCTTCGCCGCCTCAAGGGCAGCGACGCCGCGCTCGTCATCGCCACGCATGATCCGGTCGTGGCGGCCCGCATGAAGACTCAGTGGACGATGGCACATGGGCTGTTGAAGTGAGCGCCACCACGACGTGGCTCTCCGGACTCGTCCGCCGGCGTTACGGACGGATGCTCCCCGCCGTACTCGGCGTCAGCCTCACAGTCGCTCTGCTCGCAATACTCGGAATCTTCATAAACGCCAGCGCGGCAACGATGACTCGCCGAGCGCTGGGCGATGTTCCCGTGGACTGGCAGGTCGAAATTGTGCCTGGCGCCAACATCGACTCGGTGGCGCAGCGGCTCCATGAATCGGCGCGCGTAACGACTGTTGATACCGTCGGCTACGCTGACGTCAGCTCATTCACGGCGAGGCTTGGCGGCAACACGCTTGGGAGCACCACGCAGACTACGGGCGAAGGCAAAGTGCTCGGCGTCACGCCCACTTACTGGAAGGATTTCCCGGCGCAGCTACGGCCGATGCTCGGCAGCAGCGAGGGGATCCTGATCGCGCAGCAGACAGCGGCAAATCTCAACGTGACGGTTGGTGATACCGTCTCGATTTCTCGCATTGGTCTGCCAACTGTGACGGCGCGCGTCGACGGAGTGGTAGATCTTCCGCAGGCAGATGCGCTGTTTCAGGCTGTCGGAGTCCCGCCGGGCGCGGCACCGCAAGCTCCGCCTGACAACGTGCTCGTGGTTCCGATGGCGACGTGGCATCAGTGGTTCGACCAGCAGGCGGTGATCCGGCGGGGGACGGTGCACACGCAACTGCACGTGCGGCTCGATCACAATCCACTGCCGCCCGATCCCCGCGATGCATACGTGTACGTGCAGCGGCTTGCGAACAACTTGGAGGCACGCGTCGCCGGCAGCGCAATCGTGGGCGATAATCTCGCCGCGCGGCTCGATGCCGTCAGGGAAGACGCCTTGTACGCGCGGGTCCTCTTTCTATTCCTCGGCTTGCCCGGGGCGATCCTCGCGATCATCCTCACTTTTGCGGTGAGCGCGACGGGAGGAGATCGCCGGCGGCGCGAGCAGTCGCTGCTCAGAGTGCGCGGCGCGACGACGTCCACGATTCTGCGGCTGGAGTCTCTGGAGGCGATCGTCGTTTCATTTTTGGCCGTGATCGTTGCGCTGCTCATCATCTGGGTGGTCATCAGTCTGATGGTGAGGATTCCGCTCGCGATCGGGCAAACAGTGCTCGTGCTGGTGGTCGCGCTACTGATCGGCATCGTGACCGCGCTCGCGGCGGTGATCATTCCTGCCTGGCGTGAAGCGCGGGAATCCTCGGTGCGGGCGGGGCGGGCAAGAGTGGGGCGCGGCGCGGCCCCGTTTTGGGAGAGGACGTGGATCGATCTGATCCTGCTCGCGATCGCCGGTCTCGTGTACTGGCGCACCGCTGCGGCCGGTTATCAGATCGTTCTCGCGCCGGAGGGCGTGGCGGCGACCTCCGTGTCGTATGGATCCTTCCTGGCGCCGCTGGCGCTCTGGATCGGTGTCGGATTGCTGGTGACGAGACTCTTCCGACACGGGCTCGCCGGAGGGCGCGCTTTCGTGGCCAGATTATTCAGACCGCTTGCGGGCGCGCTGTCGCCAATTGTCGCCGCGTCGGTGTCGCGTCAGGCTCGACTGATTACGCGCGGCGTCGTGCTGGTGACGCTGGCGTTTTCATTCGCGGTCTCGACCGCGGTGTTCAACACGACCTATAACATCCAGTCGCGTGTGGACGCAGCGCTCACCAACGGCTCCGATGTCACCGTGACGGGAACGACCGCTTACCCGGCCGGTCCGGTGCTCGACAGCATCAGCAAGATCCCGGGAGTGCGCGCGGCGAGAGCGATGATCCACCGCTACGCCTACGTCGGAAACGATCTTCAGGACATCTACGGTGTCAACGCGGTGAACATTGGCGATGCCGCCGAGCTGTCGAACGCGTTCTTTGCCAGCAATGATGCGAAGGCGACGATGCAGAAGCTCGCCGCGCAGCCTGACGGCGCGCTGCTATCGCAGGAGACGGTCAACGACTTCCAGCTCAAGATGGGCGACCTGATCAATCTGCGGCTGCAGAACGCCAAGGATCACCAGTATCACGAGGTGCCGTTCCATTTTATTGGAGTGGTGCGCGAGTTCTCGACGGCGCCCAAAGACTCGTTCATCCTTGCCAACGAGGGATACGTGGCGTCGCAGACCGGGGATGCGTCGCGAGAGGTCGTGTTGATTCGCAGTGACATCCCGGCGGCGCAACTCGCCCAGCGAATCAAGCCGATCGCGGCGACGGTACCAGGAGCGCGAGTGACGGACCTCGGCTCAGTGCTCAAGGCGATCAGCTCGAGTCTCACCGCCGTCGATCTTCACGGACTGACCTGGATCGAGCTGTCCTTCGCGATTCTCCTAATAGCCGGTGCGAGCGGCCTCGTGCTCGGGCTCGGCTTGATCGAGCGCCGGCGCGATTTCGCCCTGCTCGCCGCGATGGGGGCGAAAGGCCGTCAGCTGGGCTCGTTCCTCTGGACCGAGGGCCTCATCATTCTGATCTCCGGAATGCTCCTCGGTTTCGCCACCGGATTCGGAATCGCGAAGATGCTGGTGAAGGTTCTGACCGGCGTATTCGATCCCGCGCCCGAGTCACTGGCGATTCCGGGGCTGTATCTCATCGTTCTCGTCCTCGCCGGGTGTGTGTCGATGGTTCTGGCCGTCGTGATCGCGCAAAAGGTCTCGCAGAGGCGCGCGATTGAAGCGCTTCGGACAATCTGATCCGAAGTATCAGGTTGCTTCCGAAGCATCCGTGTTGACTATTTCGCGCGCGTATAAACTGTGTTGGTCATCGGCGTCCACTTTCCTTCCGGGCCCTCGATCATGAGCGTCATGCTGCGCTTGTTGCGCGAATCGGGGGAAAAGTCGTATCGCCAGTGAGTGGTTTGTCCGCCCACTTTCATTTGCAGCGCCCACGACCATTTGCCTGAAGATTGCTCGACGTTGCCGTTGCCGCTCAACTCCATTCCAGTGTCGTCGATGCCGTACACCGTGAATTGTTGGTTCCCCCGTGTGAGGTCCAACTGCCGACATAGAAGTCGAGCGCCTTTACCGGAGGGGTGGATTTCTGCGCGTGCACGGAGGTTGGTACGGCGAGCGCGGTCAGCAGCAATAGCCGGAATGCGGTCATTTTGCTCTCCGAGTTGGGCGTTCCGTGGGGTGGACGGTACACCTCCGATTCGCAAAAAACAACGAGTGTTGCGGGACGGCTGCACCCGACCCTACCTTAGAGCCTCGAACCATCGGCTGAGATTCATGGTGCTGATCAGAACGTTCAAGCTCCTTGTTGGTCTCGCGCTCGTCGCTCCGTGTGACGTGGTGGTGGCGCAGCAGCAGACTGCCACCGGTCCCACCACAGCGCCCGCGAAAACCGGCACAGCGCAAATCTCCGGTGTCGTGCTCGACAGCCTCCACATGCGATATCTCGGCGGCGCCGACGTCTTCATCGAAGGCGCGAAAGAGAACCTCGTCACGGATTCTCTGGGGCGCTTCAGGATCGATGGCCTTCCGCCGGGCACGTACCAGGTGGGCGTGTTCCATCCCGTGCTCGATACGCTCAACACATCGCTGGCAACCAAGCCGTTCCACGTGGGACCCGACAGCGCGAGCTTCGTCGTATTGTCCGTGCCGTCGGCAGCAACGATCATCCGCAATGAGTGCCGGGGACGATCGGGCAAACAGGGGCAGTCGGCGGTGATCGGGCATGTCAACGACCCGGAAACGCTCCACCCAATTGCGGGGGCGGACGTCTCGATCTCGTGGATGGAAATCGAAGTCTCGAAGGAGATCGGCGTCAGGCGGACTCCGCGCCTGTTGCGCGATACCACGGATGCAACGGGCGCGTTCCACCTCTGCGGGCTACCGAACCCGCTGCAAGCGACGCTGCAGGCAATCAAGGGGACGGCTGCAACTTCGGAAGTGCCTGTTTCACTCGGAGACGTCGATTCGGAGCTTCTTGTCCGATCACTTCTTCTCTCCCACGATGCGCCTGGCGCAAAGGTGGGGAATGCAAGTGTGTCGGGGACAGTGATTCTCCAGGGCAGCCAGCCGACTGGGGGGAGTCGCGTCGAGCTGGTCGGCACCGATGTGGTGGCGCTGACAAACGAGCAGGGCGAGTTCACGATGACGAAGATTCCGTCGGGGAGTCACGTCCTTCTTGCCAGGCATTTGGGCTATGGAGCGGCGACCGCGGCGGTGGACCTCAGCGTGCGCCAGCCGCAGAGAGTCACGATCACGCTGCCCAAGTACGTGGCGATAATGGATCCCGTGCTCGTCACCGCGAGACGGAAGGCCAGCCTCGATCGTGTCGGATTCAATCAGCGGAAGAAATCCGGCGCTGGATATTATCTCGGACCCGACCAGCTTCAGAATCTGCACCCGAATTATCTGACCGACATTCTCCGACAGGTGCCGGGTCTTCGCGTGACGACCGTTGGCTTTGATCAGGTGGTACAGAGCTCGCGCGGTGTCGGCAGTCTAGTGGGCGGCGACTGCGTTCAGTACGTCGTGGACGACATGCCGTGGCTGTCGACGCAGCCCGGCGACATCAACAACTTCGTGAATGGCAACGAAGTCGTCGCGGTCGAAGTCTATCACGGTAATGCCCCGCCACAGTACACCCGCTCGATGATGGGCGATTGTGTCACGATCGTTCTCTGGACCCGGTTCAAGATTCGCGATTTGAAAGAGAAGTAGCGGGATCAGTCGGGAAGTTCAAAGAGCGATTCGACAGTGGTCTTGAGCGCCCGCGCGAGCTGGAGCGCCAAGACAGTCGACGGTACGAACACACCATTCTCGACGGTGTTGATGGTTTTCCGCGAGACACCGACCACCGATGCCAGATCCGCTTGCGTGAGATTCCGGCGCGCCCGCTCCTCGCGGAGATGGTTCTTCAGTCGGTCATGCATCGCGATGGGCGCGCCATTCCAGATAGCAGAACGTGAGGAGCGCTACGCCGACGCTCGGCGTCACGACCAGGTAGAGTGCCTCACGCGCCGTGAGATCCTTGAAAGCCGTCGTCAAGTAAAGTCCCATCGCCGCCGTCATCGCGACCCAGTAGCCGACGACGATTCCCATCACGCGGTTGTGGCGCGACACCTCGTCGTCAACGAGGGAGCGAATCCGTCGATTCCTGAGAAGGCGGCTACCGATCGCCAGCATGAGCAGCAGGACGAATGCGTTGATCCCCCAACCGATCTCGGAGATGTACGGAGTGCCGCGACGCGCTCCCCAAAACGGGCCGGCGATGAGCTGTACGCCGAGGAATACGAGCGTCGCGATGGCGACCATGGTCACGCGCCGGCGAGAGAATTGATCAGCGATTTCTACTGGTGATCTCGATTGCATTAGAAAACTCCGGAATTTCAGCGAAAGGAGGAGAGTAACCTATAGGTTACTATAGTAACCTTGAGGTTACACACGGTCAAGAGGAGGTTTTGGCTGAGTGGCGGTCTAAGTCTGAAAGCGACGCTTAGAGTCTTACTGGCTCGCTGACCACGAGAATACCAAAGCAGGGAGCTACAAGCTTTGGAGCCTCTTAGCTAGGAGCCTTTCCGGTGTCGTTCGGGGAAAGCAGGTTGGAAGTTCGTCCGAATACGAGTATGAAGGCTCCCAGCTTATCAGCTGGAAAGCTTCCGGCTCCCTGCTTTGGTATTGAAGATTTCAGCGAGCCAATAGTGCTCTAAACGTCGCTTTCAGACTCAGCAGACCGCCAGAAGAGACCGATCCTTGAACCCAACTACCTGGCGGCTCGCTCCCGCAACCAGCGATCGATGCTCTCCGCCGCATCGCGGCCTTCGCGAATCGCCCAGACGATGAGCGACGCTCCCCGACGCGCGTCCCCCGCGGCGAAAACGCCCGGCACGCTCGTGCGATGTGAATGATCGGTCGCAATGTTGCCTCGACTATCGAGGTCCACGTCGAGATCCACGAGTAACCGGTTCTTCACCGGCCCGCTGAATCCCATCGCCAGCAGCACGAGATCCGCTTCCAACTCGAACTCCGTCCCCGGCATTCGCACGTAGTCCGAGTGCCCGTCGGCGAATACCTGCCGCTCCAGACGCGCCGCGTGGAGCCGTTGCACTCTCCCGTTCTCTCCCGAGAACGCGGTGGTAGCAACGCTCCACTCCCGATCACAACCTTCCTCGTGCGCGTGGGACGTGCGGAGCTGCATTGGCCACAGTGGCCACGGGGTTATCGCTGCGCGACCAACGGGCGGCTGCGGCAACAGCTCGAATTGCCTGACACTGCGTGCCCCCTGACGAACGCAGGTCCCCGCGCAATCAGAGCCAGTATCACCACCGCCGATGATGACAACCCGTCGATCCTCAGCGTCAATGTCGTCAACGGGCAACGGGTAACGGGTAGCGGGCAACGGGTGGCTGGTAGCAGATAGCGCTTCAACTTCGAGCCGGCGGTTCTGCGCCGTGAGAAAATCCATTGCGAGATGAATCCCGTCGAGCTCGCGACCGGGAACGTCGAGATCACGCGCCGCTCCCGCTCCCGTCGACACGCACACAGCATCGAACTCCGCACGCAACTCTTCGAGTGTGATATCCTCGCCCACGTCGATCCCCGTGCGGAATCGAACTCCCTCCGCCTCGAGCTGTCCCAGCCGAAGATCGAGCACGGATTTCTCCAGCTTGAACTCCGGTATCCCGTAACGAAGCAGTCCGCCCACCCGCTCGTTCTTCTCGAACACTACAACCTCGTGTCCGCAGCGACGCAGCTGCTGTGCGGCGGCCAGACCCGCGGGGCCGGATCCGATCACCGCCACCTTGAATCCGGACACTCGTCGAGGCGGACGCGGCGCCACCCAGCCCTCCGCGAAGCCACGATCGGCGATCGTCTGCTCAATGTGCCGGATCGCGACCGGCTCGTTCACAATTCCGAGCACACACGCCGACTCGCACGGTGCCGGACATAGCCGGCCCGTCAGCTCGGGAAAATTGTTCGTCGCGTGCAACGAGTCGAGCGCGTCACGCCACTCCCCGCGCTGCACCAACCCGTTCCACTCAGGGATGATGTTTCGCACCGGACAACCGGTATCACCCTGGCAGAACGGAACTCCACAATCCATGCACCGCGCCGCCTGCGTGCGCACCGCCGACTCGGGAGCGGGACGATAGAACTCACCCCAATGGCGCACGCGCTCGTCCACCGCCTGGCGATCCGGAGTCGCTCGGCGCAGCGTGAGGAATCCTTTCGGATCAGCCATGACGAGCCTCGCCGATGACCAAGCGGCGGCGCGCCGCCGGCATCACGTTCGCCGCATCCGCCTCAGCCTGACGCTCCAGCGCCTTGCGGTACTCGGTCGGCACGACGGCGACGAAGAGCTTTTCCGCCCGCTCCCACCGCCCCAGCTCGCGTTTCGCGCGCGCACTGTCGGTGTAGCGCGCGTGCTGCTCGACCAGGTGACGCAGAAGCTCC